>ERZ773065.59-NODE-59-length-74370-cov-12.028366_pt1 | contig 74370 bp, 116 predicted proteins | sample MGYA00580623_ERZ773065 | MGnify/ENA primary metagenome ERZ773065 (study PRJEB29015, sample SAMEA2738017) | human oral metagenome | biome: human oral; feature: human-associated habitat; material: dental | place: China | collected 2047 ... | reverse complement strand
GTATACAGCCTCCAGCTTTTCTTTTAATTCTTCGAACCTGTCCATATTTTCTCCTTTCTACAGATCGATATTATTTAGTACACAAACCAGCGCGATTTCTTCCGCTAGTCTTCGGTCTTGATTTTCCATATTTACCTTTCTGCAAGCTTTATATGGAGGCGCTACCCCGCTTGTAAAGATAGCGCCCCAGTTCCTCCGTGGAACTACACCCCACAAAATTTGAACAGCCCCCAGTTTACGGCGAAAACGCCATTTCCCAGTGCTTCCAAAAATATTGTGGAACACAAAAACAGGCTACAACAAACGTTATAACCTGTAGCTCGTCTTCCAGCTTTTATATTCTCCAAACTTTACAACTAAAACAGAGGCACTATTCGCCCCTGCTTTATTTTTGTGGTGATTTATTTAACTCTTGTGATCAATAGGCCCCCTCAAATTCCGACATCTCAAAAAGCAACTTGTCGTAATCTATCGCTTCCGCGACACCTAGATACAAACGTTTTGAATTGATCTTGCGTATCTCTTTGCCAAAAAGTGACGCGTTAGGCTTTTTGTAAACTTCCAGCTTTTCAGCGCCTAGGCGCGCAACTTTACGCGCCCCGGCTCTTATAAACTTTGGCTTTTGATTATTTACTAAAAAGATGTGATTGTCTGTCGGCTCGACGACTAGAACTCGCTCGCCGTTTTTCGCGTTTAGGATCGAAAAGGTTTTCATGCGATTAAGCCCAATTTAGCGATCAACTCGGCTGGTGTCATGCCTGCATCGAGCATAGCTTGTAGATTGTCTTTAGTCAAGCGCTGTGCTGCTGGCTTATTAGCTTTGTACTCATCTAAGCTCATAGCGTACTTGTCGACTGTATTGCCGTCTTTATCGACAATCTGATAATGATATAGAGTAACGTCTTTATCCTCGAATTTTTCAGGTTGTACGTCACGCTGGACTTTTAGCTCTTGACCGTCTTTTTCAATGTAGTAGTAGTACTTCGGTTTGTCGTTGATATCTTGAATTGTCATTGTAGACCTCTTGACGCTTTAATTATTTAGCTAATGATCGCGTCGTATCATTTAACTGTCTTTAGTATATCGAACTTAAGCGCTAAAGTCAACACTTTTTTAGCACTTTTTTTGCACTTTTTTCGTGACGCTAGATCTGGTGTACGAACATAAAGATAACCGCTATATCTGGTGTAGGTGGGTAGAGTTTCCCACAGGCGCTAGATCTGGTGTTGCGTGCTTCGATCAAGACGCTAGATATAGTGCTAGAGGAATTCTGACGACAGGCACATAATATAGCGCATCTTCTCTTAATCGAACTACTAAACGCAGGCGTCTCTACAGCCGCTAGGTGTAGCGCCTACCGATCGATAGCAACCACTAGAGCTTCTAAATCTGATAAGCATAACCGGCTGAATTCTGACGACAGGCACAAACTATTTGTCACTCTGAGCTAATATATTCTTTAAGCGTGGCGCTACATATAGCGTAGAACAATAATAGAACACCCCCTCAATTTGATCGTAAAGTCCGTAAACATCTGTCTAAAACAAATGTCACCCTATTTGATCGTAAAATCCCTAAAAGCCCATAAGTCCGTAGATTTGTCAAGTGCTTACCTCTATAAGATAGAACAGAAATAGAACGAACAAAACTAGAACATTGAGACATAAGCGAAATAAATTAGAAAAAACGCTATCGTAAAGTCCCAAAAGTCCCAAAAGTCCCAAAAATCCCTAAACGCCCATAAAACCCCAAATCTGTCAAATAACAGGGGTAGAACGCCACCCCGCATATAGTGTGCTACATATAGCGTACCCACAACCCCACCAACACTATATACAGTATTACCCTCTCAGACCCTCCCAGAGCCTCTACAAGCTATTCTACAGCCAAAGATGTATAAACACCCATCTAGCTACTCTAAAGTCGATTACAGCGCCTCTCACGGCCTCGTTTCTGGCCAAAAAGGCGCTGCTGCGCCAAAAAAGCACGAAAACAGCGCCCAACTCTGTAGATCAACACATTATCACCCTACTTGTCAAACAGTACTATACGCCTGTCGTCAGATTACCTTAAGCCATATCACCCCCGTTATTTTCGCGCCATCGATCATCTCTAACAGATATGCTATAATAAGAATAGTGGAACTCGCAGACTATCGATCGACAAGCCGGTAACTCCACCAAGCCAGCCGCAGCGAGGCTATAAACTGCTGAAAAGTCAAGCGATCGCGTGCGCTATCGAACCTACGAAAAGCCGGTACCGCTACTCAAAATTAGAAAAATAAGCCAGAAACGCACCCAGTGCGTTAGTTTGCGTTTGTGCCCTAGATTAGAATGTGGCGTGATAATATCATTAGATCACTATCTAGAAACTAGTCAATAGCGTGCCTGTCGCCGCCCCTTCTTTGACATTCTCAAGGATTATGGTATAGCTAGCTGAACTCTGGCGACAAGCAAAGACCATCTGCTCGGCCTAGCCATACACTATCTCTTGTCTCTGGTCAAACCCTGGTCCGTCCATTCTGGCCCCCGAATATATCACCCTGCGCATACCCCCGTGCTCTTTTCTATACTCCACCATAATCCCCAGAAAAAGCAATAAGCACACCTCGATCTCTTTGTCAAATATTCCCCACACGCTAGATATAGTGTCTGTGGGAAACTTCTCTCGATCGGCTAGAGGGCACTAGATATGGTGTCTCTGGCCTCTGTATACTCATGCTGCTTTATCTCTGGTAGCAACGCTATATATAGCGGTTAGTCTGGCTTGAGAGGGGTAGGGGGGCGCTAGGGGTGGTGGTTGGCGAGGAGCGGGGAGGAGAGGAAGGGGTACACCATATATGGTGGTTGGGATCTGGAGCGGGCGAGACGCTAGATGTGGGGTGGGGGGTTGACAGAATGGGGAAATGGTGTTCATCTTTTGGGGGGTGGATGGTCGGAGCAACCCTCCCCATAATTTTTTCCCAAATCCTCATGTTGTTTCTCTAACAACTATTCCCCTCTTTGTTTTTTCCTTCTTCTTATCTCTTACCTTCTTTTTTTCTTTCTGAAGATTATTTAGCTTTTCTTTCCGTGTGTTGTTTTTAGAGGATTGCCTCTTTCTCTCTCTTCTCTTGTTTGCTTTAGCAGGACAAATAGTTTGTGCCTGTCGTCAAAATTCCGCCGTGTTCTAAGCCTCTCTACAAGACCTTATTCTCAAAGACGATAGATTATACTACTTTTGCTCTAGAACCTCTCACAGAGCGTCTCATGGACTCTCAGGCCCTATTCAGGCTGGGAGTGTTCTTGTGAAGTTTACAAAGGTCCACCAGCTGCTCAAAAAAGATAACCCAATCAGCGTTGTGCAGTTCGTAGTGCCTTAACTTGCAGATAGATTCTATCTCCTGAACCATCTTTTCTACTAGTTCAGGCTTGAAGCCTTTTTCTGGCTCGACCTCCAACCAGGCTTCAGCTCTTAAAACAACTGATCCAAAGTTATCGTTATAGATGAACTTCTTTTTTCTCTTGTCGATAATTCCGTACTCCAAAGCCTCGTCGATGGAAATTGATTCGCTAAACCAATCTCTATGCTTGATGTAAATTCTGTGTCTGTTTCTGTAGACTGGGCACTTACACTTACCGAAAGTGATCGAGCCTATTTTCTCTGCATCGATATGCATTTGTTTGAGAGATCGTAACTTTGGGTCTCCGTAAATTCTATCGTCTATTACCCGTATTTTCATATTCTCAGGATAACACACAAGGTTAAAATTTTTTTCGCCCGAAACTTCGCTTGACAACTCGTCAAACGTTTGCTATACTGCGGGCATGAAAGGATATTATTCACCTTATCGAAGGCACATGGACTGCATAGCCCGAAGCCGAGCCAACAGCACTTCCAACACGACCAAGCTTATTTGGGTTGTGGGGTGGTTAATTTTGATTGCGATTTTTGTATGAAAAAGAAGACTAACACGGCCGCTGGATTTATCTTATTTTTGATCTTCGGTACTCCGTTCTTTGTGGCTGCTTTCATGGTAGACCCAGTCATGGGAATGGCTATGGTGGGCACTTTCGTGTTCGTCGCGATTTTCGGCAGATGATTATGGTATAATTAAAGTAAATACAACGCCTAGAGCGTACTTCTTTAATTAAACCAACGGAATGAATATCAAAAACAACATCACAAACACCTTTCGAAATATTGTCTCATCTTTCACAAAAAACTCTGCAGAAAAAGGGCTAGCTGACCCTTACGAGTTTTTCAGAAACGGTCCGCGTCGAATGCCTGCTACTTGGTCTATGGCGGAAATCTCAGACAAAGATTTCTATACTGGGTACGGGTTCGCTGTTGTCAACAAACGGGCCAACCGTTCAGTAGTTCTTGGCAAAAGATATTTATTCACCGACGCTAAGGAATCGGTCATTGCCGACGCCAACGAAAAGGGCGAAAGAATTGTCCACCCGTATCTCGATTTGATTCGCGATTCAATAGATTTCTCTGAAAGAGACTTTTGGTACAGTATTTCAACTTATCTAGACCTAGAGGGCGTGTATTACTTAATGGCGGTTCGGGCCGTCTCTCCATCAGGAAGAGTCGGGCATATCCAGAAATTCTCCCTATTGAACCCATATAATGTCCGCGCCGTGACTAACCCCAAAGGAGAAGTCGGCGGCTATGTTGAGCAGATAAACGGATTAGTAAGAGAAATCCCGAAAGAGATGATTATCCCGATTAGACTGTTTAACCCGTTCGATCCAGATAAACCTTACTCTTTAGCTGACGCTGCCCGAGACGCTCAATTCACTATGAAGCAGGCCAACGACTTTGCTCGTGAGGCTATTGACGGAAACTTGAACTCTCCAGGAATTCTCTCGTCTTCGATTGAACTGCCAGAGGACCAGTTCGATAACTTTGTCGAGCGGGTCAAATACCACGGCCGAGGCGAGCCTCTATTCGGAAACGGATCAGGCGCCTTAAGCTGGATCGACATGCAGACCGATTTAGACAAGGCCGCCTTGGATAAGATTAACTCGATTAGCCGAGACGCCCTGCTGGCTGTTTCTGGACTTTCTAAAACTGGAGTAGGTGTGGAAGAATCAGGAACTGGTCGAGAAGTCTCCCGAACCCAGAAGGACGACTTTACCGAGAACGCTGTCATGCCTCAGGTCGAGAATATCATTGATGCTCTTAACCTAGACTACCGAAGATACTACGCAGACGAGTACAAGAAGACAAAATACAACATCTCTCTGGACAACCCACTAGAGACTGACCGCGATGCTGAGAGAGCTGACGTCGAAATCCGCCGAGAGCAGTTCGCTTTGATGCAAGAAGCTCTGAACGCAGGATATTCTTATGAAGTGGCTTCTAAGTACGCCAGAGGAGTTTTGAATATAACTGATTTGGGTATGCCGGGAGAGAAAGCCCCTGAGGAGCCAGAGGCCACTGAAGAGACTCCTGAAGAACCAGAAGAACCAGAAGAACCTGAAGAAACTTCTGATGAGCCTAAAGAACAATCTTCTACAGCCTACAAGGGGTACCCGATACCCGTCTTACAATACCTAGCGGGATACGAAGTCGAATCCTCGACAGAAGAGGGCTCGGTGATTCATTCGACCCATGAACTGGACATCAACAGCCCGGTCAGAATTTCCGAAATCAAGGAGACCGAAAACAAGCTGATAGCTGAAATCGACAACAGCACTTACATCGAACTAGGAAAAATATCTGCTAACGCCGATAAGCCTGCCGTGCTAGCTAAGCTGAACAAACGCTATAGAAACCAGCTTGTAGCAATCAAGAACAAGCTAGACGAGGCAGAAATTTTGCAAGAAGCTGTCGAGCGGGCTGAAGATAACCTTTTTGACGAATATCTAAAAGACAGCCCAGATGCCAGCAGGCATATTCAAGAACTCAGTCTAGCGTTTACAGTATACTACACCGCGCTATTCCCGACATATGCGGCCGAACGGGCTAGACAGACAGCCAAAGAACTTGATCGCCCGGTGCGAAGAGTTGAACTCACCGATCGAGTCAGACAGTCTATACAAAACTTTTCTTTCCGAGAGGCCGAGTCTCATATCAATACGATACTAATGGATCTAGAAAACGCTAAAGCCTCAGGAGAACCTCTTAAACAAGCGTTCGAAGAAATCAAGGCTAGGCGCGCTCCAGCGATTGCCGAAAACGCAGCGGCCAGAGTGCTAAGCTTTTCCCGTTACGAAGCAGATTTGCAGGTTTTAGCCTACGAAGGGCTGCTGGACAAAGCCTACAAGGAACTTCACTCATTGACTGGTGAACCTTGCGAATTCTGCAAAGCTTTAATCGCAAAGGGCCCAATTCCTTTTGTGGATAACTTCGTTGACAAAGGTACAACAATCAGCGTGGACGGTAAAAGTATGGATTTCGACTACGAGGACATCTCGGCTGGAAATGTTCACCCAAACTGCGACTGCGCTTATAGGCTTGTTATTGAAGACTAGCCGCTATATCTTTGACGCCTCTTTTAGTGGACGAGCCGTCTCCGTTAATAACAACGAGCGGTTCTTTCACTTTCAAGGCAACTTCTAGCACTTTTTGCGGGTTATAAGTAGATTTTTCGGCCCAAACCACTAGAACTGGCACTCCCTTCTTCGAAAGATAGAGCATTTTGTGATTAAAAGTCTCGATGGCGACTTGTTTGTTGTGAAACCCTCCTCCAAAAATCTCTATGATGGTGTTTTTTTGAGGCAAATAAAGGTCTACATTAAATCTTCCGAACGCTTTTTGAGGGATAACCGCGATTCCCGACTTCTTGCACAGCTCAATTAACGGTTTCTCGTAAGCTGGATCGATTGTCGGTTTTTTTTCTCTCGACAAAGCTAGTTTGTTGCGGTGAGAAGCAGAATGAATTGACCCCAGATTAGCTTCGGCTGCTTTAGCTGTGATTCTTCTGTTTTCTTCGGGTGTTCTTCTCGACGCAGTGATACGATTAGCCGCTTTAGGGCTGCGAATTTTGATTTTATTTCTTTTTAGAACGCCTCGAATATAGTTATTGCTCACTCCGAGCTTCTTAGCTATTAGATATGAGGCCACCCCTCTTCGGTAATAATAAATTATTTGTCTATCGGTCATCGCCGCTGCCGCCGAGTACTCCTCGAGCCTGCCGGCTTTGTAGTTTTTCAAGGTTAGCTTGGGCTACATCTTCGAGGTCGAAGTCAAGGTAATGAGCCAGCACCGCAATATACCATAGAACGTCGCCTAACTCTTTTTTGATGTCATTTTTGAACTCGTCAGAGCCAAAATCAGACCCCTTATCCCGCACGACTTTTTTGGCTTTTTCCATAATCTCGCCTGTTTCGCCGGCCAAACCTAACAACAGGTGAAAAATCTCGTCCCTAGAGCGCTTGTCCCGCGCGGTTTTCAATGCTTCGTTTTGATACTCGTTCATATTCCTCCTTTTTCTCTATTTTATAACACTATGAAGATAAGGTCAACCTTAAACAATGTTATAATAAAAGCATGAAAGTAATCAACGATAACAAACTGCCAACAGCCCCCATTTCCGAGTTCAAAGAGACTCAAGGAGACTTAAAGTTTCTCTCGAAGGACAACTATAGTAAGCTCAAGCGGAATATCGAGCGCAGGGGATTCTATCTGCCTGTCTATGTATGGGTAGACAAATCAGGCCAAAAATGGCTACTAGACGGGCACCAGCGAAAACACGTTCTAACGACCGAGGGTTGGAATGATCCAATCCCTTATTTAGTGGTACCAGCCAAAAACAAAGAGGAGGCTGCCCAAAGACTATTGGAAATCACTTCCCAATTCGGAACAATTACGCAAGAAGGCATTGATGAGTTCATCGCCAAGTTTGAACTCCCAGAAATAGAGACACTGGAGAATGTGAACTTCGACGGAATATTCAACTTCTCGATAGAAGCAGAACCCGAAGAAGAGGAATTTGAAGATGAGCAAATCGAACAAAAAGAGAACACCGATCCAGTTATCAAGTTTGAGGTCAGATTGGTAGACGGTGCCTATCGTGCCAAATACACAGAAAATAAAAAAGCCCATGAAATCGGCTCGTTCGAATCTATAGTCGAAGTTCAAGAAGCTATTTCGGGTGTTTTAGAAGATTGGAGCGAATAATGAAAACAATTGATCAACTACTGAAACTTTCTCAGAATCCATTTTACAAACTTCTGCCAGAAGAGCAGGAGGTACTTGACAATTTTTTATTGAAGAAACAGGAAAAAGGCTCGGAGAACTCTCAGAAGGAGAACTCAGAAAAATTATCAGAGAGCACTCCTGTGACTGTTCGCAACGTCGTCGAGAAAGCTGACACTGGGTTGCCGATTGATTCTCGGTTTAGAACAACAAAAGCAGCCGAATAAACGACGCCCCGCTGTCGAGAATCAGACTCAAAAGAAAAAATAAGTCAATAATCGCTACGGCCAGCCATAACTTTGTCGATAAAGGTATTTTAGAATATTCTCTCTCTGGCTTGCTCACAAACAAATTTTAACTCCTGTCGTGAACAAAGTCAAGAACTATAGTATAATTAGCTCATGGTAAAAACTCGTTTTGCTCCCAGCCCGACTGGGTATATACATGTAGGTAACGTCCGAACTGCCCTTTACACTTATTTGGTGGCTCGAAAAAACAAAGGTAAATTTATACTACGGATTGAAGACACCGACCAAAGTCGTCTTGTCGAAGGCGCAGAAGAGTTAATCTTGGATACTCTGAAATGGCTCGGGCTAGAGTGGGACGGAGAAATAGTCCATCAGACTTCTCGAAAAGATGTTTATCTTAAATACGCTAACCGTTTGATTGAAAAAGGATTGGCATACACCGATCCGTATTCTAAAGAGCAGGTTGAGAAATTCAGAGAACAAGCTAGGGCAGATAAAAAACCTTTTCTATATAGGGACTACCGTCCAGAAAGTCCCCCGAAGTGGAGATTAGGCGCGCCTTTGAGGTTCAGGGTGCCCGAGCTCAAACGATATTCATGGAACGATGCTGTCATGGGCGAACTATCCGCGGGGGAAGAAGTTCTAGACGATTTTGTCTTGATCAAAGCCGATGGATTACCGACCTATAATTTTGCGCACATAGTAGACGATTATGAGATGGGAATAACCCATGTTATTCGCGGCGCTGAGTATATATCCAGTACCCCCAAATACCTTTCTTTATACGAAGCTCTAGAGATTGAGCCGCCCGTATTAGCTCATGTGCCGCATATTCTAGCCCCTGCTGGAAATAAAAAGCTAGGCAAGCGCGATGGAGCAAAAAGTATAGCCGAGTACCGAAACGAAGGATACTTGCCAGAAGCTATGCTCAACTTTCTAGCTCAATTGGGGTGGAACGACGGCACAGAGCAAGAAATATTTAGCAAAAACGAGCTAATCCGAAAGTTCTCCTTAGACCGTGTACAGAAATCTGGCGCCAGATTTGACGAAAAGAGGCTTGTTTGGCTGAACGGACAGTGGATTCGCTCACTGAATTTAGACGACCTTTATCAAAGGTGCAAGCCATTCTGGGAGTCTGGGGATGAAATCTACAAGAAGAAAGTGCTTGCTCTAGCGCAAGACCGCTTAAAAACACTAAGTGACTTGCCAGCGTTGACCAGCTACTTCTTCGAAGAGCCCGAGATTGACATGAAACTCATCACCGAGAACAAGCAGCTGAAAAGACTGACAGACAATGAACTCAAACACCTGCTGAGAGCCTCTGAGAGCGCTCTGGACAGACTCGATGAGTGGACCTCAAAGAGTATTCAGTCTTGCTTGAATAGCCTTCTAGAAGAGCTTGAAACGAAGCCTAGCGTGTTATTTAGTCTTGTGCGAATCGCTACTACTTGGGCGCCGTTCAGCCCACAACTAAATGAGACCTTAGCGCTTGTCGGCAAGAAGAGGACTCTGTCGAGGTTGCACAGACTGCTTGACAGCCTCTAGCAGTATCTTTTATGGTATAATAAATTTAAGAAGAAGACATCGAGAGACTAGACATAAGTTCTGAGCTGTAGTCGCTCTTCTAAAAAACAAAAACCTCAAAAAACAATAAAAACTAAAAGAGAAAAGTAAATGGAAAAACACAAAAACCAATTACAAGTCTCGGTTTCTAACGGAAGCTTTACAGACGAAGGCGAAGGTGTGGTTTCTTTCCCGGGAGGACTGACTATCACCGACGACTCTGTTATGCGCAGCGGTACACGATACGACATCGATTCGCTCGATATCTCAAAGTACAGCGGGCAGCTGACAGCTGATCACGTGGATTCTCTGGGCACTCTCATCGGTAAGGTCTCCGGCGTTACTAAAGAAGCAAACCGTGTATCGATTCAATCGATTAAATACGCGGTCAAGGAAAATCCGTACGCTCGCCTGGCATATGACTTGCTAGTCGGCGGATTCTCAAACGCCTTTAGTATCGAAACCATTGGCGACTGGCCAAGCATGCAAGACCCGGTATTCCGCGGTCATGAGCTGGTCGGATTGTCGCAAGTAGTCGTTCCGAACAACTACAACGCAACAGTCAACGGTTTGCAAGAGGCTGTACGTAACTCTCTGGAACTATCTAAACAGGATGGTCTAAACGTAGACGAGTTAGAGAACGAATTGTTGAACTCCAAAGAAGACCCGAAAAAGAAGAAGCCAGAAGAGGAGCCGAAGGAAGACCCTGAAGAGCCCGAGGAAACCCCCGAGGAACCAGAAGAAACTGAAACTCCTGAGGAGCCTGACGAGGAACCCGAGGACACTGAAGACCCTGAGGAAGAGCCTGAGGACAAAAAAACAAAAAAGAAACCAGTAGAGAAAAACTCTGCTGAAGACGAACCCGAAACCCCAGAAGAGCACAAGGAAGAACCAGAAGCTCCTGAGGAGCCAGAAGACTCTGAAGACACTCCTGAAGAAACCCCAGAAGAGCCAGAAGAGGAATCTGAAGACGGCGAGTCTGAAAAAACAGAAAACAAAATAAATAAACAAGAGGAAAAATTAGACATGACTCCTGAACAAGTTCAAGAGATTGTTGCGAACGCTGTGGCCAGCGCTATCAAGCCAGTCGCAGAGAGCGCAACTAAAGCTGCTGAGTTAGCGCAGGACGCTCTAGACGCGCAAGCCAAAGAGCCTGAGTTCAAAGCAGCTAACAGTGCACAAACAGACACGGCTTACAACGAACGCGCAAGCTTGGTCAAGCAGCTGAACGCAGCCGTACGCGTTGAGCGTAGCTATAGCCCAGAAGCTATGCAGTCTTGGCACAAAGAGAAAGTTGCTAGCTTAAACGCTTTGAAGGAAGCTGGCATTGTTGCTAACTCGCTGACACTCGAGGATCTTGGTAACTTTGTTATCGGACCAGAGCTTTACAACGAGATTGCAACTGCTCGTACTAACTATTCAGCGATTCTCGACGCTACCAACTGGCGCGAATCAGACTCGATTCGTTACGGCTGGCTAACTCGAAGCTCTGACATCGACATGAAGAGCGTCGCTACAGGTGCTTATGGCAGTGTCGCTTCACCAGACACCAGCGACAAACGACTGAAACCAGTATCACAGCCAGGCTACAAATCACACACTGATGATATGGAAGAGCTGGCGGCTGTCTGCCCAGTGCCGATTAGCACGATTGAATTCGCTGCTGCTGACATTCTAGACGACATCGCGGCTGGTTTCCGCAATGACTTTGACCGCAAACGTGCGCAGTTGGTCATTGCTCGCTTGCAGCAAGCTGTAGACGCTACTGGCAACAAACAGACCTTTGACATGAGCGAAGGCCTAGAGGGCTGGACGATGGTTGTCGCTCGCGCCGCTGACCACACAAGCGTTGGCACGCTGGTTATGAGCAACAAGACGTTAGCTCTGTTGAAGAACCAAGCTATCAAAACCCAGAACGCTGCTGTTCTGCAAGAAGTTGCTGGCGGTACATTGTTAGGTACTCCGTTTATCGCTGTCCCTAATGACTTGATGCCGACACTGAATACAGCAGAAACCCGCAAGTTCTCGGTTAATGGTACAGATGTGACGGTTAACTCGGCTGTGTTCTACGCAGACCTGAGCACATTCTCTGGTCGCACTCACGGCGGTCTGAAATACGACGTCGATGGTCGTGCTTCCTACGAAATGGGCGGCAAGGTCTACTCCGCGTTCCAGCGAAACGAGCTGCTTATCCGTGGTTCGTTCTTCCGCGGCGGCGTGGTCCGAGACGAAACTGTTGTTGCATCTATCCCAGCTGTAGCAGTCTCGTAATCTAAAAAACAAAAACAAAAACTTAGGTAGGGAAATGACCATTGAAGAGTACACGAAATTAACTGGCATGACAGTCGCGTCCAATGATATGGACCGCCTCGAGGCTATCATTCGTCGATGCGAAGCCAGACTGAGCTCTCTTCTTGGTTATTCCCTATCTGGGCAAAAAGAATGGACTGAATTAGGAAAAATGCAGTTCAGCGGCTACGTGCCGTTTACTTCCCTGCCAGTGGACGCCGAAACAAAGAGAAATCTTTTGCCTGCGGACCCAGCCACTGGCGTTACCTACCTGTTCAACTACGACGAGTTGGACAAGCACATTAGAATTTCGCCATTCAAATCTGTACACAGAGCAAAAATAGTTTTGCCAATTGACGAGGACCAGTTTATCACAATTTACGAGTTGGACGATGTTACGCCCTATCTAAACGACGCAGGGCTTGTGGTAGCTATCAACCGAAAGAGTGATTGGTTCAAATGGACATGGTACGCACGAATATCTAGAGTATACAGGTTGAGCCTGATGATTGCTGTTGAGGGCGAGCCTATGGAGTTGTCTTGTGACCGCTCCTACGACGATTTGAGGTATCTGCTCGCGGATATGGTAGCTTACTACTCAGATCCCAACTATTCTCTGCTTGGTAATATCAGCTCGGAGAGTATTGACTCGCACAGCTATACTCGACGCTCTACTGGGGCTACTCCAGACTTGGCCGCTCCGCAAGGACAAGCAAGCGCTAAAAAGATTATCGAGAAGTACGCTGGGCCGAGCGCCTTTAGAAAGATGGTGCGATGAAATACCCAGACACTGTAAGACTCATTGAGACAAAGCCAGATGGGTACGGCGACAGAGCGGTCAAAACCGAGGTCGTCACAGCCGCTGCCTTCATCAAGAGAGCTGGTTACACCCACGGGGGAAATACTGAGGGCGAGACTTCGACCGCTGCAGTATATCTTGACCCAAAGAACTCTAAAGTGCTGGGCTACAAGGACGATCTTGAGGGTATGTATATCTGGGCAGAACCATTTTCACAATCTACTTGGTATAGAATTATCAGTACTAATGTCGCAGAGAGAAAGCTCCTGAACAACGCTTTAGACAATATCTACTGCCGACTAGAGAAAGCAGCAGGCCTAGCTTATGTTCGTATCAGCTAAAACCTATTTCAAGAATGGTATGCCGCACAACATCAGGCTTCTGATTCGTGCGAACACACAACTTCCTGAAGAGTTCATCAAGCGATACAAGAAAAACGTGTCTAAGATAACTCCGAAGAAGAGTGGTTGGTTGCGGCGAAGTATCATCACCCAGGTCACGCCTGGGCGAGGTGAAATAACTTGGCGTGCTGTCTACGCGGCCGCACAAAACCAAGGCTGGCACACTACAAAAAGCGGTAAACGGGCTATCTACAAAAGATACACTACTGGTGGTACTGGTGCCAAGTTCGCTACAGAGGCCTTCAAGAAAACCAAGGCAGAGATGCCAGCAGTATACCGAGAGTTGGGATTGACTAAATGATAGATACAAAAACAGTAGGGGAAGCTTTTGTAAAATTTCTCGAAGAAAAAGATTACGGCACTTTTGGCGTAGACTTGTTTCTAGGGGAGTTGCCGATCGAAGCGCCAGACAAAGCCTGGCTGGTTGTGGTATCCGGGGGCAATCCAGAACTGGTTACTTTAGACGGCGGAATGATAAAGCTATACACATTCAACGTCTATCGACGTGCATTGGCAGGGAAGGAAATCGAACGCGAACTATTCGGTCTAGAAGAGACATTGAACTGTGCGGAATGTGTTAATCTGGAGGGGTTCCAAACAATCTATACCAGAGCAACACAATTCGCCCAGGACAATGACCTCGAAAACGAGAACAGGCGCATTGGTCTTGTACAGGCACAAATACGCTTGTTCCGAGGCAAAACGTAAAAAAGGAAAAACAAAAATGGCTTTAGTAAGAGGACCTTTCAAATTCAAGTGGGGGACCAACGTGCTCAGCAACATTTCTGAGATGGATTTCTCGTACGATGTTGAAGAGAGCGACACCTCGACTTTGGACGGCAACAAATACACTATCCAGACTGGGCTGAGCGCTTCTGCGACCTTGACCTTGCTTGATAACGATGTTGCTTCATTAGCTACTATTCTACCCCAATACTATGTAGCTAAGGGCGCTAAATTATCAACTGGCGAAACCGTGGGCGCAGACAAAGGCGCAGTCGATATTGCGGCAGCTTCATGCTCGTCAAGTGTCACCTACAACAACCTAGATATCTGGGCTTGCGGTGCAAATGACAACACAGAAGTTATGCGTTTAGTCAACGCCCGTACGCAAGTGGACAGCATTGATCTAGGCGATGGCTTGAGGACAGTACAAATCAAGTTCATCGGTGAGCCGAAACCAGGTCATGGCGCAGTCCAGTTCTTGAACAGCAAAGAATCGTTCGTAAGTTAAAAATCCATAAAAACCAAAGGAGTTTATAAATGGCAAAATATAATTTAACGAGTAGTCTTGACAAAACGTTCACATTCTCGATCGAAGACAAAGAGTTCTTGTTCACAAAACCGACGGTGCGCCAAGCACGTGAGATGGCTCGTTTGTTCTCCGCAGCTCAAAAAGAAGAAGACCCAGACATGCAATCTCAAAAGAGTCAGGAAGCTATGCGCGAAGTGTACTCTTTCATTACATCGATGGGGCACAATGAGAGCATCGAGGACGTTTTGGACAACCAAACAGTTGACGTTCAGGCGGCCTTCGGCGAGATGATGAAAAAAGAACTGAGTCTTGAATAATGAACGAAAGCTTTGACGAAGCTTCTGCACGAGTCAGGGCTATATTCGGCAACGAAGTGTCTGTCAAGCCTGTCCGAGAACAGACTGCTTCTTCAGACGACGAGAACGAAGAGGTGGACCTGCTCACCCGGGTCTGCTACTTCTATCCTCAGTACACTTTGGAAGACGCTGAACAACTCGCAAGCACTCAGGTAGAGGCCTTGCTTTGGCAGGCTGAAAAACAAAGGGCTACCGAAATGTATCATATGACCCTTATCGCGGCAGCACCTTATTCCAAGAAGGGGAAAATGGTCAAAGAGTTATTAAAGAAATACGAAGAAATCATTAAGTCGTAATGGAAAACAATGAGATAATAACCAGATTGATTGCGCAGGACGAGACAACACCTGTCCTCAAGAAGGTGGACCGCCAACTTGGGTCAACAGTGAGGTCTTTGTCTAACTTGGGCAGCGCCTCCAAAAATACTGCTGGCGCTCTAGACGAGTCTGCCTCAGCCTCCAAAAGACAGGCGAGCGGGGCTGATCAGGCTGCTAGTTCTACCGACCGTGCTGCCAACGCTCAAAAAAACTGGTTTGCTCATATCACCAGGACTACGATTCAATCGGCCTTAGTCAATAAGGCCTTCTTGACTGTTGCGGATTCCATCGGCAAAGCCGCCAAACAAACAGACCTTATTGAGACATTCCCCGCCGCTATGGCCTCCATGGGAGTGTCCTCAAATGTCGCCTCTGACGCTCTTAGCAAACTCCGAGTGTATGTTCAGAACGTAGGAGGGGACCTAACCGCAGCCACTAATGCAGTTTCTCGCTTCGTACAGGTCAACAAAGACGTCAAGGCTTCGACCGCTGTCTACGCAGGTGTTAATAACGCTCTCATGGCGGGCGGCACTTCTGCAGAAACTCAAGCTAGCGCCCTAGAGCAGCTTATTCAGGCCTACTCGAGAGGTAAGTTCGAGGGCGAGGAGTGGCGCTCTGTCAACACGGCTATGTCTCTTGCGATTAGCAAAACAGCCGAAGCTTTAGGCTATGTGAACACCTCAGCATTGCAAAAAGCTCTAACTGATGGTGCCGTCTCGATGAACCAATTCATCACTGAGCTTACGAAGATATCCACGGAAGCTGGCCCTATCGCCGAACAAGCTATGCTCAGAATGAACGGCATTGAATTCGCCCAGATGGCCATGAAAAACGCTCTGGTCAACGGATTAAACGAAATCTACGCTGCTGTCGGTAGGCAGAATATTGTCGCTTTCTTCACCTTTTTGACTGACGTTATCCGAGTCTTGTTCACATGGATCGTGGCGCTTATAAACGCGTTCAGAGGCCTTATAGGGTTCATTACAGGAAAGAAGCTAGAACCAATCACTGGAGACACCCAGGAGGCTCTGCAAAATTCTGCAGGCAGTGCTGGAAAGATAGGCAAAAACCTAGATGATGCTGGCAAATCAGCCAAAAAGCTCCACAACCAGCTGGCCGCTTTCGATAAGATGAATGTTCTTCAAGAGCCGACCACAAGTGATGGCGGCAAGAAAAAGAAGGGCGGAGCAGGCAACGGAGGCTTCGACCCAGGTCAGACTTCAGCTCTTGATAATATATTCGGCAAGATGGCTGGCAGCCTTAAAGAGGCTTCGCTTTGGGCCAAGATACTTGCTGGTATAATCGCCGCTTTGGCCGTCAACAAGCTATTCGGAGGAAAACCTCTGGATATGTTGATAAAAGGGATCGACGCAGCTACTCGTAAAATGTTCGGTCTGGACAGAGCAGCTAAACAGGCTGGAGCATCAGCGGGTAAATCACTAGGGCAGAAGATAGGCGAAGGTGTAAAGAGCGGCATCAGCGGAGTTGGATCTTTCTTGGGTTCAGCTCTGGGCTCTTCTCTCGCGAAATTATCGCCAGCCTTCACTGGACTTGGCTCTACTATTTCGGAAACATTCAGCAGCCTCGTCGCGACAACAGGAGGCTCTGCCGCAGCAGCAGTGGGAGTTATTGTTTTGGCTGTCGCGTCCGCGGTGGGGGAGTTCTTGCTATTGAGAGACCACTGGAAAGAAGTTGTAAAATTCCTTGAGGATATTTGGAAAGGTTTCTGCGACATTCTAGAGAAAGCTTCTAGACCTGCGGTGAACGCCGTCAAGAAAATATGGGGAGAACTATCCGAAGCACTTAAGCCAGCGATAGACTCCATGAAGAAAGCGTGGAGCGAAATTGCAAAAGCTATAAAACCGTTCACAGACGAGCTATCCAAACTCTGGAACACCTATATTGCTCCATTCGTTAAAACTATTAGTGATTGGATTGAAAAGAACGGGCTTCTTGTAGCTGGGCTTAAGATTCTCGGCGCTATATTCACTGGCATGCTTGCCGCCGCGTTTGCCTCGGTTCTTGTGCCTATTGGCTTGGTAGTTGTACTATTGGCCGGAATAGCTTCGACAATAGCTATAGTAGTTAGCGCTATCGTTGATTTTGTGTCCAAAGCAATAGCAGTCTTTATGGACCTGTGGAACGCAATCACTACAGGTGTATCCAACGCGTGGAATACCGCGATTGCCATAATATCCGGGATACCTTCTTGGTTCAACAACAATATTGTTGTGCCTGTAGCTGCCTTTCTTGTGGGCCTATGGAACACGCTCGTAGATGGAGTCAAGAATGCTTGGAACACTGTAGTGGGAATAATAGTAACCATACCTGGCTGGATCAACACGTTTATCATCGTCCCGGCCATAGGATTCTTCCTATCTCTGTGGAACAGAATTGTAGAAATATTCGCGGGTGCTGGACGTTGGTTTGGAGACGTGTTCAGAGGCGCGTGGGATGCTATCACAGGTGTATTCTCTGGCGTGGGCGGCTTCTTCAGGGGAGTATGGAACACTATTGTGAGCATATTCACAGGTGTTGGCACATCGATAGGCAACGCTATAGGCGGGTCTGTGAAGGGTGTAGTGAACTCTATTCTTGGGTTTGCCGAGAACACTATCAACGGCTTCATCAGGGCCATAAATGCAGCGGTAGACACAATCAACCGTATTCCTGGCGTGCATATCGGCCGCTTAGGACTATTAAATATTCCTCGCCTTGCAACTGGTGGTGTAATCAGCCAGCCTACCGTGGCCATGGTTGGCGAAGCTGGCGCCGAGGCTGTCATGCCACTTGAGAATAATACTCAGTGGATAGACAAATTAGCTTCTAAATTAAACATCGGCGGTTCGCGTTCCAGCGACAATGGCTTAGAGGTGACTAACCGGCAAGACCAAAAACCTATCCATATCGCCATCAATGTATCGGGAGTGTTTGCTACAAGCAACGCTGAAAAGCGTAAGGTGGCCGAAGAAATAGCCGACCAACTGAAAGACCTGTTCAAGGCTCGCGGAATTAAAGGAGTATTTTAGATGGCATACGAAATAACACTGAAAAACAGCTACACCACGTGGAACTCTCCGACTCCAGACCCACCTATCGTTCAGCGATATATCGACAGCGCCATAGAAGTGACCACCCTAGACCTAAATGTCTACACTGACCTCTTGAGCCGTAAGCGAAGCTGGACAATTCAATGGGGCTATATGGACAAGACCTCTTACAGCAACCTGCGCTTTATTATTGAGAGCCAGTTCACCAACCTTGAACTGCCGATCTTATCAATACCAGACTTCAGAGTCCAGAACGTCGTAGTCAAAGCCACCCTTAATGACCATAGCGTTGTCGATAGAAGCGGGCTAGTCGAAAATGTAGAACTGACATTGAGAGAAACTATCCAGGCTTCGAAGAACTATATGGTGTCATAGAGAAGAATATGCAGAAAGTATCACCATCATTTCACCAGAAATCTCAAGCGTCTGTGCGTCATCACAGTTGGGCGCTTCTGTTTTCTTTTGATAAGGAATTCGACAACAAGAGCACGTTCTTCACTCTGGACAGGTCTTTACTCAACGGCAAGGACATTTTAGCGCCAGTCGGAGATAACGTACTACAGTATTGGGACTTTTATCGGTTTGCTCCGTACACTGACAGATTAATTTCAATGGAGTGGAGCCGCGAACTTGAGTTCCCCTACTCAGTACAGTCTTGCATCGCTACCGTGACCTTGAATAATATAGACAATTATTTTTCCAGCCATACAGGCAGTCCGATAGACCAATACCTTATTCCGTCTAGGCCTGTCAAGATATTCTCGGGATTCAACGATGAGCCTTTTTTGCAGCAGTTTGTTGGGTTGACCCAGGACAAACCCGAGTTAGACCAGGACTCCAATACCGCTAAATTCCAGGCGCTGGACTATCTGAGCGAACTGTTCAAACTCAAACTGTCAGATACTATCTCTGAGTCCAATATTAATACAGCAGACGCTTTGGCTCTGCTCTTCAGGCAATTTGGCATAGAGCCTAACCAATTCAAGTTAGAGAGGGGTTCTAATACTATTCCTTTTCTATTCTTTTCTAGCGGCGAAGACGCGGCCGAGGTCTTTCGAAAGATTATGCAGGCCGAGGGCGGCAGATTATGGATAGACGAGGCGGGAATATTCAAGTTTGATAGGCGTACCTCGATTCATAATGATATTGTATTCGCGTTCGACGAAAGCAGTATCTCCTCCTTGTCGGTGACCAGAGATACCGAAATCATAAACCGAGTAACTGTCACCTCAAATATCCGCGAGAAGCAGCAAATCCAGCCGATTCACACGGGCTCAGGAAGACTATCCGAGGCGAATCTCTCGGAAGCGATAGTGATACCAAAGGGCGGTACAGCAGAGTACAGCTTCAGGACTGACGATCCTGTGGCAGAGTTGGTCGAGCCTACAAACGGGCGCCAGGTAGGAACATCATGGTTCTCTGTCAGAACACGCGGGGGAGAGAATATTCCCAGCGGTGTGTCTATTAAAAAAATAACGAGGTCAGCTAGCGGGGTTTCGATTATTTTCGGCAACAGTAATGGCTACGACGCGTTTCTATCGGCAATAGAAGTCTATGGCGCGCCAGCTAAGATTGTTGATACCATTGATTATGACGCTTACGACCAGGACAGCATCGACAAATACGGAGAGCATCTGCTCAAAATAGAAAACGATCTGTTTGGCCGAGAATCAAACTGCCAGTCTTTCGCCTATGCTGTGTTAGCAGCTTATTCAGAGTTCGACGCCGTTATCGAGCTTACAGTCAAGAGCAACCCCGCTCTACAGCTTTTTGATATCATAAAAGTAGACACCAGAAAAATCTCAGGTACTTTTCAGATAACGAAAATCGCAAGCTCTGTCTCTAGCAGCGGGATAACGCAAACCATAAAGGCTCGAAGGCATACTATACGTTCGTACTTCATTCTGGACAAATCATTACTAAACGGAAGCGATGTATTAGCACTATGATAACTGTAAAAAAACGATACTCAGGACAAAGCGTCATTTCTACCAACAGTGGAGATATCCGCATAGAGACTGGCGCGGGTAGACTAGTGGTGTACGACAGAGACACTAATAACGAGGTCACAGTTCTCGACAAAGAGGGCTTTCTATTCTCAGACGGCAACGTAAGACGAATCAAACTGGGCTCTTTTGCTTCTCGAGTGGGGCTTTGGGTGAGCAAGGCTGGTAAAGACGTAATCGACTTGTTGGGGGGCTAATGATAAAGGATTTCGTTCTAACCAGCGACTACCCAATAGACCAAGTAGTGTACCGGAGCGATATTATACCGGTGACGGCTCAAGGGTACAACACCAGCCGGGTAAATATAGCTCACGGGGTGGGACAAGAATTCCTGCCGATAGGGCAGTACTCACTGAGCGGGGACTTTTCTTCGAACGTATTCGGAGTGGGTTCATCAGAAGCAGGACCTGGAGGAATTCTCAAGTTTTCCACTAGATTAGGTGTCTCCTCCAGTACTATGGCTATAGAGGTAGTCAACCAAACTCAATCTACCGAGACGCTGTATTTCAGGGCTATCGGGCTCGCGATAGAGGGGACTCATAGACCATTCGCGTCTACTAGCCATTATCACGACCTTACCTTTAACACAGACACCAACCAATTGAAGTTGGTTGATTCGGGCTCAGCTGTAGTAGGCTCAAATGCGAGTGTGTCTATTCCACATTCGCTGGGATATATACCGACAGCTCTAGTGTGGCAGTCCTCTTGGTTGGGGATAACGCTCGTGGATTACGTTTCGGTCGAGAATGAACTATTCGGACAGAACGTGTTTATTGACTCGCAAAATCTAATCATATCGAGACAGGGGCTTGAGGGTACGAGCACCTACTACTACAGGATATACGCCGATGAATAATTTTCCAGATGACTTCAATATAAACAGCGACTACGCGACTATCAGCCATGTCGGAGACGCCTCTGTCCAGTTGGTGTTGCCAGCTGGGCTCTCTATCCCGCCTAGCACCAACTATGTCCAAAAGAAAGAGATGGACTTGGTAGCTACAGGGATTCTCCGTCTACTAGTGAGCACTTCGAAATACCCTCATAGAAAGGTTGTCTCTTCTTCGATGTCTTTGACTAGAAATTTTAAGGTAGACACAGGAGAGACCACCCCTACGACGGTGCTGATCGTGGGCTGGCTACAATCAAATGGAGTTGCCGCCTGTTCGCTTAGTATTCCCAACGTGTTCAACACAACCCTTTTTTACACAGGGGGTACCGAGGTGTTCACTGTCGAAGCCAGAGCGATGACGTTCCCGTACTAAAAATGGTATAATATAGTTATGAACAGATACGCAGAACACAATCGGATTGGCGTGTATCGGGTTCTCAGGAACTCAGGTTTTACAGTCAAAAAATACACTGGCGGCTATCCATACCTCAAGAACGGTATTATGGTGGAATCATCGGAAGCTGAACCTATTTACTCTTACGGTAAGAATTACAAAAATGATGCTGGAGAGTTTTCGCTATTCGTGTGGACAACAAACAAAAACAAAAAAGAAGTAGAAGATAGACTCGACCAAGCCTCTAACCGCGTGACCGTGGACAAGATAAACGGCACATCGACTATTGGTTCGTTCGTCTACCTAGATTAGGAGAAAAATATGTCATTGCCTCATCAAAATCTTGATGCTGTTCCCTTCACCCCGCTCACAGCAGAATTTCTTGACAATATGAACGAGAATATTGAATCGCTCGCTAGGGGAACAGGGCTCGACAACAAGTCCGTGAAACCAGAAAAAATCGACCTTGCGTCAATGTTCGCGGGCAAGAACCACAACCAAATCGTTACTATTGGCAAGCTGACTATCCAATTTGGGTGGACGCAGTTTTTGGGTAATAGTACAAAAAACATACAAACGCCGATTACTTTTCCGAAAGCTTTTACAGAAGTACACGCTATCATGGCTGGGTTTAACGGCTATAAAGACTCGGTAGCTGGCAATCGTTTGCCTGAGTTTATAACCCCAGTCGGTGCAGGTAACCATGTTGAAGCGTCTAAGATTACAAATACAGGGTGTGTCTTGGTGGCGACATCGGTAAATAATTTCGGCTATGCCCAGCACGCTGTCTCTTGGATCGCGATAGGAGAGGCCTAGAATACAACCGAAAAATAGAGTCTGACGCGGTCCTCCAGGGCTGCGTTTTGCTATAATATAAAGAGAGAGAAACAAAAAAATGGCTCAAATAAACCCCATAGTAACGATCAACGGAGTCTCTCTAGACTCCAGCCAGATAGCTCAGTATAAACTCACATATAACAAGCTTTGGAAGAATGCCAATCGCAATATGGATGGTGTCGTCACCGCTACGCTCATTGGTATATATCCAAATATCTCATTGACTACGAGAAGTTTGTCTTTTGACGAGGCGATGGCTCTATCAAACGCTGTCAATACAGACTACTTTACCGTGACCTTTTGGGACACCCAGACTAGTACCCATAAATCAGCTGTGTATTACGCGGCCGACCACGAGGTAGAGTTTCTGAGCGAGTGTCGTTACGGACAAGTAACCATAGACTTGGTAGCGAAGAGCCGAGGTATCTAGAGATGAAAGAAAACATAAACCCAATTGAATTCGGAGAGATGAAGTCAGACCTTAAGCATGTTAGAGAGTCCATGGACAACCATACTGTCGTTTTGGACAGAATTGAGGAAAAGCTCAATAAATTTGCTACACGTTCTGATTTAGAAGTTCTCGAAAATCGTGTCAAGCGAATTGAAGAAAGAAATCAAACCATCGACGGTAATATATTCATGAAAGCCATCGCGCCAGGAGAGAAGAAGCTAGTCTCGCTGATTATTAAGATAACCGGACTGGGAGCGTTAATCTTGATGGTAGCGATGTATGTGTATGGGCAGTCGAACACCCAGCAGCTTATTATAAAGAAGATAAACGAAGAGACAGCTAAAATTAAACCAAAGGAGTAATGCGTGAGCAGAATAACAGACTGGCTAAATTCAGCAGAGGGACAAGCTTTTAACCCTGATGGGGCTTACGGATTACAATGCCTAACTCTCGACGCTGAAGTTCTCATGGCTGACGGGTCAAAGAAACCTGTCGGCGATTTAGTACTCGGAGACAAGGTTCGGTCTACTCGTGGCGGGATAAATACCGTCATAAGCAACCAGAAGGCTATCTTACCCGTCTATGAGATTAAAACCGCTCAGGCGACGCTCAGAGCGTCCACAGAGCATTTATTTGAAGTATACCATAACAGTGAACGAGTATTTAAGGAAGCCAAATACATCAAAGAGGGCGAGCACATCAGTACAGTCAAGATTGATGACAAAGGAAACTTGTGCACGGCAAGCTTGCCAGTTTTGTATAAATCAGAAGACACTACCCCGGCGGAGGTCAGCGTTCTTGAGCTAGACGGAGATAAAACCTACATTGCAGAAGGACATGGACATCATAACTGTAAGGATCTAGCCGACGCCTACTGTGTCCATTTATTCGGAGATTGGCAAAACACTCTTCGCCCGAACGACGCCGCTCAGGCTTTTGCTGGCGCCAACGATGAATACTTTATCAAAATTGCCAACAACCCTAACGATCCGAACCTTATTCCGCAACCAGGAGACATTATCACGTGGGGCCCGATGCCTGGAAACCCAGCAGGACACATAGCTGTTGTTTATTCGGCGGACGCCAACGGGGTAACTGTACTAGAGCAAGATGGGTTCCTGCAAATACCAGCTCGCAAGAAATACTGGCCTAACTACATAGTCGGCGGTGTTCTCACGCAGGGGTGGTTACGCCCACGCCCAGAGAAGATTATCAGGTATGCCCAACCAGTTTCTCCTAAAGAACGAAAGGCAGCAGTAACAGTAAACGCGCGAGACGAGCCCAACACTAGTAGTGGTATTTTTCAGCAAATTACGGCTGGTGATACTGTAGAAATGAAAGGTTGGGTGCATGGAGAGCCCGTGGATGGAAACACTACTTGGTTTGTGACCGCCAGAAGCGGTAAGTATATGTCTGCAGAGGCTTTCGAAGACAAAGGCACACATGATTTGCCAGACCTCACTCCGAAAGCTAACCCTACAGAACGTGCAGCGACATCGCAGGGGGTACGAGCCAGGAAAGCACCGACCACTTCAAGCGAAGTTGCACAAACAGTCGAAGGCGGCAAAACTGTAGAAATGAAAGGCTGGACACGTGGCGAAGCCGTTGAGCCTGGAAATGATGTCTGGTTTGTTTCAAAGAATAACGGACTTTATCTGTACAGCGGCGCATTCACCGACTCAAGTACACACGATTTATCAGAGATCAAACAAGACACCCCAACCGCAGAATCCGTTGATTATAGTAAGATAATTCTTGACGTGTCAAACAACCAGCCGGACGAAGTTTCTGCCCACTTCCACAAATTTGGTGGCGTAATCTTGAAGGCAGGACACGTTGGACAGAAATATGGCGGCGACGCCAACAAAATCGACCCTAAACTCGTCAAGTTCGCCGAAGCCGCAGGTGACAAATTACTGGGTATTTACTGGCTCCCGTACTTCTCAACCGACGAAGAAGCCAAAGCTGAGGCGGAGCGCTTTGCTGAAGCCCAGAAGCTAGTAAACGCCCCACTGCTATTTGTTGATCTCGAGCCTGAGTTTGAGGGCACTCCAGAACAGCTCAAAATGTTTGACAATATCGTCTTACAAAAAACTGGTAAAACTGTCTTTGTCTATGGTGGAGATGCTGTTATTTCAAAACTGGGCTTAGCGCGAGTCGATTGGTATCCAAACTATGGCACGAAAGACAACTATGCCCATGGCTCACTGATTCATCAATACACCGAGACTGGCAAAATCGATGGTTTTGGTGGTAATCTGGACTTCTCTACTAGCAAGCTTACTCTTGAAGAACTAAAGAAAATAGCCTCTGTAACCTCACCAGAGGCCCCAGAAGACACGAAAGACAAAAGAACAGGTACAACTGAGAAAAAAACAAAGGAGAACAAAATGGCAAAACCAACCCTGAGTCTAGAAGACTCCACAAAACTAGCAGAACTAGCGCAGCAGCAGATTACCAAGACCGAAGAGCTAGTGGAAAGCGATATCGCCAAGGAACTAACCGCGGGAATCAGCAAGCGAACAAAACTAATCATTTATATTGTAGGAGACACCTTGTTGGGCGCGAGTGCAATTGCTCCACAGGCGGCGGTCGCTATACTTTCTGATGACGCATACGTGAAAATTAACGCGATTAGTGGTATACTAGCAACAGCTGGCTTGTTCCTACTCACCATGTTCGGTATCTACAAGAGCGGGCGAAAGGGGAACAAATAGTGGAAAATATCATTAACAACTTAAAGGCAGCGCTCAGCACAGAGACGGCGAACGGGCGCATGATACGGACATTTGTGCAGGCTTTTGTCGGGGTGGGAATACTAGCGTCAGCTGTAGTAGCCCTACCAGAGTTTCAAAGCCTTATGCGGACCATCGGACTGGCCGGTCAGATGACAGCCGTAGCTGCGTTTGTCGCGTCGATGTCACGCTTAATGAGCGCTGCCGAATCACTCTACGAGAAAGCGAGGAAGTGGGCAGATGGAGAGAAAAACAACACCGATAGCTCAGATGGTCGAGCAATTCACAGACGACGAGCTAATAAACGAATATCGTGAGGCCCTAGGTCTACAGGCTCTGAGCCAGGAATACTTAGCCACACTCGAGGACGAGCATTTCAAACGGAACCTTGGAAGTGTAGCGCTAGCCTACCTGGTGGAGCAAAGTAGAGAGGAGCCAACAGTATCATCGGAGGTTCTGCCTCTGAGTACCTGACAAGGGGCGCCCTTCATTGGGCGCTCTTTTGTTATAATAGAGTAAAGGGGTATTGCCCCGTCAAGGAAAGGGTTTTATGATAAAAGTCTACACAGCACAGGGGTGCGCATACTGCCAGATGGTCAAGAGGTATCTCAAGTCCAAAGGCACTGATTACGAGGAGGTTGACATTGATAAGAACCCTTTCCTGCGTGATGAACTTATAGAAAAGACAAGGGCGAGAAGTCTGCCCATTGTAGAAGTCGGAGAAAACTACGTATGCGGGTGGAACCCGGCAGAGCTTGAGGCACTACTAGAGCACCAATAAAATGGCCACGAGCCAAGGAGAAAAACAAATGGACTACGAAGACAAAAAGAAAAAACTATTTCCAGTACGATGCCCTTTTCAGAGATTATCTAAATCCGACGGGAAGCTTTATCGCTGCAACTCATTGTGCGTTAAAGTATCGCCCAACTCTTCAGGAGAGGCTAGGTGCCGCAAATGCTGTCTAACCTTTAACTTTGAATGCGATAGCGACGGTGTAGTTAATCCATTTGTGAACGCTCAACCAATACCCAAGAAAGAACCCAACAAATAATAAAACGGTAAAAACAAAAATGGACATAAAACGAGGAGATACAATACGCAAAACCCTGGCAGTCCCGCTCAGTGTGTATGAGGCTGGGCTGCGTGTTTATTTCATGGCAAAAAATAGACCAGACAATGATATGGCCGATACTCAGGCTGTAATCAAAAAAGAATTGACCGATACTGGCAAAACAGAGCCAAACAGCAGAGGAGTTGATTGTCGAATATTCGAACTTGCTATCGATCCAGCGGATACTAATGGTATTAACTTCTGCTGCCCGAAACGAGTGAAGCTTGTAGCTGAATTTGAGTTGCGCTACGCCAATGGAAAGATATTAACCCTGCCAAACAAAGCTGACTATCTGAGAGTAACAGTCTACAGTGATATAAGGAGAGGAAATGGCTGATATTGAAGTAATCATAGATAACACTCCGCAAGTCTTTGAGATTGGCGAAGCAGCGATTGGACGGGTTGGGCCACGCGGCGAGAAGGGGGACCGTGGAGAACCTCTGAAGTATGAGAATTTAACTCCAGCTCAAAAAGCGGAGATGAGAGGACCTAAAGGGGATAGAGGCGAACGCGGGGAACGTGGCGAAACTGGAGAAACTGGAAAACCCGGGTTGGACGGAAACCCTGGACCAGTCGGACCTGCTGGAAAAGACGGAGTCGGAATCCAGAATGTCGAACTAGATCACAATTCTCACGGTTTGAACATCACCTTGACCAACGGCACAAAATACACAACACCCTCCGTCAAGGGAGAAACCGGGCCTACTGGACCAACCGGACCACGAGGAGACCGAGGCGGTGACGGTGTTGGTATTTCTGGCGTTGAACAAGACGGAAATTATGGTCTAAAAATTAAACTTACTGACGGGTCATCCTACAAAATAGACAACGTCAGAGGCCCTAAGGGGGACAGGGGAGATAAGGGCGAGCCATTCAAGTATAGCGATTTTACAACAGAACAGTTGGCAGCCTTAAAAGGGCCCAAAGGAGATAGGGGCGACACTGGCCCGAGAGGCTTACAAGGTATACCAGGGCCTGTAGGGCCGACTGGGGCTAAGGGCGAGATTGGACAAACTGGACCTGCCGGTCCGGCTGGCGCTCAGGGCCCTATCGGACCAGTTGGGCCAACCGGGCCAAAAGGCGACCCTGGAACTACCGACTACAACCAGCTAGTCAACAAGCCAGACCTAACCTTAAAAGCCGACAAATTTTACGTAGACAGCCAAGACACGGCTCTTACGAAAAAAATAGACACTGGATTACAAGGCAAGGTCGATAAAGCTGGCGATACGATGACTGGCAACCTAGCGTTATCGACAAATACTATAAACCCGCTTGAATTGACGACCACTTCAGCATCTGGGTGGCAAGAATTAAATATGTCTCACATGGGTGGTGGCACTCAAAATACCATTATATTCAATGCGCAGAATTCAGCTAATATCAAAACCAGGTATGCGCAGATTCAGGCTTTTATGTTTGAGCGCCAGAGAGCCTTAGGCTCTGTTATTATATCCACTAACAGCGCTGTAGGCATGAGAAATGTGGTTACTTTTCTAGCAGGAGAATTAAGGCTCGAAAGTTCTAAATTGACCTTTGGCGCAAGCGACGTCGCGATGATAGCAGGCAACGGTATGCCAAACGGCAAAGTTCTAGCGCCAGTTGGCTCAACTTATATAGATAGAAACGCTACTAATGGCGCTATTCGTTGGATTAAAAAGACTGACGGAAATTCAGTCAATGGCTGGGCAGTAGATTATGGAGATACTGGTTGGCAAAACATTACGCCTAACCCACTACCAGCAAATATTGCATCAACTACAATTAAAGTTAGGCGTTGTGGTGATACAGTAGAGTTTTCTATGAGTTCTTCAGAATTTGTGTCGGCGACTGAAACGAAAATGTTTGATAGATTACCTGAAGGGTTTCGAATCCCTGGTGACGTTTATATCAATGCAGGTCTTGGCCCAGGGACATCTCATTCAGGACGTATATCTTTAACAAGCGATCAAGTAAAAACACAAGCTTCTGTTGGTAAATACAAAACAACCTATGTTCGCTACACCACTAATGACCCGTGGCCAGCGACTTTGCCAAAATAGTACTCAACTATAAATGATTACTTTATAGTTCAGATAAAGAACCGCCTCAAGGGCGGTTTTCTTTTACTTCCTGTTTCATAATATCCTCAAGTATAGTACGAGCCTCGAAGTATTTTTCATATCTTAGCTCTTCTGGAATATCTGACAGGTCCAGCAGCAAGTTCATGCCATAAACCTGTCCGACTTTCGGCGTAGAGCTTTTGTCTTTGTAGCTGCTTAATCTAGTAATCACAGCGTTATCTAGTTTGCTCGCTAAATCTAAAGTTGCAGCGATTTGAGTGAACTCTCCTGACGCAGGAAGGTCTGTTATAGTTTTCTTCATAAATATATTCTCCTCAAATCCATTCTATCCTAGGTTTATCTTTATACCCCTGTTCCCAAATATACCAAGCGTAGCATACAGCGCTACCTTTCTTAAACTCTTCGGGGTCTCCGTTGATAGCCACTTGTATTCTTTTGCTAAACACAGCCACCGTCTTTGGGGGGGCAGTATAAAACATACTGCGTCGCTTCTGCCCTTCTAGAAAAGTAAGCTTCAAAAACAGACAGACCTTATCAGCCCCAAGCCTTAAAGATTTTTCAACGAACTCTTGAGCATATTTGTACGGCGGATTGGTAACTATGACAGGCGCTAGCAGTCTGGTCTGTTTGAGGAAATCAACACCAGGCGTCCCATAGTTTCGGTCGTATAAATCAGTAGAAATAACTTTAGCGCCCAGCTGCTCCATTCGCTTGCTGAGATGGCCCTCCCCGCAAGCACACTCCCAGATATGCAGCCCGTTCAAAGGCAACAACTTGTCCAGAGCGTCTACGGCTTTAGGATCGGTCGCATAGTAGTCATTTTGCGCTCTCGCTCTTGTAGAATGTTCAGACGAGCCCAGCGCAGCAAAAGATGCGCGACTATTCCCAGACCAATCTTTCATGACTGCAATAGCTCCAGAAGTTGAGATTCAGCCTCGGCTTCTCTCTTGTCCTCTTCTTCGTATCCTTCTGCCACCATAACCTTATTATACATAAAAAGCACCTCCGCAGTCAAGAGGTGCTCATGCTTTAAGCGTGCGAATAAATGTATTGAAAACTAGAGGCCGGCGCTGTACGGGAACTTATCACCCCCAGTCCTTTAGCGTTCATCTCGCTGAGGTTGACTGTGCTGCCATCCTCAGACACACTTTCGACATATACGACATGTCCATAGTAGCCTTCGAACGATACTCCTATGGCTCCTTGTTTAGGTGCACTTCCTGTTGAGAACCCCGCAGCTTGAGCGCTGGCTATCCACTGGTTAGCATTACCCCAATAGCTTCCAATGTCTGGCCGTCGTGACTTGACATACCATGTGCAGTTACCCGCTGCATAACCGTTACCCGCTGAATTGGCGGCGTACTTCCCGATGGACACCGTTTTCGAGGCTGCTTCGCGCTTCTTGCGCTCTTTCTCAGCCTTTTTCTCGGCTATTCTAGTCTTCAGCTCTTCAATCTCAGACTTTATCTGCTGAATTTCTTTGGTGGACTCTTCCACCTTTTTCTCGACTAGCTGGGCCTCTTTCTTATTCGACTCTAGAGTTTGTTTGACGTCCGCGACCATCTTCTCCGCAGAATCAACCTCGCTTTGTCTGTCGATAGTCACCGCTGACAGGTCGGCGTTTCCAGTTTTAAGAACTTCCTGTGCAAAAACCCCTCTGTTCATGACGACGGAGTTAGCCAGTGCTGCTGCCACAAGAATGCAAACTACATATCTACGCATTTTACACCCCCGATTGCTCCACAGCCTCTAGCTCTTTCTTGAGCTTTTGCCGTTCTATATCAAGGACTGTTTTTTCCTGGTCGAGTTTCTCTGATTTTTTCTGTGCTTCTCTCTTCGTCTCTACAACAGTCTTGATCTTTTTGTTTAACTCTGTGCTTTTCGCATGCAAAGTTTTGACTTTAGTCTGTTGGGATTGTACGGAGTGCCACGTCCGTACAACGTCTTTGTACCCGATATAGCTGAGCGCTACCACAGCTGCGAGCCCAAAGACTATAGTGATTCGTTTGATACACATAGTCAGACAGCACGTACGATTTCTCGTGTGAGCTGGGCTGTCAAATATCTCCTTATTTATTCAATTTAGAAAATGCTTTAACAAGAATGGCTAGGGCGAATACGACTTGCGGCACAAGTAGTATTTTCGACTCAGCACTGTTCACGCCGATCATGACAATCGCGGTGCTGTAGATAATGCTCACAACTACCAATAGTTGCCCTATCCCTAGTATAACACGCCAGATTTCCGCGAATGGTATATTCTTAGATTTCTGACTCAACATACGCTCTTCGACTATACGAGCGGCTGTCTCTTTATTGTTGTTCTTCATACACCTCCCTTTCTAAGTTGATGTTGCCTAGGCTTAAAGAGCTCATGCTCGATACTAGCAGACCAAACTGGCGGTGTCAAGTATAATAAGATTATGTATGTAAAAAGACGCGGAAAACTAGTAAAAGTAACCAAGAAGTCTATAGGGGCGGTTTCTCCATCTGTCTTGAGAAGAAAAAGAAGTGCTTTCGAGCGAAAAAAGAAAACAAAAGCTTTTAGAAAATGGCGCGCCTATCAGTACAAAGTAAAACAAAAAGGTCTATGCTACTACTGCCATAGACCGATTCGCGGGGTTTGGGTCACAGACCACGTCAAACCTCTATTCAGAGGGGGGACATCTGCTTACTCCAATTTAGTTATTACTTGCTGGGACTGTAACCAGAAAAAGGGGATTAGGCTTGTGAGGCCGTGAGACGCTCTATAAACGAACTTACGGCAGAAAACGATACAGTATACACAATGAACTCTGGAACGCTTCTGGCGACGAATAGCGAGCTCACAGCGCCTATCCACATACTAGTGCAGTATACACATGACAACAAATCAAACAATCCGCCTTTTGTCTGCCGTTTAGCTGCCCATGCCCTCAGTCGATCAAAAATTAGCAGAGGACCACTCTCGTTGACCAGCATATAGGATAGTCTCCAGGTGATTAGCCCACCAAAAATTAAAGTCACAAGACTCATTCTGCGGACTCCTTCTCTGGTTTGTTTAGAAACCCATCTTTATCAAGTCCGTATTTGTCGATATCTTTGATTCGGGCTTCTATGTCGTCAGCGCGGCTTCGAAAAGAGTTAGCTCGTGACTGCAGGTCAGTTTTCTGTATTTCTGCATAATTCCACTCCTTGAGACACTCTTGAAGTGTTTTATCCAGTTCTTCGAACGAGTCGAACATGAATGTCACGTCCTGAACATGCCTACTCGGCGAGGAAATGAATACTCCATACTTGATCTTGCTTGGTTCGAGGCTGGACACCGTGACCTGGACAGAATAATCTAGCAAAGAGTTCTTGAATACCTTGCGCATTATTTTTTTGATTGTTTTTTCTGCTTTTAGTAGTTTTTTCTCCACTTATTTTCTCCCTAACTTACGTTTGCGTTTCAATTTCTTCTTAGATTGGCGTGACCATGTGCTCTTCGTATGGTTTGGGTCAGATTTCGAAAAGGTTCTGCGCCGCTTTCTGTTGCTGACCTCTAATTCGCCAGTGTTAGTCATCAATATTTCAGAACTCATACCTTGTATCGCCTCTCTGAAGAACGTTTACGCCATAATAGTCTCTTAGGTGAGTGGCTACCTGCGGGCGGTCATCTAGCCAAACCAGAATATTGTACTTTCCTTTTATATATTTCTCTAAAAAGTCGCTCTTTACAACAAAGTCTTTGCGCCGGTCGTTCTCAGCGCGCATAACAAGCTTATCGTAGTCAACGCAGTTATGTTCTAACCACTCCTCGGTTTCTTTTCGGCAAACCTCACTACGTCCAGAGAAGATAAAGGTCTTCATATCATTAACCCCGTTTTTCCCGTGGACAACCTGCATACTGTCCAAAATAGCCGCGACACCCAAGTTGATATCGTCATTTCCTACTTTTGACCAATCGTATGGAGAGCGGTCTTTGGGACCATTTGTTAAAGTCCCGTCTAGGTCGCACACTAATACCCAGTCTAGCGCAGGGTCATACTCTAGAAAAGTCGGCATCTTCTTGACGAACATGTGGAACATCTTACGTATGACTTGTTCCCCAACGCTATTTTCGCGCTCAGCGTCTCTTCTTATTAACTCTGCGAGCGGAACGCCAAGAAACTCTTTGATCTCCACTGAAGCACCAAACTCTCGTGCGATTTTAGATATTGCTTTGCTGTGCTTTCTGGCTAGGTTAGTGTCAGAAGATATAACACTCTTTCCCTGAGACAAAGCTTCTCGGATAAGACGGTCTCTTTCTCGAATGACCAGGCGTTCATCGCCCCTTTTGTGGTTGTACACTCCGTCCTTAAATAATTGCGAGTTTTTCCTGATCTCGTCCTTTTCTACCATAACTCGGTTGTCGGGATTTTCGGAAACCCATTTGCGGGCGTAGGTACTCTTTCCAGCGGCTGGTAAAGATTTAAGAATTACTACTTTCTGTTTGTTCATTTTTTCTACCTAGCACTTCTTCGACTGTCGTGCCAAACCTCTGCTCAAGAATAAGCGAGGCGTTATTCATTTTTCTCTCGATTTCTGTGGCCTGCATGCCCAGGCTCAAAATATAATCTACCATGCCATCGGCATCCAGGCGCTCAAGAAAGTTGTCTTCAGGCGTCTTCTCTCCTCGAGATAATTCGTGGTTCATTTTCAATCCTTCTTGGTTATTTTGTATTCTTAAAATAAATTCTATGGCAAGGGGAGCTGCGAGATTTTTCAGTAATGTGAGGTGAGGTGCAATTGAACTAATGTTCTCTATTTTTTTTGGGTTACCAGTCATAGGTGATGCTCCCCTTACTCTTATAATACAGCAAAAAGCTTATTCTTGCAATACTTTACAAGACCATCCGCTGCCATTTTTGAACAATTCCACTTGATGAGACTCGCTATCAGCTGGAATTTCTTTCTCGCCATCAAAATCACGGGTTAAATGAGTCACCTTTACACTCCAGTCTATATAATTCTTAAACCCTTTGTTTCTGAGGGATAGCCCCAGGTTAACGTCGGGGCCTAAACCATTGTCACAGTGAAACTGGTGCTTCATGTAAGAACACAATTTCACAAGCGCGCAATACAGACCGCTAGCGTCTATCTCATCGACAGAGCTGGCCTTGCTTTTAAGGGAAGTTATCCTCTGAGGGCTCTCGCAGTTATCTGCTGCCCATGCTCCAACATAGGGCAGTCCCCACCTGCCTAACTCTACCCCAGAAACTAACCCGGCGTCGTTCTTTTCCGCTATTTTGTGCAGGCGCTCAATCGCATATGGAGGTAAAATGCCATCGTCTTCAAGACTGAATACCCACCTGTACTTGAAAAACTCTTCTGGACTTAACCCGTACATGGCGTGGCCGATTAAGTCTTGAAAGCTATTGTGCAGATTAGAAATATTCTGCCTACGTTCTTCAATGCCAGAACCAACTTCTTTGTTAGGAGATTCACCTATGACAACTCGCATTGTGAGCTTATCTAAGAGTTCTTTGAGTCTTTTGTCTTCAGCAGGGTCTAATTTTTTATCGACTATCACGCAAAGAATGTCTGGCTTCAGAGTCTGGCTTTTCAAAGAGTTCAGAACCCTGTCGATATACCTTGTTCTGGAAATCGGCAGTACAGCGATAATCTTAGAGCTTAAACACATTAAACTCTTCCCCGTCTATTATCTCAAGCACAGTATGGTCGCCCACATCACGTCCGTAAGGATCCTTCGAAAAAGTATCAATACACCATACACCAGGCCTGACCTCATGACAGGTTTTGCCGGGAGTGTGCCCGAATACCTGCTTGCCTGGCGCATAAACAGTGAACTTAGTCGGGCGCACCCAAAGAGGCCCGCAGCTAAGCGTGAGTTTTCGGCTCGAATTAAGCCACTTTTCTGTGATGCCTGCATGAGAATAGGTGACATTATCTATAGTTGTATGGACGGGCAGGCTGGAAACCCACTCTGCTAAGTCTTTGTTTTCTGGATTTTTCAAAATGAAGTAAGTTATCTCGCTAATTCTACCAGCGAACATGTTAGACGTAAGAGCATAGCTGTAGTCATGGTTGCCCATCAGGGCTGTAACATTTCCATGCTTCTTCTCTAACTCCCTGACTGCCCGCCATATGTCAATGTTGTCCATGGCTTTCGCTTTCCACTCGTCTGCGTAATCACCAATCAGAACGACCTTATCGTAATTATCGGCAATTTCATCTACTTTATCGACAATCCATTTTTTTGTATGGATATCTCCTACTGCTAGAACTTTCACATTTTCCTCAGCTTAGACATTATAAATTTCCATTTAGCTAGCACGCTTTCTGGAGAATACTCCTTCACGGCTATTTCTCTTGCCCTATTCGAATCTGCCCTTCTCTTGGTCAGACTACGTTTAGCGAACTCGATAATCAAATTGCTCAGCTCACGCCAATCAGCCCGATCGACAGATATAAGAGTCCTAGTCATCAGCGGTTCTTCTTCGTGAGTGCTAACTAGCCACTCTCTTGGCAGTATTCTATCGTTTGGTTCTACGTTAGTCATGATAACTGGCAGTCCAGCGGCTAACGCTTCTGTCATAGGCATACATGCTCCACCAAATTTGCGTGGCATAATCATCGCATCGAAACCCCGATAAAGCTCTTTCTCATCTTCTGGTGAGTCTCTGTCTATGACAATTCTCGGGTCGTGAACATCTCCGACTTCTGCAGTCTGGGTCTTTATAACTAGCTGAAACTTAACGCTGTCTGGAATACTTTCTACAGCCTTGATAAGGTCAAGCGTGCCATTCCTATCCCTTACAGTCTGTCTGCCAGCTACATGCAAGAACTTTGGTGTGGGTCTACGTAGAAGAAGATTATCTGCATAGATTTCTGCATAGTCGTCTACAAACACTGGTGTTGGTACATACCACGACCTGCCCAACAAGACCCTCTGGTCGTCCAGATGCCAGTACGAGTGGCTCATAAATAGGTCAGGACGCGGTAAGGTCTGCTGTAAATAGTCGGTGAACTCCCAGTTGTTCTGAAGAACAGTCTTGATGCCCAGCTCTTTAGCCCGAGCAAACAAGTTATAGTTATACGGGATTTCGAAAGTAAGCAAGATATCAGTATCTTCGAGAATCTTATCAATTTCGGAATCGTCTATAAACCCATCAATGGTCATAGTATTCTCGTGCTGATACCATTCTGGATGCTGCTCATTGCCGCTAAACGGAGTAGAATCAATGACCACTACTTTGTTGGGTTTTAGCAACCTGACCCAATTTCGGCTTTGATTGCCCAACCCTGTCAAGTCGCATCTAGCTATAATTGTTAGTCTCAAAACACCTGCCTCTCGTCATACTTTTCTAGACCTTTTCTTCCATCGAGATGCACAGATGTCGCCCCCCAATCGGAAATGTAGATAGCCATTCTCCCGTCGAATCCAGGTGTTTGTGCCACCCCGTGTATTTTGTCCTCGATAAAGCAATTAGCGTTATCAGAAAAATACCCCATAATTTTATCATAAAAATCTTTGGTAGCCAAGTGAGGACGCTGGCTCCATTGAACAGTCTCTACTAAAGAGCCCGCTGATAGAGTAAGCCAATCCCTCATGAGATATCGGTGCTCATCCGGAATTTCATCGAAGTGGTAAAATCTAATCAAATCATAGTCATACCCCACTAAAGAGGAGACTTCTAGAGCTTCCTCTGAATCCACAGTGAGAGCGGTATCTCCCTCAACAAACAAAATCAGGTTAGTCTGCACTTTCTTTAGAGCTTCTCTGGTTGCCCCCACTTGGTGAACATGTTTGTCGAAAACTATCGGCAGAATAGCACCGTCTTCGTTGCACAGATACAGAGCGCGGCGGACAAACTCCTCGTAGGCGTCACGCATATCAGACTGTTCTTCCCTCACGCCGTCAAAAGTTACAATAATATCAATATTGCCGAATGTGTCTCGGATACTCTTGATACATTTTTCGAATATCTCAGTACTTGGGTTATCCTTCCAAGGACTCACGGTGACGATAGCCGTGATCTCATCTAACGCTGGCTTGCGCTCTCGCCCAGCCAATTCGTCAATGTCTGAGTAGAACTTTTCCACATAATTTTTCTTCTGTTGAATCCACCAAGAGAAAACTTTGTTAGCTTTGCGTTGAAAGTCTTTTCTCAGCTCATCAATAATAGGAGCTACTTCGTCTCGTCCGATAACAGGAAACGGCTTGTCTGGAAACAGCTTATTCCAATACCCAATTGAATTGTAGTCCTTCCGCGGCGAAACATCATCAGCTATCGGAATAGCTCCTGACTCTAGGGCTTCGTAGAGCCTGAAAGAGTCAGGGGAACATGCACCAGCGGGAGCGGGGGCAATCTTAGACTTATTCATGTAGTCGAAGTATATATCCTCATCGAAGCCTTGCGTGAACCCTTCTGTGCGATTCAAAACGCCTGGAGCCCCTCCCTGCAGATACTTGCTTAACATATCAAACATCGAGTGCCGACGTTCATGAGTATCTTGTGCGCTGAGAAATATATCATTAGTCTTTTCTTTCAGCTCTCGGTGTTCTGCAGCGTGACCGTATCCGACTCCGAACAGAGTTGCGTCTCCATAGTCCTTGTTGGCCCGCGGTGTTTGAACCCATAGTTTCATATTAGGATGAGACAATCTGTCTACTTCGAACAAATTCTCCTCGTCAGCCACGACAACTATTAAGACCCAGTCTAAAGGCCTAATCATTTTGTTGATCTGCTCGACCGACCAAAACTGCCCGGGGACAACAACTACCGCGCCTCCCTCTACTTTATCTATAGTAGTCTCTTTGAGCGGAAACCAATTCAGCGTTTTCCAGACTTTGCCGTCAACCATATCATGCAGAAAAACTTGGTCGAGCGTTCTGCTAGGTTCAAGCCACACGATATCAACTGAACAACTCATTCAGAATAACCTCCCATCTGTTTGTGTAAGTGTGTTCTTTTTTTGTTCTATTAAAGCCGTTCTGGCGTATCTCTTCTCTCTCTTGTTCGTGTTCAAGATAGTAATCGATCTTCTCCCCAAGGTCGTCTAAATCTCCGTGCCTGTAGAGAACAATTTCCTTGCCGTCTTCGTACATATCTTCAACGCCTTTAATATCAGGAAAGATTTGAAAAGCTCCTCGTCCAGGCTGCTCGAACAATCTATCACTAAAGTAGTACGGATATGTGAAACCGAGACACAAAGTATCTCCGACAGCTACTTTTGCGTTCCGGTAAGCTTGATTTAACTCCAGCCCTCTTAGTTGTCCGATCTCGCCGCCGCTTCCGATATGCAAGAATTTGTCTCCGTATTTTAACTTCAAAAAATTTATCAGGTGTTGTCTGTATGGATATTCTGGATGATAATGCCCGCTTCCAGTAAAGATGATGTCAAAACTAACAGGCTGGGGCTTCATCATAATAACTTCGCCCTTGTAGACGGCAGCAGGCAAATAAAAACCTTTGACTTTAGTATTTTTGTTAAACCAATCCGCCATTAATTTATCAACGGTGAAGAAATAATGCAGGTTCTTGTAATACTCGTCATTCTCTAAGTCTTTTTGCCGTTCAAGACCAAACCACAAATCAAGATGATAAGTAATCAGCGGGATGCCTTTCTTTCGAAGCTTTTTGGAAATCTTTTTCCAGCTTAAATTTCCAGGAGTAACCATCGAGTGAGTATGAACTACTACGGCCAAATCTGAGTTTAGACTTTCCTCTAAGAACTTCTCTTTGGTCGTTTGTCCTTCTTGGAGCTCAACTACTTCGTGCCCCATGTGCTTCAAAGTTTTCGAGTGATGCGTCTCGCTGGAAAATTCTGAGATAAAATTTCCTAGAAAAGTTATTCGCATTCTGGTCTCCTTTCCGTGCTTGCTCCCCTGATGCCGCATACAGTGGCCAAAGACACCAGATCCGCAGGCGTTCCATATTCATAAGGTTCTGAATGAGTGAGCTCTTCTATGAACGCTGATAGCCCTGCTCTGTTATTTTCCCAGTAAGGATTGTACGAAACGTATTGTCTGTCGTCAATTTTCACGAGAACTTTTTTCGGATAAATATAATAAGTGAGTTCTCCTCTTTTTAAGATGGTGACTTTGTCTTTTTCCACATGTTTTCCCTGATTAAAGTCTGTTTTGTGTCGTATATTTTAAGTATAAACGATTTTTACATCACGGTCAAGCTATTCTGAAGCGTGAAGGCGGTTTTTCGGCAATTTTGTGAGTCTTTTATTAGTTATGTAATAATTTCTCTAAAATGTCTATATTGACTTACCCCTTAGAGATTGTATAGAGCGCTTTCTAATTCTCAAAGGTTTTCTTCGTCTTAGCTTGGTAGAGTTTGTTTCCTGTAAGTGGTGGTTCTTATTTGTAGGGTTGGCTTAAATCCTTAACCTGGAGAAGTCCTTCAGAGATTTGAACTAGGCGTATTTTCCGTTACTTGATGTAGACTGAGAGGAGTTTCAGGAGACTCCCCCCTACCCCCTCAGACAAGAATACTCCTATATAAGGAGGTAGAGAGAGTCAAAGAAACAATACTTGACGCAGTGCATCGAGTTAGTCCTATCGACTTAGTAAGAACCCCTCAGCTTTCGCCTACTAATTTCTTACCCGACCAGCCCGCATACTGCTACGTCTACTGCACCTCAGACTCTGTCTGCGCCTGTACTAACGAACCACTGTGGTCATTGCAATATGAGAAATATTTAATTTCTGTTCGAGGAATTGCACCTCTTCAACAGGAGCTTAATCCTGTATGGCTAATCGCCCACTTATCATTATATACCATTTGATGAAGACTGGTCAATAACCATGAGCAATTTTTCTAAAATTAATGCTATTGCTTTTTGGCGGTCGGGTATAGTATCTTAGAGAAAAGGAGGGATAAATGTTTATACGCGTTTCAGAAAACGTTATCAGTAAAGAGCACATTGTCGCGCTTTCTAAACATAAAATTACCATGGTTAACGGGCAAGAGATCGCTATCTCGAAAGAAGACTATGAAATGCTCGAGAAGAGGTTGCTGCCGAAGAAGAGGGAAACAAAAAAAGATGAACCAAAAGGCGAAAGAACGGAATTATTCAAGAAATTAAACAAACTAATCGGTGGCTCAGACAGAATAGTATTTACGGAAAAGCTACAAGGACACCTAAACGCTAGAATAAAAGAGGGGTTCACTGAAGAACTGCTCGTGCTTGCCGCTAAGAATCTTTCCAAAAGCGATTTTTACATGGGCAGAAAAGATGGAGGATGGAAAGCTACTATAAAGTGGTTTTTGGAAGACCAAGACCACATCAACCGCTTTCTGAATACACAAACACAAACAAAACCGAGACTGTTCAATGACTGAAGCATTGTACGACGCAAACGCTGAACAAGCTGTTCTAGGCGCTATTCTGATCGATGGTAGTATCATTGGTAAAATCAGAGAAATTGTCAGCTATAAAGATTTTTACGATAGCAACTACTCTTTGATATTCCGAGCTATGGAATGGCTGAACAACAACAACGTTCCCATAGACCTTGTGACGCTCTCAGACGCGCTAGGGCGTGTTGGAGGGCTAGAGAGGGTAAATGGTAGCGCTGGACTAGCAGAACTCGCTGGAGGCGCTATCACGCCCGTTCACGCAGAAAGCTACGCTAGACTAGTAGCCGAATACTCGGGAAAGCGAAGTGTCGGCAACCTGGCGAAAGATATTTCCACCTTGTCTCAGAATAAGGCGCCTCTTCCAGAAATCATAGACGCTGTCAAGGACAAAGTCGAAAAAATTAATCAAAAAAATAACAAACAAAGCAAATATGAAGTCGTCCCTATGACAGATTTTATCGACGAAGCTGAGAACCGATACCGGCTGTGGGGAAAGATGCAAGGACTGTCTACTGGCTTTTCTAATATAGACCGTCTTACGCTTGGTCTGGTGGGCGGAGAATTGATAATAATAGCGGGCCAGACAAGCCGTGGAAAACAACAGCGGGTCAGCGAAATCATTCCAACCCCATCAGGCGACAAAAGGTTCGGCGACCTAAAACCAGGCGACTATGTATTCGGAAGTGATGGTAAGCCGACTAAGGTTACTGGGGTATTTCCTCAAGGCAGAATGCCTATTTATCGAGTTATTTTTAGTGATGGCAGCTATTTAGACACGGGGCGAGATCATCTGTGGACACTACAGAGAAAAGGCAGACCAGACAGAATCATGACTTCTCATGAGATGATGATGAAATTGCCATCTCAGAGCTATCACATACCGCTCACAAAGCCTCTTGAGTATTCTGACGACTTTAGCCCTACGGATGGATACGAGTTAGGCAGATACATAGTGAACAAGCCGTTCTTGGCACGCTTCACAACAGAAACGGCGCGTTACATAGTCCAATCTGGGCTGGATCGTGTGGCACCTGGTTGTAGGTTTATTCCAGAAGAATGGTTCACGAAGTCTGTCAAGGTTCGCAAGAATTTATTAGCGGGACTTGTCTCTGGGTGTGAGATTGTTAACGGCGAGAGATTATTTTCTACTACCTCTTCTAAGCTCGCCAGAGGCGTTGTGAGGCTCGTTACTTCACTAGGAGGCATCGCTACAACAACAGAAACTAAAGAGCGGCTAATAGTGCGTATTAGTGCTCTTGGTTTCGATTTATTTGGTAGGCGAATACCAACTGGTAAAACTTCAACTAAACACCGTAAAGTAGTCAACATTCAGATCGTCGGGCAAGACGAAGCCATGTGTATCTCCGTAGACGCCGAGGATTCTCTCTATGTCGCTGACACCAGATTTAATATTGTCACTCACAACACATTGCTCTCTATGAATATAGCTAACAATGTGGCAAAAACCGGTAGGATAGTTCTGTTTGTGACTTTGGAAATGACTCACGTCGAGCTCACGTCGAGATATATGTATTTGAACGGCGGAGAAAGCAAAGATTTTATTGAAGTGTCCACAAATACTTTATTCCAGAAGAATGACGAGCTTGGTTGGGAGGACATTGACGGGCTTATACGAAACGCAAAAGAAGAGTTGGGCGCAGATCTAGTAGTGATTGATCATCTGCACTACTTTACCCGAGAAGTGAATAATATGTCCGAGGAGCTAGGAAGAATCACTAAAGAATTTAAGAAAAATGCTATTCGCCACAATATACCAATAATTCTGGTTTCGCATGTCAGAAAGTTAGGGAAAGACGAGAAACTATCGGGAGAGTCTTTGCGCGGATCTTCTCTTATCGCGCAGGACGCCGACATAGTTCTCCTTGTCGATAGAGACCCCCAGACAAACGACATGGGCGTCATGATAGATAAAAATCGCACTCGGGGAAAGCTCAGTGACAGAGTCAAAAGTTGGGGAGATATGACAGAGCGCGAGATAAACACTGTCTATCTCGAGTTCAACAACACCAGACTTAAAGAGAAACTACAGTAAAAAGCTCTTGTTTTTCTGCCACGTTTGTTTTATTATAAATACCATAACAATTTAAGGAGGAAAAATGGCAAAAAGCGTTAACCAAGTAGTACTGATGGGGAGGCTGACACGTGACCCAGAGCAGAGGGCTGTGTCCTCTGGCAAAACATTGGTCAAGTTTGGGCTTGCTGTCGATGGTACAAGAGATGGACAAACAAGCTTTTTTGATATCATTGCGTGGGAAAAGTTAGGCGATTTGGTTGTTCAATACCTCAAAAAAGGACACCGCGCAATCGTGGTGGGAAGGCTTCAGCAAGAGACCTGGGAAAATAAGGAAACAGGCAAAAAACAGAGCAGGGTAGAGATTGTAGCCACAGACGTGGTATTTCTTAACAATGACACACAGAATATGCCCCGCCCAGCTACATCGACAGACAACCTAGAACTAAGCGATATACCTTTTTAGGCTAAAGCGTAAACCTGATAATAGGAGTTGACAAAGTAGCGCCTATTTGTTATTATGTAAAGCATAAACAACTAAGCGAAAGGTGGTGGAATGAGCGATGACGAAATTCTACGAAAGTTAGAAAATCTGATCGATCCAACATTTCTTGATCGCGCTTTGGGGGGCGAACCATGGTGCGAGTAAAGACTACAAAGATTAATGGTGCGACAGAATACGCAAAAGTAGCTGATCGCTTAAAGGTGTTTTGGGAGGAAAACCCAAACGGCAAGATCGAAACTGAACGGGAGAATCTGCCTAATAATAAAATCCGCTTCATTGCACGTATTTGGCGAAATGGCAGCGATGTCACAGATTTAATCAAGACAGGCGCGTCGTTAGAAGTGATTAAACTTAGCGCTAATTCTACAGCTAGTGCTGACGCCACTAAAAAAGGTGACAAAGAGAACGAAAAGCTTGAAACCGTCGCTGTTGGCCGAGCTTTAGCTATGTTAGGTTATTTGGCAAGCGGTGAAGTAGCGAGCCGTGAAGAGATGGAGCAATTCGAGGAATTTAAGTCACAGAAAATTCTTGAGGAGGTAGAAAAAGCTATCGACGAGCTGGATTCTGCTAAAACTATGGAAGAACTGAGGAATGTTTTTGTGTCTCTGAGACCAGAAGTTAGAGCTAATGAGAAAGTCATCGAAACTAAAGATGCGCGTAAGACAGCGCTCGAGGATATAAAATGAAAATTATAAAAATAGAGCAAAACTCGGATCAGTGGCTTGACTACCGCAAAGGCAAGTCTGGTGGCTCAGAGTTCAAAAACCTATACATCAACGGTTTGCCGAAGATTGACGCCATGAAAAAACTATTAGATGAGAGAGAAGTCGAATATCCAGAAAAAGCAAAAGCAGGCGAGTTAGCGGCTCTTCTAAGCCCAGAAGATATCGCTGGACTAAAGTTGGCAGCCGACCCAAAGAAAAAGTACTACCAAATGATTGCTGAGCGTGTGGCTCGTCCAATTACTCCGAATGACTACGTTGATAGGCTAGACGGTCAACCGTTCTCTATGCTTGCTCGCGGGCATCTTCTCGAAAAAGAGGCACTAGAGCTTTTTAGCGAAAAAACTGGGCTTAAACTTTTAGACGAGAGTGTGGTCTGGGAGAGAGACGACAATCCTAATATCTACATCTCGCCTGATGGTGTTATTGTGGATAAAGAGCCTCTAGACGACTTGTCGGACTTGATTATCACTCAAGCGGCTGAAGTGAAATGCCCAGAGAGCGATGAAGTTGTAAAAGCATACCTGACAAACCAGTACCCGCAAGAGTACAAGCCACAGGTAGTGAAGTATTTTGTAGTAAATGAGAACCTACAAAAACTGTACTTTATTGTCTACACAGACATGATTCCTGGTCTTGAATTGCAGGTGTTTGAGATTACTCGCGAAGATGTCGCTGATGAGATTGCCGCTGCAAAAGCCTTTGAGGACGCTGTCATGAAAATGATAGACCGCGATTCTGCGAAGATTGCTAACCTAGGATTTTAGTATGAAGCCTAAGAAGACTTATAGCGAGATTAAAAAACGCGCTGAAGAACTAGCCAAACTAGAAAAAACTGCGCCATACGGACGGTGTGTTCTCTGCAATCTAGCCCTAGAGAAGTCTGATATTGAACAAAAACTTTATCCAAACATGCATCAAAATTGTAAAAATAATCATTACGGAGACTAATTTATGAACAAGACAAAAGAGAATTTGCCCGAGCTTGTGGGATATATCGTTGGAATATCGATTGCTACTGTTGTGGTAGCAATCGTAGTGGCTTTAGGCATCAAATTTATTATGTGGATTTTCGGTTGGTGATCATGGACAACCAGTTCGATATATTTCAGTGGGCCAGCTGGGCAGATGCGAATAAGAAAGATTTGATAGTCAGTCCGTTTCTGTTCAACAAAAATTACACACCGTATGCCCTGCGCACTTCGGAAGAATTAGAGCAACAGCTGAAGACCTTGTTTCTTTACGACATAATCAGCGCTGTGGAGATGGGAGCGGCGATCGGGCTGTCTGTCCGAGACTTCGCCGCAAGTGAGCAGACAAAGGACACGCTGCTTTACAGCGAGCTCGAGAGTATTCAGAATGCCAATACGCTCGTTCATCTAATCGAAGACACAATCGGTGTTGAAGCATTCAACGAGTACGAACACGAACTGAAACGTATGCATGGTATTGTGGTGCAATTCAAAAAGCGGTCGCACCCCGAGCAAACTTTCTATATTGTTAAGCAGTTGCAAAAATCCCAAATACTGGATAGAAATCTGTCGTGGCAAATTAAGGGAGACAATCTTTGCGCACTTGATATTGATGGGACTATCAAGATGCCAGTTGACAATCAGGTGTTGATTGCCGGCGGCAAAGTGTTTGCGTTTAATCCAAAGAAATTTGTTGAGCTGTTCAGACAAGACCCATCGAAGAGTACAGCGGTGAAGTTAATCATCAAATTACTGACAAATAAGTTTGCGCTGGCATTTCCTGAGGGGCTATCTCTAGAACAGCTGGCCAATGACAACAAATCGCTAACGGCCGCGCTTATGAAGCTGGACACTGAACACCTACCGTCGTTGGGAGACATTGTTGACTACGCTGATGAAATGAATTTAGCACTTACAACAAACGATGAAGGAGGTGTTGTTATTATGGACAGCCGCGACGCGATGATGTTTGTTAACATGCTATCTGACAACTACGTGGACAGCGGTCTAACAGGAGCACACTATTTGGTGAAAAATAAACAGCTGATAAGCGGCGATGCGCAGTTAAACATGAATATTTAATATGCTTAGTTTGAAAAAAATAAATGGAGATGCTAAAGGAGTACTACAATGAATAAACAAACCTTAATCACGATGGCTGGGATTTTCGGAACCGTTCTGTTGGTAGCTGTCGCTATGCTAGGTTACGCGGTCCACACAAATAACAAGGGCGTCAGTTACGAGGAGCGAATCAAAACCGACTATTCAAATATTGACAAAGAACTTCAGCGGAAATACTCAGTGTTCACTAACATGGTAGAGGCTATCAAATCATACAACAAATACGAGGGTGAAACGCTCACGAAAATAATTGAAGCTCGCAAATCTGGTGACATCAACACAGGCACGAAGATGATTTCTGCTCTTGTTGAAAAATACCCAGAGCTTCGGTCGAGCGAACATTATAAGACCTACATGACGGAGATTTCGATTACCTCTAATCGTGTGGCTAATTATGTTGAGACCTACAACAAGTCAATCCAAGACTACAACTCATGGTCGCGCAAATTCCCTGTGAACGTATTTTACCACCAACAGAAGTTTGATTTATACAAAAATCCTAACTCGGACAAGCAGATAGATGGCAAGCTCTTTGAGTGATTTTCTCAATAATCGTAATGCTATCATCGTATCTATACTGGCGCTGTTGGCTCTTCTTGGGCTGACAGCATGGCAGTGGACTTGGTGGAGTAATGCTATCGATAGCGAGGGAAGAGATTACAGAGTCGCCCTAAAGTTTGACGAGTCTAACGCAAAGGAGTTCCCGTATGCGGTCAAAACCCAGCAAGGAAAACTCTATGCCAAGGGAAAGATTACTTCGCCAGACAAGCTTCTGACAGACACGAATATAGACGGGGAGTGGCTAGCGATTAGAAAAGTCTATCAGGAATACCGTTCGCATACAGAAAGGTATTTATGTAACTGTATGCCTAAAAAGGGGTGCGATATATGCCCCCGCACAGTCTGGGACTGGGAATTCGATAAAAACGAAGATAGATCAGTCCCCAGAGTGTCATTGCTGGGACAAGTATTCGAGTCTAGTTTATTCGACTGGAAACAGTATAAATCTTGCAAAATTAAGCAAGCCGAACAGCAAAAGAAGGGCCTTTTTACTGAGGACGACACCTATGTAAGGGCTAGCCCTACGCGACGGTACCGCTATGAAACTGTGGCGAATGGAGTCGCTTACGAGGGTGGTTTTGTGTCAGACCACAAAGGGATAAGACCAGACAGCTCGATACGTCCAGCTAGCAGCTTTTTATCAGGGGCGAGGATTTTTATAACAGTTCTTCTGGTGATAGGGTCTGTAGCGGCGTCTATAATGTTATTGATTAACTTGTACCAAAGGATAGATTTTTATGACAGATAAAACGTTTATGTTTCAGTATTATAACAGTAAATTCGGTGAATCTCCTGTGGAGGACACTGGTTTGATTTCAAAAACAGAGGCTATGAAACTTTTTAATTCATATTATAAAGACGCGGTGTCTTCGATTCTTGACGGAGAACAAGTGCAGATGGTCGTCTGGTGTGATTATAAAACAGATACAGACTACGGAGCTATGTATGCAGAAATAGATTCTCGGGATATCAGAGTTATTGATGGCAAGTTGTGCAGTGTGCGATTTCTAGAGAAAGAAGACTTCATCTTTGGTGACAAATAAAAACCTTGACCTTTATCAGAAGATTTGCTAAACTAAAAGTGTTCTAGTTGAGACTTTCCAAGAAGTTATCAATGGGTGAACATTAAAAATTCAACCGCATAACTGGCGGCATAATCTGAGGAATAAAGCTGGGTTTCCGAACGGAAGTAAGCCGAAAGGTGAGAAGTCCTTTGCTCCGTGGTCGTGCCGTCAACTGGACAGATGATATGCACATTCCTTTCATAATGCCGCGCCAGCCCACACCGGCGCGTATTCAAAAATCGTGAAACGTTGTGAGTCGGCTCATATACCCGCAGTGCAACGTGTGTCGTCTGTTCAACTGGTAGCATTAGTGTCTGAGTAGTGATTCTAGCTCATGAAAAGGTAACGGCAGAAATTGCATTAAGTCCGTGCTAGTGCTATCAACTGGCTATATAAGTGGCGGAATAGGTAGACGCTATACCCGACGGTAAGCCCTCAAAAAGCGCATTTGAGGCAGAATGTGGAATGTGCGGTGACGGGGGTTCCAAATCCGACTTAAAGCAAAGCGACGTGGCGTGTGATGTGACTTTACGAAACCTAATTCCCTCGTATTCGAGGAAATTAAAACTCGGCAAATCATCACCTTATATAGCCGATACTGGCAATAGTTGAAGCATCTGCCGTAACGAGACAGCTCTGCGTGCGAGGTTGCGTACCAAAGTGTTAGCTTGACCGTCAAGAATTAAAAGAAGCAGCCTTAAAGTATCCACCGCTCTTGCCAGTACCAGTTATGCGGTCGAATACAAGAATAATAAGGAGAACTTATTCATGAAAGTAAATAACAACAGCAACGGTATCGGTTTTGTCGGTGCACTAACTATAGCATTTGTCGTACTTAAACTAATGAAGATTATTGATTGGTCGTGGTGGTGGGTATTATCACCATTGTGGATATCTACGCTTGTGGCGATAGCCGTGGTTGCTGTGGTTTTCTTGGTTGCTCGGCGGACAGAAGACTAAAAGAGGATAAATTGTCGAATGCCAATAAACTGCACGATTTCGTGTATATAGGGAGAGTATATGGGATTTAGAATAACAATACAGGCAGATGGCGGGAAAGAGCTGTATATATCAAATGGCTATGGGGACTTCTCGGTTGGTCCTCTTGATAAACTAGCTCGTAAATATCGACATACTGGCACTTATGATGACCAAGATGGGTGCTTTGAAGTAGAGATACCCAATGTTGATGACCTGGCAGACGCATTAGTTGAGATTCAGCAAATAGCTGAAGAGAAGATTGGTGAGAGAGTTTGGAACTTAAAGCCTGACATATCGTACGACCAAGACTCTAAACAATACGTTGCAGACCAAATTGGTCTTGATGACGGTTGTTATGCTCTAGTCCTCGGTCAAGTCTTTAACTACCTATTCGAGCAAAGTTGTCTACGCTTTGATGGCACCACTAAAAGTGGCTTCAGGTTGGAAGACGACAAAAAGATTATCTTAAGGGGTAGTTAAGACAATATCAACTAAACTACTAATTTTGTGGACATAGAGAAAAGAGATGTCAACATATGCCAGGACCACTAGATGCTTTATGGAATGTAGCCCCAACAAGAATTAGATTAAAGTTGTCTCTTAGCCTAATTGTAGAAATACTTAAAGCCGCAGAATCCCAGCGTATACAGGTTACTCTTGATGACGGTAAATACGAGGTTACACTTAATAGGTTGGAGGACTAGGCCATGAAAGCAGATAAAACAGATTTTATTATATCAATTATGTTGTTACTGTTCATGGTGGGTTTTGTGTTCTTGGTCATCAGAGTGACGGATACCAGCCGCTCACTGTCTAGGAATGAGATTTGTCAAAAGTACTTTGGTAAAGACTATGTTTATGTCAACAATGGCCGCTCTGCAGACTTTTGCGTAGACAATTCAGGGATACCGAAATACCCCAAATCATGGAGTGAGAGGAGATATTAATGATTTACGAAGCAGAAATTAGACAAACCGGTATAGGCAGGATTTTTATTAAAGCCAGCTCTGAGGAAGAGGCCGAGCGGGTCGTTGAGCAATATATACAAGACGAGCAGGGCCTTGGTTCAGTAGATTTTGACGAGATTCTGGACTATGGCATCTGGGGTGTATCAGAAACAGACACTGTTGGTGATGTAGGGGTTATCAAGGCGGAGGATGTGCTATGAGGTACTATCCTAAAAAGCTGATTTACGTTAGTAATGGTGGCTATAACACCAAAGCAATACTAGTATCTTCGCCAGGCGAATACGACGATGTAATACTAGAAACCATAGAACTTGGTGACAGCGTCTTTGAAGACAGATACCGTCAAGTAGCCGCAGCTTGTGGAGCGGAGTTTGTAAACGCAAACGACATTAAGAGTATTGGTCAAGACTATCAACCAACGGTCAACAAAAATAACAGAGGCGAAGGCAATGAAAAGTAGCAATAAATCAACCAACGATCAACGAAAGTCGATCTCCAAAGATGCTATTGTTACTTTTCTGAGTCTGCTAGTTTTTGCTCTACTACTTGGGCTAAGCTCCAGTATAAGCAGCTACGATTTTGACAAGCAATCTGAGCTGTCGGCTCGTTGTAGGTCTATGGGTGGAGAACTTGCAAATAGCAAGTGTTTTAGGAGCGGAGAGAAGATATGACCAATAAACGAAAGAGAGAAATAGGAAGAAAGCGAGGATACTCAAATGGACAATAAGAAAAACGATTCAAAGACTCAAGAACATAACTGGCTAGACTTGGCTCAACACCTACAAGCAAAGGTAAACAGACGCTCGTCAGACATGGTCTTCTTGCAGGTGAGAGGAGGAGTTATCTTAATAGCTACAATTCTACTGCTTCAGGTGATTGTCTCTATGGGAAAACCATGGGGGTTGTTTATTGTTATATCAGCAGTTCTATCTGTAATGTCTATGATGTCAAGCAAAACCCCGTCGCCACTTGATCCAAAAGAAACTATTTCTCAACTGAAGAAAGAGCCCCGGTTGACAAGAAGACAATTCGCAGAGTGGATGGCTTCTAGCTATGCAGAATCTAATAGCCGATTCAATAAAATATATAGTACTAAGTATAACTACCAGGTAGCAGCCGCGGTCGCATTATGTGCAGCAGTCTGTCTATGTTCTTTTAGAGTATGAAAAAGTCAACCGATAAACAAAAGAGAAAATGCTCTTGCTTTTTACACAAATCTGTAGTAATATATGGGCATGGCAAGTAGAAACATGATCAAAAAAGCTGACAGAGTTTTCTCGAAGTATATACGCCTGCGAGACTCTGAAAACGGTTTTTTCGTTTGCTGTTCGTGCGGTCGAATAAAGCCTTTCGAACAGGCTGACGCTGGACACTTCATAAATCGCAAATGGATGGCTATCAGATACGATGAAAGAAATGTTCATGCTCAGTGCCGGTCGTGCAATCGATTCGACGAGAGTAATTCAGTTGGGTATACGAGGTTCATGCTAAGAACTTATGGTGAAGATGTTGTTGATTTGTTGGAGAGTATGAAAACTCCATACAAGTGGACAGACGGCGAGTTGGAAATCCTGATCAAAGACATCAAAAATAAGACAAAGGAATTGTAGATGGCGCAAACTACTAATCAGGGCGAAGCGTTTTACCGCATGGAATACCTTGGAGGAGACACTCCAGTCCATCGTATTAGTGGAGACAGGGTTCGGTGCTTAATCGAGGATGAGGCATATGAAGTATATCTTAGCAGAACTATTGAAAATGATTTTCCCCCATACTGGATGCTCACGATTCATTTACCTGAAGAGAGCAATGTGATTATGTACTATTGGCACATTGAAGATTTTGTAGAAGAATGGGAGGATATATAATGACCTATTATAAATTACGTAAAGACACTCCGACCGCCAAGGCAGGCACAAAATTCAAGGCGGATGTTAGAGGCTACGACAACCGAGGTCTACTTGCGCGACTAGTACCACTAGACACGAGTGTTGATTTACAGTGGAAAGTCCGAGATATTGATAATTTTGATGAATGGTTTGAGAAAATCCAAGAACCGACAGATAGTATTCACTGGAAGCCTCAGCCTGAGGATGAATACTGGCATATCGATTATTGGGGAAGAGTTGATTGTACAAATTGGGGTGACACCACCATTGACGTCTGTAATTTTGACCGTGGAAATATTTACCGCACTGAAGAAGAATGTTCGAAAGCCCGCCGTCGCAAACTAGCCAAAGCCAGACTACGCCGAACCTCAACTTTTACACCAGACTTTGAGAACGGCAGAGGCGGGTGGTTTGTCGCCTACAACCACCTTGAAGCAAAGCTAGAGTACTTTCAGTGTTCGTGGCAAGATGCAGGTGAGAGCGTGCGCTATGAGACTAGAGAAGACGCCGAAAAGTCCATCAAAGAAAACCGAGAAGACTGGTTAATTTATTTTGGAGTTGAGGATGGTCGAAATAAGTGACTTTGATAAAGAACATATAGAACGATTACTAGACGAAGTTCTTGGTGGAGTTTCTTTTCATGGAGATACCTACGAAGACGAAATTTCGGTGAGGAACATAAAACTACACAAGGTAGCTCTTAACCATATCTGGGCGAAGTTGAGAGAGACAGCGTACCAAGCCGCCGGTAAACAAGAGTTTAGCGCTATAGGTATTATCAACCAGATAGAAAGTATTTCAAAAGAACATATAGACGAAGTTGAAGATGTCATCGGGCTTATCAAAGAAAAGAAAGGAGAATATATGCCTAAAATTAAATTAACTCAAGAACTTGATTATGTAACAGGACATTTACGCTATGGGCATTTAGAGCTAGTTGTAGACGCAGACAAATGGAATGATCTCTCTGAGGAAGAGAAGAAAGCGTTTTTCGAGGACAATGCGTATATTGTGGTTGATGACTACGAAGTCGAAGACCACGGAAAATCTAAAAACACTCCAATTGAAGAATCCGATGAGGAGTAGGTATGAGTGGTATTAAGTTTAGAGTGTTTAGCTTAAAAGACAATATCTACGGAAAGCCTTTTATATTGAGCCGAGATTTCATCTGCAATAGGTTGAACGATGTGAGATTCCCACAAGACGATGTGATTTTTGAGCAGTTCATCGGGTTGAAAGACAAGAGTGACACAGAGATTTATGAGAGTGATATCTGCTCTTTCAGCAGCAAAAAAGGCAAATACATGGGCGTGGTAGAGTGGTCAGATAGTTTGGCTGGTTTTGGGCTGCGAATGATAGATAACAACTTCTTATACACTTTTTCCGAGCTTAATACTATGGGAATTGACCTTGGCACTTTGGAAGTTGTTGGTAATGTTCACCAGAATCACGAATTGCTCACAGCTAATACTCCAGAGAACTTTGTTGGCACAAAGAAAGATATTAAAACCGAAAGAAAGAACACCATGCTAGACTATGCGATTCAGCAAATAACTGGTTTCAACCAAGCCCTGTCTACCCCTGACGCAGGCTATCTAGCTAGCTCGATGGGCTTAACCCGCAGAGAATGGAAAACTATCAAGAGCACAGAATCTTGGATAAGCCAGCAGATTGTTGATGATATTGATAAGTACTTTGAGGATGGGGAATGACTAGTAAACAAAACCATGAGTTGCTGAAGAAGAAATGAAAACACGTTACTTTGCAGAAATCTCTCAAGGGTGCGAAGACTGTGGCAAGAAGCACGTGCTTTGCAAAGAGTTTGTCTACATAGGCGAGGACACTGAAAAACATTCTTTTGTTTTCGCCTATAACAGTGGAGAATATTATAAGAATGTCAAAGAAATGAAAGCATGGCTTAAAGACAAACTTATTGTTGATGAATACGGAAAAACTATAAGCTATACTGAGTTTTGGCAAATGGTAGAGTCGAGACAGGGATTGCCTCTAGCCGCGCACAGTACGTGCGAGATGGTTATTGACGGAGACAGGTTTACTAATCACTATATAGCCGTTGATGACTGCGAAGATTGTCACAGGTTAGTTGAGAATCTATGAAAGGGAATACTACAATGAATATCAGTCAAGAACAAATAGCAAGTTACATCAGAGATAATATAGATCAGTGCTTGAGGTCTCTTGACGCAGATTTTGATTTTACTCGTCGAGACTATATAGACGGAAGCTTTCTAATAATACCGACCGTCGAAGCAAAAATAAGAATAGACTACGAAGATTTAATGGACTATATAGAAAGGAAAAAGACCGATAATGAAGAATAACAGAATAATCATCATAAGCATTGTTCTCATGATTTTGTTTTGCATCGTTGTGTTTGCGAACATATGCTATGCTATGTATACCAAGGACTGGACGCGTGGTATATTTTTCGTTCTCTTGTTTGGCCTGGTACCAGGGAACAATTCACGTAAATGAGCAAACGAGATATTGAAATCAGAATCACAAGAGATTCTCGTTTCAATGTTGCTGGCTTAACGGTTGATACGTTAGACGAAGCTTTTGACCGTTATGACAAGAAGATGAAGAGAGAGCCGTCGGGCTCTAATTGGTATTTCTTGACTGGAGTGACCACTATGTTCGTGTCCAACAAGAAAGCCAAAGAAGATAATGAAGAGGTCCTCGCTGATTTTGGTTTGCCTGGCGACAGGCAATTCGTTACCACTTGTGTGAAAGATATTCTGAGGATCAAGAAAAGAACCAGAATAGGCTCTGAAACATTAAAAACTCTTGACACGAAGCTCATGCTTTGATACCATGAAAGTGGCAAAGGTGGTTCCTAATAATAACTTCACTTAAAATGGATAAAGTTACTACCCGCCGCCTTGTATATTAAAAAACTGTGGCATAAATAGTTCCTATTTTGGATTCTTAACCCGCTGATACAGGTTCGATTCCTGTCTTAGTAGCTCAATGGCAGAGCGGCGTAATTACTATTCGCCACAGTTTGCTGTACGGCATAAGCAGTTCCTAAAAATGCAGTTTTTGTGTTGCAGGTTCGAATCTTGCCTTCGCGCAAGCGAAGTAGCTCAACAGGTAGAGCAAAAAACTTTTACTGCTCGCTGTATTTATAAGGGGCTCTGCCTATCAAATAACCTATAGGAGGGAAAGATGAAATCAACGCTACGCCTATTCAAGGCTTTGCCGGTAGAATCAAAGGTGGAGCTCGACAAGGACAGAGCAGCAGAACTTATGGAGAAAACTATTCCTCTAGGTTTTGTTTTTGAGCCAGTATTTTCTTCGAGGAGTTTTGACGCTATACTTGGGAGAGTAAACGCACTTTATGGACGCAACCCAGAAGAGCTGAATTCTTCCTTTCATAAATCATTCGCAAAAGTCAGAGACTCTTCGACAAGGCAGCTCGCGTTTGAGCAGATGATTCACTACCTCACAACGTACGGTGCAGAACAGTTAGGAATTTACGACGAAGATAGCGTGTATATACCCGCAGAGGCGCTAGAAGCCCCAGAGCTGAAAGAGGGAGTTCGCCTGGTAGTAATTCATGGATACACGAAAGACGAACTAAAAGAGAAGTTGCTTAATCTACTCTCGTCAGGCGTGGCTTTGTCCAACGAATCTGTTACAGACGCTGTAGAAGTGGCCCAGTACGTAGGAATATCTTCTAACGAAGTTAATCAAATTGTTAACAAAGAAGTCAGAGCAGCGCTCTACGATCATCTCGATATAGTACCACAAAACCCAGTTGAGTTTTTGAGGTTTGTTGTTTACAAGTCTACACAGACTACACTGTTAATCAAAAATAAAGAACTCATCGAAGATCTAAAATCTCGGAATAACAATACGCTTGTTAGATATTTCAACTCATACGAAAAAATGTATGGATTAGAGAAACTAGCCCAGATTTTCTATCGGTTCAAACCTATATTCCTAGCGCTAAGAACGAACTCTGGACTGAAGAGGCACGTGAACAAGATCCGTCGTCTAGCTAAAGTTTACCACAAGCCAATGCCAGAGGACTTATTGAATTCAATTACCTATCGCTTAAAAACTCGTCAAGCCCCAGACGCCGACTCGTTCAAAGAGGCTATGGCGAATGCTAATATTTTTCGTAAGATTAGGCTAGCCTATGCTTTGAAGTTCCGCGCAACAGAAGCTGATTCTATTATGTACAGAGTGAGAAACGGCAAATCGTTTACCAAAGAGTTTGAGTTTGAGAACAAGCGAGGCGCTCAGATTCTTTATGAAGCTGTCTTAAGGTATATCGCGAACGACATAAAACCAAACGTTGAGGGTAAGGCCTTCTTCATTCCTAAGGAAGTTAAGTACGCTATTCCATCGACAGAGAAGATGTTTACTGGTGAAATCCCGAGCGGCTCTTATGTAGAATTAGACAATGATATGGTTGTAGGGGTTCATTGGTTTAATACTTCTAGCCAGCGGGTGGACCTAGACCTGTCTTTATCAAACAGTCTAGGTAAAATAGGCTGGGACGGTCAATACAGCACCGGAAAGAAGAATATCTTATTCTCAGGTGATATCACAGACGCACCGAAGCCTAAAGGCGCGTCAGAACTATTCTGGGTAAGTAGTGATTCTCGTGGGTCTTGGCTGGTTAATTTGAATTTTTACAATTACCGCCTTAAGAGCGTCTGCCCGTTCAAGATATTTGTGGGGCAATCAGATAAAAGTTTGGTGGATAGAAAGTATGTCATCGATCCTAATAACTTAGTTGTTTTGACGAACTCTGTCATGGACAAAAAACACAAGACTCTTGGCATAATAAACGTAACAGACGAACACAGTAGGTTCTATTTCATGCAGTCTGGTTTAGAGCAGGCGATAAGCTCACGGCATACAAAATCTGCTGAGCGCGCCCGCAAATTCGCTCTGAACTATTACACAGACATAATCACCTTGAATGAGGTGTTAGAGCTTGCCGGCGCAACAGTCGTCTCTGAGATGGCAGAGGGCGTGGTTGATTTGTCTCCAGAGGCTGTAGATAAAACTACGTTCATCGATTTGCTATCTAAGAAGTCCGACGCTGAATGATTTATGACGAAAACTAAACTACAAAAACAGCTCGACAAACTAGTCAAAGACGGCTATGTTCGTGTTCAGAAACACCCAGAGCTACCGCTAAGTATCTACGTGTACACGCAGAAAACTGAATTTGAAAGACATTGGACACCAGAAACACTTATGTCTAGAGGCCTAGTTTTAGATGATTCAGGGCGAGTAGTTATCAATTGCGTGCCAAAGTTCTTCAACTTGGGACAGCCTGGAGCTGAGAATGTATCTTTTGAAGATTCTTATATCACAGCCAAAGAAGACGGATACATGATCCAGATTATCAACGACCATGAGTATGGATTGATAGTCACTTCTAAGGGGTCTTTTGAGAGTAAGTATGCTCAAATGGCTCGAGAGATAGTATCTGACAACAAACTGCCACAAGATATTCTATTCTGCTGTGAATTACTGATGGACTTCCCTGGAGACGAGGGGATAATTGTCACAAAACATGGAAACACTCCCAAATTAAAATGCTGGACAGTCCGAATGAATGACGGTAGCGAGTTGCTCCCCGCTTCAGTTAAGTTACCTTCGTTTTTAACACCAGTAGAGAGTTTCACCCCAACTCTAGCCAAAAAGTATCTAGAGAGGTCTGGTATCGAGGGTGTCGTTTTGTATGACATTTATACTCATGCCAGGGTTAAGATCAAAACTCAAGAGTTTGTAGAGCGCCACAGGCTCATCTCTAACATTACGCCGAAAAACATTTGGGAACGAGCAAAAAATGGTGAGACTCCAGCTAGCATGGATATCCCAGACGAATTCTTACCCCAGGTTGAGAACATCTATAACAAAATCATGTCTGACTACAGGCAGATCAAAAAACACTCATTCCAGATTGTGGAGATGGCCAGAGGCTTGACTAACAAAGGGTTGGCTCTTAATACCAGTCTAGGACTGAGCAAGCAAGACAAGCACCTTATATTCTTCTTGCGTAAAAACCCGACGGGTGACGAAGCTTTTGAATATTTTTGGAACAAAGTAAAACCTAATAAGAAGCAACAATGAAAGAACACAGCGAACTATATTGGTGGCTTTTTGATCGAGTCCCCAGCCCAGTCTATAGAGCTTGGCGATGGGTCAGAGAAAAACCAGGAGGCATAAAAGCTAACAGGCTTCGCAAAAAGGGGATAGTGCCTGCTGAAGACGCCTGGAACTCAAACATAACTATTTGTAACATGCTAGCTCAGCACTTAAAGTGGCACTTGGAGTGGATAAAAGACCAGCACGAAGTATTTCCGCCATCTGAAGAATCCCGAAAACGTCAAGCAGAAATAGAGCGTGCGTATAAAGCTCTGTCTGGATATGATGATCTGTGTGATATTACCAAACCCGCCACTAAACAACAGCTCAGAGAAGTACAATGGGCAATTCACTGGGTAGCGAGGAATATACATAAACTATGGTTTTAGACGACGATAACAGAAAGATAACGAGAGAAAACGTCTCATTCCTCATAGAAGTAGGAGTTACAATGGGGATACAGTTTAGTAAATCGGAAATCTCTCGTGATCAATTAGAGTCTTGGATGAAAGAAGCTGAAGACGAGGTTACTAAAGCCATTATAGATTTTTTAGAAGAGTACACTGAAAATTGTGCTAGTTTTGTTGAAGATGAACTAAGACGTCAGGAGTTTATTCGAAGGATTCGCGTTCAAGCGTTTGTAAACAATCTTCTAGGGTGAAAACCTTGACCTTTATAGAAATCTTTGCTACAATACGAATGTCTTGAAGAAGACGTAAAACAAACTTTTCTTTCTACGGATTGGTCGGCTTTCGGCTATATCGCCGGGAGCCACCCTCAAGAACATTAACAATTCAACCGCATAACTGGGCAGATGATGGCGATGACACGCCACTAGCGGTCGGAGACCCCGAACTACGAGAACAAATGTGTCGAAAACGTGGATAGACGCATCTGGGAGCGCGGTGGCGACTCCTCGCTATCGTCTGTTCAACTGGCAACATCAGTGTCTAGGCTTTTCATTCGCCTATAGAATTGAGTGCAGGTGGAAATCGGCTCAATCTGGTGCTGCCAACCAGTTATGCGGTTGAACAATACAGTGCTTTTCTGCGAGATCGCACTGTAAAATATGTAAACAACATGCATGTACTTTACATATATTTGACACTAAAGAAGGAGGTGAAAATGAGTACAAACTACTATGTTGCCGCAACTCGTAAATGTGAAGACTGCCAGGCCGAACACATGTGCTACTGTGGCGTTCATTTAGGCAAATCAAGCGGCGGCAATCGCTTTCTGTTTGCTTATAACGGCGGAAAGTATTACAAGAATATTTCAGAACTTAGAGAATGGTTAAAAGACAAGCGTATCATCGATGAGTATGGCAGACCGGTGGCCTATGATGAATTATGGGACAAGGTGCAGAATATGCAGAGCTTCCCGCTAGACCTAGACAGCAAGTACGAGTGTCTTATCGATGGCTACCGTTTTATGGACGGAGAATTTAGCTAATGTCAACTAAACCACTAATTTGTGGACATAGAGAAAGGAGATGCCAACATGAACAGGAAACTAGGAGATATTTATAGCTCAGAATGCAAAGTAGTTGGCAATCTCTCTACAGGCTCTAGAGTGGCGGAGGAGAAATAATGTTTGGGTCACTACAAGAATCAATTGAACAGCAAAATAAACTACTCCGAGAAATCCTACAAAAGGGTGGGCTAGAGACTTTCTTGGAAGATGTTGAGCCAGTTATGCCCCATATTAACTCCATGTACGCAAATCCATATGATTACAACGAGACACAACAGTGGGCAAACAGTGTAATTAGCCAACATCTTTTGAAAATTAGAAAACTTTATGGAGAAATAAAGTATTTAAGTCAGGTAATTCCAGTGCAGTACGAAAACTTCAAGCGTATTAAACAAGAAGCTCCGAAGGGGATTGTGCACGAAGATATAGACAGCTTTATCAAGAGATATGAGGAGGATCATGGACAACAAAACCTTTGACACTCTAGAACAATCAATCGAACTATATAAAAGAGGGTTGCAGCCAAATACTGAGTTTGTTTATGCTTGGAACTATAAAGAGACTAAACTTAAGCATTTTGACATCAAAGGAGATACTGTATCACAATTAAAATCATTATATGATGACAACGCGTCAATTAAAGTAGCTGAAGAGGAGCATTTTCTTAACAATGATTTTACTCAGACAATTTGTCCAGCTTATGCTGAGGGAACTTTTGATGAGGACAGACCGTGCGCTAGGGTGTATAGTATCGGCTGGTATAAGATGGAGAACTTTGAGATTGAAGATACAGACTTTGGCAACTATAGGTATATGATTTACAGTCATGCGGACATGGACGGGGTTATTGTGGCAAAAGGAATGAATAATAAGTTTGGCTTTCTCGCTATACGTGGTAAAGAAAATGGCACTTTGTCATATTGTTTTGGTGGGATAAATCCGGAATGTGTCTACGAGCTAAAAGATATATTGCGGATTTTGCGTCGAGCGTCAAAAACGTCGCGAGAATATTATAAGTATAGATACGAGCCAGAATGTATTGATAATGCTATGCTGAAGCTCAAAGAACTGGAGGGGCTAAACAATGCGTCAATTAAAATTCAGAGCTTGGAATAGACAAGATAATGAATATATTACCGGCGATCGTGTTAGGGTGAACGGAGATGGTTTGCTGTACATAGATAGGATTACTGTAAAAGACTGCTTTCGTCCACCACACTCTAGAAAGAACCCTTGGTTTATTGTCGAGCAGTTCACGGGGCTAAAAGACAAAAACGGTACAGAGATTTATGAGGGTGATATTGTTATATATGGTGGGTTGACGTACTCTGTAGAATATCAATCATCAAGGTTTATGTTATGCGCGCCGGGCAGGCTTTCGATCTGTTTATCGGAATTGACATATGATTGCGACACTAATCAGTTGAATTGTGAGGTTATCGGCAATGTTCACGAATTGGATACAAAGAAGGAAATCTAATGCGAGAACTGAAGTTAAGAGTTTGGGATAATCAAGAAAAAAGAATGCGCAAAGTCGTATCTCTGCACTGGCAAGGTGATAAGCTCATTTCAGCTAAGCTTGAGGGCGAGAATGAGCCGATTCCGATTGAGGGACGGCTGGTAATTGAGGAGTGGACAGGTCTATACAATCGTGCTGGTCAAGAGGTTTACGTAGGCGACATTTTAGCTCTTTACCATAGAGACGGAAGTATTTCCAATTTGTGCCAGGTTGTCTGGAGTGAATCAGATAATGAGTACGATTGGAAGCCTGTTGGTGAAGACAGTTGGCCTGACATATTCACCGCTTTCTATGATGATTATAAAGTCGTTGGCAATATTCACGAAGCAAACACGGAGGTAATATGCTCAGGGAATTGACCGATAGAGAACTAGAAAATATTATTTACACCCATTTTGGCTACGTTGCCTATAAACAAATGGCAGCCAACGAAAAAATCAGGGGGTTTTATCAGCTCGATAATGAGGCGTCGATTGACGTCAGCGGTCTTGTAAAAGGACTGGTCAGGCTTATAAACGAAGAAAAGGAAAAAGCCAAAATCAAAACCCTTGACCACACCCTAGAACGCATAGAAGAATATATTAAAGATAGAGAATATAATACGCCCGAACTCACCATCTCATGCAGAGCTATGCTTGATGGAAAAATTAAATACCATGCTAGGTTTCTTATGGTTGATACAGAAGATAACGATGGCACCGATTTCGTGCGAGCTGAGGGCGGCAGTCTAGAAGAAGTCGTAGGTAAGATTGCGGAATATCTAAAAAGTGGGAAACATTACAAAGATGGGAGATGTTTATGAAATTACAATTTATAGGAGACAATCCTCGAGTGTTTCAGGGAAGTGACGGTGAGGAGTTCGACACAGAATATCGTCAGATATACGAAATCTATGGAGTATATCATCACCCGTACTCAGAACGTGGTGGCACATGGGTAGTTGCTTCCGAGGAAGACCCAGGCTTTGCTATTGAATACGATTCAGAAAAGGAATTATTTGAAGACTGGGTGGTAGTTGAGGCAACATTGGAAGAGATAAAGGATTCGATTAAGCTTATAGAATAAGGAGGAATAATGAACCCATATATAGAAATACACAAAACCCTAGAGCGATTTCAAAATGACTTTTTGAGACTGATAACTGAAGAGGCTGCCAAGGACGAAGACATCAACAAGGTCTATCGAAAATATGATGATGAGCTCATGGCAGTCGTCAAGAAAGCCGAAATCGAGGCTCTAGAACATGCTTTAGAGTTTATGGGGCAATTCCCAGACTTTAATTTAGCTAACATGTATGAATATATCAGGGATAAGGAAAAGGAGATGAGAGACGAACATCAGAATTAGGTTGCTAATCGCGAACACGCAATCATACAACATGGAACAATATGTCTGATGACGACAAGCGAGAGTTCTTTAGGCGCAACGCACAGGTTATGATTGACGACTATTATGTCAATGATTACGATGTGGCTGAAGATTCAGATATAAAAGAAGAGCTTTGCCGACTGAGATCTTATAAGTCATTCTGAGCGCCTTATAAAGCCGTAAGTTTATTGACTTTTGTAAAACTCTTCAGTATGATAAAGCTATAAACGAAAGAATGGGAATGGGTGAATTAAGAGCAGTATTTGACGCTATGAAAAAAGAGCGTGAAGAACGCCGAAAATCTCTTGAGCCAAGTCGTGTACAATACGCAACCGACTTACTCATAGAGGCTATGTATGCTGTAGGCTGGAATGCTAACGAGAAAGCAATATATATCTATGGGAGAAATGACAGAAAGAACCATATCGCAAAACTATATCCATACACAGGCTGGTGGACCGGTAAGGGTCTTGGCTCAGGAAGAGGTGTTCACAAATTAATTAAAAAATTAGGAGAGGCTTAATGTCAGCGACAGAATTCAAAGTCGGCGATAAAGTCAGGGTACGTGATGGTCTTATAAATGGATTTATATATGATGGCATCACCGTGGACGATGATATACTGGAATTGTCCGGCAAGATACTTACGATATGGACAGTAGGAAGGTATAACTACCAGGTTCACGAGAATGGCTGGTTATGGAACGATAAAATGCTCGAGCCAGTAGAGAAAACCCTAAATAATCTTTGTGCTGGAGATTTTATTAGATCTGGTGGCGGTATAAGAAAAATTTTAGTGGCGGTTGATGGCTGTTATTTATTGAGCCGTATCGAAGAATATACATCCACGGATGTCTGGTGTACAGTTAACGAGCTCGAAGAGGCTGGCTATAGCTTTATTGAACCAGACGCTTTAGAGCCTACTGTCGAAATAGATGGCAAAAAGTATAAAAAGGCTGATGTTGAGGAAGCTATTAAAGATTTGGAGGTCGTAGATTAGATCATGTGGCCAGGTTGTCAAATTTGCAGAAGACCAGCCAAGACGGTAGACAGCGAATACTGTCAGGGTACATATTGCGATGGCAAGCCAATAGAATACCCATCGGTTAAAAAGCCGCACACCAAGAAAAAGCTCACACGGGCAATGATTAAGGCTCGACGGAAGAAGGGGCGCAGAAGGGGTAACAGGTAAGCACCGTTAACCAATGACCTGCCATACGTCAAAAAACTGGGCAAAAATCAATCAAACAAAGGAGCATAGCGATGCAAGAATACGCACCATCCAAAGTACCAAGCTTAATTATAGAATCAGACGGCAATTCATGGTTTTGTCATGATAGTACTTTCACAAACGTGCAAGAGGATAAGCGAGTGATGTTTGGTAAAACACCAGCAGAAGCACTCAATTTATTCATCGAGAAGTTCGGCGAGCCGACTGCTGAATAAAGTCTTGACCTGAGCAAGTCAGCAAACTGCTCAATCGGGTACAAATCGTACCCTGTAGAACATTAAAATTCAACCGCATAACTGGCAACATCAACCTGAGGAATAAAGCTGGGTTCCCGAATGGGAGTAGTCGCAAGACGAGAATTCCTTTGCTCCATGGTGGTGTTGTCACTGGCTATATAAATGACTCAAAAGCGATATTCTCGGGTTGGCGTTGCAACCTCACCGAGACCCGCAAATAGAGCTAGAAAAGTAACTGCTGACTTTGCAACTCGGGCAGTGAAAGATGTGACTTTACGATTCTAAACCTCTCGAATTCGACGGGTTTAGAAACTCGGCAAATCATCACCTTATATAGCCATCCAGTTATGCGGTTGAACGCAGTGGAGAAAAATATAGATGAAGAGTAAATCTGACGGTGTAGTTTTGTTTAACTGATAGAAACAGACACCGAAAGATTAAAACACATCAAGATTACAACTAAACATGATAAAATATAAATAGATGGCAAGAAAACGAAAATGTACCCCGGAAGAACTAAAAAGAATCCGGCGCGAGAACCTACGGAAGAATGTAGCTGAAGCAGCCGAGAGAAGGGCTGCTGGTGTAGTCTCAACCAACAAAAAACACAAACCATACCATCTCGACAAAATAGTTCGAGAAGTCCTTAATGATGAAGAGCTAATCGACCAGATATTCAAGAACCAGCCAGATTATTGGGCCAAACTTCCAAGAAAGACTGGAGGCTACATTATAGCAGCAGTGATGATGTCGAAAGCTATGAGTGGTGATGTGAAAGCCGCTGACTGGGTGCGCAAGACAGGGTTTGGAGACAAAGTAAGCCTCGAGTCCTCGGACGGGTTCTTCGCAAAGACCGACTTCACAATCCAAGTTGTTCCCTCGAAGCAGCTTGGTGATGGCAAAGCAGCCAAACGGGCGAAGCAATAATGTACGACTGGGGCCTCTCAGACTACCCTGAAAAAAACGGACTTACTGTTATGTCTACTTTTTGTGGAGGTGGTGGCTCAACGATGGGCTACAAATTAGCGGGCTACGAAGTTGTCGCGGCCAACGATATTGATAAAGAAATGGCCCAAGTTTACAGAACAAACCACAACCCAAAACAGTTCTTTGAATGTGGTATATCAGACCTGTTGAAAAGAGACGACTTACCTGAAGTGGATATTTTAGATGGGAGCCCGCCATGCTCAGTATTTAGTGTAGCAGGATTAGTCTCTAAAGCCTGGGGGGTCAAGAAGAAGTTTCGCGAGGGGCAGTCCGAACAAGTCTTGGATACTTTATTTTTCGAGTTCGAGAAACTGGCTAGAAAAATGAGACCCAAGGTCGTTGTGGCTGAGAACGTTAAAGAGATGGTGAGAGCTAACTCTATACCGTATGCCAAAGAATACGCAAGAAGAATGGCCCAAAGCGGTTATAAAACACAGGTATTCGTTCTAGATGGTTCAAAAATGGGGTTGCCCCAAAGCAGGAAAAGAGTGTTCTTTATCTCAAATAGACTAGGCAAGAGCCTCACTCTTAAATTCAAAGAACCACCAATTCCTTTTTCAGAGGTCAGCGACAATTTAGATCAAGAATGCAACTTAACAGATTTATACAAAGAATACTGGTCAGCAGCAGAACAAGGCGACCAAGTGGGCAAGTTTGGCGCTAGACGAAAACTATGGATGGATAGACCAGCCCGCACAATCACTGCTTCGGGCGCTAACTTTCATCCGCTTTATCCAAGAACTATCAATACCAAAGAGGCTCTAAAGATCAGTTCATTTCCTAAAGATTTTGACTTTTGTAATATGAAGCCAGAATATGTTATGGGAATGAGCGTTCCGCCTCTAATGATGGCAAAAATATCAAAAGAAATACAGAGACAAATACTAAATGGAATCAGACCTGACAATATCAGAGGTGCAGAGCCTCGCCTTTCAGTTTTTTGAAGACCCGCAAGTTGTAGGGCTCGTTTTTGGCGGCGGGGCAGGGGGAGGCAAAGGGCTCGCGCTAGATACTAAAATACTAACCACTAATGGTTGGACTACTATGGGCGAGCTTAAGGAGGGTGACTATGTTTTTGACAAAGACGGGCTCCCGTCAAAAGTCGTCTTAGTTAGTGATATTCACCATCGTCCGTGCTATAAACTTACGTTCTCCGATGACAGCTATCTAATTGCTGATGACGAGCATAGGTGGCTTACTTTCAATAACGAGGAGAGGTCTAATTATTTCTGTCGGGGAACAGTGAGAGATACTCAATTCTTGTTTAATAAACATAAGGCAGGTGGTACTGAATATGCTGTTCCTACGGTGCAGGGACCGGTCCCGTCTTTCGTCCACATGTCCGAGGTCTGCCCTTACGAGGATTGGAGATATATTATCTCAATAGAAAAAGTCGAGAGTGTCCCGACAAAATGTATAATGGTTGATAGCCCAAGCAGGACATATCTGGCTGGAGAGACTCTTACAGTAACCCACAACACTTTCCTCCTCGGGCTCATAGCTGCAATAGCCTGTAAAAAATATCCAGGCACAAGATGGGGGCTAGCTCGTAAAGAGCTAAAAAGCTTAAAACAGACTACTCTAGCTACTCTTATTTCCAAAGTCCACCCTAGTTTAGGGATTACCGAAAACGACTATAAGTTAAATCTTTTAGACTCAACTTTGGAATATGTTAATGGCTCGTCTCTGCTTCTTTTGGACCTTACAGCGAAACCGTCCGACCCTGAGATGGAAAGCCTGGGCTCGCTTGAATTAACTGGCGCTTTCATCGATGAGGTCGGAGAAGTGAGCAAAAAGGCCTATGACATACTAGCCTCTCGCGTTAACCGCTGGATGAACAAAGAATACGGGATTACAGGCACTGTGTGTAGCTCGTGCAACCCGTCTCCATCGTTTGTCCGCCAAGAGTTCTACGACAAATACGCTCAGCTAGGCGGCGGGCGTGTGCAGAAGTGGCAGAATGGCTATGTTTGGGTTAATGGAGAGCGTCTACCAGCGTATAACGCGTATATACGCTCAACAGTGCTAGACAACCCTTTTGTCGATGAAAACTACGTAGAGAGCCTTAGACGGCTTCCTCCGCTAGAAAAACGACGCCTCTTAGATGGTAATTGGGATTATGCTGATGAAGATGGCGTATTATTCTCAACTGCATTGATCGATAAGATGACCGTCTATGAAATCCCTGAACCAGAAAAAACAAGAAGCGGAGAGGACAAGTTTAGCAAGTTTATCGGGGTTGACCCATCAGACGCTGGAAAAGACGATACAGTGCTCACTTTAGTCGAAAACGGAGTAATAGTCGAACAGGTCGAAATTCCATCACCGAAAGGCAAAGACGATGTTATTAGTTTGTATATTGCCAACAAGATTGTAGCGTACGCTCAGAGACATGGTTTTACTCCTGCTTTGGCAAAGAACATCACTATCGAAGGCAACGGAGTGGGCGCAGCGCTAAGAGATAGTCTAAGGTCTCTTGGTTGGAGAATAAACGTTTACACAGCAGGAGCAAGCACGAGAAACGATGGTTACTATCAGTTTATGCTAGACGCTGAAGAGGGAAAAATTAAACTTCTCAACACAGTCATTGAGCAAGGACATCTCATTCGCCAGCTTTCAGCCCACAAGTACGATATGGACACTGGAAAACCCAAAGTCACGAACAAGAAAGAGCTTCGACGTACCCTCGGACGCTCGCCAGACCACGCTGACTCTGCTATGATAGCTAATATGGCAGCTAATAAATTCAAACCTAAGAATATAAGCGCTTTTATAAGGTGGTAAGATGGCATTCCACAAAGACACCCAGATCATGACAGACACTGGCTGGAAGCGAATCAAAGACATCAAGGGTTTTGACAAAGTGCTAGTCCGTAACTTTCTGGGGGAAGCTCACCTCATGCAGCCATTCGCTATAGAGTTGATTAAGTTCAGAGGTAGAATCCACTGCCTAGGAAATTCTTACTGGAATATTAAACTCTCTCCTAGACATGAAGTAATCGGCTTCAGAAAGGGCAAGGAATGCCGCAGCCAAGTGAGAAAACTCAGTCCCTATCAGGCAGGAGCTCGATTTGTCTTCGACCGAACCGCAACATATGTCTCAGAAGAAGAGTACAAAGCCGATATGTTTACTGTTTGGGGCAAAGGCTTCAAAAAAGTAAAGAAGATGCCGCCAGAAGATTGGTATGTTTTAGCTGCTTTTATTTTGCAGAGAGCGATGATCTACAAGACTGCTATGTCCAAGTTCGGCAGAGGAGATATTCAGATAAGTCTTAACAGAAAAAAAGAGCCAGAGGCTTTTCTTATTCTTCAAGACATTCTTAACCGCGCGGAAATACAATTCAAAGAAAAGGGCGACAGAACAATAGTGATCAGTAAACGAAATACCTTATTCTCGCTCATCAAACGCCGTCTAGGCTCGTGGAAGAGAGAAGAGATGTCTATACCGCTTGATATGACATACAAAGGCTCTAAGGAGCTTGTACAGTCTTTTATCGACACTTTGCGGTTACTCTCCAAAAGGGACACGAAACGCTTTAACAATAATATTATTGCCGGGTACGACAAAATGATTTCGAGTTTAGAAATAATGTGCTATGTGCACGGGATCAAGGCCGCAAGGAGTTCTACAATTAAGTCCACGAGCCTAGACGGAGAGCCTAAGGAAACTCTTCGCTTCGGCCAATATGGGCAGTTAGCATCTGTGATCTTTCATACCGACGATAAGAATGACTCTCACAATGTTTACGCTGTAGATATACTAGAAGGGCAGGTTCTTGCCAGGAATGAAGGATACGGAGTATGGGTGCCCCCAAGATAGGCGATAAATTATTTCTGTACGGGCACTTTCTACAATTCCTGCCAGAGTTCGAAGACTATGAGTATAATGCGCTTATGGGGTATACGACTACTGGAGGTTTTGTTGCCCAGCTGGTCAAGACAGATAATCTTGCGTCGTCAGTCTCCGGTTTCGTGGTAGATTTTTGTGTGGACTCCTGTTTAGCGGCGAAAACGCCATTTCCCTACGAGGAGATGCTGGAGGTTACGCAAGAACTCTCCAAGCAATCCCCTCTTCCAGAAGGAACAAAAGTTTGGGCGCCTACCACGGGAATACCTCGAATGAGTTTCTAGTGACGAAGCAGCGGGAGATCTTTTTGCTGTAAGCACACCGCTTACAAAATACACTCTCCGGGTCGTTTGCAGTCCCGAATCCTTTGCATTCAGGGCAATAGATGATATATGATCCAATGAATATCCCAGGAGTCTTCTCTTTTGCATATTCTTCAGGCACGCCAAGACTTTTACACACCTCCACAAATTCTTTTCCGTGTCCAGCCTCAGGTCCTGCCAGGACATGTGCTACCTCGTGTAAAAACACCCCATCGAACTGCTTTTTATTGCAAACCCTAATGAAGCGCTTGCTCAGTACAATAGTGTTTTCGTCGTACCATGTTTGTCCAGTAATACCTCTGCGTATGTCTTTAGGAATAATTTTCCAGTCTTCCAGTTTGTATTTTTTCAAGAGTGAATATCCACGCTCTAAAACTAGTTTTATCTTCTCTTCCTTAGTCACTAATTTAACCTCGTAATCTTAAACTTTTTATCAATATTCCTAACGATACACTGTCGCAATTCGATAAACTCAACTTCCCGCGTACCGATGGCCATTCTGGAACCGTAGGAATCCCGTTGTCTGAACGCAATGTCTGTGGAGATATTATCTCGTAGCCCGTCACTTAATATCCGTTTATTCGGAGTTTGGGTGATAATGTACAGAAACACATTCAACCCCGCGCCTTCGCGGATTATTTTCTTTAGGGCGTCGTTTGTCGCCTGGTCGGCTAGCTCCGCGAAAGACTGAAACTCGTCAATTACTAAGATCAAAGGCTTATCAGGACACTGCTCCTGCATGCCATTTTTTCTTCGTAAATCACTTAGTTTGTCTACTCGTTGCTCGATTTCTCCGACAGTACGCCTGGCCAAAAGCCCCATTTGCCCTACATCAGCTGCAACGTATGCTTTTTCTTCATAGTCTACAAAATCGCTGGATTTGGTGCTAAAGATTGCTACATCTGCATATTCTACAAGACTAGGTAACAGTTTTCTGACCATAGTGCTTTTGCCAGACTGGCTCATACCAGAGATTAGAGTGTGTTTCATCTGGTGGAGGTCTAGGGTGACCTCCGAACCAGTTTCAGTGTATCCTAGACTAACAGGGTACTTGCTGTCGAAAGAATCAGCGCCGTATCCTTTCATTATTTCGTCGAAAAACTTTTTACTCATCGCTCGTCTTTGTCTCCTTCGTCAAGGTCGCTATGCCTTTTGGCCAACCCTCTATAGTACGTTCGCGCCAGTTCTCAATGCCTGTTGCTTTTTGGATAGCCGCCTCTAGACAGTCTGGAACAGCAACAAGCTCGTTGTTTGCTAATTTCTCTAGTTTGATGTGTATGGTTTGCCCATCTTCCATAAAGAAATGGCAAAAGTCTATGATACCTCGGATAGCGTCGTCGATCTCTTCTTGGGTGTTCAGCGGTACACTTTCAAAATCTGTTGATAGAACGTAGATTCCTTCCATGCTATCCCCTCTTAGACTTTTCCCTTCTGCTAATACTACCGCCCTTTCTTCCAGCGGCGGAAGCCAACTCTAGGTTTGTGGCAAAACCTTTCTTTACTTTTCTTAACCCTTCTTTTTGCCCGATTTCTCGGTAAAAGTTCGGGTTTTCCTTCAGAATTTTCGCCTTAGCGACCAGTGCTCCAGCAGATGTTTGTGCCATGATATTCTCCTTCTCTTGGGCAGTTTAATGTCTTGCCCAGGACACGTTGTTAATTGACTATTTGATTCTCCAGATACCCACCGTGTATTGCTTACCTTTCGACAAGGTTCGCAGAGTGTATTGCCTGCTTTCTGAGTGATACGTTCTAAAGTGTTGTAGCCCAGCGATGACAGACTTGTACTCTGTTTCGTCGCAAGATATTTCGATCATCTCTCCGACCTCTAAAGTATCTAGCTTTTCATACAATTCTTTGCGCTCTGACCTTCTACTAACCTCTACGAGTGGTTTTTTCTTTGGTTCACTGATTTTCATATATTCTCCTTATTTCTTGTCGTTTATAGTAGGAATGATCGTTGTGATTAATTCCTCGTCGCTTATTCTTTTTGCTGGCTTGTCCTCCTTTCGCCATTTAATCCAAAAATACAGGATAAGTGTTCCTAAAGTAATACAGAAAAACGCGTCCATCTAAAACCACTCCCAGCTAACATAATCGCCAGGAGATTCCTCTAAGGACTTCTCCAAAGCGCGTCTTAATTCTTTGTTGGTAAACGGCCCGTAATCGCTTTGCCCGTTCTCTGGTAAGTTTTCTAGATATTTCTTGACGTTCTCTTTTTCCACCTGATACATATTCTGTTCGTCGATGAACTCGATCCCTAAAGTATCTTCAGTTCGTGCGACAAATCTGTCGAATGCGTCCCAGTTCGAGAACGATTGGCTTCCGTATTCTCGATGAACGACTATTGTGTTTGCTCTATAACCCATTTTTAATTCTCCTTCTGTTTAGCGGCGAAAACGCCAGTTACTTTTCCCTGCGCCCACTCCTGGATATCCACTTTGTAGGAAAGCTCGTTCTTCATCTCGTCATCTTGGATGAAACGAACACCTTTTCTCCGTACTTTGATATCTCTAAGCAGCGGCATTTTACAAGACGTCTTTCCTGTATTGTAGTCGTAAACAGCAATTACAGTTCCAGCCTTGAACACCATTTGGTTCCCTTTCAAGGCATCCTCAATCTCGGCTAAATCCGTAACACAGGCGCAAACCATTCCATTGATAAACTCTCCAGAAAGATCCTTCAAATCAACAGCTGGCAAACGTTCCTCATCCGGAAAATAACCCAAGAACGGTTTGTCCTTGAATTTTTTGCGGAACTCCATCGGGTTTATTCCTAATACCTTAAGAGTTGTGGAGATATGCGCGTAATTCACTGGTAAACCAACGTTCCAGTTTGTTAAGTTAAGCGGACAATCCAGAAGTACTGCTGTATACAGAGAACTCTCAGCTTCCAAAACTCTTTTCCAGTCTGAGTCACTGGATGTGGCATCTTTAATCTTACGACGAACTTCATCGGCTCTGCCCTCCAGGATTAACTTGAGCTGTTCATCTGACAAAAATACCGGGGCAGGTTCCGCTATCTCCATATTCTCTCCCTTCCGTTTGCATAAAATAATGAGTTGTAATCGCCAGTCCCCATAAGGATGGCGGCTTGCTCTTTTGCCGTCTGGTTATCTGGGTAAACCTCTAAGACTTTGGAAACCATCAATAACTCTTTCTCGAAAGTCAACACCAACAAAATGTATTCATTGTTAGATTTTCGGCGGATACATAGACTTTTCATCTCACATTCTCCCCATTGAGTTGCTTTTTCCTGTAAAACAGGCTGTATATAAAATCGTTATCAGGATTACTAGTGTTTAGCCTGATAAACCCGTGCTTATCGACAACAACTTCAGTAAATTTGTTGTAAACTTCATTTGCCCGTAGTATTGTTGTGGGACGCCCTGCTACCTTGTCTGGCCCGCCACAACGTTTAACGACATTGTCGACATTGCGCTCGAATTCCAGCGCCTCGTCTTTCTTGTATGTATTCGCGCCCACCAGCTCAAGCTTGCCTGCCCGGTGGAGTTCGAGTAGCGTTTTCTTATTCATTTTCCTCTCCTAGTGGATATTCTTCAACCAAAAGTCAAACAATTGATATTCCATCATCTCGCGCCATTCTTTGCGCTCGCCGCTAAACAGGCTAGGCGCTGTTTGGATATTGGCGCTAACCCACTGGACAAATTCGCCACTAGTTGTCATACTAATCCTCCATTGTATAAACAAACTAAAATCCCGTCTTCCTCTTCACCGGCATCGCAATCTGATTGCCATATCTCCAATAAAATATCGCGCGTATCCCAACCGTCCCAATCTATGGTGGCGCCAAAAGCGTTTATATTCTCTATAATCTTTTCGCGCGACATTTCAGACAGAATCGTGTCCATCGTTACTTTTTTCAGGGTCATTTGACACCTCCATTACCCTTAGTGCGGACAACTACTACCCGCTTAATTCCTAGCTGCTTGACTGTTTCCTCGTCTACCTCTATTAGCAAGTCGGTTAGTTTACTTATAATTTCGTCAGGGCTTCCGTGGCAATTATCGTAAAACCATTTTTTGGCTTTTTGGTAAAGCTCATCTTCCCGATCCGACGAAACGGTGTTGTGCATTTCTATCCCGTAGCTCATTAGCTTTCCTTTCTTTTATGTTACGGCCTGTTTACGGCGAAAACGCTACTTCCCCAGAAATTCTTTCACGGGATCTTTTAGCGTTTCACCTGGACAGTAGCGGGCCAGAACTAATCCATCTTTTGTAAGCTTCCGTGAGATAAGTCCCCACCATGTAAACGGGATACTTTTCACTAGCTTGTATCTTTCCAGCCCGTACTTCTCTTTGATTTTCTCGAATTCTTCCCCTTCCAACTCTGTAGCAATGATATTTTCGATCAGGTACACATCGCCGGAAGAATATTTCACCGCTACATTCATATCTTCTCCTTTACCTTAAATATTTGACATATTTGCCGTTTGTATAAGCCGACCAGGCCTTGTAGCCTTGACTTCTCCAGATCCTATAGCCACAAGCTATGTTAGTTTCTGGGTCGTGGTTGTCGCAGGCTTCGCGCCCTGGCAATATTCTGACCTGCAAGAGGGATACAGAATAACCATACGTGCGCCCGTTTCTTTGGAACGTTATGGTCTTGTCTCCCGTGGTGTTTGGGTTGCACCCGCTCTCAGCTTGCATAATCGCCATCATCGTGCGAACGTCCCAGTCATATTTTTGGATCAAGGGTCGGAATCTTTCGCAGCCGCCCGCCTGAGAAACGGGCGAGACTCCGACCCCTGCGGTTTTTACTTTCGGAGTCCGCTCCTCCGTTATTCTTTTACCGTTTTGACTTTAACTTCCTTAACTATGTTTACAGCTTCCGCCTTAACTTGACTGTGCACGTTATTTGCGTAAATATTCCCAGCGATAAATGCGGCGATTCCCGCAACCAACGCTGTGATGATGATAGTTTTGATAGTTTCGATCTTCTGTGACATAGTGTTTTTTGTGGTGGATTTCATTTGATATTCCTTTCTTTAGTAAAATTTAATAACTGCTAGAATTCTTTCTCTTCCAGCGTTTTGGTTTCCACGTCTGGTTCGTTTCTGTAAACGATCTCTTTTACCAGGCGGATACGTTTGATATTTTCCAGGTTGTCTTGGCACTGGATAAATCCGTATCTTGCTGCTTATTGTATTCTTCCACGATTTCGTCTTTATGTTCTAACAAAATCTCGTCACGCTTCCACGTTGGGAATGTTTCCAAATTGCCATTTCCATCAAACTTGACATATTCGTGAAACAGGCTATTATCCCCGCCAAACGCCCACGCCTTGACAGCGGCGAACGGATCGTCGGAGTAAAAGTCCTGGAAAAAATCCTTGTCTAGTTCGTAAAACATCAAATGTTCCAGGCTATCGTTGTATATGCTTACAGTCTCGACCATCTCTGCTAATTTATCAATACTCATCGTCTTCCAAAAGCTCCTCTGCTTTTTCTATCAAATCTTCGTATTCTGATTGTGTGGACAAAAGCCACTCGGCGTCTTCCTTGGTGGATAGGTCAAACCCTCCAGCTTCGATTACTTCTAGCAGGGATATCATTTGACACCTCCATTACCCTTAGTGCGGACAACTACTACCCGCTTAATTCCTAGCTGTTTGACTTTGATTTTCATGTATTCCCCTTTCTGGAATTTATGTCGTCCCCAGTTTACGCTGCGAACGCAACTTTCTCGTATTCCTGCTCGATCTCTTCTGAGTGATTGGACAGGAGATAGCTGTATTCCCAATCGCTTAAGATTTTCCCGTTGAGAATATAATTCTCTTTGGATTTAGAGGCGCACAAACTCTCTAACTTTCCAGTCAAAGCGTATACAGCCTCCAGCTTTTCTTTTAATTCCTGTTATATCTTCAAATGTATCTGATAAATTATATCTTAAATAAGGCTTCCCATCTTTCATAAAAATAGTTCCCACTAATGTTGAATTTCCTAATGCATATTCTAAGTTATTTTTTATTTTACCTTCATTTAAAGAAGCAAACTTCACATTTTCTCTAACTTTATAAATATCTTTTTCATCACTGGATGGTGTTTCAAAAGATACTATTTCATTAATTTCATAAATATCGTTTTCATCATTGCGTGGTGTTGCCAAAGATACCATAAAATTATGAACTCTTTCCATCTCATCTAATGCTTCGTCAAATTTATCTTTTTTAGAAGTACTGGAA
>ERZ773065.56-NODE-56-length-77352-cov-8.779125_pt1 | contig 77352 bp, 66 predicted proteins | sample MGYA00580623_ERZ773065 | MGnify/ENA primary metagenome ERZ773065 (study PRJEB29015, sample SAMEA2738017) | human oral metagenome | biome: human oral; feature: human-associated habitat; material: dental | place: China | collected 2047 ... | reverse complement strand
CCGAACTTCTGCTCAGACAGCCTGATCTCACCATCGAGCAGATCGCGCGCTCTGTAGGTTACACATGCACAAGCCGTTTCTCGGAGCTATTCAGGCGTGAGGTCGGTATGCTCCCCAGCGAGTATCGCAAAACGCTCCGGCCCTGAGGGCCCACAAGAGGCCCTGGAGTTTTTGAAACTTGCTTAAGCTCGGCATCCGTCTCATCCGGGCCCTTAAGTCTTAGCCTACCTGTGCTTGCATCAATCTGACCTGTGAAAGTGCCTGCGGTTCCTTCAAGGGTAACGGTAATCTTGCCGTCACCGTCAACAGTCCAAGTAAATGGTTTCCGTACACCGAAGCGAATGAACGAACCGGTGCCGTCTTCAGCGAAATTAAAGGCATATATTGCCTGGAACTGTTCGCTGATCTTAGCGTATCCTGCCTCGGTCATAGTGCCTTGCTTGGGATCATAAATATCATATGCCTCCCAAACGCCTACGACTTGTTCGGCTGAACTGTTGCTCTCAGCGGTGGTTTCCTTGTTTTCCGAGGAACATGCGGTGAGTGCTGCTGTTACGGAAATCACCAGAGTAGGTGCGCACGCCAACAGCATTTGGCGCCGTTTCGTAAGACATCCTTTCAGGGGTTGCAGTGTCAAAGCAAAGAAAGCTTTTCAACAGTTAATATAATATAAAAAATCTAACAAATGGGATGCGGACGGAAACTTGGATCGCGAAGGTCCGGGGAGGTCGGAGAGGTTAAGATGACTGGTGTCCAATTTACCCTTCCCACTCCAGGGACCGCACCCCCCTAATGCGCTTTTTCGAGTCACGATGACGGGTAAAGAGGTCTTGAAGAAACCCATTTACGGCCCTGCAAGCTTCATTTAAGAGTAGCGCAAACTGACTGACAAGAGATCTATCGATGCAGTACAAATGCAAGGTGACGGTCCTGAAGACCAAGGTGTTTCCCGACTTGCAGGAGAAGTACCTGGCGAATCCGCAAAGCGGCCCATGTCCCTGCTTCGAAGCGGGGCAGGTCTTCATCTTCGAGCGGACGCCGGAGAACGATAGCTTCTACCGTCTGGGAAAAGGGACGCTCGCAGGCGGCGGGGACTTTCCGTGCGGCGAGGCATGGGATGCGATCAGCCGCTACGTCTACACCGCGCTCCAGGGTGGGTCTATCATGCATCGCTGGACAAACGACGAGCGCATGATGATCGCCTGCTGCAACGACGGCACGAGGCCGGTGATATTCAAGATCGAGAGGATCGACGTTCCGGAGACCCCTGAAGAAGAGTCATGGCTCGCTTCCCAGGATTTCGCCAATCGAGCAGACGAGGCCTACGCGGGTTGATGCGGCGATTCTCGCGAGGGGACCTTCTCGTTAATGTCGAATCGAACGCTCCCTTGATCAAGGTCTTCATATCCCATACCTTCCATCCAATCGCTTCCCTCTTCCACATCGACGGCCTCCTCGCCGTCCGTCCTGAACGACTTCTGCAGCCTCAGATCCAGCTTGAGAGGGCATTCGCATCGGACGGCCACCGTCTCGGTTCCTCCATCCTTGATTTCCGCTGACTCAAGGTAGGCGGCGAGTAGGGATGGGGGTTGGAGGAATTGCCGGAGAGCCCCCTCAGGCTCAAACTGGGCATCTCCAGAATCCGCATCCTTCCTGCTAGAGACTCGCTCACGCCCTTCATGAGGTGGTATGTTTGCGAACCGGTGAGGACGATGCGGTCCCTTTCCTCCGATTGGTCAACGACCCATTTCACCGGGGAGAAGAGCTCCGGTGCGCGCTGCACCTCGTCGATGATGGGCGGGAGGGTCTTGTACATAAGATGGCCTCCCGGCAACGGGAGGCCATTGCCCATCGGTATCCAGTACTGTCAAATATGGGAATTGAATTCCCATATTCCGCTACTCCCACTCAATGGTTGCATGGCCCGTTTCCATGTAGCAAGCATATCATCTGACCTGCAGTTATTGTCACTCTACTATCGCGAAAACCATGTAGTCACTTGCGAAGAGTGGTTTCGCCCGGCAGAAGAGTTGCAGCACGGATTGTCTCCGCCATGAACGACTACGTGACATGTGAGGCAAACTGAGATTTACAAATTATTATTTAACCAGCTTTGAAGCTCATCAAAACTGTAGTCTCCCTTTAAGGCTATCCCTTCTTTTATGATTGAATTTCTACATTCTTTTTTATAGTCCTCAATCATCCTCCCAAAACCTCCACCACCATGAGTGCAAAATGGAATTATTGTTCTTCCGCTCAAATCAACCGTCTTCAAAAATGTCAAAACAGGTGGCGCAAAAGTTTTGAGCCAGTTCGGTGAGCCTATAAAAATTACTTCTGCACCCTCAACTGGTTCCACCCCTTCTGCAAGCGGCGGGCAATACCCTTTTTCAATTTCTTCTCTCGCTTCTTTTACAGCTGTATTGTATGAAAATGAATAAGGTTTTTGTGGTTTCAGTTCTCTCAATTCTCCGTCTGTAATCAACGCAATATCTTCAGCTAACCTTCTTGTTATTCCTGAATATGAATAATATACAACTAATGCCTTCAACACTATTTACTCCCATAAATTTGAATTTTGTCATTGTTGGTAGAATCGAAAGCCAGTCTAAACCAGACGAAGCGATCAAGCGAATCGATATGTCCATGCTTCATGGCCAGCAACCGTTAATGTCGACATGCTTCGACAAGGCAAATATGACACGTTCATTATATCGCTCGAAGGCGAAGTGAAAGAACAAAGCCCTCCCAGTTCTGGAACGCCATGTTAATTATTTTGGCCAAAGGTGGCTTACAGTAGGCTCGCCGCGATCTAGCGCCTCGCGCCGCAAGCTCGCAAAATCGAAATGTGCTTGAATGAGAAACGGCAGCCCCGAGACGAGACTGCCGAATTGAATAGATGCTAAAAGATTCGACTAGTTGCTAAACTAGAGGAATATAGTAAATGGTTTACTCCCACTCGATGGTTACATCAGCCATTTCCGTGTAGTCAGCACATCGTCTGACCTGCGGTTATTGTCGCTTTACTGTCGCGAAAACCGTGTAGTCACCATGTAGCCGGGGGTGACTACACGCTCTGTAGTCACTTGGGGAGAGTATTTTCGCCCGACCGAAGAGTGACAGCTCTGACCTACGAAAACGCAGTTCGATTGCGCGCAACTGACTACATGGACTGAAACGGTGCCGACAGGGTGGGGCGCTCCCCGACCCAAGAGTGACGATTTCCGACTGAAGAGCGACGGATCTGGGCTGGGGAAATGCAATTTGGCGACATCGAAGTGACTACACCAATTGTTCAAGCTATATCACGGTTCGAATAAATCCTATTTTGTTGTTGCCGCAATACGTTTCGACGGCTGCAAAAGCGCAAACATCGGCTTTCCCTCAAATATAAATTTAAGGCCGAGGATGTTTGGCGGAGCTATTGATGCGAGGAAATCGTGAGCCTCAGATTGGTGCGACTCGCTTGCTGCAAAAGAAATTGAACCAACTGGCCCGCCTCCTTGAGCCATAGCCTCCTTTGAAATCATCAGCTTGCCGATTTCATCGATGAAAAACACCAGAAACCCGTCTTTATTGCTGTAAATCGCCTCGTAACAGCTTGTGTGCTTCTGGCTAATATCGAACGATATTACGGTCGCAGAGCTCTCAGGATGCTGCAGTCTGAACATCACTGCAGGAGTCGCCTTGCGCGCACCTGGGATGTCTTCGGGATTAGCTCCTGCGGGAATTTCGGTCCCTATTGGAAAGACATACGCTGAACCCGCGGCAATCTGCTCTTGGTCGTTTTTATCCGCTTCGGCATAAGACACGGGTTCGGTCCAGGCAGAATCCGGCACTTGAAGCAGACTCCTTTCCGAGAGCGAGCGAACAAGGTTGAGCAAATTTACGATTACACTGGCAAATTCGCAGGAGTACGAGGAAGCTGCCCTATAGCGATCAGAGTAGCTAAGCTTTTGCGCCTCTGCCTTTTCTCCCTTCGGGTCGGCGTGCACGGCATCCGTGTAAATCCAAGCCACTGCAAGTAGCGCGTCAGAGAGCAGGTTAGTCAGGAGCTCACCGTCTCTCCCTATAAGCTGGACCCCGTAGCGTTCGCTGTCTTTTTTCTCGTAACGATGGGAGAACCAGCTCTTCGTGGTTTCCAAAACCTCGGCTTCGTTTTCCGAGAGTGCTTCGCCGGGCGCTTGAGCGCAAATGGCATCGAGTATCTTTGGCAGATATATCGGCTCGCTCCTTACGATGAAGGGACGCAGCCTCGTCGCAAGTGATTCTATAGCCTCCTCATCGGTGCATACGTGATGCTGAATACTCGCGCTGCCAGTCTCGGTTACGCTAAACGTCATCCTGGGAGTGGCGTAGCGCTCGATATCCCCACTTTTGACTAGCGAATGATCCTCGACTCTCCGCGCACGTACAACGAAGCGCCCAAGGATCTCCTCGCTTGTGAGACTGCTCGTTTTGTTCGTAGTCTTAGCCAAGACAATCCCTTCTTTTATTCGTCAAATCTAATTTTATCTCGTCGGTAGATAGCCGAGTATCCGCTCATCCACAACCTAGCGAGCCTTAGCGTGGCCTAACGCCCCGCGTGTCTTTGCGCACGCGCCTCCCAACAGGCATCTCTCTGCTTGTCACGCCGAAAAGACGCGACTCCTTGGGCCTACTTGCGACCCAAGTGCATCAGATGCAAGACGAGAGGACGGTAAGTCACTCCATGAAAAGCGACATCCTTCAGATGCCACGCGAAGCGTTCCCGGTTCATCAGGGAATATCGGATAATGATGCGGAAGGCCGCGAGAATGCCGGGGCCGGGATGCGGGGACCTACCGCCTCCTCGACATCCGAAGCAAGCGACCTGGCGAATGGCCTCATGGATGTGCCGCAGATCGCGGAGCGCTTTATGCCACTACGCTTTCAACCCAATCGACGAGCGCATCGTAGCCTACCGACCCATTCGCAACACCTAGCATGACCTTGAGGAAGGCTGCGTGGTCAGGCCTGAAGCCAATGCCAGACATCCTGAGGTATGTGCCGAGCAGGGCGGCGCCTGTTCTCTTGTTGCCATCGAGAAACGGGGGTCGGATATGATGCCGAAGGCGCATCTGCACGCCCTGTCGATAGCGCTTGGGTACAGGTTTGCTCCACCGAAGGTTTGGAGCGGTTGCGCTAACGCCGAGTCGAGGAGCCCCTCGTCGCGTAAGCCATCAAGCCCGCCAAACCGCTCGATTGCAGACGCGTGGATAGCCAGGACATCTTCTTTGGAGAAGGCTAGGACGCTCACTTGGCAAGCTCTTCGAACACATCTGCGTACTCGTCCATAAAGTCGACTGCCACGTCCGTGGCGTTGCTATTCTCCCGAGCCGGTTGGATTACGACCCAGGGCTTGTTGTTCTTCAAGATGGTGACTGACTTGCCCGTCCTGTTCACCTCTGCCGTCACACGAGAGAAATTATTCTTGGCCTCTGAGAGCCCCATCGTCAATGCCGTCATTTCTGACCTCCTATATTATTAGCCAGAATTATAGATAGTATTCGAGTCAGTATCAATTGAAGATGCAGATAGCAGAGACCTGTAAGCAAAGTCCGTGGACTCGCACTGGAAGATAGTTGAATGGCTTTTTAAGGGGGTACTTTTTTAGAAAATCGTAAAAAGTACCCCCTTAACAGATGATTTTTGGGCAAAAAATCTATTCCCACTCAATAAAAGCAAAGCGGGGGCAGTGTGAACTCAACGAGCAGCCTAACCAGCGGTTATTTCCAGCTCCGCGAAATCGTCCCAAAACCGGGACTCACCTGGGACTCAGTACCGAGTTCCACTTTAGCACGCGCAAGTGCTGGAATGGTAACAGGTTGCCGGGGAGTAAATCCCTGATCAGCGGAAACATAAAACAATTGCGCGCAACTGAGTTCACGCCGGAATTGACGCTCCGAGCACTTCCCAAAGTCTTACTGGGGAGTAAATTTTCGCTACTGGGAAGTAAATGCTCTGAACTGGGAAAACAGTATTTGAGTCCTAGCGACCGAGTTCACGTTGAATAGTCCTGAAACGAAGAGGAGCGGAGGAGAATGGAATACCCGACCGTCTTCTTTTCGCAATCAGATCGCTGCCGACCGGAGAGAGCGCAAAACCGAGGTTTGTCTTTCTCATCTGGCTTTCGAGGGTTTCTTTTCCGGAAGCTCAGCGTACATACCATCCAGAAGTTCCAGAATCAGAGCCCTATCGTCAAAACTATCGAATACATGCATCAGGGTCTTCGATCCTTCATACGGATAGCGCAGTTCGGAATCTGCAAGCAGCCTGTCCGATGTCGGCGTTCTCTTTAAAAACAGTTCCCTATCTCCAATATCGCCTATCAGTTTACCGTTAAGGTACACAAGGTACCCACCCATCATGGATTTTATGACAATATCACCGGCTGCAGAAAAACACTCACGTACATATTCATTAAATTCATTCACTATGATTACCTCCCGCAACTTCAAACTTACCTATCACTACAAAAACGAATTTATCCTGCTGATTGCCATTCCTCTTTAGAAAGGCATGTTATGTGCTCTGTTCGAAAGACACCCTCTATGGCGCAGGGCACATTATGGGCAGTGTGATGGTAACGAAAACCACACTTTTCCTGAACGCGCTTTGACTTTTCATTCCCATCAAAGTAACCACACCATATTCTATTGAGTTTCAGGTCTTCAAAACCGTATCGCATCAACTCCCTGACTGCTTCGGACATCAGCCCTCGGCCCCAATACGGGACCCCGATCCAGTAGCCGATTTCCCCTTCTGAATCAGGAAGGCCAATATTGCTGGCTTTTCCGAGCATAAGCCCGATGCTGCCAACAGGCTGACCGGATTCTTTTAGTACGACAGCATAGGTTTCCGGTGCTGACAGAACACTCCGGATTATTTCACGGCTATCCTCTACGCTCGCATGAACTGCCCACCCTGCAATTGGTCCCACATCGGGATGACTCGCATATTCATATAAGGTCTCCGCATCGCTTTCTACCCACGGTCGGAGAGCCAATCTTTTCGTTTCAAGTATCATCTTATCCCTCGCAAAAATTAGAATTTGCACGGCTTAGTCGACGCCGTCTTAGCAGGCGTTTCTTGCCAAGTGGCGAATGGGCCCATTCGCCCGATCGAACCCAACGTTTGGCAGCGAGAAAGCCCGTGAACCATTCGCCGACCGGGTCGCCGTACTCGCGCGACATGGCGTCGAGGTTGACGACCCACTGCTTTCCGTACTTGCGAGCGTCCGCGCCCGGGATTATCTTACCGTACGTGATGACCTTGCGCAGTGTGGACTCCGCAAAGGCCCCAGAGCTCGCTGACGCCCGAGAACGACATGAGCTTCAGACGATACCGTATCCGCCCTGATTCACCTCCACACTGCCGAACAGCGCCTCGTCCTCCAATGCCTCGAAGGTGGGGAAGCGCCATATAAGCGAGGTCGCATCGTAGATCTTCGTGGTACCGTTGGCGAACCGCACGCTCAACCTCAGATCGGGTAAGACGGGGGCTTCCTTCACCTTGTGAAACTTCATGCATGACCCTCTTAACGCTCTGCAAGTGTTGGAGTTCAAAATTATTCCTATTTGCGACAGCATCACGGTAGCGTGATGCTGTCGAGAGGACGCAGCGCGTAAAGAAAAGCTCGGGCTATGTTTCAAAAGTGTGTCTAGATTGACTGCGCAATCCCAGTTCAGCTATAGAAAATGATGCCTGCAAGTTGCTCCCCCAACTTGCGTATGTTTCAAAAAGTGTGTCTGATTTCCCCTTGACACGCCTGTTCAAGCAAGCTTTTTCGAGCAAAAAGTTGCCGAGGAACAGGATGAGGGCTTGAATAATCCGAAGTGCGCCTCCTGTGGCGCGAAGATGAAGAAGAACGGGAGTACCCCGGCGGGGACGCAGAGGCGGTGGTGCAAGTCGTGCGGGGCGTCGTCGGTGAGCCGACCAGCCAACCCTGAGCCCGCTGCCTATGGCCTCCATGCCGGGACGACCCCCTTCGCCTTTCCTTGGCTCCGCCACACTCGCCCAGAACCAGGCGCGTCAGGCATGGCGCGAAAAACTTTTGCTACGCAAAACTCGGGCCTTGCCGGGTTTTCTCTTTCCTCCTTGCCCTCAGCCTGAACCTGCGCGGCTTCCGGATCACAAGGCAGGCCAAAAAGGGATCGGCCACGAACGAACGGAGGTCACATCATGAGCAACTACGAACTTCAGGAGAAGGCAGTCCAGGCAGCCACCCGCTTCATCGAGCGCAAGGACTCCGAGCTTTTCGAGACCAATTGGACTTCCCCCGAGGGAACCACCCTTAACCTGATCGGCTGAGACGAGGACACCCCGGTCTTCATCGACGTCACCGCCACCGAGTACGGTGAGGGCGGCTTCGAGGACGACAAGGTCTCCTGCAGCGACCTTGAGATCGCTGCGGCATCCTGGCTGGCAAGCAGTTCGCCCGAGGGCAATGTACAGGTCCGCTTAGACACCATCGACATGCTGGTTGAAAATAAAAAGATGGCCTCCTCTAATACGAAGAGGCCATCTAGGGTGAGCGATGGGAGCGTTGTGCTTATTTACCCACGAGGAGGAAAGGGGTCATTTTCGTGTGAATCGCGTGCCCTAATCCTTCCATCAACTCCGTGAATGTAGAGCTCGCTGTTTTGGTTTCGGCTGACGTTTCGGCCAATGCTAATTGCTTCGGCTTGGGTGTTGGTTACGCGGTATGCCCTTGACGCTCCCTCGGTCTTAACTTGCCAGGTTCCGTCGGGACGCCGTGTCACATGTTGATTTGTGGAAGCCATAGAGCCTCCTTCCTGTTGCCTCTGCGCGGAAGCAGATTTACAATGGTAACGGTTGATTGTGTTTGCTCGATAATCGACTGCTGGAGCCCCGCTGCAACGGGGCTTCGTTTTTTTGGCGACTGAATAACGTTTAGCGCCATCAACTCGCCATCGCTCAGGATGAAGATACATCCTTCGATAAATAAAGTCAAGTCTAGTGTGTCCTAATATTGTAAAACTGTGTCCCATATTTTACAATTCGAATTGGAAAGGAATAGGAGGAAGCCGTGAAGAAAAGAAACGTGATCAATCTGATTCGATACCATTCGGAGAGGAATGAGCCGGCATTTCGTGCCGAGGCTCTCGCTATCGCGCAGGAATTCGACAAGGCTGGTGATGCACAGCTCGCCGAATACATCATGGCCCTTCTCTCCGACGCCAACACTTTCGTCCCCCAGATGGACGAGACTCCGTGCTTCCTGAGCGCGGTAGGTCCCGCAGTGTCGGCGTTGCCCTTGCCGGAAGCCATCGCTTCAGACATCTCAGGCATCACCAATGCCATTCGCGGTAATGTTGGAGTGAACAAATTTCTGTTCCAAGGACCTCCTGGCACAGGCAAGACCGAGGCCGCTAAACAGATTGCGCGAATCTTGAACAGGGACATGTTCATGGTCGACTTTGACCTGCTCATTGATAGCAAGCTTGGCCAAACCGGAAAGAACATCGACGCCTTATTCTCCGAGATCTCCAGCTTCAGGCACCCGGAAAGAGTCATCGTATTGTTCGATGAGATAGATGCGCTTGCGTTAGATAGAAGCAGCAGCAACGACGTTCGCGAGATGAGCCGAGCCACCTCCATCCTCCTACGTGAACTCGATCGGCTGGATGACTCCATTGCCCTCATCGCAACCACCAACCTCTTCGATTCCTTCGATAGGGCGCTGGTCAGGAGGTTTGACGCATGCGTGAACTTTGATAGGTATTCGCAGGACGACCTTGTCGAGATCGCGGAAGTCATCGCAAACGAGTTGCTTCCACAGTTCAAGAATGCCGGCAGGGACATGCGACTTTTCAAGAAGATCCTGTCGCTGTCCAACGGTCTCCCTTATCCAGGCGACCTCAGGAATATGATTAAGTCTGCTATAGCATTTTCTGATTCAGAGAGCGAGTACGACTACCTCAAGCGCCTGTACAGACAGCTCGCGAATTCCACTGCCATCGATGTTGACGTATTGAAGGAACAGGGATTCACGGTCAGGGAGATGGAGAAGCTCACGGGTATTTCCAAGAGTACGCTTTCCAGACAGTTGAGTGGAGGAAGCGATGAGTAACGCAATTCTGCAGTTGCGTGGCACCTTCAACCAAAAACGAAACTCGTCGCGTCCAGGCCCTCCGTTGCTTCCTGCCCGAAAAGCTGTGTCCTCTGAAAAGGTGAGGGCTCTTAGGGATTCCCTTGTCGGAATCCAGGAATACTGGGAAGGCTTCGAACATGATTACAAGCCCCTTGTTGCGATTCGCTATGAAAGGATTATCGCGAAGAGCGGTCGTGTGAGGAGGCTTCTGTCAGAGCCAGGACCAAGCTCGTCTAATAGCACTATCGTTGGAGCCAGGTTTCACGATAATGGCAAGTTCAGACAGCATGTGATCACCCACTGTGTAAGCGAGCGCTCTCTCGAGGCTGCCATCGAGGATTTGTCCAGCCTCGCTTCTTGCATTGATGCGCTGTGTGAAGGAGAGGTAACTCCGGACCGCCTGAAGGGGATCAATGAGCAGAAGGTTTCTTTCGAGTACCTGCCGTTGTCCAGAAGTGCTTTCTTTAGGCTCGTTGTTGACGTATGTCATGTCGAGCGTTTTGAACTGAACGTCCCTGAGGAGTCGATCGAAGAAACGTCTATGGTCACCCTGTACAAGGGGACGGGCATTGATAATACGGAATTTCTCAGAGAAATTGGCGTGGCGGAGCTGAACCTTCGTACCTATGATGAATCTACTTACCTTTTGACTCCCGATCAGTACAGGCTTCTCTATAATGCAGCGCCTCAGCTGATTGCGATGGCGATAAAGGACATCAATGAGATTCCACGTGACGAGATTGTGGGGGATGAGGACGACTGCGGAATGATTCCGCCTCCTGGCAGTGAGCCATGGGTTGGCGTGTTCGATACCCCATTCGACGACAGGGTTTACTTTTCCGATTGGGTTAAAGCCACTGTCGAGGTCGACCCTGAGCTTATAGCTCCTGGTGACTATTCTCATGGAACCGGAGTGAGCTCTATCATCGTAGATGGTCCTTCCCTGAATCCGGGGATAGATGATGGATGTGGACGTTTTCGTGTCCGCCATGTCGGCATCGCTGTAGGTGGGAAGTTCAGCTCCTTCACAGTTGTCCGAGAAATCGAAAAGGCTGTCATCAGGTTTCCCGAGGTTAAGGTGTGGAACCTGTCCCTCGGGTCGTTCCTTGAATGCCCAGAGAACTTCGTTTCCGCAGAGGCTTCCGCCCTTGACAGAATCCAGGTGGAGCACGATGTGGTTTTCGTAATCGCCGGCACAAACGATGGAAATTACTCAGGGAAAAAAAGGATCGGTCCGCCTGCTGACTCCGTCAACTCCCTTGTCGTGAACGCCGTGAGAATGGATGGCTCTCCTTGTTCCTACTCAAGGAAAGGCCCGGTGCTCTCGTTCTTCGGAAAGCCAGATGTCTGCTACTACGGTGGCGATCGGGGTCAGCCTATGTACGCCTGTCAGGAGCCGGGTAGGACGGCAATGGTTCTGGGAACTTCGTACGCCGCTCCGTGGATAGCAAGAAAGATGGCCTACTTGATCCATATTCTTGGGTTCAGTAGGGAGATTGCGAAAGCCTTGATTATCGACTCGGCTGGCGGTTGGGGGCAAAGCGACAATCCTCATCATCTCGGTTACGGCGCCGTGCCTAAACGGATCGAGGATATTCTCTCGACTTCAGACGACGAGATTAAGTTCGTCCTGGATGGAACATCTGAACTGTTCGATACATACACGCATAACATTCCCGTGCCGGTTGTCCATGACAAGCATCCATATTATGCGAAGGCGACGCTTTGCTACTTCCCGCATTGCGAGCGAAGCCAGGGCGTTGACTACACGAGCACGGAGATCTCCATGACGTTTGGACGTCTGAATGGGGAGAAGATCCAGCCTATCGACAACAATACTCAAGACCTTGAGGGCTCTTTTACCTACGAGGAAGAGGCGAGAAAGTTCTTCCGCAAGTGGGACAACGTCAAGCACATTGCGGAGAAAATCAATCCCAGGGGACGGGGAAAGAAGAGCTATGAGAATGGGTTGTGGGGCATCAGCTTGAAAACCAAGGAACGACTTGACGAGAGCTTCGGCGAGAATATGCGCTTCGGGCTCATTGTGACGCTGCATGCAATTGACGGAGTGAACCGTATTGATGATTTCATCCAACGGTGCTCTTTCCGTGCTTGGATCGTCAAAAAAATCAACGTTGAGACGCAAGTGGATATCTTCAATACCGCAGAGCAGGAGATCAAATTTGAGTGACAAGGACTGAGTTCTGCAGTGAGTTTTGACAGAGGAAAACAGCTAGAAAATATAGAGGAAGCGGCCGGCAATCAACCTTAGGCGCCGAAAGGATTGCAAAGAGATTCTGTTCCCAGTAAAGCGCGACGAGACGATAAGGAAGTTCGAAAAGTTTGGAGGCAATCAGCAAGTTGTTAGCGATACTGGGGATTCGGGGTCTTATGGTGAATTGAATGAAACACCAGTCTACCTGGTGTTTCATTCAATTCGAAACCTTCTTAGGCTACTCCCACTCGATCGTCGCCGGTGGCTTGGGCGTCACGTCGTACACCACGCGGTTCACGCCATCCACCTCGCCCACGATGCGGCTGCTGATCTTGCCCAGCACCTCGTACGGCAGCTTTGCCCAGTCTGCGGTCATCGCGTCGCTCGACTCCACGGCACGCACGATGACCGGACGCGCATAGGTGCGCTCGTCTCCCATCACACCCACAGAGCGGATGTCGGGCAGCACGGCGAAGTACTGCCAGCAGCTGTGCTCGCTGTTGCGGTCTCCCGTCTCCTCGAAGAGGCGCCCGTTGTAGGCGTCGAGCTCCTCCCGAACGACGGCGTCCGCCTCGCGCAGCATGTCGAGCTTCTCGGACGTGACCTCGCCAATGATGCGAATGGCGAGGCCGGGGCCGGGGAAGGGCTGGCGCCAGACCATCTTGGCGGGAAGGCCCAAGGCAATGCCCAGCGCGCGGACCTCGTCCTTGAAGAAGTGATCCAGCGGCTCGATGAGGTCGAAGCGCACCCCCTCGGGGAACGGAATCAGGTTGTGGTGGCTCTTAATGGTTGAGGCCTTGCCGCCCGTCTTGCGCGCGCCGCTCTCGATGATGTCGGGATAGATGGTGCCCTGCGCGAGCATCTCCACATCACCGATCTTCTGGGCCTCCTCGAAGAAGACCTTCCAGAACTCGCCTCCGATGAGGCGCCGCTTCTGCTCGGGGTCGCTTACGCCGGCAAGCAGCCGCAGGTAGCGCTCCTCGGCATGCACGTGCACCAGTGGCACGTTGAACTGTTCGCGGAAGACCTCCTCCACCATCTCGGGCTCACCCTTGCGCAGAAGGCCATGGTTCACAAAGACGCAGGTCAGCTGGTCGCCGATAGCACGGTGTACAAGTGCCGCCACCACAGAGGAGTCCACTCCGCCGGAAAGGGCCAAGATGACCTTGCGTCCGCCCACCTGCTCGCGAATCTCCGCGACCTTCTCATCGATGATGTTGTCCATGGTCCAACTGCGCCCCAGGCCGCAGATGCCAAAGAGGAAGTTCTCGAGCATGGCCTGGCCGCAGGCGGTGTGACACACCTCGGGGTGGAACTGCGTGGCATAGAAGCGACGCGACGCGTCCTCCATGGAGGCGATGGGACAGGTCTCGGTGGTCGAGGTGACCGAGAAGCCCGCAGGCACGTCGCTGACGGCATCGCGATGGCTCATCCACACGGTCTGGCTGCCGGGCGTGCCAGCGAGGATGCGGCTCTCCCCGCAGCGGCAGAGCTCAGCGGGACCGTACTCGCCCTTCTCGGTATGGCCGACCTTGCCGCCCAGCTTGACGGCCATGATCTGCTGCCCGTAGCAGAAGCCCAGGATAGGAACGCCCAGCTCGAAAATGCGCCCGTCCATGTCCGGCGCATCGTCGGCATATACGGAGGCGGGGCCACCCGATAGGATGATTGCGGCGGGTGCCATGGCGGCCAGCTCGTCCGCAGAGATGTCGCAGGGGACCATCTCCGAGTAGACGTTGAGATCGCGCACACGACGTGCGATGAGTTGGCCATACTGGGCGCCAAAGTCGAAGACGGCGACGAACTGCTGGGGCCGGGAAGTCTGCATGGGGTCCTCCACGTCATGGGATTGGTTCAAAGCCTGTCTGGGCCGACCCGACGTCAGAGGCGCCGGGCCAAGGGTCTCACGCTGCCATGATGCCACGCTTCGGCAGTGCCTTGGGACCGTATCGCAGATTAACAGACATTGCGTGCCCCTCGATGCATCCGCCCTCGATGCACTCACATGCGCCCGTGCCACTTCTCGCACTTCCACGCGCTCCCCACCTTCAGACGCGGCGCCCTTTTGTGAACTTCATGCGAGAACGGGGCCTTGCGGCTACTATTTATGAGTTAGGAGGCTGCCACCACCTGCTGTGCCAGCTACGGCCACGTCGATGGGATCCAGCTTTGGCGCGTAAACACATGAGCGGGGAGGACCTCGCCTCGGATGCGGAGAGGCTCTCTCGTGCACGGGCTGCTAAGCATTACGCGCAGGCCAACCTGAAGCGCAGGCACAGGCGGCGGCGCATCGTCGGCGCCATCGTTGGTGTCTTCGCGGCTCTCCTCCTCGGCGCAGGCGGGGCGGCCTGGGCCTACATCAACAACATCAACCAACGCCTGAGCAGCAACATAGACCCAAAGCTCAGGCAGACACTTGAGTCCGCCACCGCGCAGGATCCTGGTGATCCCTTCTACATGCTGCTCCTAGGCATAGACAAGGACGAGGGCCGCGCGGAGGGCAGCGAGTACGGTTCGTCCGACAGCGCATACCGCTCAGACTCCATCATGCTGGTGCGCGTCGACCCCAAGAACAAGAAGGCCACGCTCGTTTCGATTCACCGAGACACCCTCGTCGACCTGGGAGAGCATGGCAAGCAGAAGATCAACGCCGCCTACTCCATCGGTGGCGCTGCCTACGCGACCGAGGTCATATCCCAGTTCGCGGGCGTCCCCATCTCACATTACGCCGAGGTCGACATGGACGGCATGGCCGCCGTGGTCAACGCCGTGGGAGGCGTCACGGTCGACCTGCCCGTTCCGGTCAGGGACCCCGGCTACACCGGCCTAGACCTGCCCGCCGGCGAGCAGACGCTCGACGGCCAGACGGCAGCCCTCCTCTGCCGTGCGCGCCACGCCTACGACAGCTATGGTGACGGGGACGTGTACCGCGCCGCCAACCAGCGCAGCGTCATCGCCGCCGTGGTAAAGAAGGTCCTGGGCAGCGACCTGGCGACCATGACCACCACCGTCTCGGCCATGGCCGACATGGTCAACACCGACATGAACGTCAGCTCGATCCTCTCGCTGGCGACGCAGTTCAGCGGCATGGACGCCGACACCGACATCTTGACCGGCATGGCGCCCACCACCTCGCGCTACCAGAACGACACCTGGTACGAGCTCTGTGACACCAATGCCTGGAGGGCCATGATGGAGCGTGTCGACCAGGGTCTCTCCCCCTACGAGGACGCCAGCTCCGACCTATCCAGTGGCGTCTCCGCCCAGTCCGCCGACCAGACCTCGGCCGAGAAGGCCCCGACGTCCGATTCGTCGGCGTCACCTACCGGCGAAGCCGCGGACGGCGACAAGGCCGTCCTCAAGGGGACGGTCACGGTCGTGAACGCCTCGACCACGGATGGCGTCGCCGGCGACGCCGCAACGAGACTCTCGGGGGTCGGATTCACGGCAAGCGCGCAAAGCGCGGGCGTGGTGTCCGAGACCACGCATGTGTACTACAACGGAGACGGCAAGGCCGCCGCACGTGGCGTCGTCCAGACCCTCGGTCTGGGCGTAACGGCAGAGCCCAACGACGGCACCCAGCCTACCGGCACCGACGTGGTCGTGGTTCTGGGCACAGACACAAACTAGCCTGACGCAGCCGAACGGGGGGCGAGGCCATCTGACCCCCTCCGTCCGGCTGCCGCAAGGAGGCATCTTGGCACTGCACAGAAAGCACGAGTCCATGACGCGCGAGGAGCAGCGCGCGCGTTCGGCCGCACGGCATGGCCTCGATCGCGGGGCACCGTCTGCCAGTGACCTCTCGCGCGGCAACGCCCTCGCGTACTATGGCAGCCGCAGGCGTCGCCCCAGGCTGTCTCGTGGCCTGCGCGCCGCACTCATCACCGTTGCCAGCGTCTTTTTGGTCTCTGGCATCGCACTGGCGGCCTATGTCGCGCACATCAACGCCAAGATAAACGGCAACGTCAGCTCGGACCTCCTCTCCGTCCTGACCGATGCGCAGGACAATGAACCCTTCTACGCGCTGCTCCTGGGCATAGACAAGGACGAGGAGCGCGCCCAGGGCAGCGAGTACGGATCGGACAGCAGCGCCTACCGCACCGACACCATCATCCTTGCGCGCGTCGACCCCAAGAACAAGAAGGTCACGCTCGTCTCGATACCACGCGACACCTACGTCGACATGGAGGAGCATGGCAGGGGCAAGATCAACTCCGCCTACTCCTTCGGGGGAGCCGCCTACGCGACCAAGGTCGTCTCCAAGCTCGCAGGCGTCCCCATCTCGCACTACGCCGAGGTCGACATGGACGGCTTCGCCCAGGTGGTCGATGCCGTGGGCGGGGTCACGGTCGACCTGCCCGTACCAGTCAGGGACCCCGAATACACGAGTCTTGACCTGCCGGCCGGCGAGCAGACGCTCGACGGCCAGACGGCCGCGCTGCTGGGACGCACGCGCCACGCCTACGACAGCTACGGTGGAGGCGACTTCTACCGCGCCGCCAACCAGCGCATGCTCATAGGGGCCGTGGTCAAGAAGGTCCTGGCGTCCGACCCCATCACCATGGCCGGCACCGTCTCGACCATGGCGGGCCACGTCACCACGGACATGGACGTGAGCACGATGCTCTCCATAGCATCCAAGTTCGTGGGCATCAACGTCGACGAGGACATCTACTCCGGGCAGATGCCGACCGAGTCCAAGTACGTCAACGCCACCTGGTACGAGATCTGCGACACCGCTGCATGGAAGTCCGTCATGGAGCGCGTCGACCAGGGCCTGCCGCCCTACGCGGACGCGAGCCAGGACTCCACGGCGGGCATCGCGGGTTCCGTCGGCGTGAGCGCAGGAGGCGACGGGAGCTCGGATGCCACCTCCTCCGCAACCGAGGCCGCAGCCGACTACTCGGGCACCGTCATGGTCTACAACGCCTCGGGCGTTGCGGGCATCGCGGGCAGTGCCGCCGACAAACTCACGCAGAGGGGCTACTCCGCCCAGGCCGACAACGCGTCGTCCAGGACGGACACGTCGAAGGTCATCTACAACGGGGGCGCCGCCGACAAGGCCCAGGGCGTCATCGAGACGCTGGGCCTCTCGGTCTCGGCACGTCAGAACGACGGCTCGTACGAGAAGGACGCTGACGTCATCGTCGTCTTGGGCACCGACCGCGCACGTTAGCGCCGACCGTCGGCCGTACGGGCCCCCGCGCGCGGGTGCCCGTACGCAACGACGTGCTAGACGTTGAAGCGGAAGACCATCACGTCGCCGTCCTGCACCACGTAATCCTTGCCCTCCATGCGCAGGCGTCCCGCCTCCTTGGCACCCTGCTCCCCACCGAGGGACACATAGTCGTCGTAACCGATGGTCTCGGCCTTGATGAAGCCGCGCTCGAAGTCGGAGTGGATGACGCCGGCCGCCTCGGGCGCCTTCGCCCCGATGCGGACGGTCCAGGCACGGACCTCCTTCGGACCGGCCGTGAAGAAGCTCTGCAGTCCCAGCAGGCGATAGGCCGCCTGCGCGAGCGTCTCGAGCCCCGAGCGCTCGAGACCCAGTGACTCCAGGTACTCGCTTGCCTCCTCGGGCTCCAGCTCCGAGAGTTCCGCCTCGACCTTGGCGCAGATGGGGATGGCGGGCGTACCGTCGATCTGCGGCCTGTCACCCAGCTGGTCCTCGTCGCAGTTGGCGACGTAGAGGATGGGCTTCATCGTGAGCAGGAAGAGGTCGTGGGCGGCAGCACGCTCGTCGTCGGTCATGTCGAGCGTGGCGGCACGGTTGCCCTCATCGAGCCAGGACTGGAGGCGCCTGGCTATCTGGAGCCTGGGAAGGTTGTCCTTGTCACGCTTGGCCTCCTTCTCGAGCTTGGGTATGGAGCGCTCGAGGGATCCGAGGTCCGCGAGGATGAGCTCGGTGATGATGGTGTCGGCGTCTGACGCAGGGTCGACACGGCCATCGACGTGGACGACGTCGGGATCCTTGAAGTAGCGGACGACCTCGCAGATGGCATCGCAGTTGCGGATATTGGCCAGGAACTGGTTGCCCAGTCCCTCCCCTGCGTTGGCTCCCTTGACCAGGCCGGCGATGTCCACGAACTCGACCGTCGCCGGAACGACCTTGGCCGGGTTCGCCATCTCGGCGAGCCGCTGCAGGCGCTCGTCCGGTACGTCGACGACGCCTACGTTGGGATCGATCGTGGCGAAGGGGTAGTTGGCCGCCAGGCCGCCCTTCTTGGTGAGTGCGGTAAAGAGCGTCGACTTGCCGACGTTGGGCAGGCCTACGATACCAATCGAAAGTGACACGTCCTCATCTCCGTCCGTCGTCGTGTTAGCCGACTGTCGGCACCTACTCGTCGGCCAGGCGCTCGAGCGCATCGAGCCCGTGCTCGAGCCGGCGCCTACCCCTCTCTCTGGCAAGCGCCACCTGGGCGCGCTGCCGCTCGGCGGCCTTCCTCCTGCGCTCCGCCTCCTCGTCGTGGATGACGAGGTCCTGCGGGTCGCAGGGCTCCATGGCGAGCGCATGCTCGGGGCACACGGTGGCGCAGGCGCCGCAGTTCACGCAGTAGGCGGGCTCCACCGAGAAGTGTCCGCGCTCGTCCAGGTCACAGGCATGCGGGGGACAGGCCGTGACGCAGGCGCCGCACATCGTGCAGAGCGTGGGGTCACAGACCGGCACCCTGAGCTCGAGGTCCCTCGAGAGGCCCGGATGATGCTGGATGGCGGTGAGCATCATCTTGCGCTTCTGGGTGAGGATGCGCCTGCGGTTTCCCGAGGTCTTGCCGCCCACGGTCCGCTCGAGGGAGCGCTGCATCTCGTAGATCTGGTTGGAGTGCTGCTGTATGCGCCGTGCCACGGCCTGGATGCCGCCCAGGGCAGGGTTCGCGGTCGCAGCGAGCGACTGCCCCGCACGCACCATCTGCCCCATGAACTGGCTGCGCTTGTAGGCGCGCGACTGCTCGTGGTTGAGGTCCCCCTCCTCCACCTCAAGGCCCACCGAAGCGCCCGTCAACTCCTCGGCCCTGGCGATCTGGGTGGCGTAGGCCTCCTCGCCCGTCGTGGTCCTACAACGGTCGCATATGCCCAGGGGCAGGTAGACGTCCACGTTATCGTACTCCGCGAGCAGGGAGAACCACAATTCCGATGGCACGGCCCCCACGCAGGGCAACACGATCTCGTTGTCCTTGGGAAGACGTCCCAGGGCGCGGGTGCAGGTGAGGTAGCAGCGCTCGTGGATCTGGGCGGCCCGAGCGACCTTGTCGTAGAGCGCCTTGGCCATGATCCTCTGGACGGGCAGCGCCTCGGTGGGGCAGACCATGGTGCAGAGGCCGCACTTGCGGCAGCCATCCGCAACCCTCACCGACGACTCGCCTATCTCGATGGCGTCGACAGGGCAGACGTCCAGGCAGCGGCGGCACACGTCGCGCCGCTTGGATGCGACGTCCAGGCAGAACACGGAGTTCGCACGAGGGCGCTCCTTGTAGTCTGCCGGATTGAAGGTCTTGACCCCGCTGGGGTCGGCCGCAAGCCCGCGGGCGAGGTCGCCCAGCGGATTGGAGACCTTCCGCCAATCGCGCTGGATGTCGATGAGGTCATCGAGCATGTCGCGCTTGTCCGCCATACTTCCCTCTCCCCATGGGGCCTACGTGCGTGAGGTTGCAGTGTATCATCCTACCATCCACCGCCGAAGGAAGGGGCGAGGGGGCACGCCACCCGCGGCAGGCCCCTCCCACGCGAACCTCGTACCTCACGCGTCCGTGCGCTCCACACCCTCGCACGACACGCGCGCATGAAAGAGCGGCGGAGCCGCAGGAGGCTCGTCTCGGATGTCAAGCGCGTCGCGGAAGACGCGCTCCCCCTCGTCAAGCAGGCCCTCGTCCGCCGCGAAGAGCGTGGCGAGAAGATCGCCTTCGACCAGGCTGTCACCCGTCTTCTTCGCCAGGACGATGCCGGCAGAGTGGTCTATGGCGTCCTCCTTGCGGGCACGACCCGCGCCCAAGGCGACTGACGCCATGCCGCAGCGCTCCGTGTCCATCGAGAAGAGGTGTCCGTCCCGCGTGGCGCGCAGCTCGCGCGACAGCCGCGGCTCCACGAGCTTGGAGGCGCAGTCGTCCAGCACCGAGGCGTCTCCCCCCTGGGCAGCGACCATCTCCTTGAGCTTCGCGAGGCCCTCCCCGTTGGCGATCTGTCCACGGGCCAGAAGGCGGCATGCGTCCAGCTCGCCCCTCCCCGCCAAGAACAGGAGGTTGCCCGCCAGCTCCACGCAGACGTCCGTGAGGTCCCTCGGACCCTCTCCCCTGAGGGTGGCCACCGCCTCGCTCACCTCGAGGGCGTTCCCGATGCAGTTGCCCAGGGGCCGGCCCATGTCGGTGATGAGGGCGACGGTGGTGCGCCCCACGTGCTCTCCGATGGAGACCATGGACTTGGCAAGCGCGATGGCGTCATCTACGGTCTTCATGAAGGCGCCGCTGCCGCACTTCACGTCAAGCAGGATCTTGTCGGATCCTGCGGCGATCTTCTTGCTCATGATGCTCGAGGCGATGAGCGGCAGGCTGTCCACGGTCGCCGTGACGTCGCGCAGCGCGTAGAGCTTCTTGTCTGCGGGCACGAGGTTGCCCGTCTGTCCGACGATGGCGACGCCCACCGTCCTCACGATCTCCTCGAAGCGCGCACCATCTATGTCACAGGAGAGCCCGGGGATGGACTCCAGCTTGTCGAGGGTGCCACCCGTGTGGCCCAGGCCACGTCCGCTCATCTTCGCCATGCGCACGCCGAGCGAGGCCACGATGGGAGCGACCGCCAGCGAGGTCTTGTCACCCACGCCACCCGTGGAGTGCTTGTCCACCTTGACGCCGTCTATGCCCGACAGGTCCACGACGTCACCCGAGCGCACCATGTCCATGGTGAGGCTGGCCGTCTCGCGCTCCGTCATGCCCTGGTAGTAGATGGCCATGCACAGGGCCGAGGCCTGATAGTCGGGAATCTCGCCGGAGGAGTAGCCGTCGACGAAGAACCTGATCTCCTCGTCGCTCAGCTCCCCCCCATTGCGCTTGTGCTCGATGACGTCGTACATCCTCACTGTGCATCAGCCTCCCCGTTGTCATCCGCACGCCTGAGGTCCTCGGGCCCAAAGCCCATCGGCAGCAGCTCCTTGAGGAGATAGCCCCGCATGTCCTGTGGCGAACGTGCAAGCACGACCCTGAAGCTCCCGGGATCGCAGAACTCGCGCAAGACCTGGCGGCACACCCCGCAGGGGGCGCACCAGTCGCTGATGGGCCTGCCCTCGGCCCCGCCCACGACGGCGATGGCCACGAAGCCTCGCACCCCCTCGCTCACCGCCTTGAAGATGGCCGTGCGCTCCGCGCAGTTACCTGGCGAGTAGGCCGCGTTCTCGATGTTGCAGCCATGCCACACGCGCCCGTCCGCGTCCAGCAGCGCGGCGCCGACGGAGAAGTGCGAGTAGGGCACGTACGCGCCCTCGCGGGCAACGATAGCCTCTCGCACGAGCTCGCTGTCTTCCATCCCCCATCGCTCCTTCCGGAAAGAATGAGTCAGGAGGGGCCCACAGGGCATGGCGCGCTGGCGGGCCCCTCCTGGTAGCATACGTGCCTTGCCTTAGCGCCCGCCCTTGATGTAGGGGACGCCGTCCGCCTTGGGGGCCTCGGAGCGGCCCACGAACAGCACCAGCACGACGATGGTCATGACGTAGGGGAACATGGCCACGATCTGGCTGGGGATGGGGGTCGCTCCACCGCCGAGGATGACCGCGAGGGCCTGCGCAAGACCAAAGAGCAGGCAGGCGCCATAGGCACCCTGCGGCTTCCACTTGCCGAAGATGACCGCGGCGAGCGCGATGAAGCCCTGGCCGCTGATGGCCGTCTGGGTGAACTGGGAGATGATGGCCAGCGTCACCGACGCGCCACCGAACCCTGCCAGAAGCCCCGAGACGAGCACGCAGACGTAGCGGGTGCGTCCCACGTCGATGCCAAGGGTGTCGGCAGCCGCCGGGTGCTCGCCCACGGCACGGACGCGCAGTCCCCACTTGGTCTTGTACAGCACGAACCAGACGACCAGTGCCGCCACGAGCGCGAGCATGACCGTGACGTCCACGTTGAGGTTGGAGAACTCCGTACCCGCAAAGGCCCCCTCGCCAAAGAGCTTGGGAAGCGTGGTGACGGGAGGGGTCATGGCCGCGTTGTCGAAGAGCCTGCGGCAGACGAACAGCGACACACCAGGCGCAAGCAGGTTGATGGCCACGCCCGAGACGGTCTGGTCCGCATTGAACGTCACCGAGGCGATGGCGTGCAGCAGCGCGATGAGCGTGCCCGCGATGCCGGCAGCCAAAAAGCCAAGCCAGGGGTTGCCCGTGAAGTAGCTGGTGGAGGCTGCGGCTATGGCACCAACCGACATCATGCCCTCGATGCCGATGTTGGTGACGCCCGAGCGCTCCGAGACTACGCCTCCCAGGGCACCGAACACGAGAGGCGTCGAGTACATGAGCGTGATCCCCACGAGGAGAAGCAGATTACTGAGCATGTGCGGCCTCCTTCTCCCTCTTCTCGAGCCGTGCGGCGAGCATGGGGATGACTCCTCCGAGAGCCATGAAGAACACGATGGTCCCGATCATGATGTTGATGATGTCAGACGGTGCCCCCATGACCTGCTGGACTGTCTGGCCACCGTAGATGAGGCCGCTGAAGAGCAGGCTCGCCGGGATGCAGCCGATGGGCGAGCATCCCGCGATGAAGGCGACGGAGAGCCCGTTGAAGCCGGCGTTCTCGAAGGCGGCGAGGATGGACAGGCTGTGCGGGGCGGTGCCCGTGATCGTCAGCGCACCCGCAAGGCCGCAGAGGGCACCCGAGATGAGCATGCACAGGACGATGTTCTTCTCGACGCTGATGCCCGCGAAGCGGGCGGCTTCCCGGTTGAGGCCCACGGCGCGCATCTCGTAGCCGCTCTTGGTGCGCGAGAGCAGGACGGCGACGAGGACCGCCGCCACGATGGCCACCAGGATGCCCACGTTGACGTCCGTCTTGACAAGCACGTCGTAAAGCCAGGGCACGTCCTTGAGCGTGTCCATGCCCGCCTCGGAGAGCTTCCAGTTGGGTAGGACCATGGTATAGCTCGAGGGGTTCACGGGATAGCTCGCCGTCGAGTCCGGCTGGTGGAACGCGCTCGTGTTGACCACGAAGTTGCAGAGGTAGAGGGCAATCCAGTTCATCATGATGCTCGTGATGACCTCGTGGATGCCGAAGCGCGCCTTGAGCCACCCGACGAAGGCCCCTCCCGCCGCGCCCCCGAGCATGCCCGCGAGGACCACGAGGGGAACCTGGATGGGGGCCGGGAGGTTGAGGGTGGTGCCCACCATCACGGCGCAGATGGTGCCGATGATGTACTGCCCCTCGGCGCCGATGTTGAACAGGCCCACCTTGAACGCGAAGGCGACGGCGATGCCCGTGAGCAAAAGCGGCGTGGCCTTGATGACCACGTTGGAGATGTACTTGGGCTTGCCGAGCATCCCGTTGAACAGGGCCGCGAACGAGGCCAGGGGGTCATAGCCCGCAGCCGCGAGGACGATGGACGCGACGACGAAGCCGACGAGGATGGCGACCAACGAGGAGGTGATGGGCTTCCTCATGATCCTGATGAGCGTCTTCACTTGCTACCGCCTCCCGCCATCAGGAGGCCAAGCTCCTCCTCGCCCACGCTTCCCTGCTCGAAGCTGCCTACGATCTTCCCGCCGTAGATGACGTCGATGGTGTCCGAGACACTCATCACCTCGTCCAGCTCGAGCGAGATGAGAAGGACGGCCTTCCCCTTGTCGCGCTCGCGCACGAGCGTCTTGTGCACGAACTCTATGGCACCCACGTCCAGGCCACGTGTGGGCTGGACGGCAACGAGCAGTTCCGGGCTCCCGGAGACCTCGCGTGCGATGACGGCCTTCTGCTGGTTTCCTCCCGAGAGGCCCTTGGCGACGCTGTCCTCGCAGCCCGACGGTCGAATGTCGAACTCCTCGATCAGCTCGCGGGTGAACGAGCGCATCTTGTCATAGTCGAGCATGAGCCCCTTGCCGAAGCGCTCCTCGCCATGGCGCTCGAGCACCATGTTCTCGGCCACGGTCATGGGCAGCACCATGCCGAAGCGGTGGCGGTCCGAGTGGACCGTGGCGACACCGTGGTCGAGGACGTAGCGGGGGCTCGTGTTCTGCAGCTCGGTCCCCTGCACGCTGATCGTTCCCGACTCGACCTTGACGAGGCAGGTGATGGCGTCGACGAGTTCCTTCTGGCCGTTGCCGTCGACTCCCGCTATGCCCACGATCTCCCCGGCGCGCACGTCGAGGGAGAGGCCCGTCACCTGCTCTATGCCGCGCTCGTCCTTCACATGGAGGTCTCGGATGGACAGCACAGTCTCGCCCGGCGTGGCCGGGGCCTTCTCGACCGTGAGGTTGACGCGGCGCCCGACCATCTTGGCGGCAAGCTCGGCCTCGTCGACGTCGGCGACATCGACGGTGCCCATGTACTGTCCCCTGCGGATGATCGTGCACACGTCCGCCGAGGACATGATCTCCTTGAGCTTGTGGGTGATGATGATGATCGTCTTGCCCTTGCTCACGAGGTCACGCATGATCCTGATGAGCTGCTCGATCTCCTGGGGCGTCAAGACCGCCGTCGGCTCGTCGAGGATCAGGGTGTCGGCACCGCGGTAGAGGGCCTTGAGGATCTCCACGCGCTGCTGCATGCCGACCGTAATGTCCTCGATCTTGGCGTCGGGGTCGATGTCGAAGCCGTACTCGTCGACGATCTTGGCGACGTCCTCGCGGGCGCGCCTCATGTCAAGCGTCCCTGCAGGACCGCACACCTCGTCGCCGAGGATGATGTTCTCGGTGACGGTGAAGTTCTCCACGAGCATGAAGTGCTGGTGGACCATGCCGATACCGCGCTTGATGGCATCGCTGGGCCCGCCTATCTCCACGCGCTCGCCGCCAAGGTAGACCTCACCGGAATCTGCCTGATAGAGACCATACAGCACGTTCATGAGCGTCGACTTGCCCGCGCCGTTCTCGCCGAGGATGGCGTGGACCGTCTGCCTGCGTACGTCGAGGTCAACCCCATCGAGAGCCGTGAACGTGCCAAACGTCTTGGTGATGCCGTGCATCTGCACGGCATACTCGGAGCATGCCTCCATGCATTACCTCCTTCGCCCTCCTGGGACCCTGCAGCGGGGGAGCACCCGAAACAGGCGCTCCCCCTCACAAGGCAACGGTTGGGAATCGACTCGATGCGCCTCTAGAGCGCAGCGACGTACGTGGCGTAGTCGGCCTCGCTCGCGGGAGGAACGATGGAGCCGCCCCTGATCTTGTCGCCGAGCTCGATGGCGGCCTTGTAGACATCCTCACCCATGAGCTTGTGGTCCTCGGGGATGCCGACCGCCTCCTCGGACATGCCCAGGCTCATGTTGTCGCCACCGGAGACCTCCTTGGCCTCGATCTTCTGCGAGACCTCGATGACGGCCTTGTCGACGCGCTTGAGGGCGGAGGTCAGGACGTTGTCGGGGGCGAGGTAGGCCTGGTCCTTGTCGACGCCGATGGCGTACTTGTTGGCCTCCTTGGCTGCCTCGATGACACCCGTGCCCACACCACCGGCAGCATGGAAGACCACGTCGCAGCCATCGGAGAACATCTTCGAGGCGATGGCCTTGCCCTTCGCGGAGTCGGTGAAGCTGTCGGCGTACTGGGCCGAGACCGTCACCTCGGTGCCTTTCTCCTTGGCACCATAGGCGACGCCGGCCTTGTAGCCCCACTCGAACTGGTCGATGATCGAGCTGGAGACGCCACCGACAAAGCCGACCTGACCGGTCTTGGTGGTGCAGGCGGCAATGTAGCCGACCATGAACGAGGGCTCCTGCGCACGGAAGCAGACGCCCACGAGGTTGGAGGGCGGGTTCTCGTAGGCGTTGTCGATGACGGCGAACTGCACGTCGGGATTGGACTTGGCGCTGTTCTCGACGGCGTCTGCCATGGCAAAGCCAACGCCCCAGACGAGGTTGGCGTTGTCGTCCACGGCCTTGTCGAGGTTGGTGGCGTAGTCGGACTCCTGCTTGGACTCGAGGTAGCTGATGTCCCAGCCGCGCTCGTCCTTGAGCTTCTGCAGGCCCTCCCAGGCGAGCTGGTTGAACGACTGGTCGTTGACGCCGCCCGTGTCCGTGACCATCTGGATCTTGTAGCTGGCCTCGGAGGCCTTGTCGGTGGCACCGGTGTCGGTGCCGCCACTGGTGCCACCACAGCCACCAAGGCCCAGGGTGACGGCGAGCGCGGCCGTCCCCCTCATGAACTGCCTGCGCGAGAGGTTCATGTTCATGCTCTTCTCCTTCTCCTATCTCCTCGCGCGGACCCTCGTCCGCGCGACACCCACTGCCCGCGGGGTCTACCCGCAGGCCTATCCACTAACACCATACGTCACGAGGCCCTACTTTTCCGCCTCGGGAACGGCGAGCGAGAGCGCCACCTCCATCATCTGCGTGAAGCTGGTCTGTCGCTCGGAGGCGGGAAGTGCCTCGCCCGTGAACACGAGGTCCGAGATGGAGAGCATCGCCAGCGCACGCTTGTGCGCATGGGCGGCGTTCATGTAGAGGGCTGCGGCCTCCATCTCGAGCGCAAGCACTCCCATGGCCGCCCAGCGCGCGGCACCCGTCTCGTCTGCCGAGTAGAACGCGTCTTCTGAGAGCACGTTGCCCACACGCACGGGCACGCCCAGGCGCTCGGCCGACTCCACGGCACGACGGAGCAGACCGAAGTCCGCAATGGGGGCGAAGGTCCCCGGCAGGGCGAACTGGCGCGCGTAGTTGGAGTCGGTGCAAGCCCCCTGGGCAATGACGAGGTCGCGCAGCCTGAGCCCGTCACCGATGCCACCAGCGCTACCGATGCGGACGATGGCGTCCACGCCGTAGAAGTTGTAGAGCTCGTACGAGTAGATCCCGATGGAGGGCATGCCCATGCCGCTGCCCATGACGGAGACGGGGTTTCCCTGGTAGGTGCCCGTGAAGCCAAGCATGTTGCGGACTCCGTTGAAGCAGGTCACATCCTCGAGGTAGCCCTCGGCGATGTAACGGGCGCGCAGGGGGTCGCCTGGCATGAGGACGAGCGGGGCGATCTGCCCCTCGAGGGCGTCGTTGTGGGGCGTGGGAACGCTAGCCATCGTCACGTACCTCCAGAATCTCGCTGACATGAGAGACGCCGACGCCAAGGGGGCTCGCGCCCAGATAGTCGAGGATGGTCGCCGAGACGTCCGCGAAGGTCGGACGTGTGCCAAGGTCCGCCCCTGCCCTCACGCGCGGCCCAGCGATGACCCAGGGCACGTACTCGCGCGAGTGGTCGGTCGAGGGCGTCACAGGGTCGCAGCCGTGATCGGCAACGATCATGAAGAGGTCGTCCTCGCGCAGCTTGGAGAGGATGGCGGGGACGTGCGCGTCGAAGTAGGCGAGCGCCTTGGCGTAGCCGTCGACGTCGTTGCGGTGACCGTAGGTCATGTCCGTGTCCACCAGGTTCGTGAAGCACAGGCCCTCGAAGTCGCGGTCGAGCAGCTCGATGGTGCGCTCGATGCCCTCGGGGTTGCCCGTGGTAGGGATGGACTCCTTGATACCCCGATGGGCGAAGATGTCGAAGATCTTGCCCACGGAGATGACGTCTGCGCCCTCCTCGGTCAGCCGGTCGAGCATGGTCGTGCCCGTCGGCTCCAGCGAGAAGTCGTGACGACGGGGCGTGCGCACGTAGCTGCCGCTCTCTCCGACGAAGGGGCGAGCTATGACGCGGGCGACTCCGTGGGCGCCCGTCAGTATCCTGCGGGCAATGCGGCAGTACTCGTAGAGCTTCTCGCAGGGGACGACGTCCTCGTGCGCGGCGATCTGGAACACGCTGTCGGCTGAGGTGTAGACGATGAGGGCGCCTCGCTCCACCATCTCGTCCCCGAAGTCACGGATGACGTCAGTGCCCGAGTAGGGCCTGTTGCAGAGAACCTTGCGACCGCACTGGCGCTCGAACTCCTCTATGACCTCTGCAGGGAAGCCGTCGGGGTAGGTGGGGAAGAGCTTGGGCGAGATGACGCCTGCCATCTCCCAGTGCCCGACCGTGGTGTCCTTGCCCTTGGACGCCTCGCGCAGGCGCGCGAAGGCGCCCTGGGGAGCGCTCGTGGGCGAGAGGTGCACGTCATAGACGGAGTCCAGCGCACCCTCTATGTTAAACAGCCCCAGGTCGCGCATATTGTCCATCGAGAAGTGCGGACTTGTCGCGCAGGCGCACAGGGTATTGCTGCCCTCGTCCCCGTATTCCGCCGCATCGGGCGCCTCGCCGATGCCAAAGCTGTCGAGCACGACCAGGAACACACGTCTGCCCATCCCCCCACCTCCCAAACTCCTGCGCCCCCCACGCGCACCCATCTCCCGGCGCGTCATGGGGGAGCCACGAAACACGTACGAAATAACAGAGAAGACGATAGGACAGTTTGTCGTCTCGCAGGCCAGACTTCGGTCGATCGCAAGCAGACGGGGCCCATCGCGTCGTAAGCGGTTGTATTCGAGAGGCAGCTTATGTTCGCTCTGTGGACAAAGGTGCCGTGAGGGCCGAAATCGCCCCGGCCGACGGAAGTCCCTTGACAGAGGACTCGTCTCGATTCACTATTTTAAACAGGTGCTTATATTTATAATCATATGCTTAAATCACACAGCAGGAGAGGAGGGCACATGGACTCCCTGACAGAGCGAGAGCGGCAGATCCTCTCCTGGATAGAGGAGAACCCCGCCGTTACACAGTCCGAACTCGCCGGGCGGGCAGGCATCTCGCGCTCGTCCGTGGCCGTGCACGTCTCGAGCCTCATGCGCAAGGGAGCCATACTGGGGAGGCGCTACGTGGTGCGCAAGGCCCCCTACGTGACGGTCGTGGGCGGAGCCAACCTCGACATCGGCGGACGTCCCTTCCAGGAGCTCCGTCAACGCGATTCAAATCCAGGCAGCATTACCACCTCACCCGGTGGGGCGGGCAGGAACATCGCCCACAACCTCGCGCTCCTGGGGCAGGACGTGCGTCTCGTCTCCGCCTTCGGCACCGACGAGCGCGCGGCCCTGCTGACGGGAGCCTGTCGCAGCGCCGGCATAGACATCTCATCCTCCCTCACCGTAAGCGGCGGTACCACCTCCACCTACCTCTTCGTGGCGGACCGCAGGGGAGACATGAGCGTCGCCGTTGCCGACATGCGCATCTTCGACGAGCTCACGCCCGCCTTCCTCGAGCGCCACCTCGATGCCCTCGACCGCGCGGACGTCTGCGTCATCGACGCCAACCTGCCCGTGGCATCCATCCGCTACCTCTCCGAGCACGTGCGGGCGCCCCTCTTCTGCGATCCCGTCTCCACGGCAAAGGCCGAGAAGTTCGGGGGTGTCCTCGGGAGGCTCCACACGCTCAAGCCCAACCGTCTTGAGGCGGAGGTGCTCACGGGCGTGCACATCAGCGACCGCGCGTCGCTCGATAGAGCAGTGGACAAGCTTCTCGGGACGGGGCTCGAACGCGTCTTCGTCTCACTCGGAAGCGAGGGCGTCCTCTGTGCCGACCACACGCATCGTACCCTGCTCCCCCCCCTCGAGACCAGGGTGGCGAACACGACGGGGGCCGGGGACGCGATGATGGCGGCCATCACCTGGAGCTGGCTCTGTGGGCACTCCCTCGAGGAAGGCGGCCGCGCAGGAATCGCGGCGGCGGCCATCTGCGTGGAAAGCCCCGACACCATCAGCGCCTCCATGAGCGAGGACGCGCTCCTCGCCCGCATGGAGACCTGCACGACGGAGTGACGCGACGGTCGCGACCGCAGCCGCAACGGCCCGCTCGACATAGCACGAAGGAACGCGTGCCCCCTGCGGGGCAAGAAGGAAGGAGAGGTACCGTGAAGAACCTCAAGGATTACCTGGTCGTCTCGCCCGAGGTCCAGGAGGCGCTTGACAACAACAGGCCCGTCGTCGCCCTCGAGTCCACCATCATCTCCCATGGCATGCCCTACCCCAGAAACGTCGAGACCGCCCTCAACGTCGAGAGGATCATCCGCGACCACGGCGCCGTCCCCGCCACCATCGCCATCATCGGCGGCAAGCTCGTCGCCGGCTGCTCCGCCGAGCAGATCGAGCGCCTGGGCAAGAAGGGCCTCGAGGTGACCAAGGCGAGCCGCAGGGACCTCCCGGTGCTCATCGAGCGTGCGGCAGACGGCGCCTCCACCGTCGCCGCGACCATGATCATCGCCAGCCTGGCGGGCATCTCCGTGTTCGCCACGGGCGGCATCGGCGGAGTCCATCGCGGGGCCGAGACCACCATGGACGTCTCCGCCGACCTCGAGGAGCTCGCGCAGACGCCGGTCATGGTCATCTGCGCAGGTGCCAAGTCCATCCTCGACCTCGGTCTCACCCGCGAGTACCTCGAGACCAAGGGCGTCACCGTCCTGGGCTACCAGACCGACGTGCTCCCCGCGTTCTACACCCGCGAGAGCGCCTTCGGGGTCGACTACCGCGTTGACACCGCCTCCGAACTCGCCGGCATCTTCAATGCCAAGGAGGCCGTCGGCCTCAGGGGCGGTCTGCTCGTCACCAACCCCATCCCCGAGCAGTACTCCATGGATGCGGACGCGATCAACCAGACCATCGACGAGGCCGTCGCCGAGGCGGGCGCCCTGGGCGTGCGCGGCAAGGATATAACGCCCTACCTCCTCGACAAGATCCAGAAGATGACCGGCGGCGCCAGCCTCGAGGCCAACATCCAGCTGGTGTACAACAACGTCGCGCTGGGTGCCGAGGTCGCCAAGGAGCTCTGCGCACGCAGGGCGTAGCGTCCGAGGGACGTGGCAGGCGGGGGGCATCCCATCAGGGGTGCGCCCTTTCCCCTTGACGCCCCGTAGCGAAGGGCACCACAAAGGCAGCTGGCAAGGCAGCTGGCGATTTTCTCGCAAAAGTGGACAAATGTCCTCGTCTTGCCTTGGCTCGCTCCCATAAGATGGGGCTGACAGCTTGTTGCCTCAAAGCAGGGGAGGGCGACCGGAGCGAACGACGAAGGGAAGGCGCGATGAGCGGGTTCATGGACATCATCACGGCGGGAAACCTCACCTACAAGCAGAAGGTGCTGCACCTGGCGCAGGCCGCTGAGAACAGCGAACATCCCCTCAAGACGACGAAGGAGTTCGACCGGCTGTTCGCCGCACATGCCATCGATGACATGTGCGAGGGCAACGCTCCCTACCGACCCCGCTATATCGCCCCCGACTACCAGCTCTTTGCCGAACAGGGCAGCGACTTCTTGCGTCTGGACGCGCCCAAGGACCTCGACGACCTCCTCTGGGGCCTGGCCATGCTCTACGACAACGTCCCCTCCGTCACGAGCAGACCGGTCTACGTGGGCCAGCTCGATCGCGTCATCGAGCCCTTCATCGCGAACCTCGACGATGAGGCGGTCATGGACAGGCTCGCCCGCTTCCTCGACTACGTCGACCGCACCGTCGCCAGCGGCTACTGCCATGCCAACATCGGCCCGGAGTACACCCGCGCCGGAGAGCTGCTCCTCAGGGTCGAGCAGAGGCTGCAGAACGCCGTGCCCAACTTCACCCTCAAGTACGACCCTGCCATAACGCCCGACGGCTACGCCCGCCTCGCCCTCGAGACCACGATGCTCTGCTCGAACCCCGCCTTCGCCAACGACCGCATCCACCGCGAGACCTATCCTGGCGACTACACGGTCGTGAGCTGCTACAACGTACTGCCCCTGCGCGGCGGGGCCTACTGCCTCGACCGCATCCTGCTGCCACATCTGGCAGAGCTCGCCACGGACGTGGACGACTTCATGGACAACCTGATTCCCGAGGCCACAGGCGCGCTGCTCGAGTTCATGAACGAACGTGTGCGCTTCATCGTAGAACGCTCCCACTTCTTCGAAAGCTCCTTCCTCGTGAGGGAGGGCCTGATCGAGCGCGAGCGCTTCTGTGGCATGTTTGGCGTCGCCGGCATGAGCGAATGCGTGGAACGGCTCCTCTCCCCTGGCGGCAACCACGTCTATGGCACCGACCCCGAGGCCAATGCCCTCGCGGAGCGCATCATGGAGAGGGTCTGCTCCCAGGTGGCCGGCTTCGACGCCGTCTACTCCGAGGTGGCAGGCGGCCACTTCCTCATGCATGCGCAGGCGGGCTTCTCTGACCAGAAGGGCGTCACGCCCGGCGTGCGCATCCGCGTGGGCGAGGAGCCAGAGAGCCTCTTCGACCACATCCGCATGCAGGCGCGCATGCACCGCTTCTTCAACACGGGCGTCTCGGACATCTTCCCCATCGAGCCGACGGCCAAGGGCAACCCCGACGCCCTGCTCGATGTGGTGAAGGGAGCCTTTGCCCTGGATGACAAGTACCTCTCGTTCTACTCGTCTGACAGCGACCTCGTGCGCATCACCGGCTTCCTGGCCAAGCGCTCCGAGATGGAGCGCTTCCAGGGCGGCGGCGCCGTGCTGCAGGACACCGCCCACGACGGCCTGGGCAACTACACCGCCAACCACCTCGCGGACCGCAAGGTCAGCCTCGGGTGATGCCAGCTGACGACGCTGCCGCCCCCAGATCGGGAAGGCGGGCATCCGAGCGCACATCCGAGCGCGTGATGGTGAACAAGGTCATCCCCTTCAGCCTGGTGGATGGCCCGGGTTCGCGCTGCTCCGTCTTCCTACAGGGGTGCAACATCCGTTGTGCCTACTGCCACAACCCCGAGACCCAGGCGGCGTGCATCAACTGCACGGACTGCGTTGCCGGCTGCCCGTCGGGCGCGCTCTCGCTGCGCGAGGGGTGCGTGGTGTGGGACGAGGCCACGTGCATCGGCTGCGACCAGTGCATCCACGTCTGCGGCCACAGGGCCTCCCCCAAGGTGCGCCTCCTGGACGCCGGGGAGGTCTTTGGCATCGTGCGCGACTACGTGCCCTTCATCCGCGGCGTGACCACCTCGGGCGGCGAGTGCATGCTGCACCCCCGCTTCCTGAAGGGGCTCTTTGAGCGCTGCCGGGGCATCGGGCTGGAAACGCTCATCGACACCAACGGCACCATCGACTTCGAGGGACACGAGGACCTCCTTGCCGTGGCCAATGGCGTCATGCTCGACGTGAAGGCCTGGGACGACGGGCTCTTTCGTCGCCTGACGGGCTCGGGCAACGCCACCGTCCTGAAGAACCTTGCGTTCTTGGGCGAGCGGGACAAACTCGAGGAGATACGCGTCGTCGTGGTGGACGGCTGGAACGACCCCGAGGACGCCATCGACGGCATCGCGGATACCTTGGGCGAGCTGGTCGGCAGGCAGCGCCTGAAGCTCATCCGGTTTCGACGCTTTGGCGTCATCGGCGAGCTCTCCTCGATGGCCTCGCCCAGCGACGAGCGCATGGCGCAGCTGGAGCGCCGCGCGCGCGATGTCGGCTTTGGGGAGGTGGTCACCACCTAGGGGTGGCGGTCGTTACCTGGAGCTAGGGCGACCGATGGCGCCTAAGCCTGTAGGCCAAGCGACACTGCCACACCGGACCCACCAGAAGTGTGTACCCGTGCTGTGGAAGTGTGCGCCTGCGTCCACCTCTGCTTTTTTCGGCAGCCACTGTACCTGCGATGATGTCGAGGGGCACATGTCGATCGGGCTTTGTACTCCTCTCCAAAGGACGAAAAAGTACTCACTTCTGGCGGAGCGGTGCACACTTCTGGGGGCCGAGAGACGACGCCAAGCCGCGAAGGTCGATGCCAAGAGGGGCGGCACCAAGGGACGCGAGAAGGGACGCGAGTGAGACCTGCGGGCTCCTCCTTTGTCGGTCTCCTTGGAGCACCCAGGCTGCCTCGATGGACGCGGACCGGCAGAGACAGACGCCCTGACCCTCGCATGGGGGACAGGGCGCCTTGGCATGTCACTCGGCTGTGAGAGCAAGCAGCTCGGTAAGAGCGGATGGCTTAGTACATGCCGCCGCCCTGGCCGCCGGCAGCAGCCGCACGGGAGATGGCATCCTCGATCGAGGTGTCCTTGGGCTCGTCAGAGACGGTGGCCTCGGTGATGAGGATCAGGCCCGAGACGGAGGCCGCATTCTGCAGCGTGGTGCGGGTGACCTTGACGGGGTCGAGAACGCCCATCTCGATCATGTCGCCCCACTCGCCGTTTGCGGAGTCGAGGCCCTCGCCCTCGGGCAGGCCCTTGATCTTCTCGACCACGACGGAGCCCTCGAAGCCGGCGTTCTGGGCGATGGTCCTCACAGGCGCGGAGAGGGCCTTGCGGATGATCTCGACGCCGATGCGCTCGTCGTTGTCGGCGCAGTCGACGTCGTCCAGGGCCTTGGCGGCCTGCAGGAAGGCGACGCCGCCGCCGGCGACGATACCCTCCTCGACGGCCGCGCGGGTGGCCTGCAGGGCATCCTCGATGCGGTGCTTGACCTCCTTGAGCTCGACCTCGGTGGCGGCACCGACCTTGATGACCGCAACGCCGCCGGCCAGCTTGGCCTTGCGCTCCTGGAGCTTCTCGCGGTCGAAGTCGGAGTCGGTGTTCTCGATCTCCGAGTTGATCTGGCCCAGGCGCTCCTCGATGGCCTCCTTGGAGCCGGCACCATCGACGATGGTGGTCTCGTCCTTGGTGACCTTGACCGACTTGGCGCGACCGAGCATCTCGGCGGTAACGTCGGTGAGCTCGACGCCGAGCTCCTTCATGGCAGGCTGGCCACCGGTGAGGATGGCGATGTCCTCGAGCATGCGCTTGCGACGGTCACCATAGCCGGGGGCTTTGACGGCACAGACGTTGAGGGTGCCGCGCAGCTTGTTGAGGATCAGGGTCGCGAGGGCCTCGCCGTCGACGTCCTCGGCGATGAGAAGCAGCGGGGAGCCACTCTTCTGGATGGCCTCGAGGACCGGCAGGATGTCCTGGATGTTGGAGATCTTCTGGTCGGTCATCAGGATGTAGGGGTTCTGGAGCTCGGCCGTCATGTTCTCGTTGTTGGTGGCGAAGTACGGGGAGATGTAGCCCTTGTCGAACTGCATGCCCTCGACGGTGTCGATGTCGATGCCGAAGGTCTGGGAGTCCTCGACGGTGATGACGCCGTCCTTGCCCACGACCTCCATGGCCTCGGAGATCTTGGCCCCAATCGCGGGATCGCCGGCGGAGATGGTGCCGACGGAGGCGATCTGCTCGGAGGTGGAGACGTCGCGGGCGGCCTTCTTCATCTCGTCGACGGCGGCGGTGACGGCCTTGTCGACACCACGACGGATGGCTATGGGGTTGGCGCCGGCGGCGACGTTGCGCAGGCCCTCGTTGACGATGACCTGGGCGAGCAGGGTCGCGGTGGTGGTGCCGTCACCCACGGTGTCGTTGGTCTTGGTGGCGACCTCCTTCACCAGCTGGGCACCCATGTTCTCGATCGGGTCCTTGAGCTCGATCTCCTTGGCGACGGAGACGCCGTCGTTGGTGATCGTGGGGGCGCCGAAGGAGCGCTCGATCGCGACGTAGCGGCCCTTGGGGCCCATGGTGGTGGTGACGGCGTCAGCCAGCGTGTTCACGCCCTTAGCGAGCTTGGCGCGGGCGTCGGTGCCGAAAGCAATGTCCTTGGCCATTGTGCGTAACCTCCAAAGAAGTGGTTGGTGTCAGAGTGCGAAGACGATCCTGCTACTCAGTAACGATCGCGTAGATGTCATCGGCGCGCAGGAGCAGGAAGTCCTCGCCGTCGACCTTGATCTCGTTGCCGCCGAACTTGCCGTAGTAGACCTGGTCGCCCACCTTGACGTCCGGGACGATGCGCTCGCCCTTGTCGTTGAGCTTGCCGGCACCAACGGCGATGACCTCGCCACGCTGCGGCTTCTCCTGAGCGCCAGAGGAGATGTAGAGGCCGCTGGCGGTCTTCTCCTCCTTGGGAGCAGGCTTGACGAGGACGCGGTCGCCCAAAGGCTTAAGAGTCATATCGAGGTACCTCCCTCTCGTGCGCCGACGGGGCGCAAGACTTGCGCTGGTGGCCCCACCGGGCCCCGAGCGTTTCCAACGTTGGAGATGATACCCAGCGCGCAAGCCTTATACCACCCTGAGAGAAAAAATCTTCGTGATGACACTTAGATTTTGTACTGCCCGCGTGCTCATGCGAGAGCAGGGTCCTGTGGCTGGGCCTTGTCGTCTTGCTACTTCCCCAGTCCGGCAAGCTCACGCAGCCAGGAATTGGCGCAGGCGTCGCTCGGCATGCGCAGGTCCCCGCGTGGGCTCACCGCCACCGAGCCTACCTTAGGGCCGTCGGGCAGGCAGCTGCGCTTGAACTGCTGCGAGAAGAACCTGCGGTAGAACGTGCGCAGCCACTTGAGGATCGTGGCGTCGTCGTATCCAGCAGCCGTCCCCTCCCCCAGCGCGTAGCGTGCGAGACGGTACACCTTACGCGGAGCAAAGCCTCGACGCAGGACCTGGTAGAGGAAGAAGTCGTGCAGCTCGTATGGGCCGACAAGGTCCTCGGTGCGCTGGGAGATGGTGCCGTGCGCCGTCGCCGGCAGAAGCTCGGGCGAAACGGGCGTATCGAGAACATCCAGCAGCACGCGCGAGAGGCCGTCGGAGGCGGTGGTGTCCGCCACATAGCGCACGAGATGACGCACGAGCGTCTTGGGGATGCCGGCGTTCACGCCGTACATGCTCATGTGGTCGGCATTGTAGGTGGCCCAGCCCAGCGCCAGCTCGGAGAGGTCTCCGGTGCCTACGACCAGGCCACCCTCCTGGTTGGCCATATCCATCAGGACCTGCATGCGCTCGCGGGCCTGGGCGTTCTCGTAGGTGACGGAGTGGTCGGATTCGTCGTGGCCGATGTCGGAGAAGTGCTGGAGCACGGCGGTCGTGATGTCAACCTCGCGGAGCGTTGCACCCAAGGTGTCGGCGAGCACGGTCGCGTTGCCGTGCGTGCGGTCCGTGGTGCCGAAGCCCGGCATGGTGACGGCGAGGATGCCGGAGCGATCCAACCCGAGGATGTCGAAGGCCCGGGCGCAGACCAGCAGTGCCAGCGTGGAGTCGAGCCCACCGGATACGCCCACCACGGCGCAGTCGGAGCGCGTGTGCGAGAGGCGCTTGGCAAGGCCATGCGACTGGATGGAGAGCACGTCCTCACAGCGCTCAGCGCGGCGCGCTGGATTGGCCGGCACGAAGGGGTGCGGATCGACGCGTCGCGTGAGACGCGTGTCTGCCGTGGCGAGCGAAAAGGTCGTGACTTCGTAGCCTGCGTCTTGGGCCGTTGGCGTGCAGCCAAACGTGGAGAGGCGACGACGCTCTGCGGAAAGCGAGGCCACGTCTATCTCGGTGGTAACGGCAGCCTCGCCAAAGGGACTGGCCTGCGCGAGAAGCACGCCGTTCTCGGCAATGAGGTCATGTGCGGAGAACACGAGGTCTTGCGTGGACTCCCCCCACCCGGCGCTTGCGTACACGTAGGCGGAAACCAAGCGTGCGCTCTGGCCCACCACAAGTTCGCGGCGGTAATCCGCCTTGCCCACCACGGCATTGGAGGCGGAGAGGTTGCAGATGACCGTGGCGCCCGCCTGAGCATGGGCGATGGAGGGCGGGTTGGCAACCCAGAGGTCCTCACAGACCTCCACGGCTACCTTGAGCTGCAGAAGAGTGCTGCAGGCAAACAGCTGGGACGTACCAAAGGGTATGTTCTCCCAACCTGCGAAGCGGACGTGCGACACATCCGTGGGCCCAGTCGCAAAGTGGCGCGCCTCATAGAACTCGTTGTAGTTAGGGATATTGCGCTTGGGCACCAGGCCTAGGAGTTCGCCGTGCGCGAGAGCAGCGGCGCAGTTGTAGAGCTTGTCGTTCACGCGCGCAGGGATGCCGACCAACACGAGCGCGTCAAGCGCCGTCGTGCGCTCGGCCAGCGTCCGAAGGCCACGCTCGGCGGCATCGAGGAGCTCATCCTGCCAGAAGAGGTCTTCGCAAGTGTAGCCCGTGACGCAGAGCTCGGGCAGCACCACCAGCTTGGCACCATCGGACTGCACGGCATCAGCAACCTCGGCAACACAGGCGTCGACGTTAGCGTGCACGTCGGCCACGCTCACCTTGGGCGAGCGGGCGGCGACCTTGACGAATCCATCCTGCATGGGCATGCCCTCTCGACGTGATGCCTTTTCTGGGCGAACGGCTAGCGCTCCCACCACAGTCTAGCAATAGCCTCCCCATGAGGAGCGCCTCTCGTCCTCTCTCCTCGCCCATCCGATGCACTGCCGTCGATAGAGCTCTTCATAGAGGTCGTCACGACGCGTGACCCCTCGCCGGCGGGCGACCTCGAGGGCATCGAATGCGTTGGCAATCGAGTCCGGCGTCCGCATCGTATGCATCTGTGCCTCGTCTTCCATGCCATAGGCGGCGAGATCATACGTGATTTCGAGTGCTGTGTCCGCGACCTCAGGGCCCAGGTGCTAGGCGCACCAGACGCGGCAACCCCCTACGTATGTCTCGAGGACCCGCGACCCCTGGAGGCGCTCGGACGGCACCGTCAGGAGGTTGGTGTCCCAGATAGCGAGGTCGGCAAGCATGCCTGGCTCGAGGGTGCCCAGCTCGCCCGCACGGCCGACGGCAGCGGCGGAGCCGGCAGTGTAGGCCCCAATGGCCTGGATGCGCGAGACGCGGTGCTCGGGATGCCAGCCGGAGGCCGGCTCGTGGGCGTCGGGGTCGGAGCGCTCGGTCGCGCACCACAGGACGTCGAGTACATTCGGTGCGACGACCGGCGCGTCCGTCCCGAACGCCAGCGTCACGCCTTGGTACAGCATCTGGTCGAAGGGCCACATGCGCCGCGCCCGCCACTCGCCCAGATCGCGTGCAGGCTGCGTGACGTCGATCGTGACGTGGGGCGGCTGCACCGATGCGACCACGTGGGCCGCGGCCATGCGGGCAATGTCCTCGGGGTGGATGTCCTCGACGTGCTCCATCGTGTTGGCGCCCTGGTGGGGGTCGCCGTAGCGCCTATGAGCTTCCGTGAAGATGTCGATGGCCTGGCGGACGGCCTCGTCGCCAATGGTGTGGATGCGCACGGCATGGCCTCGGCTCGCAGCGGCGAGCACGAGGGCGCGCATGCGCTCCGGCGCGACGGTCGGCCGCCCGACGTCACCGGCAAAGCGGGGGTTGGCATACTCGTCCGTGACCCAGGCAGTATGCTGGCTGCTCACGCCATCGAAGAACTGCTTGAAGCCGGGAGCGCGCAGCATGTCGCCCGTGAGGCGGGCCTGAAGCCCCTCCAGGTTGGACTCGTCCTCCGAGAGCGTGGGAAACAGGTGGGCGCGCAGCGTGAGGTCGCCCTCAGCAAGCAGCGCCTCGTACACGGCAGGGTTGATGCCATCTGCACCGGGCACCAGGGAGAGCGCCATGTCGCACACACTCGTGACGCCCATGGCATTGAGGCGCGCGAAGTAGGAGCGGTAGATGCCCTTCATCTCGTCGAGGGGAAGGCTGCGCAGGACACGCGCCACATAGAACATACCCGCGGCCTCGCGCAGGACGCCCGTTAGGCGCCCCTCGTCGTCGCGATCGAAGCTGCCGCCCTGGGGAGGCTCGGTTCCCTCGTCTATCCCCAACGCGTGCAGGCCCGCCGAGTTCACCCAGAGGGTGTGGGCGTCGCCGGAGTACAGCGCCACAGGGCGATTGGGGAAGGCGGCGTCAAGCGAGCTGCGCGTGGGCGCTTGCGCGGGATCCCAGAAGGTCTCGCGCCAGCCATGCCCCAGAAGCCAGCCATCTCCCGGGCGCGTGCGCGCGAAGGAGACCATGTGGTCGACCACGTCCCGCTCGCTCGTGCCACGATACTCCGTGGCAAGTCCCGAGGGAAAGAGGGCGGCATGGAACACGTGCTGGTGGGCGTCGTGAAATCCCGGCGTCACGAAGGCCTCGCCCAAGTCGCGGACCTCGATCCCTGCTGCCGCAAGATCCGAGGCTGCCCCGCGGGGAAGCAGGCGCTCGACGCGGCCGCCCCTCAGCACGAGGGTTGTGGCCTCGTCGGGACGCCGTGCGCTGACGAAGACGTGGTTGGACGCGAGTGCGACGGCCTCGCTGTTGGCTGCAGGAGACTCCATTGACATAACCTACGCTTAGTCGAATAAATCGCCGTACCCCAAGTGGATGTCGCTCAATATTCTAGTTGAGGCTGCTTCGGAGAAGGGGATGGTCTTGACGAGACCGCCGCGCATCAAGCAATGGCACCGTCGACGATAGTGGCCCCAAAGCACCCTTACAGGCAGCATTCCTCGATCAGGCGGATGAAGAAGCGCACGCCCTGGAGGTAGGCGCGCCTCGTGATGCGCTCGTCGGTGCCATGCACGCCGCGCCCGACCTCCCCGTCGTCGGCCACGAAAGGCGAGAAGCGCAGGCAGCTGTCGCAGACGCCCTCGTACATGCGGGCATCCGTGGCCCCTACGACAAGCGACGGGATGAGCGTGAGCGGCTCACCGTCATCGGGATCCACAAAGTAGCGGCCCGCGACATCCGCGAGCTTGCAGAAGCCATGGCCATCCGCGCGCGAGACACGACTGGGGTCGTTGCTCACGTCCGCAAGCAGCTCCACCTCAACGGGAAGGTCCGCCACAAGCGTACGCACGCGCTCGAGCACGTCCTGGCAGCTGACGCCCGGCAGCATGCGGAAGTTGATGGTGGCCGACATGTCCTGGGGCATCACGTTTGCCTGCTGGGAGCCGCCCTCGACCATGGTGGGCGCCACGGTCGTCGTGACGAGTGGGTACAGGTCGCGGTCGGCGAGGAAGAGGGTGGCGATCCTCTCGGCGTTCGCGTCAATGGAGGCACGGCCGCCCGCGACGAGCGAGGCCAGGGGATCCTGGCTCACGTGCGGCGCCAGGGCGGAGAGCGCCTGGCGCTCCAGCTCGATGAGCTCGACGGGCCAGGGGGCACTTGCGACGCGGTCTATGGCCCTGGCGAGGATGGCCAGCGACGTGCCACCAAAGGGGTTGGACGAGTGGCCTCCCGGGCTGCGAACCGTCAGGCGAACATCGGCGTAGCCCTTCTCAGCAAGACCGACGCACATGCCATGGTGCCCCGGGGCGCCAAGGGGCGCGGTGTCGACGATGCGGTAGTCCCCCTCGTCCACCGCGAAGGCAAGGCGGATGCCGCGCTCCTCGAGCGTACGCCCCAACGCACGGGCACCGGACTGGAAGGTCTCCTCGTCCTGACCGAAGCACAGCATGATGGTGCGCCGGAGCCGCCATCCGTGGCTGAGCGCGTACTCGACCGCCTCGAGCTCGCCGACGACCTGGTCCTTCATGTCCAGGGCACCACGGCCCCAGACGCACTCGCCGTCCACGTGGCCGGAGAAGGCGTCGTGGGTCCAGTCAGACTCGGTCCCCTCCACCACACAGACGACGTCCATGTGGCCCATGAGCATCACGGGGTCGAGGTCCTCGTTCGTGCCCTCAAGGGTCAGCAGCAGGGAATGGTCGATCCTCTCGACCAACGCCGACTCGAAGACGTAGGGGTAGGAGTCACGGAAGAGGTCCTCGAGCTCGTCGAAGGCGGCCCAGTCGGTCTCCTCGCGCGTGGGCCCGCCGACGGTGCGGATGGAGAGGGCCCGTCCAAGACGTGCGCAGAGCTCGTCCTGCGCCAGGTCGGCGTAGTCGTCCTCATGCGAGAAGAACCGCCACACGTCCGCCATGGCTACACCCCCTGCGCGACGCCGGTATCCTCGAGGTAGCGCGCCAGGAACTCGCGCATGCGCGCGTGCCCGGGCCGGGTGAAGAGCCGCTCGGGACTCCCCTGCTCGGCGATGACGCCCTGGTCCATGAAGACGACCTTGTCGGACACGTTCTTGGCGAAGTCCATCTCGTGGGTGACGACGACCATGGTCATGCCGTCGGCCGCGAGGTCGCGCATGACGCCCAGGACCTCGCCCACGATCTCGGGGTCAAGCGCAGAGGTGGGTTCGTCGAAGAGCATGAGGTCCGGCTCCATGCAGAGGGCGCGCGCGATGGCCACGCGCTGCTTCTGCCCGCCGGAGAGCGATGCCGAGGGGGCCTGGGCAAACTCGAGCAGGCCGACGGCCTCGAGCTTGCGTCGGGCCTCCGCCTCGGCCTCGGCCCTGGTCGCCCTCCTGAGCGTGATGGGGGCAAGCGTGCAGTTGTCGAGCACGTTGAGGTTGTTGAACAGGTTGAAGCCCTGGAAGACCATGCCGATCCTCTCGCGCAGGGCATTGACGTCGACATGCTCGGCCGCCAGGTCCTGTCCACGGAACCAGACGTGGCCCGCGTCCGGCGTCTCGAGCAGGTTGATGCAGCGCAGGAGCGTGGACTTGCCGGAGCCCGAGGCCCCGATGACCGTGACGACCTCGCCGGGCATGACCTCGAAGTCGATGTTCTTCAAGACCTCATGGTTCCCGAAGGACTTGCGCAGGCCCTCGACGCGGATGATCGGCTCGGCGGAGGTGGTGGTGTTGGGATCGCCTGTCATCGTTTCTCGCCTACCTTCCCGGGGCGGTGATGCCAGCACCGCGGCGTCTGACCCTCTTGTGGGCGACGGCAAGCTTGACCTTGTTGGGATCGGCCTTGCCCCCTGCAGTGCCGGCGGTCGAGGTCGCGTCGGAAGTGCTGAGGACCGGCCCCGGCGCGGAGACGTCGAGGTGGTGCGCCATGATGGAGAGCAGCTTGGAGGCGATCATCGTGAGGATGAGGTAGCAGAGGGTGGCAACGGCGTAGACCTCGAGCTGGCGGTAGTAGATGCCGGCGACCGTCGTGGTGGCGAACATGAGGTCGAACACGCCGATGACCGAGAGGACCGAGGAATCCTTGATGTTGACGACAAGCTCGTTGGAGAGGGCGGGGATGGCGTTCTTGATGCCTTGGGGGAACACGACCTTGGTCATGGCCTGCCACTGCGAGAGACCGAGCGAGCGGGCCGCCTCCGTCTGCCCGGCGTCGACGGCCTCGATGCCACCACGCAGGACCTCCATCATGTAGGCGGTGGAGTTGAGCGAGATGGTGACCAGGCCCGCCACGAAGGTGGTCCAGACGGAGCCGATCTGCGTCGTGGACATGCCTGTGCCGCGCAGCACGGCAAAACCCGCGAAGTAGATGAGTAGGGACTGGACCATCATGGGCGTGCCGCGCACCACGGAGGAGTAGACGCGCGCGAAGCCCACGCCCAGGACCTTGAGGAAGCGCACGGCATCGTTGTCCGGCCGGTCGATCTGCTGGATGCGCAGGAACACCAAGAGGATCGCCAGGAAGAAGGCGATGACGGTACCGAAGAGGGCAAGCTCGACGGTGGTCGCGATGCCCTGGGCGAAGATGGCACGGCCCTCGAAGACCATGTAGACCGCACCGGAGAGAAAGTCCTGTGGGTTGGTGTCGGACGCGATGGCCGCAGACACGATGGCCGAGAAGCCCATGACCACGCGGTCCACGAACAGCACGCAGGTGATGAGCACCACGAGGCAGGAGGCAATGCGCTCTGCCCTCCGAGCGGCGGGCCGCACGAAGGGCGAGGTGCGGGCATAGTCGCGCCAGCGCAGGAGCTTGTTGGCAAGCGCCACCCCCGCTACGGCGAGGAATGCCAGAAGCGCGTAGTACATGCCGACCTCGACGGCATAGACGCCCGCAAGGAAGCTCATGTGAGAGCGTGGCTGCATGGAGAGCCACATGCCGGCGAGCGCGATGACGCTGGTCCCCAGGAACACGTAGCGATGATCCGCGAGCACGAAGCCGACGGGACCGTCCCTTCGTGGCATGGGCATAACGGCAGGACCGTTGGCAGGCTCAGGCCCCTCTTGGCTGGCACTCATCGAAAGGAGACCTCCTTGGTCGGTGAAGGGCAGACGCGACACGCGCCCCCGCGCACATCACACGGGGCATGTGCCTCTGGGCGTCGCGATTGTCGGCGCTGGCTAGGCTGGCTGACGGTCGACGCAGGCGTCGAAGATCTCCTGGCGCTTGTCGTCGGGTACCGTCGCGATGGCATCGTTTATCTTGGCGAGGACGGACTCCTGGCCCTTCTTGATGCCCGCGTTGCAGGGGACGGTCTCCTGAAAGCCCCTGCCCTCCGCAAGCTGGACGGCGACCAGGCCGGGATTGGCGCGCAGGAAGCCCTTGGTGTTCTCGGTGTTGAAGGTGATGGCGTCGCAGGTACCCTGGTTGAGCTGGGAGAGCTGCGAGGGGACCGAGTCGACCGGGGTGAGGTGGTTGACGCCCGGGATGTCGTCGATGACGGTGTCGAGGAGGGTGTCCTTCTGCCCGAGGACCGCAGCGCCCGAGAAGTCACTGAGGGACGTCGCGCTGGCGTAGGGTGAGCCGCTCTTGACGAGCAGGCCAAAGCCCCCGACGAAGTAGGGTTCGGAGAAGTCAACCGCCTGCTTGCGCTCGTCCGTGGCTGACATGCCGGCCATGATGATGTCGATCTGGCCGTTGTTGAGCGCGTCGATGAGGCCAGTGAAGCTCATCTTGACGGCGACGGGCTCCATACCAAGGGCATCCGCGACGGTCTTGGCGAGCTGCACGTCGTAGCCATCGGCATAGGCACCGTCGACGTTCTCTATGGGGATGGTGTAGTCGGTCGACTCGGCGGTCTGCCAGTTGTAGGGAGCGTAGGCGGCCTCCATGCCGACGCGCATCGTCTTGCCGTCACCGAGGGTGCCGGTATCAGAGCCTGAGAAGGTGCCGTCCATGCCGTCTGTGGTCCCCTGGGCGGCGGGACCACAGGCGGAAAGCAGGGCGGTGCCGCCGACTGCGAGGGTGGTCAGGCCGGAGAGCTTGAGGAAGTCACGACGAGAGCAGCCGCCCTTGCCATCCATGGGGGCGTTTGTCGTCTGATGGACACCTGTGTGGGGATTGGTTGCCATGATCGTTCCCTCTTTCTGCAAACCTTGCCTGTTAAGACCCCTTCCGCGTACACAACCGGAGGGGACCCATTCCCCTCCCCCTTGCAACCGAATGCGAGAAAGTTCCGTACGCTAGGGGTCAGCTTAGGACAGGCTGCGGACGCTAGCCCCCATGGCCTCCTCTCTGGAAACAGCTACGTAACAGCCTGTCTTTTTGGGAGACCAACCCCTGGCAGCCGCAAAACCCTTACCCCATGACGGGGTGACCGTCATACCAGGTGATCTGGGGATGCTTCACATAGCCGGGGTCACCAACCTTTCGCGTTGCGTCCAGCCAGATTTGATTGATGCCGTCTGGCCCCAGCACATCTGTGGCACCAGCCATGGCACGTGGTAACGCCGTGCCTTACTTTGACGGCCATCCCTTGCCGACCACAGGCGGCTCGGACGAGCTCCAGCAGCCCAGCTTGGCGTTGGGGTCCGCGTCTTGGGTGAGCGGCGCGAGCACTCCGGCCCTCCAGTTGCGCAGCGCCGCCACGGCAATCATGGCCCCATTGTCTCCGCAGACCACCAGGGGAGGTACCGTGACGCGCACGCCTCGACGGCCGAACTCCCTGCGGTACGCAGCACGAAGCTCAGGATTGGCAGCCACGCCACCGCCCACGCAGAAGTCGCTGACGCCCGTCTCGTCCACGGCCGTCAGGGCCTTGGACACCTGGACGTCGATGACCGCCGCTTCGAAGGAGGCAGCCAGGTCGGGCAGGTCGATGGGACGACCGGCCCTGCTCTCCCCCTCGATGTAGGTGATGACTGCGGTCTTCAGGCCCGAGAGCGAGAAGCGGTAGTCATGGCTGTGCATCATGGCGCGCGGGAAGTGGACGGCCCCCTTGTTGCCCTGCGCCGCAAGCCGACTGATCACGGGCCCGCCGGGGTAGCCCAGGCCCAGGGCCTTGGCCACCTTGTCGAAGGCCTCGCCCACGGCATCGTCGATCGTGGCACCCATGACCTGATAGTCGCCCCAGTCGCGCACATGGACGAGCATGGTGTTGCCGCCCGAGACGAGGCTGGCCACGAAGGGCGGCCTCAGGTCGGGCGTCTCGAAGAGGTTGGCGAGCAGGTGCCCCTCGAGGTGGTTCACCGCTAAGAGGGGCAGCCCGGCGGCGGCACAGAGCCCCTTCGCGAAGGCCACGCCCACGACCAAGGCGCCCACGAGGCCGGGGCCTGCCGTGACGCCCACAGCCGCCAGGTCTGCCAGCACGAGGGCGTCACAGCCAAAGTGCGCCCCCGCTTGGGCCATAACCTCCTCGAACACGCCGACAATGGCCTCTACGTGCTTGCGCGAGGCTATCTCGGGCACGACGCCACCGAAGCGGGCGTGGAAGTCGATGGAGGTGGCCACTACGTTGGCGCAGATCACGCCATGCGAGTCGATGATCGCCATGGCCGTCTCGTCACAGGAGGACTCGATGGCCAGGATGAGGTCCCCCGCTGCGTCGAGGGACGCGCGGGCCTCGACGCTGCGCGGGCCCGCCACGATAGGCCACGGGCGAATGGACGCGGCTGGTTCGATGCGTTCGGGCGCATGCTCGGCATCTGCCGTGAGCGGCAGTGTCGCCTTGAGGATGAGGGCGTCATGGCCCGCCCCATAGTAGTCAGGGCGGCACCCCACCCCCTTGAAGCCAAGGGAGGCATAGGTCGCACGGCCAGCCTCGTTGCCCTCGTCCACCTCGAGCGAGGCGGTTCGTGCGTTCAGCACGTGGGCGTCGTAGGCGATGCGTGCGACGAGACGGCTCGCGATGCCCGCGCGACGGCGGTCGGGGGCCACCACGACGTCCGTGATCTCGAAGTCGTCTCCGGCCATCTGCCCTCCGGCGAAGCCGATGACCTGGCCTAGGTCGTGGGCGACCCACCAGGATCGTCCCGGCTGCTCGAGCTCTGCGGCAAAGAGGCGCTCGCCCCAGGGCGTGTGCGCAGTCCCCGCATACGCCCGCGCCTCGAGCGCGGCTACGGCAGGCAGGTCGTTCACGGACATGGGGCGGAGCTGCAGGTGGCGGTCGGCCAGGGCCTCGTCCACACCCGTCGCCTCGACCGAGGCAGGCGCCTGGATGCCCAGACGGCGGCGCTCGCTCTCCTCGGCGTCAGAGAGACGCGTATAGACGGGCAGCACCAGGGCCGGGTCCCCGTTTCCGCAGGACTCGGGATGCTCCGCCGCAGCGCGCAGGAGGGCTTCTCCTGTGGGGAACCAGAGTGACTCGTCCGCGAAGTTTGCGAAGCCAGCCGCCTCGAAGCGCTCGCGGTACTTCTTGAGGCCGTTGCCAGTGAGGACGAGCTCGTGACGGTCGACGCATGCGGACCATTCCTCGATGCAGGTGTCGGCCTTGATGACGGTCTCTATGTCGAACTGGCGCTCGCAGCCAACATCCGTCAGCAGGTAGATGCCCGGATAGACCTCTCCGCGCATGGCGTCTTCGGCCACGGCGAGCTTGCCGCGGATGCCCGAGCGCCATGCGACCCACGCGGTCGCATCGAGGGTCGAGGCCCCCAGCAGCGGCTTGGACAAGCCGCAGGCCAGGCCCTTCGCCGTGGCGATGCCGATGCGGACGCCCGTGAACGATCCAGGGCCACGCCCCACGAGCACGTCGTCGAGGTCGGCCATCACGTGGCCAGAGCGCTCGACGCAGGCGCGCACGGTGCTTGCAAGCTCGATGTTGGCCTGGCGGCGACACGGGTGGTCACCCGAGGAGAGGAGCTCGACGGCAAGGCCACCGCCCTCCTGGGGCACCAGGGTGCCAACGGCACAGGCGAGCATGTCCGTCGAGGTGTCGATCGCAAGCACGAGACGGGGTCGGCTGTTCTGGATGGGGCTGTCACTCATGGGATGTCTCTCCCTGTGGATGGGAACGGTTCGGATTGCATCGGCGACATGGGGTCCGGGCACCTGTCGGCCGGACGTGCACGCACGGCGCGGACGGCCATGCCGACGGACGCGACGGCTAGGCTAGGCTAGGCGTCCAGACGTGACCCGAGCGCGTCGATGATGCGTTCGGCGCGAGGACAGCGTGCCACAAGCGTCACGCGGCGCGGCGGCTCCTCGCCGGGGTCGGCCTCGTCGTCCAGGCGCGTCACGAACACGTCGAGGCGCTCCTCCCCGATGTCGTCGGAGAACTGCTCTCCCCACTCGATCACACAGGGACCGTCGGCGCCCAGCGCGTCGAAGAGGCCCGTGTCCTCCAGTTGGGCGGCATCGTTCAGGCGATACAGATCGAAGTGGTAGAGCGGTATGGAGGAGCCCTCGTAGACCATCTCGATCGTGAAGGTGGGGCTCGTCACGTCGTCCGTGACGCCCAGGCCGCGGGCGATGCCCTTGGTGAGCTGCGTCTTGCCAGCCCCCAGGTCGCCCGTGAGCACCAGGACGTCACCCGGCCCGAGGCAGCGGCCCAGCTCGCATCCAAGTTCGATGGTCGATGCCGTGTCGGGCGAGAGGAACGTGCCCCGCGCGTCTCGACGAAGCGAGCCTCCCATGCCTACGCCTCCCCCGCCGGATGTTCCCTGAGCCAGGCGCCCAGAAGCCTGAGGTCCTCCTCGAGCAGGGGTTGCCACTCGCTGTGGTAGATGCAGGCCGCAGGGTGGAACGTGGGTAGCACGACGAAGTGTCCCTGCTGGTGGAGCCTGCCACGCAGCGACATCACGCCTCGGTCCGTCTTGAGGACCCACTGCGACGCGAAGTTGCCCAGGCAGATGATGGCGTCGGGCCAGATGCTGCGAACCTGCTCGCGCAGGAAGGGCGAGCAGGCCTCGATCTCTGCCGGACGCGGGTTGCGGTTCGAGGGCGGACGGCACTTCACGACGTTGGCGATGTAGACCTCGTCGCGCGTGAGGCCGGCATTGCCCAGCAGGGCGTCGAGCTTCTTTCCCGCCGCCCCGACGAACGGCTCGCCCTGCAGGTCCTCGTTCTTGCCCGGCCCCTCGCCGATGATCATGACGCGGGCGTGGGGGTCGCCCACGCCGAAGACGAGGTTGCTCCTGGTCTGTCCCAGCTCGCAGAGCTGACAGTTGCCCATGAGAGAGCGGATCTCCTCGAGGGAGACCTCTCCAGGCCTCTGGTGGGTATGTCCGGGAATGTGCATGACGCCCATGGCTAGCCCCTATGTGAATATGCGGTCAAGACGCTGCGAGAAGTTACAGACGACCTCGTAGTTGATGGTGTCGCGACGATCCGCCATCTCATCCGCGCTGATCTCGTCGTCACCGTCGCGACCGATGAGCGTGACGACGTCGCCCCGCTCCACAGCCGTGGCGGGATGGTACGCGCGAATGTCGTTCACGTCCACGGCAAACATGAACTGGTCCATGCAGATGCGTCCGACCTGACGCGCGCGCATACCCCTCACGAGGACGTCCATGTTGTTGGAAAGGCTGCGGGAGAGGCCATCCGCGTAACCGACGGGCACGGTCGCGATCTGGATGTTGGGCTTGGGCACGCGGTAGGTGAAGCCATAGCCGACACCCTCCCCCACGGCGGGGTTCACGACGCGCGTCACGCGGGCGCGGACGCTCATGGCGGGCTCCAGCGCGATGCGGGGAGCCGTCGTCTCGGAGGGCTGCAGCCCATAGAGCCCGATGCCCACGCGACACATGTCGAAGTGGTTCTCCGGATGCAGGACCGTGCCGGGCGTGTTGTCGCAGTGCACGAGCCCCACCTCGAGTCCCGCGCCCTCCAGGGTAGAGACGGCATCGGAGAAGCGCAGGGACTGCTGGCGGAAGTCCCAGTCACCAATGGCGTCCGCGGTGGCGAAGTGCGTGAAGCTGCCCGCGCACTCGAGCCCACGATGGAAGTCGATCATGCGACGGAACTCGACGACATCCTCGGGGAGCACGCCTATGCGGCTCATACCCGTGTCGATGGCCAGGTGGTAGCGACCCACCTTGCCCAGTGACACGGCCCTCTCGCCATAGGCGAGCGCGAAGCCGGAGGTGTAGACCGACGGCATGACGTCAAAGGCGAGAAGGTCATCGATCCCCTCGAGGGGACACTCGTTGAGCATGAGGATGGGTTGCGCGACGCCGCCCCTGCGCAACTCGACGCCCTCATCCACCGTGGCGACGGCAAACTGGCTGGCACCCGAGGACGCCATGGCCTTGGCGCACTCGACGGCACCATGCCCGTAGGCGTCCGCCTTCACGGCGCACATCATCTGCGTGCGTGGCTCCAGGAGCGCCTTGAAGGCACGCGTGTTCTTACGAATGGCGTTGAGGTCGACCTCGACCCAAGCCCAACGGTTCTTGGGATAGCTCACGTTTGGCATGCGACCGCCTCCCCCTGGCCCCTAGGCCTGCGATGCGGACTCGGGGAAGGCTATCTGCTCCTCGAGCGCATCCTCGGCGAGGCCGAGCGCATCGATGATGTCGCGGGCCATGGCCCCACGCGAGCCAAGGCGCTCTGCGGCGATGGAGCCCGCGTACCCGTGGACCTCGCATGCGAGCGCCGCCAGCAGCGGCAGGTCCTCGTTGCCCGCGTTGGAACGGGCAAGGAACGATGCCATGACGCCAGCGAGGACGTCACCGGAGCCGGCGGTCGCCAGGGACGCGGGGCCCGGCTTGGGTAGGATCGCCACATCCGTGCCGATGCAGGCGGTCGCAGAGCCCTTGGACACGACGGTGATCTCGCTCCCGCCATCGGACCAGACGATACGGCGTGCGGCCTCCATCGCCGACGTAAGCGAGGCGGGGGGCGTATCCTCGAGTCCCACGAGGCGTCCCAGCTCACGGCGGTGTGGCGTCAGGACGATGGGGGCGTTGCGACGCAGCAGCTCGGGGAAGTCGTCGAGACGGTTGGAGGTCAGGCGCGCCAGGCAGTTGAGGCCATCGGCATCGATGACCAGCGGGACCTCGGTGGCTATGAGCCGAGAGACGATGCCGGCCGTCCCGGAGCTCACCCGCATGCCTGGGCCCACGAGCGTCGCGGTGCGCTTCTGTGCCAGCTGGACCACCTGCTCGATGGAGCCCGTGGAGAAGGTGCCGTCCTCCTCCGCCGGAAGGGCGAGGACAGGTATCTCGAGCAGATGGGGCTGGATGATGGGAGCCACGGGAGCCGGCACCGCAAGCGTGACATAGCCCGCCCCAGCACGCGCGGCGGCGAGGGCCGCCATCACGGGCGCACCCGGGAACCTCAGGGAGCCACCGACGACCAGGACCGAGCCGCGCGTGAACTTGTCCACGGCGTTCGAGGGAGCCTGCAGCACGTCGGCATAGTCCTCGAGATCGGCTCGCCAGGCGACGGGGTCCGCCTCGCGAACGAGGCGCTCGGTCTGCTCGGCCAGGGGCGCCACGACGATGGCACCGCAGGCATCTCGACCGCAGTCGCTCAGCAGACCCGGCTTCAGGGAGAGCATGGTGACCGTCATGTCCGCGATGACATGGACCCCGTCCGCCAGTCCCGTCTGAGCGGACAGTCCCGAGGGCACGTCCACCGAGACGACACGGGCACCCGAGCCATTGACGCAGGCGATCCAGATATCGAACGGGGCACGCGGCCCGCCATGGAAGCCCGTGCCCAGCATGGCGTCGAGCACCACGTCAGAGGAGGCCAGCAACGCCTTGAGCTCGTCGCGTGGCGGAGCGACAAGGACGCTCACGCCGGACGCCTGCGCACTCCTGGCGACGACGCGGGCTAGGTCACTCTGGACCTCCTCGACCTCGACGGGCGTCACGACCGTGACGGTGAGGCCCCGCTTGCGAAGTGCCTCGGATGCGACCCAGCCGTCTCCCCCGTTGTTGCCCACGCCGCAGAGCACCGCGACCGTCTCGACGTCACCAATGCCGAGGACCTCGTTTGCGGCGGCAGCACCGGCACGATGCATCAACTCGGAGATGCTGACGCCCACCTCCGTCAGGCCACCTTCGACCCTTCTGACGTCCTCAACGTTGAGAACAGGCTGCATAGCACGTCACTCTCCCATCGCATCCCCCGACGCGGGTGCCGACGCCGTCTGCTCCTGGCTGGGGGTGTCACTGTCAAGGATATCCATTATGCCGTCCTGGAGCCGCTCGAGCTCGTCTATCACCGAGCGTGCCTCGCGAAACGAGGCCTGCATCTCTCTGGCGGGATCGGGCACGTCATCGACCTGCGGACGCACGTCCTGCGTGACGGCCACGGCATTGGCGACGGCGACCTCGCGCGTATGCGACAGGGAGAGCACGACCTCCTGGACCCCCTGGGCCTGCGCAAGCTCGGACGCCCTGCGCATGAGGACGACACGGGGCCGCCCGTCGTCACCGCGTCCGACGGAGACGTCCTTCATGCCGATGCCATCCGAGAACCCCGTACCCAACGCCTTGAGGACCGCCTCGCGCGCAGCGAAGCGGGCGGCATAGTGCTCCGCCGGGCGGGCCGTCGTCTCGCAGTAGGCGCACTCCTCCTCGGTGAAGGTGCGCCGCAGGATGGAGGGATGCCGCTCCATCGCCCGGCGCATGCGCGCGATCTCGAGCATGTCCACGCCGATGCCCGCCCTCGCCACGGTGCTACTCCACGGTGACGGACTTGGCGAGGTTGCGCGGCTTGTCCACGTCGCAGCCACGGGCGCGGGCCACATAGCGGGCCAGGAGTTGCAGGTGAACGACGGCAAGGATCGGGGCCAGGCGCTCGTCGGGCGCAGCCGGGATCCACAGCACGTGTTCACAGAGGGAGGCCACCTGCTCGTCGCCGTCGGTTGCCACGGCGATGCAGGTAGCGCCGCGCGCAATGACCTCCTGGATGTTGGAGACCGTCTTGTCATGGACGTGATCTGCCAGCACGATGGCAACCACCGGGAAGCCCGGCTCCAGAAGGGCGATGGGCCCATGCTTCATCTCGCCAGCTGGGTAGGCCTCCGCATGGAGGTAGCTGACCTCCTTGAGCTTGAGCGCACCCTCGTAGGCCGTCGTCGAGTTGACGCCGCGCCCCAGAAAGAGGGCGGAGCGGGCGTTTCTGAAGAGGGATGCCGCGCGTTGATCCTGCCAGTCACGCTTGAGCACCTCGCGGATGAGGCCAGGCAGCTGCTCGAGGTCGTGGAAGTGACGCTCGACCTCCGCCTGATCCATCTGCCCCTTGGCCAAGGAGAGTCGCAGGGCCAAGAGCGCGCTTGCGACGATTTGCGCCGTGTAGGCCTTGGTAGAGCAGACGCAGATCTCGGGGCCAGCCTGCACATAGAGGGTGCCGTCCGACTCGCGCGCAGCCGTGGAGCCCAGCACATTGGTGATGGCAAAGACCTTGCAGCCCATGGCACGCATGCGACGCGCCGCCGTGAGCGTGTCGGCCGTCTCGCCGGACTGGGTGATGATCACGCAGAGCGTATGGGCAGTGACCAGGGGCTCCTTGTAGTTCAGCTCCGAGGCGTACTCGCAGAAGACGGGGATCTTGGCCCATTGCTCGACAAGCTCCCGGGCAATGAGCCCCACATGGTAGGAGGTGCCACAGGCAACCAGGTAGATACGGTCGATGGTGGCAAGCTCCTCATTGCTCATGCTCAGCTCGTCGAGGTTGATGCCGTGCTCGCCCAGGCGGTCCTTGAGCAGGCGCTCGATGGCCTCAGGCTGCTCGGAGATCTCCTTGGCCATGAAGTCCGGGTAGCCGCCGAGCGTCGCTGCAGAGGCGTCCCAGTCGATGTCGAAAGTGTCAGGGTGCTCAACTGGGTTGCAGTCTGCATCAAAGACCTGCACCCCGCCGGAACCCTCGAGCAGGGCAAGCTGGCCGTCATCCAGGGTGATGACATGCGATGTGACCGAGGCGAGCGGCGTGACGTCGGAGGCGGCATAGGCTCCGTCCTCGGCGCTGGCCACGACAAGCGGCGCACCCTTGCGGGTGACGGCCACTTGGTCGGGCGCATCGGCACAGATGACGGCGATGGCGTAGGAGCCCGTGAGGCGCTCAGCGGCGTTGCTGAGGGCGCGCACGAGGTCGCCCCTTGCGGGACCCTTCCAAGCATCCTCGACAAGGTGGGCGATGACCTCGGAGTCAGAGTCGGAGACAAGCGTGTGACCGTTGCGCGCGAGATAGGAGCGCAGCTCGGCGTAGTTCTCGATGATGCCGTTGTGCACGATGGCGATGCGACCCGAGCAGTCCAGGTGCGGGTGAGCGTTGCGGTCGGAGGGGGCGCCGTGGGTGGCCCAACGCGTATGCGCGATGCCCGTGGTGCCCACGGGATTTGCCGTCTTGCAGCGATCGACGAGCGTCTGGACGCGGCCCGCGCACTTCACGCCGTGGAGGTTGCCCGACGGCGAGACGACCTCGATGCCCGCCGAGTCATAGCCTCGGTACTCAAGCGCCTGCAGGCCCTTGAGCAGGAACTCCTCTGCCTGGTTCTTGCCGGTGTATGCGACGATTCCGCACATGATGGGGCCTCCTGGTGTCATCGCTCCTGCCTCATGGTCTGGGCAATTCTACCAGCGATTCGCCAGGCGCCGACGTGGCCTCGCAAAAAGACACGCTATTGGCGGTAGGGCTCCAGCGCCTTGAGGACGATGTCGTTCGCCTGGGTGCAGAGGGCCTCCCGAGGAGTCTCGGCGAGTACGCGAACGAGGGGCTCAGTGCCGGAAGCGCGCACGAGGATGCGCCCGTTGCCCTCGAGGAGGGCCTCGGCCCTGCCGATGGCCTCCTTGACCTCGGGGGCGCTCATGGCAGCGTCCTTGTCGGCCACACGGACGTTCACGAGCTGCTGCGGGTAGAGCGTGACGGGGCGCGTCAGCTCGGAGAGGCGCTCCCTCTCGGCGCGGAGCACCTCCATGATGCGCAGGCTGGTCATGATGCCGTCGCCGGTCTTCTCGAGGTCGGCAAAGATGACGTGCCCCGACTGCTCGCCACCCAGCGTGTAACCATGCTCCATCATGCACGCCCACACGTTCTTGTCACCCACCGCAGTCCTCTCGTAGGAGAGTCCCGCGTCATCGAAGGCCCTGAAGAGGCCGAAGTTGCTCATGACCGTGGGCACGACGGTGTTCTTGGCAAGCCGTCCGTGCTTTGCCAGGTAGGTACCGCAGACATAGAGGATGAGGTCGCCGTCGACGAGATGACCGCGTTCGTCCACCGCCAGACAGCGATCCGCGTCGCCGTCGTAAGCAAAGCCCACGTCCAAGCCATTGCGCACGACGAAGTCCTGCAGGCGCTCGATGTGGGTGGAACCACAGTCGACGTTGATGTTGAAGCCGTTGGGGGCATTGTTGATCACGTGGGTCTCGGCGCCCATAGCATCGAACACCGGACGGGCGACCGAAGACGCCGCGCCGTTGGCACAGTCCAGGCCGACCTTGACGCCCTGCATCGAGAAGCCGCAGGAGGCGATGAGGTGGGCGATGTAGCGGTTACGCCCTTGCATGTAGTCGACGGTGCAGCCGATGGCGTCACCTGTTGCGAGCGGAACCTCCAGCTTGCCGTCGATGTAGCCCTCGATCTTCTCGAGGACGTCCTCGTCCATCTTGTAGCCCTCGGTGTTTACGAGCTTGATCCCGTTGTCGGAATAGGGGTTGTGCGAGGCCGTGATCATGATGCCGCAATCGAAGCCTCCGTCGGCCGTCTCGAAGGCAAGGCCCGGGGTGGGGATGACGTGAAGCGTGTAGGCGTCCGCTCCCGAGGCCACGAGACCCGAGACCAGCGCGCTCTCGAACATGTAGCTGGAGCGACGCGTGTCCTTGCCCAGGATGACGCGGGCCTTGCGGCCCCGGCGCGCGCCGTAGTACCAACCCACATAGCGCCCTATCTTGAAGGCGTGGTCAACGTTGAGCCCCTCGTTGGCACGGCCGCGAAAGCCATCGGTTCCAAAGTACTTCATGAGAGGTCCTTCCAGTCTGTGTCTGGGTCGTCAGGCGCGGTCGCCTGCCGGACAAGGTCGGCGACGAGGGCGCGGTCGGCTAGATTCTAGCAGGCGGCGAAACCCGACAGGAGGCAGCAGAGTCCGGCGGCAGGCGGCGAGGCGAGGGGAGGGGAGCAGCCTGTTTTTCTTCCTCTTGTCAGGCACGGACCTTGCAGCCCCCTTCTATGAAATCTAACAAGAAGGGGCCACCGAAGTGGCCCCGAACATGCCGTAAGGCTACGAGCGAGCGACAAGGGCGTCGTCAGACTGCCAGCCTGCAGGGCCCGCGTCCCAAGGCACCAGAGGTGCCAGGACGTCCGGTCCAGGACCCTAGCGCTTGGAGAACTGCGGACGCTTGCGAGCCTTCTTCAGGCCGTACTTCTTGCGCTCGACGGCACGGGCGTCACGGGTGAGGAAACCAGCCTTCTTGAGATCGGCACGGTACTCGCCAGCCTCCAGAAGCGCGCGGGCGATGCCCAGGCGGAGTGCCCCGGACTGGCCGTTGATGCCGCCGCCATCGCAGTTGGCGAGGACGTCAAAGCGATCCACCGTGTCGGTGACGCGGAACGGGGCGACTGCGTTGTCAACGAGCTGCTGACGGCCAAAGTAGGAGAGGGCGTCGCGGCCATTGACGGTGACCTTGCCGGTGCCGGGGACCAGCCGCACGCGCGCGGTGGCCTCCTTGCGACGGCCGGTGCCGGTGTAAACAGCGGTGTTGTCAGCCATCGGTCTAAGCCTCCAGATCAATCTTGACGGGGTTCTGAGCGGCATGCGGGTGCTCGGGACCAGCGTAAACCTTGAGCTTGGTTCCCTGTTTGCGGCCGAGGGTCGTCTTGGGGAGCATGCCCTTGATGGCGTGCTCGACGACACGCTCGGGATGCTTCTCCATGGCCTCCTTGAAGGACTCGGTCTTGAGGCCACCAAGCCAACCGGAGTAGCGCCAGTAGGACTTGTGGTCTGCCTTGACGCCGGTAAGCTGGACCTTATCGGCGTTGATGACGACCACGAAGTCACCGGTGTCGGTGTTGGGGGTGTACTGGGGCTTGTTCTTGCCACGAAGAATCATGGCGGCCCTGGTCGCAAGGCGACCAAGGGTGGCACCATCGGCGTCGATGAGCACCCAGCTGCGCTCGACCTCGCCTGGCTTGGCGTAATGAGTCGACTTAGTCACTTGACTCCTCCATGTGCTACTAAACGAAACGCTTTTTCCTTTGAGGTTACGGGGCTCAGTGGAAAAGCCTTCCGAGTATACAACGGTTTTGCCGGGGTGGAGAAAAAGCCCCGTCACATCACAGGTCATACACGAGAGCCATCGGCTTGGCATACGCCGTCGGGGCACGTCCCGAGGAGATTCGCCCCGACTCTGCCGGCGCCGGAGTGCCAAAGCGCTCGCCCCATACCGCACACGCAACTGCCGAGCAGGGCTATCCCTCGCCAAGGAAGGAGGCGATCTCCTGCAGGCGATCGGCAGCCTGCCGACGTCCCTGCAGATACAGGTCCAGCAGCTCGCCGCCATCGCCGCCATTCGTGGAGACCTCAACCGGCTTCTCGGGGGCAATCACGAGCACAGGGCTCTCGTCAGCACGCTCGAGGTCAAAGAGGCGCTCGCGCTTGGCGTTATAGCTCTCGGCACGGCCCAGCAGCGCGTCGATGTAGTAGGGGTAGCCATCGTAGCGGTGGGAACGCACGGACAGCTGCTCGTCTGCGCCGCTCTTCTCGTATGAGCGGTCCTGTGTCAGCACGACGAGGGCCCGCCTCGCCGGGACGTGTCCCTCGATCTCGCATGGCGCGCCGATGCCCAGGGCCACCTCGAAGGGGATGGAATCGGTGGTGCCGCCGTCGAGATAGCGATGGCCGTCGATGTCCACCATGCGCGAGACGAGTGGCATGGACGCCGACGCCCGGACGTTGGCGACATCTTCCGGGAAGCGACGGCACGGCAGGTAGGCTGGGGTGCCGAAGACGACATCTGATACCACGGCGAACATCCGGGTCTCGTTGGCATTGAAGGTCGCGTCGTCGCTGGGGTCGAGGTTGTTCTGGATCTCCTCGTACATGAACTCGCCACCGGCGAGGTCTCCCGTGGTGGCCAGCGACCAGAGGCTCATGAAGCGGCGGTCATCACGGAAGGCCAGCATGATGCGCATGGTGCGACCGATCTGATGGCTCATGAAGCTTGCCGCGTTGATGGCCCCCGCCGAGACGCCCCAGACGCTGGCGAAATCGTACATGCCCTGTTCCTGGAGGACGTCCAGGACGCCCGCCGTGAACATGCCCCGAAAGCCGCCACCCTCGAGCACCAGAGCATTTCCCTGGGTCATCGCTGCCTCCCGCTGTCCCGACTGCCGAATGGGATGATTATCCCCCAGCAGCGGGGACCGCACCATGCCGAAAGAGGCGGGTATGGACTCCTTACACCTCATAACCTGCGGCGAGAAGGCACGACGAGAGGTTGCCCACGAGCCTGCCGACATCGCCCTCAACCGCAGCGGGACTGCTGAACAGGTCCTGGTATAGGGCCTTGACGTCCCTTTCGAACCCATCCGGCAGGACATCCGCTCCCTCCAGGGCCTTGGCGACCAACCTCTTCTCCCCAGGATGCGTCATGCCGTTCAGGGCGAAGATGACATCGAAGTACGACTCCATGAGGGCTGCTGTCCGGTGGTTGACGCTGACAAGGTCACCCCTGCGGACGGCCTTCAGGATCTGACTGTCATAGGAGGGGAGGTTTCCCGTGAGCAGCCGCATGTTCCGAGAGATGATGTTTCGCCTCAGTCGCTCGGGATACCTTACGGAGTAGCGCTCCTGGAGCCGACCATAGTCACCCGCACGATCGAAGATCACGCGGCTGTTCAACAGGTTGTGCCACATGCAGGTCGTATAGCCGTTGCGTGCGACGCAGTCGTCGACCACCGATGAGAGCTCACGCGCGAACGCGCCGAGGTCACGGTAGAGGATGTCGATGTCGACGCCATCCTTTAAGGTGCAGTCGTCCTCCAGCTCCCAGAAGCTATTGGAGAGCTCCATGTATGCGCAGCACTCGCCCAGAAATGCCTTTCGGGCCTCCTCTGAAGGTATGGGCGCGCAGTAGACATAGAGGTCGTAGTCCGAGGTCTCGTCGTAGCACTCCCCCGCACGCGACCCGCCCAGGGCGATCGCCTCGACCTCTGGGAGTCTGGAGAGCGAGCTACATAGGTCATCAAAATACATACAGTCGCTCCTTGTCGTCACTCATCTGCCTTGGCATCGTCGTTCATTAGTGCTCGAGCGCGAGTGCGGGGCCTTGCGCGTCGTACATGGGCACTCCTTGCTGATTGGACTTCTCGACAGCGTATCTCCTGTGACACTTATGGCAGGGCCGAAACGAACATCCCTGCCACCCTGCCCGCGACCACGCCTATGACAACGCCAGCCGCCGCCCCCACGAGCACACGCACGACGATGCTCGCGACCTTGCCCATCTTGCTGCGGGCGTCGCGTATCTCATCCACGCCCTCGCCGCACGAGAAGGCCAGGACCTCGCGGAACGTCTGCACGTCATGGCCCTCCTTGTCACGCTCCAGGCGCGTGCTCAGGAAGATCGCCGCACCAAAGGCCATCAGCGACACGACCACGAAGAGCCAGTCCAGACGGGCCAGCGAGAAGGACAGCCCCACGCAGCCCGCCACCAGCAGCACGGCGAACAGCCAGCCGTCCTCGCGCAGGCGCCTGCGATCCTCCTCCGAGACCCTCTTGCCCATCTCCATGATGTCCCCCTTCAACAGCGCATCTGCCGACACGTCGAAGAGGTCGCAGGCCAGGGACACGCTCTCCACGTCGGGATAGGACTTACCCGTCTCCCAGTTGGAGATGGTCTGCCGGCTCACATAGAGCCTCTCGGCCAGCTCGTCCTGTGTGAGGCCCGCCCCCTGGCGAAGCGCCCGCATCCTCTGCCCTATCTCCATGCGACCCCTCCTTGGACTCCTTGGGGACACGGTACGGCCGTGCGGGGCGATTGTCCATCAAATAGGGGCGACAGAGGGCCCGCCCCCATGTCAAAAGTGCTTGGCGTGGATCCTGAACTGAGGTTTTATAGCTTTGGCCTTGCAACGGCGTCAGACGGCGAAGTCGGGTGAAAGGTCACAGCGGCTCGTACGCTCACGGCATGGTCAGCACGCTTCGGCGATTGGCCCGCCAACCTCTTTGACGACCATATCGAAAGCGCCCAGTCGTGTACGGCGATTTGGATGCTGCTGCTCACTCCTTATTATGCGCTGGTGCGACGAGGAGGGGCGCGAGGTGCCGCACGTGACGGTCGAGAACTGCCGACACAGCTTCGCGACGTCCTACCTCCACGCGGGCGGGCGCGTGGAGGACCTCTCCCGCATCCTGGGGCACTCGGACATCATCACCACCTACCGGCGCTATGTCCGTCCTGACGGGAGCGACACGGCACGCGGGATGGCGGTCGTGGTGCCGAGGGTCTAGGCGGCGCTCATTGCCTATCCATTGGCTAACGCCATGACAGCCTACGTGAGGATATGCGACGTTATGAGCGTAGCTCAGCAGCATTCGCGGCAAAGGAAAAGCCCCCACCTGCACGGATGCAGATGAGGGGCAGAGCCTTCATGGTGGAGGTGCGGAGAGTCGAACTCCGGTCCAAAGCAAATCCCTGGCAGGTGTCTCCAAGCTCAGTCACCGGTTGGATCTCGGACGCATCACATCCCGTGACCCACGTTCTGCGTCCCAGCTGGTTCAGGCTTGGCCTCGGGCATACCAACTACGTCCCAAGGAGCATCTCCCTTGGATGACGTCACCCCAGGAGCGGGAGAATCCCCTGGTTAGACGGCCACTTTTAGATTAAGCGGCGAGGGCGTAAGAGCCCTGGTAAGAATCGTTGTCAATTAAATTTGACGGCACCCCAGTTTTACGTGGCGAGGAGACCACGGCTTGCTGCCCACCTCAGACATACCCTGTCGAAACCAGTCACCCCCATGTAGGCGATGGGGCTGCTGCCACCATGCGAGCTGTCAACGTACACGCCGGCCCACCGACCAGCGAGCACAGTATACCCAGTTTTGTACGAGGGAGAAACTAATCGCGTCGCTGTCGTTTCGCCGCCGCTTCGCCAGCCGCCCAAACTCCCGTCAGGGAGTTGCCCGCTCCCTCTCGGTCCCAGAACATCAGCGCAAGGGCAATGGCCAGCAGGACCGGGCTCGCAAGGATCGCTTGCAGGCCGACGAGGGCGATCATGCGGCTGCCGATGATCGCGCCCGCCACAAAGGTGATGATGACACCGTAGTGGATGGCCATGCCCTCAAGCTGGTCGCGTGAGCGCGTGAGTCGGTAGCTGACAAGCTCCTGCGTGCCCGCGCGAAGGTTGCCGATGCACATGGTCGTGGCCAGCGCGCGACCGTGGAACGCCCGAAAGCTCTGCACCTGGATGCCGCAGGCAAGGGAGGTGAGCCCATTGGCCACGAGGTTGTGGTCCTCGGGGATGAGCGCCACCACGACGAGGAGAAGGACCTCCACGGCGGTGCAGACCTGGCGCCAGTGCACGTGACGCTCGTGGCAGAAATGGCGCGTGAGCTGGGCAACGGCAATGCCCACGCCAAAGAACAGGACAGGCAGCGAGTAGCGCAGCATGCGCTCGGGGTCCCCGTCGGCACAGGCCACGCCAAAGAGCAGCATGTTGCCGGTCTGGGCATTAGCGAAGACCTTGCCACGCGCAAGATAGGAGTACGCATCCATGAGCCCGCCCGAAAGGGCGAGAAGGAAGCATAGCTCGAGGCTCTCCGATGTCTGGCGCGCGCGTCTCATAGCCTGCAGTCTACGCCGTGGCGACGCCGCGTTGGCAAAACGTCACGCACTCGGCATACGAGGCACTGCCGTCCGTATAGGCGAGCTGCAGGGCAAAGGCCTTGCCGATGGCCTGGGTAGTCCAGTACGACGGCGAGAGATGCGCAACGGCTCCGCAAGGATAAGTTCGCCGCCTAAGGACATGACGCCCGCAAGGGAAGCGGGCCCGGGGCTCATGCCTCGGGCCCGTCGGACCTACTCCTCGACCAGCTCGAACATGTCAGGACCCACGCCGCAGACGGGGCAGACATAGTCCTCGGGCAGCTCGGGCGTGTCGATCTCGACCTCAAAGCCACAGACGGTGCAGACGAACCTGTAGGTCTTCTTCTCCTCGGCCATCTTTGTTCCTCTCCTCTTGCGCCCCATGTCGCGAGGCAATCCCCTTTTCCGGTACTCAGAGGGTAGCGTAGTGCGGGTCCTTCAGGGCCCTGTTTTTAGATGACGAGAAGAACCCCATGCGGGCTACTTGACGTACGACGACGGGCAGTGGAAACCCCACTCCCTCGCCACGGCATGGCAGCGGGCGCGAGTCACCGGCTGCGCTCCTTGAGCGCACGCTGGATCTCGCGGTTCGCATCGCGTCGCGCCATGTCGGCGCGCTTGTCATACAGCTTCTTGCCCTTGCCCAGGCCCACACGGAGCTTGACGCGGTTGCGCTCGTCGAAGTACAGCTCGAGCGGCACCAGGGAGGAGCCCTTCGTGCGCAGCCTCTGGTCTATCAGGTCGATCTGGCGGCGGTGCATCAGCAGCCGGCGGCGGCGGTCGGGGTCGACGTTCCACACCCCGCCGTTGGAGTAGGGGTGGATGTGGACCCCCACCAAGAACAGCTCGCCACCACGGACGATGCAGAACGAGTCCGTAATCTGGCACGGGCGCTCGCGGATGCTCTTGACCTCGGTGCCGGTGAGCTCGATGCCCGCCTCCCAGATCTCGCCGATCTCGTAGTCATGGCGGGCGGTGCGGTTCCGGGAGATGGTCTTCTTGTCCCTCTCGGGTCCCTTGCCGCGGCCAGACTTGCTCGCGCTAGCGTGCGTTGCCATCGCTTCCCTCCTCGTCATCCGCCCGTATGGCCTCGAGCAGCATCTTCGCCGCGTCATCTCCCACCAGGTCACGAGCGCGCACGGTGAGGTCCGTCGCCACGTCGCGCTGTCCGGACCGGGCCGCATCGGTGGCGCATAGGAGCAGGCAGACGGCAATCTCGGCGTTTGCGCCGTCCGGCAGGCCCTCTTGGGCGAGGATGTCGTGGCACTCCTGGTCGTCGACGAGGTCGGGGTCGTGGTCGGTGCCAGCCGCCTGGTCGAGGGCGGCCGCAAGCGACGCGTCATTGGCGTCGAGGCGTCGTGCGGCACGCAGTGAGGCAGCGGCGACCTGGGGCTTCTCGCACACGATGAAGTAGTCCGCAAAGTTGGCGAACGCCCGCGCAAGGTGGCGCACGTCGCTCGCGCGCTCGAAGACCGAGAACGAGAGGGCCAGGTACTCCCGCACGTCGCCCTCGTTGTAGTACAGGTCCGCCAGGTTCAGGCGGTGCTCGCAGCCCATCGGGTTCCAGCGCACGGCATGGCGAAGGGCCTCGACGGCCATGCCGTAGTCGCCCACGTGAACACAGGCAAGCGCGAGGTCGGCATAGAGACGGTCCATGGGCTCGCCGGGATCGCGCAGCTCGCGTGGGTCGCTCTCGACGCGACGATAGGCGAGCCTCTCGAACAGCGTCGGGAAGCTGAACCATTGGAGCTCGTCGGTCGTGGGGCAGTTGCGATCGACGTACTCCTCGGCGTCCTCGGCCAGCCGCGAGAGCAGCTCCTGGGCGAGCTCGTCCTGCCCCTGGAGCAGCAGGCTCTCGGCCTCGATCAGGTCATCGGTCATGCTCGTCTGGTTCATGTGGCTCCTCCTGCAGGCAGAGGCCCGTCCGTGCGTCCGACCTAGTGTAGCCTACCCCTGCGAGGGGTTCCCGATGCGCTGGCATCTCCCGCCAGCGCGAAGTCTATCTGGCCTTGCATCACGTCCACGCTCGCCACGCGCACGGCGATACGCCGACCTGGCCGCCAACAGGCGCCGCTCTCCTCGCCAGTAAGCGCCATGAGGCTCTCGTCGTAGATGAAGCGCTCGCTGCCAAGTGATCGTGTTGACAGGAGACCCTCGGCACGGCTCTCCTCGATCATCACGAAGAGGCCGTAGCGCTCGACGCCCACGACGACTCCCGAGAAGTCCTCTCCCACGCGGGCGGCATACAGCTCGGCCATCTTGACGCGCTGGGACGCATGCGCCGCCGCATCCGCCGCCCTCTCGCGTTCGGAGCAGGTCCGGCACAGCTGCGGCAGGATGCGCTCCGTCTCACGCTGCACACGGCCCAGGGCGACTCGCTCCCCTCCAGGGCGACCCGCCTCCCCACGCGCGAGCAGGAGTTTCAGCGCACGATGCACGATGATGTCGGGGTAGCGTCGGATGGGCGAGGTGAAGTGGCAGTACGCAGGCGCCGCAAGCGCATAGTGGCCGTCGTTGTGCGGCAGGTAGACGGCACGCTTCTGGGCCCGCAGGAGCACTGAGTTCGCCAGCACCTCTCCCGTCGTGCCCCGCGCCGCCTCCAGGACCGCGCGAATGGCGCGCGGGTCGCCAGCGATGACCGCACGGTCCTGTGTGCCTCGCACCAGACCCAACTCGCGCAGCACGGGAATCGTCGCCTCGAGCTCCTCGGGCGAGGGACGTTCGTGCACGCGGTACGCACAGGGCAGCCCTGCATCCGAGATGAGCTTGGCTACAGACTCATTGGCAAGCAGCATCGCCTCCTCGACCAGACTCGTGGCACGCGTCCTCTCGCGTACGCTGACGTCCTTGGGATGGCCGGCGGCGTCCAGGATGACCTTGGCCTCCCGCGTCACGAAGTCGATGGAACCCCTTCGCGCGCGCCGCTCTCGGCGCAGGGACGCAAGCTCGTCCAGCACGGCAAGGCTCTCGGCGACCGGGCGCCGCCAGCGGCTGTCGCAAGGAAGGTCGTCCGGTGCCGCCTCGCCTGCAAGCAGACGGTCGGCTGCCGCATAGTCCAGCCGGGCCTTTGAGCGCACGGCCGTACGCAGGACTTCGGCCCCCAGCACCTCGCCTCGGCAGTCCAGGCGGACGATCACGCTCATGCAGAGTCGGTCCTCCTGCGGCTTGAGGGAACACACGTCGTCGCACAGGCGCTCGGGAAGCATCGGTATCACGCGGTCAACCAAATATGCCGAGCAGGTTCTCCTGCGGGCCTCCTCGTCAATGGGCGAGGCCCAGGACACGTAATTCGTGACGTCGGCAATATGGACCTCAAGCTCATAGCCGTCTGCGCGACGACGTGCCCCGATGGCATCGTCGAAGTCGCGCGCGTCACTGGGATCGACGGTGATCACGCAGGACTGCCTGAGATCGCGGCGACCAGGGTCGAGGGCTAGGGTCTCGGCCACGTTGGGCGCGATCTTCTCGGCTTGCTCGAGTGCCGCCGAAGCAAACTCCACCACCAGGCCATACGAGGCAACGACTGCCTCGATGCCCATGTCAAGCTCGACCGGAGAGCCCACGCGACGCTCTATGGTCACGACCCCGGCACTTTTGCGCGTAGGATATTCCAGGATGCGGCCGGCCACGACATCGCCGTCCGCAACGTCCAGCGCATGTGCGCTGTCGTCTGTGGGAAGCACGAAGAAGTCACGTCGGATGCGAGCGTCAAGAGGGACTACGACGCCCAGGGGCTCAGCCCGGCGAAACGTGCCGAGAAACGTGGCCGTGGCACGCCGGGCGACCCCCTGCACGTAGGCCAACCTCTCCCTGCCCCGACGGCTCGAGAGGCTCACCTGGACCTCGTCGCCACTCATGGCCTCGCGTATGCCGCCACGCCCCACGGCGAAGACGCCCTCGGCCGTCTCCACCGTCGCGACCCCAGGGCGAGACACGTGGATCGTTCCCGTCAGGACGTCCCCCTGCTGGCGGCGCCGCAGGGCGTCACGCCTTCTGCCGTTGCGGCGCGCGTGCTTACGTGACACGATGCCCCCCCTCGTAACGGACCCCGACCACAGCGGGCCTCCCATATGCCACGAATGCCCCCATCAAGAGGGGCGGCACGGCTGGATGGCCGCACCGCCCCCTCGCGAGCGCGTCATGCTTCTGTGGCGCACTAGACCTTGAGGTAACGCCTCATGGCGATCATCGATCCGAAGAGACCGATGAGCAGCCCTATGACGACCAGCGCCACGTGGGTGAGAACGAGCACGCTGAGTGGGAGATCAAACGACAGGAACTGTAGGCTGTTCTGAAGCCGGGGAATGACGACGGACATGCCTGCGCTGAGCACGATGACCGCCAGCGCGGAGCCGATGAGGGCCTCGAGCATGCCCTCCATCATGAACGGCCCACGAATGAAGCCATTCGAGGCGCCTACGAGGCGCATGATCGCGATCTCGCGGCGGCGGGCCGAGATGGCAAGGCGAATCGTGTTGTTGATGAAGACGAAGGCGATGAACGCGAGCATCACGACCAACGCGATTGCCGCGATGCGCAGGTAGTAGGTGACCGAGAAGAGCCTCTCGACGGTCTCGCGACCGTACTGGACCGAGGACGCGGGGTCATCGGCGTCATCCGCGACCTTCTCGAAGCCCTTGTCGGCAATGAGGTCGCCGGCGACCGACTCGACGTCCTTCGGATCCGTGAGGTTGATGACAAGCGAGGCGGGAACGGGGTTCTCACCGTCAAGAGCGGCCACCGCGTCAGCCGCATTGCGGTTGCTCATGGTCTGCTTATACTCCTCGAGGGCCTCCTCCTTGCTCTTGTAAGTCACGGACTGCACCGTACCCCAGCCCTCGATCTTCGCCTGGAGGGCATCGACGTCGCCCTGCGAGGCATCGTCGGACAGGAATGCCTGGATGGTGACCTGATCCTCAACGTTGCCCACCATGTTGCCGACAAGGACGGAGCCCAGGACGAACAGGCCGATGACGAACAGCGACAGGAAGATGGTCACGATGGCACCGAGGACCGTCGACCAGTTCCTCCGGAAGTGGCGACCCGCCTCACGCAGGGAATAGCCAAGATTAGAGAGCACCATAGTAGCCGTAGCCTCCCCTCTCCTGGTCGCGCACCACGTGACCGCCCTCGAGGGCGACGACGCGCTTGCGCATGGAATCAACCATCTCGCGGTCATGGGTGGCCATGACGACGGTGGTGCCCGTGCGGTTGATGCGGTCGAGCAGCTTCATGATGCCCAACGAGATCGCGGGGTCGAGGTTGCCCGTCGGCTCGTCGCAGACCAGAAGCGGCGGTCGGTTGACCATGGCACGAGCGACGGAGACGCGCTGCTGCTCGCCACCAGAAAGCTGGTCGGGATAGTTGTCCATCTTCTCGGCCAGACCGACGAGGCGAAGGACCTCGGGGACCTGCGCCTTGATAACGGAGCGGGGCTTGCCGATGCACTCAAGCGCAAAGGCGACGTTCTCGTAGACGGTCTTGTCGGGAAGCAGCTTGAAGTCCTGGTAGACCGTGCCGATCTGGCGACGCAGGTACGGGACCTTCCAGTTGCGCAGGGACGTAAGCTCCTGGCCGGCCACGTTGACCTTGCCGCTCGTGGCGCGCAGTTCGCGCGTGAGGAGCCTGAGGAAGGTCGACTTGCCCGAACCGGAGTGCCCCACCACAAAGACGAACTCGCCGGGGTAGATGTCAAGGCTGACGTCCTCGAGAGCCGGCTTGTTGGGCTGGGCCGGATAGATGAGGGTGACGCTCCTGAGCGAGATGGTCGGCTTACCCGTACGGGACACTACCGGGGCGGGGTCATCCTGCAGGGGCGCGAAGACGCTCGTGAATCCCTGCTGGGAGGTGATGTCCCGCTCCTGGGCCGCCTTCTCGGAGACGACGATGCCCGCATCCTGCAATGGCGCCTGGGAAGTGGTGTCGGGTTGCCCCTGCGGGGAGGGCTGCCCGTATGAGACGGACTGGCTCATGGGAGCGGATACGTCACCGGAGTCTGGCTGCCCCGCAGAGGCCGGTCCAGACATGGCGGGGGCAACGTCATCGGAAGACGCTGCCGTCGAATCGGCAGACGATGCAGCCGAGAAGTGCGCCGAGTGAGCTGGACCTGAATATGTCGATTCTGGTTGTGATGCGTCGAAGGAAGACTGACCGGCTGGCTGAGCCTGCACGACGGACTGGTCGGCAGACGCCTCCCGACCATCCTGCTGCGTCAGCGGGACCTGCTGCTCCAGGTCCTCGTCCCCCTGTCGCTCGCTGCTGCGAAAGTGGTTGGCCACAAAAGCTCCTTTTTCTATATCGCGCAACGGACAGATTTCCTGACAGTCTACCAAAGCGCCCACCACCCCCTTCTCTGCTCGTGGTGGAGCACACAGAAACTGGGGCTAAGCGTCAGACAATCTTCAGGCAGAAGGCGGGACAGGGACCTAGGGGCTAGCCTTCGGTGACCTTCTTCCAATCTGCCGCGAACTTCGCCAGGCCCTCGCTCGTCAGCGGGTGGCGGACGCACCTCCTGAGCGCCGCGAGGGGCACGGTGGCGATGTCGGCGCCCATGAGGGCCGCTTGGGTCACGTGGTTGGGGGTGCGCACGGAGGCGGCGATGATCTCGGGGCCGCCCTCCTCGTCCCACCAGCCGTAGTCGTAGTTCCTGACGGCGTCGACGACGGTCTCGAGCTGGGCCAGCCCGTCGTCGGCGACGTCGTCGAAGCGGCCGACGAACGGCGAGACGTAGCGTGCGCCCGCGCGTGCGGCGAGCAGCGCCTGGGGGGCGGAGAAGACGAGGGTCATGTTGACGCGGACGCCCTCGGCGGCGAGCGCGTGGCAGGCGGGCAGCGACTCCTCGCAGACGGGGAGCTTGACGACGACGTTGGGGGCCAGCGCGGCGAGGCGGCGGCCCTCGGCGACCATGCCCTCGGTGGTCTCGGCGGTGGACTCGGCCGAGACGGGCAGGCCCTCGCAGGCCTCGCAGATCCTGACCACGTGGGGCTCGAAGTCGGCAAGCCTGCCGCCGGTCCTCGCGTAGAGGCTGGGGTTCGTGGTGACGCCCGAGAGGACGCCCCAGCTGGCGGCCTCGCGGATCTCGTCGAGGTCGGCAGTGTCGATGAAGAACTTCATGCACGCTCTCCTTTCGCCAGACGGCATGCGCCGCCGATAGCCTTCCGGGGACGAATGGCCCCGGACCACAGGTGATGGGGTCTGCCCTACTGTAACTTGAAACGACTTGTCGCCTCACGTGACCGCAAGAATGACCGTACATTTGTCATGGGGCTCACGAATCATGGGCCCACGAGTCGACGAGGGGCTTTCGCCATACCCCGTAAATCGCATCTCGGCTAGCCACCAATCCGGCTAAAGCCCTCGCCAAAGGCCTCATGCACCTCCGAGACGATCACGATGGCTTCCGCATCGATGTCGGCAACGATGGCCTTGAGCCGAGTCGTCTCCGTCCTGCCCAGCACGCACATGAGCACCGGTCGGTCGTTGCCACTCCAGACGCCCCTGCCCTTGAGCTCGGTACACCCTCGCCCCAACCCATACATGATCTCCTGCGCGATCTCCGCATGGCGATCCGACACGATCATCGCCATACGCGCGGTGCGTGGTCCGTCGACCACCATGTCGATGACGCACCCCGCAATGTACATGGCTATTCCGGCGTACAGGGCATTGCGCAGGGAGAACACGGGGATCGATGCGAGCACGATGGCACCATCCACGATGATGCTCAGCATGCCCACGGGCAGGCCCGAGCGCTTCGCGACCAGCTGGCAGACGATATCGGTGCCACCCGTGTTCCCACCTGAGAGGAACACGATCCCTATGCCGGCACCCACGATGATGCCACCCCATATGGCCGACAGCAGAAGCTCCCCCTGGGCAGGCACCGGCAGGATCGGGGCCAGGGCGTCCGTAAGCAGGCCGCTCACGATGATGCCCAGGATGCTGCGGGCAACGTAGCTCCTGTCATGCGTCGTCAAAACGACGTAGAGCAGGAGCAGGCCGTTCATCACAATCGTCTGGATGCCGATGGGCAAGCTCACACCGACAGTCGAGGCGAGTGCCGAGAAGATCGTCGCCAGGCCCGTGAGCCCACCTGCCGCCAGACCGTTGGGGACCTCGAAGCAGTCAATGCCGACGGCATAGACGAACGACCCCAGAATGATGAGGAAGCCCTCGCGCAGCAGCCTCCTCCACGGCAGGCCGCCACGCATCGGCGGGGCGATGCGCGTCGGGGCGTCTTCCGTCATCGGCGCCCTCCCCCGCCGACCGCCCAGCGGTGGTAGCCGACGATGAACTTGTCCAGGTCGCCGTCATCCAAGACGGACTCAACGTTACCGGTCTCGACCCCCGTGCGCAGGTCCTTGACCAGCTGATAGGGGTAGAGCACGTAGCTCCTGATCTGGTTGCCGAAGCCAATCTCGTGCTTGGGGCCGCGCAACTCGTCGATCTCGGCCTCCCTCTTCGCCAACTCGAGCTCGTACAGACGGCTGCGCAGGATTCCCATGGCGATTGCCTTGTTCTGTATCTGGCTCCGCTCGTTCTGGCAGGTGACGACCGTGCCCGTCGGCAGGTGGGTGATGCGAACCGCAGAGTCGGTCGTGTTTACGCCCTGTCCACCATGGCCTGACGCATGGTATACGTCGATGCGCAGGTCGCCCGGATCGATATCGACCTCAACGTCATCGGGGAGGACGGGCAGGACCTCGACGCCGGCGAAGGTGGTCTGACGGCGCTTCTTGTCATCTGTCGGAGAGATGCGCACCAGGCGATGGACCCCCTGCTCGGCACGGAGCATGCCGTAGGCGTTTTTCCCGGACACTGTGAACGTCGCCCGGTCGATACCGATGGCCTCTGCAGCCGGCGCGTCGTTTACGGTCACCTTCCAGCCCCGGCGGTCACAGTAGCGCAGGTACATCTTGAACAGCATGTCGCACCAGTCTTGCGCCTCAAGCCCTCCCTGACCAGGCGTGACCGTGACGATCGCGTCCCCGTGGTCGAGGTCGTCGGCAAACCAGCTCGAGAGCTCGAGCTCGCCCAGCTCGTCCTCGAGGGCACCGCAGATGCGGGCCGCCTCGTCGAGAAGGTCGCCGTCGCCCGTCTCCAGGCCAAGCTCAAGCGCCGCCGACGCGTCGCCCAGCCTCGTGCGCGCATCCTCGATGCCCTGGACATCCTCCTTGGCGCGCGTAAGCTCGGTCATAGATCGGCTTGCCGCGTCCGCGTCGTCCCAAAATCCGGGGCGTGCGCTCCTCTCCTCCAGCTCCGCCACGACCCGGCGACGCTCGTCGATATGGAGGTAGCTCTCGACCTCATCGAGACGTCGGGCAAGTGCTTCGATGTCTGCCTTGGAGACGTCCATCGTCTATCGGTTCCTGCCGTGGCAGTTCTTGAACTTCTTCCCACTGCCGCAGGGGCAGGGATCGTTCCTGCCGATGCCCACGTATGGATCGGGATCGTCGGACTTGCGGTACGTGGAGGGCTTCGAGGCCGCAGGGGACTTGCCGTCGCGCCCTCGGACCGCCATGCCGCCTTGGGGCGCGCGAGCCACTGCGCGAGCACCCCCCTGGTCGCCGTCGACCTCGGCTGGTCCGGAGAACTTGGCCCCACGCAGGCCGTCGTCCTCGGTGGGCTCGGGGGTGCGGGCGAGCTCGATGCGCAGGATGGTGCGGAGGAAGTCCTCGTACATGGTGTTGACCAGCTCGGTGAACGCCGCATACGCCTCCGTCTTGTACTCGACGAGCGGATCGCGCTGCCCAAAGCCACGTAGGCCGATGCCGGTCTTGAGGTAGTCCATCTCCTGAAGGTATGCCATCCAACGCGTGTCGATGACCCTCAGCATGACCTGAGCCGAGAGCTCCTGGATGATCTCGCTGGAAAGGCGATCGGACTTCTCCTTGTAGCACGACCCAACGTAGTCGCCTACCACCTCGACGATCTCCTGCTGGTCGCCATTCTCGGGAAGGGACGGCAGGTCCGCGCGCCCCGTGAGTTCCGCAACCCACTTCCGCAGGCCCTTGAGATCCCAGTCGTCCACGTCGACGCTCTCGGAGCAGAACTCGGCAACGCGGCGCTGGACGGTCTCGAACGTCACGTCGGCGATGTGCTCGACGAGGTCCTTGCCGTCGAGAATCTTGTTTCTCTCCTCGTAGATGACCTGACGCTGCTTGTTCATGACGTCATCGTAGTCAAGTACGTTCTTGCGCATGGAGAAGTTGATCTCCTCGACCTTGCGCTGGGCGCTCTCGAAGGCCTTGGTGACCATCTTCGCCTGGATGGGCATGTCGGGCGGCATGTCGTACTTTGTCATCATCGCCGCGATCCGGTCCATGCGGTCGCCGCCGAAGAGCCTCATCAGATCGTCGTCCAGAGACAGGTAGAACTGGGTCTCGCCGGGGTCTCCCTGTCGGCCCGAGCGGCCGCGCAGCTGGTTGTCGATGCGACGGCTCTCATGGCGCTCCGTGCCGATGACGCAGAGACCCCCGGCAGCCACCACGTGCTCGCGCTCGGTCGCACAGGTCGCCTTGGCCTGCTCCAGGGCGACCGCGCGCTGGTCGCCATCGGCCTCTTCGGGGTCGACGCCCGCCTCGCGGAGGAGTTCCTCCGCCAGCTCGTCGGGATTGCCGCCCAAGAGGATGTCGGTTCCACGTCCCGCCATGTTCGTGGCGATGGTTACGGCGCCCTCCCGACCCGCCTGGGCCACGATCTGCGCCTCTCGCTCGTGGAATTTGGCATTGAGGACCTCGTGCTCGATGCCGCGCTTGTCAAGGATGCGCGAGAGGCGCTCGGAACTCTCGATGGAGACCGTGCCGACCAGGCAGGGTTGGCCCTGTGAGTGACGCTTCGTCACATCGTCGGCAACCGCATTGAACTTGGCGTCTATGGTCTGGTAGACGAGATCGTCGTGGTCCTCGCGAATAACGGGCTTGTTGGAGGGGATCGCCTGGACGGGCAGGCTGTAAATCTCCCGGAACTCTGCATCCTCGGTCATGGCGGTGCCGGTCATGCCAGAGAGTTTGTCGTAGAGTCGGAAGTAGTTTTGAAGCGTGATGGTGGCGAGGGTCTGGTTCTCCTCGCGGACGAACACGCCTTCTTTGGCCTCAATTGCCTGGTGGAGCCCCTCGGAGTAGCGCCTCCCCTCCATGATGCGGCCCGTGAACTCATCCACGATCTTGACCTCGCCGTCCACGACCACGTACTGTTGGTCGCGGTGGAACATGTACTGCGCCTTCAGGGCCTGTTGCAGATGGTTGACCAGCTGGCCGCTCATGTCGCCGTAGATGTCATCCACGCCCAAGTTGGACTCGATCTTGCGCAGGCCCACCTCGGTGGTGGCTATGGTGTGCTTCGCCTCGTCCATCTCGAAGTCCACGTCCTGCATCAGACCGCGGACGGCACGCGCAAAGTCCTTGTAGATGCTCGCCGACTTGGTTCCGGCCCCCGAGATGATAAGTGGGGTGCGTGCCTCGTCGATGAGAATGGAGTCCACCTCATCGACGATGGCGAAGTGATGGCCGCGCTGCACACGCATGTTTGCCCTGGTGACCATGTTGTCACGCAGATAGTCGAAACCGAACTCCGAGTTGGTTCCGTAGGTGACATCGGCCGCATACGCAGGCCGCTTGAGGCTGAGCTTCATCCCGTTTTGCAGGAGGCCGACGCTCATGCCCAGGAAACGATAGATCTGCCCCATCCACTCGCTGTCTCGCTTGGCGAGGTAATCGTTAACCGTGACGATGTGGACCCCATCACCCGGTATGGCATTGAGATAGCCGGCGAGCGTGGAGACGAGCGTCTTACCCTCACCCGTCTTCATCTCGGCGATCATGCCCCTGTGAAGCGCAATGCCGCCAATGATCTGGACGTCGAAGTGGCGCATGCCCAAGACGCGCGACGACGCCTCCCTCACCGTCGCGAACGCCTCGGGAAGAAGGTCATCTAAGGTCTCCCCGTCCGCATTGCGCGCCCGAAGCCTTTCCGTCTGGGCCCGCAGGCCCTCGTCCGAAAGTTCCCTCATGGCGGTTTCGTAACCGCTGACCTGGCTGGCGATCTGCTCGAGTTCCTTCAACTGCTTGTCGGCACCTCTGGAGAGAAGGCGCGAGAAGAGGTTTGGCATGGGATTCCTCTTGATAGTGTGGGGGACGCAAAGCCCCTGCGCGTTCCGATAGCCCTCCTACTGTATCAATTGGTGAAACCACGCAGTTGGCAAGGGGACGCAACCACGAAAACGGCACCACGGTCAAGAGCACGCACGCCTTCCCCACGCCGTGGCCCGTCCTACGCCTCGATCGCCGCAGGGCCGTCCACGTCCTCGCCCCTCCCTTCCATGCGAGTCAAGGCATCCTCGACGGCCTTTGCCACGCCGGCCGCAGGTCTTCTCAATCCCAGCTGGGGCAGCCTCCGACGATAGTCCTCGTACAGCGCCACGACTTCTCCCAGCCTCCCTATCGCCGCAAGCCCCTCGATCAGGCAGACCGTCACGTCCTCACGTGCCGGTTGCACGTCATACGCCTCGCGCGCAAGCCGCGCCGCAAGACGCGGCCTGCCCTCTCTCAGCGCAGCGGCGGCGGTCGCCGAGGCCACGTCGACATAGAGCGACCGGAGCGCGTCTGTGCGGGCATCGGCCAGCCCAGTGGCGTCCATGGGATGAAAGTCGACTCCGCCCCCGTACATCGTGCATGCCCTGCAGCCCAGGCGCACCATGTCACGATCGTTGCCCTCGACCGCAAGTGCGTCACGGGCGGAGCGCTCAAGGTCGTCCACGTCGCAGGACACGATCGCGGGATCGAGCGAGACGATGCCCTCGATCTTGTTCGATATGATGGGATTGGTGCCAAGCTCCCTCGATCCCAGCGCCTTTCGGCAGGCGCATATCGACTCGTATAGCCGCTTCAGGCCTGATACGTAATCAATCTCACCCCAAATGCTTGCAATCAGGTCCCGACGAGACACCCTATGCCCAACTGCAAGGGCGAGCATCCCGATCACTTCCCTTACATGACGACGCACGAGCCTCTCCGCGGGAATGCGGCGCTTGCCCACCCACACCTCGAAGTTTCCTAGGATGGATACCCGCACCGCCGGACTGGGCTTGACCCCATCCGCACCCCGGCTGCGGCTCAGGGCTTGCGGGTGCGCCTCCACCGCCTGCGCCCCATCCTCAAATTGTGCAAGGGCTGTCGATACGAGCCCCCTCCATCCCTCGGGAATCAGACCATGGACCTCGGAGGCGAGGTCTCCCGTATCGTTCAGCACCAGATTCACGGCCCATAGGACGTCCCTGCTGCAGTTAAACCGGGAGAGGTGATCAAGCCTCACGGGAACATGGGTCTCGCCGCGGGAGGCGGACGCCAGGATGCGCAGCACGTCTCCCAGCTGCCCCTCGCATGCCATCTCCTGCTCGGGGGTAATCTCCCCGCCAAGCCTGATATCAATGACGGACATGACGAGGCGTGCCGCATGTGCAAGGTAGTCGGCGCTGCGGCAGGTCGCATACCCCAGCGCCCTGTTCGCCCGAACGTGCGCTCGCGCCATCGCCGAGTTCCTCAGATCGGCTATCGCCGCAGCGAGCAGGAAGACCGCCGTCAACAGGCCATCCCCGTACTCCTCTGACTTCGCAATCGCCACCTCGGCGCAGGGGAAATCGGATTCCCTGCCCATGAGTATCGCTGTCGTTGCGGAAAGTGCGTTGCGGTAGACGTCGATACGACTGTCGCCAAGCTCCCGCATGATGCTCTGCGCCCGCTCCCGATCCACGCGCTCCTGACTGACGGGCACCTCACCCATCAGTGTCTCGGCAACAGAGAAGTCCATGCTCAGCAGTGCCGCCGCAAACGTCCCCGGGTTCCTGCGTGCCGGTAGGTCCACCAGGAGATTGAAGGCCTTCGAGAACCTCCCGGAAAACAACGCCGCCTGGGCGACGGCATGCAGCCGCAGCGCAGTCGCGATGTCCCTGCCCGAGGCATCCACCGTCCTATCATCTCCGCCTATGGCATCAAGGCCGTCGCGACAGCTTGAGAGGATCATGTCCATACGTTGCGCGTCATACTCCGCATTCGAGAGGCCCCTTGCCGAAACGCAGGCCTCTCGTCCCTTCTCCAAGACACTCCGTCGGGCGAACACCTCATCGAGCGCCTGCTGCGCGAGGAGAACGTACGTCTCCCTCCCGTGTCCCCGCTCCTTGAGGTAGCCGATGGAGCGCGCCACCAATGACGGCGCCCCCGCCACCACATACTGAAAGCCGCTCTCGCATCCCATCTCGTACAGCTCGGGCACGTCGTGGCAGAGCCCGCACACCAAGGCGGACCTTCTGTATTCCCCGCGTTGCGCCAAAACTCGCGCCGAGCGCACCACGAGCTTCGTATAGTTCTGAGCCACAGGCTCGATGCTCGAGAGCGTGGCACGAAGTCCCTCGATCTCGCAAAGCCCCGCGACACCGAAGCGGCCGCCATGGGACGTCACACCAAGGAGCGGGACGGTTGACTCCATCAGGAACAGCTCGTCTGCATCGAGACGGTCGAGGAGCTCGGCCAGGTCTCCCTGAGTCCCCTTCCCAAGAAGCATGAGGGCCAGGCGGAGCTCGACCTCTTCATCCGCAAGCGTCTCTCGCAAGGCAAGCACAATCTGTTCCCGCAGTGCCCTCACGTAGGCAGAGTCGTCTTCAAATGCCTGGATTCCCTGGCGTGCGTCTGAGGTGGCTGCAACGTAAAGCGCGGGAATGCCATGTGTCAGTCGAGAGATGGGGTCATTCCCATACCATCCCCTCGCCGTAAGCTCAAAACAACCGGCAACTACCGCACGATCCCTAAGCTGTTCGACAAGGGCGGCAGACTCGCTGCGGATACAGAGTATAACCGTACAGCCATCATCAAGCATCTTGCGAATCGCCCGAGTCTCTCGCGCAACCGCCGATTCATCTCCGGCAGTGAGTCCATCAATGCCAACCGCAACCCTCGCGTAACGCTCCCGCAGTGCGTGGACCTCGCGCGCAGACCTTGAGAGGCGCGCGGGGGTCTCGTCCTCACCCGCACTCGAGAAGTCGAGAACGCGCGTGAACGCACCACGCTGCCGCTCGGACTGCAACAGGGCGTTCATCGCATGAGTCTTGCCAACACCTGGCTCGGCGCACAATACAACCAGATGGCTCGACTCATCCCTCTTGCGCCCGAGCGACTTGACAAGGAACGTGTTCGTCGGCAGGGACATATCGGAGTCGATGGAATCGATGTACTCGCAACGCCCGTCGATCGGTACCTCATAGCCACTCATTGCACAACCCTCCCGTCTCTTGCCGGAACCGTAGCTCCCAGCGATTTGCGATATGGGACCGTTATGCAACTTAATAAAGCTGAATAGAATGAGAACTCAGGGGGATTCGGTAGAAGCAGCAAAATGTTTTGCAAGTTACGTGCAAGCAGCATTGCGATGCACTTAAACAGCCTTTTAGAGGATCTAGATGAAGGCCTACCCCCTACCAAGTGAGATCCGGCGCACGGGGAATATTTCGGCGAACGGTAGCAGCTTCCCCATACGCGTCCGGGACCGGGCGCGGGCCGCGCCC
>ERZ773065.54-NODE-54-length-79183-cov-4.325131_pt1 | contig 79183 bp, 89 predicted proteins | sample MGYA00580623_ERZ773065 | MGnify/ENA primary metagenome ERZ773065 (study PRJEB29015, sample SAMEA2738017) | human oral metagenome | biome: human oral; feature: human-associated habitat; material: dental | place: China | collected 2047 ... | reverse complement strand
GTTTATTAATTTAATCAACTATTATTATTGTTTGGTTAGATTATATAATATAATTAGTGATATAATATATCCAGACATTAATGCTTGTGTGTCTTAGTGCTAAATATTCTAGCTTATGAAAGAAGATAATATAATTCACTTCATAGGGAAAGTAGGAGAAGAAAATGGATCTGATTTTTATCTAGTCCTGCGCTTATCTAATAATATTCTTTGTGATTACAAAATAAACTTTGAGTACTTAGTCAATGGGAGTTGTAGCTTAAATTACAAAATATCAGGAAAGCTAGATCGAGAGTGTTCTTCAACAAACACTGTCTCTGTTTCATGTTGGCCTCCTATCTACAAAATACAGGAAAATGACGAAAAGACGCATTACTTTGGCAAGAACCTTTCAGTTATTCCGGATATTGTGGAGATTAAAGAAAAAGAAGAAAAACTTCTCGAAAAACTGGAGCAAAAGACTAAAACCAGAGCCTTAAGTTTTCCGGCTGAGATAGTAAAATTAATCAACTTTATAGATGAGTCTCAGTCAATAGGTATGAAAAGTCAGCTAAGCACACTCTTTCTTTTGTTTTTATTTGAGATTGAGAGGAAGCTGTTTTCTATAAGCCGATGGTCGAGAGAAGAACCGTCGAAGTTGGGTACTAGTAAGTTAGTTGAGTATATTAAGAAGATCTCTCTTTTATCAAGATTAATTCAAGGAGATCATGTTGGTAGTGTTTTTATCGGGGATGTTATTAGTCTTATTAAAAGATACTCTCCTAATTCTAAAATTTCTCTTAAATTTTCAGAAGAACTGAGTATCTCAATAGAAGAGTTAGATCATCTTCTGTCCGTGCACCTCTTTTGTTTTATATTGTTAAAAAATGAGAAAGAGTTCATAAAAGTTCATATCCCTAGGTATAAAGAAGCAGTAAATAACTTAACTTTGATGCTCAATAGTGAACAAGAGCTTGCTAATATTCTTAAAGCGTTGGATAAGCTTGGTATAAGGAACGAGATATTGTACCAGAGTGGTTCTATTGATTACAATGTTGTTGTAATTTTAAAATTTGATTCGGATGTTTCTTTTACTCCCCCTCCTAGCTGTAGTTACAAAACCCTTTGTGCTAAGCTACTTTGCTTAGAAAACCTGGATCTATTAGAAACACCAAGATTGGATGTCCTAGTAGCAATAACGAAGAAGTATCTTAGCCAATTTCCTAGACTACAAGATGAAATTGGGCTCGTAGCAGCAACAAAAGGAGGGGAGTTCGAACGGATGTTTGAATCAATCAGATGTGATATTAAAGGTAGGCTAACAGGTTTAGCATGTGAGAGGGGGATTAAAATATTAAGGAGGGAATATGACATAATAGCAGAAAACACTACTTCTTTTGGAGAAGAAAACTACGATGATTCCCTTAATTATGAAAAAGCATCAATTAAAACAATTAAAGATTATTTGTTGTTAATAGATAAATATTTTAATATTTCTGATTTGATATATAGATTTTTGGTTTTCTTCTGTGAAGTAGATCAATAATATGAAAAAGCTGAAGACATATTTTAATAGTTGGTTTTTTGGAGACGGACAAGACAATTCTAAATTCTTTGTTCCAATATTCGGAATTGATAAAATTATTTGCAGAATAACTCCAGACGAAGTAAATGACATACTTGAGTTTCGTTTGTTAGATCCCGAGAAAGACATTGACCTTAATTCAGGAACTCCATATAAGGTGAAATATCCAGAGGGGTATCTTGTAAAACCCTTCTTTTCAGAACTCCTCTATTCCAATATTCATTATTCTTATAGAGGAGTCTATTGTAGCCTGTTTTGCGGAGGGGAGGATATAAAAGAAGTTGCGAGTGTTTATTATAACAAGAAGATGGTCTCTTCTGATAGTGAACATCTCTTTTGTTTTGGATCTCAAAATCCGTTTATTGAACCTGAGTTGGTGTATTGGTCTCTTAGGTTTTGGATAATGCAGAATCCACAAATAGCTAATGTACACCACTTCAATTTATTAAATGATATTTTTCCTAGAACATTTTCTGCAAATTATCCTGGGTTTGGTCTAGCCTACACACCCTATATAGACTCAAAAGAACTAAAAGCTTTTCCAACTTTTATAGATTTAGAAGGCACTGAGAGATATACAAAACACTTTTCATATACTGATAGTTTATTTTATTCTATTGGTAATAAATTTAGGTTTGTTGAAGAAAGATCGGAGTTGTGCTTGGATGATATGAGTACAGCAGAGCTAAAAGAGGCGTTTCTTTATGAATTATCTCCACTTCTTGGTTTTGACACTTCTGAAAATTGTGGCTGTCGTATAGATATAAGCCCTTCTTTATTAAAGCAAGCTATGGAGATGTTAGGAAATTTAACTCTATTGTATAATCTAACTAAACTTGAGAAAAAGGCAGTGGATTTTCTTAGTGAGGCTTGTATGAAAAACTCACCTACTTTGTTAAGTATTTACAAGCATATACTTAACAAAAGATGTAATTCTGTTTATCAAAAGTCTCTTACTTCATATGCCACGGTTTATCTAGAAAATAGTACTGGCGGACCTAAGGTTACTGGAGGTCGGGGAGGAAAACAGGACATAGATACACTTAAAATTGGGATTTACCAAGCAAGAAAACTTGTAGAGTCAAGAATAATTCTTGCTCTTCTGATCCCCTATCTTAATGACATTGTAAAGGGACTGCGCTAAGATGATAATCTATAGAAGGCTGTTAGAGAGATTCGGAGACATTAATTTATATTTATGTCTATCCGATAGTCCTCAAAAGGAAGATTTTATGAGGCCTGTTGAGGATGAAATAATCTTCCCGAGTGTTGAAATTAATATCCTACAAAAGATTATCCCCAACTCTTCCCCACCAACCGAATTTGAGAAAGTAAGTGGAGGTGATGTGGTTAGATTGTGTTATTGTAAGGAGGTAATAAACAACTATGAGTTCTACTACCCAACAGCAGAAGACACCGAGACTGCAGCAAACAAAACTGAGATTATAAGAGATTCTCGTTGTAGTAATATGGGTTTATACTTTTACGTGGTTTGTACGAAAGAAGATCTTCCTAATACTATAGCCCCCATTGATGAGACCGAGACTCTCTTACAAACATTAGAGACAAATTCCAGTTTTGAAAAGGGCCTAATTAAGGCTTGTTTGTTTACAAACTATAGAATAATCTCTCAAATAACTAGGGAGTTTTTGTTTAAGAGAGTACATTTAAGAAAGGGAGCGGATAAAAAGGCAGTAAGTTCTGTGCTTGATGCTTACCAAGCTCTTCTTAAAATAAACTACAAGTCTTTTATCCTATTTCGGAGGTTTTGTATTGAAGAGAATAATTTAAATATTCATAGTCTGAGTCACTATGATATTTTGGATTATTTACAAAACCAACTAAATATTTCAGTAATGAAATATAAAAATTATGAGTTTAGCTCTTTAATTAGTTGTTCTTCTGATACTAGGCCCATTGGGTATCGCACTGCTTATTCTAATTTTCAATATTGTGTTGTAGATTCTTTATTTAATGGAGAGTTCGATGACATACCTTTTCATGAAAACGTAGAAGATTCTTCTGAGGTATTTCAGTTTCAAATAGGTCCAACAAAGGTAGAACAGCTTGAAAAAATAGAAAGAGAGTTGAGGAGTTTTGGGATAGAGTTTGAAATACTACTCAACCAAAAAGACCTTGAAACATCAAAACATGATATAGTTATCTCTATAAGAAATGAAAATAGAGCAATAAATAAGTTTGAAACAGATTATAGTCAATGTGATGATATAGTTAAGAATTATTTCTTTGAATTTGATCTAGTTTTCAATATGTTGTCATCGGGCGGTGGTATCATGAATGCGATGAGCAAAGTATCAACGGTTAGAGAACTTTGGGGTAAGATAGTAGAAGAGATTCTTTATTTTCCAAAATTTGGGTATGAAAATCTTGAAGATTTTTTAGTATATCAAATCTCCTTTTACTCAGAAGATGATTATTACAACGACCCTGGAGACTCTATAATAGGAGATTTTACTTCGAGTTCTTTTGTTACCGGAGAGCCAGAGGATTCAAAGATCGTAAATGGAGAAGCTATAAGAAATGAGCTCTTTCTATTTAAAAATCAACAAAAAGAAGAGTACAGACCTCTAAATCCTCTTGGAATTATTCAAACAATAACACCCGGCAGCTATAAAAATGAGGAATTAGATAGGATTGGAGATCTAAAAATTAGAAACAGGAAGAAGATGATAGAAGCCCTTAGGGATTATAAGCTTCGAGTTAAGTTCCTGTCTCTTCTGTACGAATCTTTATTATATAATTGGAATGAGTGTAGGCAGGATTTGTAACTTTAGGTATCTTCTATATCCTGGATTTAAACATTTTCACTTATCCGAAAGTATAGATAAATATTCCTGGAAGACCCTTGAGTTTAATCTAACATTGGAAAGCATTGAAGAGAGGAAGATGCTTAAGCTTAGATTCCCTAAAGATTGCTATAAAGTTCCAAAAGAGGCTTTAAAAACAAATAACGAGGAGATAGAAATAAGTCTTACCTTTCTTCCTAGTTATTTGGAGTCGTTAGGATCCTTTTGTTCACCAGGGTTTTATGAACTTAGGGGAGATTTCCTAATCTGCTTTGGAGATAGCCTTAAAAACTTCAAGCTATCTGAAAGGAGTAATAGTGATATAATAGAGAATGAACTTGTATACTTAGCTCTTAGATTATGGGCGATTTGCTATAAAGGCAGTCTTGATGCTGATTTATTTGCACTACTATCTCAAATTTATTCAGAAACCCTTATCCCAAGATTAATATTATTCAATGATTATCCCTGGGATTGGGGAATAGGTGTTATAATAACTTGCGGTAAATCTTTTATCAAGAGATTTATCTTATACCCTCCTCAAACTAGTTCAGGGTTTTTATTTCTAGAAAATGCTCCTATTATTTATTTCTATGATTCCGAAATAAGTTTTGAGGAGGAAGTGGGTAGAATAGAGCATGAAGAAACCCTCTATGATTTAATATATTCTGAAATGTCTAAGATAAGAGACTTATCTGAGAATACTTTTGGAAATATTGATAATGGTACCTTCTTCTTGCCGGGAGCTCTTTATATGGAGAGAGGGGTGTTAGACTTAGCCTTGAATATTTCAAAGGATGATATAGAAAGAGAGAAAGAAACTATGGAGTCTACTAAAAGAAGGATAGAAAAACTTCTTTGCTGGTTTCCTAATATTCTCCACAGATTAAGAGAGGTCGAACCATTACTTATAGAGAGACTGTTTAAAATTCCAAAGAATATACTACAAAGTAGAGAAATTCCTGGAAACACTACAGAGTTGGAGCTGCTAAGAGAGTTAGCAATTAATACTTATAATTTTTCAAACTCCTGGAAGCTCCTTAAAATAGTAATACCATTCATTAGTGAAATGAGATTAGATAAATCCTATGCTATTCTATAGAAAGAAGTTACAAGAGTTTACTGAATTTGGAGAAAAGCAATACCAATACTTGGAGATAAGTAATAAGATAAGAGAAGAAAGCTCTGACCTAATAAAGGCTGAACTACAACACTTCTCCATCTCAGGCAGCAAGGAGAGTACTGTTTGCAATATATCAGCAACACAAAAGACAGACGTTGTTAACAAAAGTCTTAGGTATTCCACTGCTATATTAGAGAAGAATACGTGTTTTTACTTCTGTTTTAATTTGACCAACAGTTCCCTAGAGGAGGAGATCTTTATTGATACGGACGACGAGCTCGAACCCTTGTTTCTAAATGAGAATTGCTTTGCCACTTTTATTAAAGAGAATGGAAATCTGGATCTAACTAGCGAAGATAGTGCACTTCTTCAATTATTTATTAAGAAGATTATTTCTGCCGGATTGTATTTTGTAAAGAATAAGATAAAAACCCAGCTCATTTGTGGAAATTTTATACAGGCGGGAGATAATATGTCATTATATCAACTTCTCTTTACTCAAAACCAAATGGAGAAGCCTTGGGAGCCTGTGAAGATGATCCATGTTGTAGATTTATTCGATCTAGTTACTGATACTGGTCCTATTAAAATAGGTGGGATCCCTAATGGTCAAATAACCTCCGCATTTAGATATATTAACACTAATAGCATATTAAGTAAGCTAATTCCCAATAATAGTGTAAAACTAAATAAAGATGCTCTTATTATTGAAGGGGAGTCCTCAGTGGTTAATGATATACAGTATAGACTAAACGAAGAGCTCAGCATTAGGTGTGACATAATATATGAAGTTGATAACTATTCGATCCTGTCTGTTGTAGAGGACTTAGGACGAATAATAATGGACACAGGTGCAAAAATAATCAACGAAGAGCCCTGCTTTTTAGACTATAATCTGCTGGTTTATGATTTTCTACAAGTGGGTGGTCTAGAGAATGCTTTGGTTTCTATAGCCGCCCTTCCAGCACTCTTATCTAAAATACGAGAGATTAAATATCAAGATAAATTTCCAGGTATGAAAAAGAAGGAGTTGTTTGATGCAATATTCTCACATATTTACTTAGATCCATCAAGAACAGGAGGCGATAGTTTATATGGAAAGAGGCAGGTTATAGGAGACTCGGGATTCTTTCTTTATACTAAATTAAAATTATCCGGATCCATATATCCATTATTAAGAAGAGTGGATATAATATCTGAATTAGACTTCATAAGAGAGTATAAAGTAGAAACAGAAATAGATTTTCTTTTCTTGGTTAAACAATATTTTTATAGATATAGACTACTACACCTAATTAGTAGAATATTAGATTCATAGGCATAAGAGAGCAAATAAATGCTCTCTTATTTCTTTTTAAAACCTTAATAATAGATATAAAATAATTAAAAATAATGGAATTAAAATATATTAGTTATTCTATTACAAAAACCTTAAAGCTAGGTGATGGAATTCCTCCAATAGAAGAGGATGAGAAAATCGGAGAAGACACCCTTACTGCCTTTAGTTGCTATATTGCATTGGAAAAAGAGGAAAAAGAAAACGACCCAACAGGAGATAAAATAAACCTGAATATCATTGATTTTGATAGAGAATCTGGAAGTTCTATATTCTTCTATAAAATGAAGACTTTTGATATCATTCCGATTCTGTTTCAGAATGGATTTGACTTAAAAGAAAATAACCCAGTAAGCCTGGACGGAGATACAAATGATATAAGCGACTATACTTACTACAAGCTGGTTGTGTACTTTAGTTCGAAAATGCCAGCTGTATCTAGTGTATCTATGGAAGCCATATATTTATTTACTAGATTTAAATTAGCCTATGTTTGTGCCAGGGCCATTACTGGTAAGAGCTACTTTTATGAAAACTCTACATATATTAATAGGCTGTTCTCCGTACTTGAGTTCATCAATAAGTGGATAGGGACAAGTATAACTTTCTTTTCCCTAATGGAGAGCAAAAATGAATGGAAAGATAAGGTATTTCCAGAAACAGCATCTCTTCATTTTCAGATTATTAAAGTTGGAATAACTTCTAGAACTGCATTTGTAGTTAGTGAATACATTATGGACCCGATCTATACTCCAGCCGTTAGAAGACAAGAGGTAGACATAGACGATGAATTAAGTGCTGATTTTGTATTCTACTTTATACCAGAAGCTGGAGATGAGGTGGAAGATTCAGAGCAGTTTGATATTACTACTTTGACAAACGAGGAGATTCTCTTACTTTTGATGGATATGTCTAGAGTATTGTTGGGAGGGAGGACCAGGTCTGTTTATGCCAGCCCTAGGTTTATAGATAAGTGTTTGAACACTATCAATATAAAGAATCTTAATAGCCAAGAGCCCACTCTAACAGATCCGATTAAGGATGTAATCAATAAAATTACTTGGTATATTCCCTCCTCCCCCTTGTCAACTTTATTCAGACATAATGTGTCAGAGTCTGAGAGGGAAATACCCCTTAGATTCATACCAGATTTGAAAGAATGCAATAGACATGACTTAATATCTGCTTATAATGGCCTAAATGAGCACTATTCAAGGATTATGTTAGAATCTTTCTTTAATAATTATCTTTATAATTGTAACAAATGTAGACAAGATTATGAATGAAGTTTATATAAAAGCACATGGTTATAACTTAATTAGTAACTTAGAAGATATAAGAAATAGAGAGCCTATTCTACATGACCCAGAGACTAAGCTGAAGTGTAGGTTCTTTCAGGTTACTTGGGTTATTGAGGGCCCATATCCAGACTTTGAAAGGGAAACTCACTATTATGTTGTTTTCATAATCCCAAAGATAAACAACAAGGATTTTTCTTTGGTTTTCATTGAAGTAGATAAGGAAGATTTAATACTTAATCTGCAGAGAGATTATATGCCACGGGATCGGACTTCAAACAACAAGGTTGTTCTTACAATAACGACAAACAAAGAGCAGAGTTCGTTTAGTGATTTTGTTAAGGCCCTTTCCACTGAATTGGAAGAAGGGCTGGATGAGTTGTTGTGTTTGGCAGACTTGGAAGTTTCTACAAAAATCATAGTGGATAAAGACCCAGCAGTACATAGGAGGGGTATAGGTTACTATTTTGCCAAGCTCGTTTTATTTGCCAGTAAGAATACAAACCTATTTGATTTACAAGCTCTTAATGGTTGGGATTTAACAACACATTATTCCTCAAATAATATAATAGGAAGAGCTGCTGAGATAGTATCTAGATATCAATATTACATTGAGTTTTATAGAAAGAATTATGTATATCAGATGTTCGATAAGAGGACGGGAAGTTTAGCAAAGGAACCAGATTCGAGAAGGGACATTTTTGTTGTTACCTTTAATGAAAACATGGGGAAAGGTGAGAAGCTTGGTTTGATTTGTTCTTCTATAATTAAATTATACAACAAAAACCAACCTAATAAAATAGAAATGGTTTTATCTGGAGATCAGTATATAGAAAAACCACGTGACTTTAGTTTCAAACTAGAACCCAGTCTTCTTTTAACGATATCAAGACTTTTCGCGGAATTAGATGGACTATTTTTGAAAGGTGATGTTGAAAGTAGGTTGCTGAATATGTCTGTTGAATTAATTCAGAGAGCTAAAGAAATAAGTAAAAACAGATATTACAAAGGGGAGGAGGTAAGAAAGTCAATAGAAAGGGGACAAAAAATCAAATCTATTTGTAAAAATCTACTATTCTCTGGGGCTGGAGTAAACCCTGTGAGAGTTAAGCGGGGTTTTAATAATAGACTAGGTTCTGAGTTTACTCCTGCTTTCCTAGGTAATTTACTACTGGATGTTGAACCTATCTTCTTTGTTAACGAATATAGGAGCTATCCGTATACTAAAGATACTCTTTTGGAATTGACTGAATTACTTCAATTGGAGATAAACTACTTAAAGTTAATCTATCTCTCTAACTTCCTAGACTTTGAGTAATTTATGTTACTATTTAAAGATAAATACTATCATTACTATTTCGTTTCCAATCTATATCTAGACACAGAGGAGGTCTATGAGCGGGTTGAAGAAAAGATATTAGAAGGAGAAGCAGAGCTAGTTATACCATTTGTTTACTTCTCAGGAGATAAGAGTAGGTTGTCGAATGAGGCTGAATATTATGATCAATCATATACGTGGATCCACACTCTAGGTCCAAAAGATAAAGAATCTAGATTCTCTGGCTTGTTGAGGTGTAAATCTGAGATTGGAATACCAGAGCTGGAAATTAAATATGACTCCCATAATGACGAAGTTCCAAATCTATTAACTCAGATTATATACTCAATTAGGAAGGAATATGTTGAAAGTTTCTTAAATCCAACAAAAACGTGGCTATCCGAGTACAGAGAGGTGGATAGACTTAGGGCTTTGTATGAAGTAATTTATGTTTACCTTACATTAATTTCTACTTCTTGGTGGAGACTGAAATCGCATAGTTGTACTCTTAGAAGCCCGGAGGAAAAAAGAAAGCCAGATATTTACACTCTTCTTAGATTAGCTCACAGGTACATGAGTAAAGTTAAGATAAGATCAGATATAAACGGCAAAGCTCTAAGAGAGGAATTTGGATTGCCGTCAACCTGTGATTACTCTTTTGGGCCTTATCCAGCCCATCGTAAAATTGAGTTAGATAAAGACTTGGAACTTTTAAGTGTTGGAACTAAGAGATTGAGCTGTTTAGAAATAGAAGCAGGCTCCCCATTAATAGGTTGGACTAACCTATTTCAGCATGTTGAGAAAGACAGTAATATTTCTATATCTTGGAGAAGCCTTGAAGGGACTGGTGTTTATGTAGAAGGAACTGTAGAAACCCAAGAGAAGTTTGAGAATTTTATAGAAGAACTAAGTGAGAAAGGATTAGAGGTTGATGTTCACTATTTTGTAGATAAAGAAATTATCTTTAGCATAGCAAATTTAGAGAACTTTGAGCCTAAAGCGGAGAGTAGTATTTACTTCTCAGACTTCTTCCTAACTAGTTATATGGAAGGGTATGATTACTGGGGCTGGGTTTTGAGGTATATTACAGAATTTTCCAGCTCTTATAATCACTTGAAAGATTCTTTATTTTCTCTATCCTACGACCCAAAGTACAATATTGGGGGTGAAAATTATATCCATCGTCTTTTAGGAAGCTTTAGTGATACCTCTTGCGATTCTTCCGTACCTTCAATGTTTGGAGTTAGTAAAAGAGATTTGAACAAGATAAAGACAATGGCCATAAACCTAAGTGGCGGGCATAATATCAGCTTAAGGATAAATTCTGATTGGGATAATGATAAAATAACGCCAATACCAAGAGATAAGGTTGTCCCTGAAATCAAGAAGCTATTAGGGATAGATAGGCTTGTTATAATAATAGCAGTTGTATTCTTTCTTATAGGAAACAAAAACCAAACAATGAAATGAAATGAAAAGATTAGATGGTATTTATGGTCCGAATTTTGTTATAGGAGACTCGAAAACTATAAGCAAACCAGAGGATTTCGTAGACTTAGTAGAAACACTTGAGTCGGTTAGCCCATCTACTAATACTAAGAAGATGAGAGTTCCTTTCTTTCAGTTGGAAGTTTACAAAGAGGAACATAATGTATCCAGCTATTATCTGGTTTTCTTATTTGGGAAATCTCACTTATCACTTGTTGAAGTTGATTATGAAGATTTTATAGTAACTTTTCCCAAAGATGAGACTAACTTTACTCCGGATATTCTTTATATGCACATTCCTAGTGGGTTAGGGGAGATTAATGATATTCTTAATAGACTTGAAGATATCCTCACTCAAAAAGAAGGAGAGTTTACTCAATTCTCTGTAAAGTTTATAGAGATTGCTAAAAGGTCCTCTATCTCAAAGAACAGAAGTATAAACAGCATTGGGTATTATCTAGCGAGAACAGTACTTTCACTGAGCAAAGATAAAGGAACCCTAACTCCTACATTAAGGAGCGGAATTTCTCGAACTGATGCAACGAAAGAAGAAATTCTCCCTATTTGTATAGAAGTTGCCTCCAGGTTTTATGACTATACAGGACACTCTAAGAAAACTCTATACAATGATTTATTCCATCGTAGGGAGATTAGAAATAAAGTAACTCTGAATATAAGGTACTTTAAGAAGATCTATTTCATTAAATACAACTTAAATAATATAAAGGAAAGCATGTTTAAGTTACCTAACGGTAATCCAAACAGGTTTTATTATGTATCAGAATTCCCGGTAATCTATACTGGAGAAGAGGAGGAAAAGGCTGACTATAGTAGTATAACTAAGGATGAACTTCTCATACAAATATCTGAAAAACTAAGATTCTTGGATGAGTTTATTTACTTTGAGACGATGAGACTAAAAGATGTCTACGGGTATTCTTCTTCACTAACCCCGATAGAACTCACTAAGGAACTCTCAAACCTAGTGCTGAACCCAAGAGGAAATCTTGGTACTTTAAAGGAGAGTAATGCAAGGAGAAGGGAGATTATTGGGATTTTAAAGAAGTCATATGATTATATCCAAGCTGCAAATTACAGATCTGCATCCAACTCAGATATGCTCCCTAAATTCACCAGACCAGCCCTAGCCCTAAAACCAAAAGTAACTAGGTCTAGGTCCAAAGAAAAGCCAGAAGATTATAATGAGAGTTCGTTTATAAGGATGGCTGAGTTATTGGATGAGGAGATTCTATATGTTAAAGCAAAATCCATAATTAGACAATATTTATGAAAATTTTTAAAGATAAGTACTACCACTATTATCTTATTCACTTTACACATTATCCGGCGCATGCTAATTTCTGTAATAAAGTAGACCTTCTTTTGGATAGGGGAGATGCCAAATTAGTAACTCCCATAATACTATTTAGAGGAGACCGAGATTATTACAGTAAAATAGCCAGTTTCTATGATAGATTCTCTAAGTTTGCTGAAGAAGAAACTACAGAACTCCTTGAATCCATATCTAGTAGGTTCTTAACGATTCTTAGAGCAAAGAAGGATATTCCAGAATTAGAAGAAAAACTAGATTCCGGAGTATGTGAAAGTAATAGAGACTTATTAACTAAGATTTTATATACTCTTAGAAAAAGATATGTAGACGTAGCTAATACAACTCCAATAGTAGAAGAAGATTTGTTTGGGCTTTGCTTCTTTGATTTGGGGTGTGAGAAGACGAGATTAAGGGTTTTGTATGAAACAGCTTATGTTTTATCTAATGTAGTCTTTTGTGGGGATGCTTTATCTGGATTGTCTTCGATTAGAGTCTCTCATATTAAAAGCCCGGAAGAGAGGAGAAAACCAGACTTGAACAAATTCCTTAGTTCGATTCAATCTTTCTTTAGAAAATTGGAGGTTGGATGGATTAGTGGGCTCAATGGTAATAAAGAGACATTTACACTAACCAAAGACCAAGATGAAATATACTCTAATACATGTCCAGAGTATTCTCCACACAGACTTTTAACTATAGATGGAGATAATTGGTCAAATTCATTAATTTCTTTTATAAAGAAAGATCTGATTTCCTCAGAAGGAGCTCTTCCATTTGATAAGATTGGAATAATAGACTCAAACTTCGCCTGCGTATTCTGGAAGTTTGTTGAATCTACTAGTTTATTTATAGAGGGAGACCTTTTGGATGGATATAAAATATCAGACGTACTAGAGGCAGCAGAAAGATTGGATATTTGTTTGGATATAATCTACGAAAATGAAGGGAATTATATCTTGAGACTTCCGGAAGGGGTTGTAGGGGAGAAGGCTAGCTCTAATATCTATTTTTCAGACTTATCCACTCTTACAAACTTAGAGAATCTATCAGAAGAGTGGTCTAATACAAAGGAGTATTGGTCATCCGTTTATTCAACTTTGGTATCCTACTTTAACAAATATAATCATATCAGAGACACTGTGTTCAAGCAGACCTTTAAAAAGCCAAAGGATGGAGAAAAGGATAAAAGGAAGATGGCTTTTAATCTAATGAGTTCTTTCTCCTACGATGGAGATGCAATGCCACTAGTGCTAGAAAAAGAGGACCTTAAAAGCATAATTAGGTTGGCTAAGTATTTTAGTGGGAATGTTGAATTGAATCTATCTAATTATGTACCAACATCCAATATGACTACAATAAATCCTGAGTTGCTAATTGATAAAATACAAGAACTATTCAAGGTAGATAGGCTTTTGATCGCTTTAGTGGCGGTCTTTATAGTTACTACTTAAGGCCCTTTTTGTCTAATTTTCCCCCTATAAGTCTTAATCATGAATGACTAAGATAGAGAACAAGGCAATAGCAAAGCCTTATTAAAACTTTTAGATATGATAAAAGGAAAAAGAATCATAATCGTAGATGATTATGTTGAAAAAGAAGGAAAAGACTCCTGGAAAATAGGAGCCGTAAGTAAATTTCTCGGTCTAGGTATTAGCACCGAGAATATTTTTTCTCTGACTCAATTAAAGAATATGAAGCCAGAGGAATCCTTTATTTTAACCGAACTCTGCAATGGAGATGCAGCCATGCTTGTTGGCTCTGGGGCGTTGAACTTTATTAAGACATTTTACCATGCAGGGATTCGTAATGAAGACTTTACAGACTGTACAAAGCTTTATCGACTGAGCTTGAATACAGGGGCTTTTTGTAAGTGTATTATACACGAAACCCCTCAGAAGTCTGTTCTGGATGAATTTATGAGTGATAGGTTTGTAGCTCCGGTTGTATATCAAGATTACAAAGACTTAGTAATCAGAGATTCTAAGGCTGGTATAGACATGCTGAATAAGTTTGATAAATCTTTCCCAGAAGATGAACTAATGTCTTTAGACTATGAAACCTCTGGGAAAGACCCACTGGCTGATTGGTTTGAAGTATCAGGTTTTTCTATATGTGCAAGAAACTGGGCCGTATTCTTCTCTCTGACTGACTTTAGGATTAATAACACGGAAGAGGAATATAATAAATTTCTTAAAACCGCTGCTGAGTTTCTCGTTAAGAGGCAGACTTATATTTGGACCTTTAACCAACAGTTTGAGTATTTGGTTAGTCATAGATTAATGGGCATAGACCTTTATAATTTATGTGATGCCGGAGTAATAAACGTACTGGACGGGTATCACATGGTTAAGAAATACTCAGCTAAATGGACTGCATCTCGTGTTTTGGGTGTATCAGTTTGGGATACAGACTTCGACCGATTGGGAGATTGGTTGAAGTTCATGTACTATGATAAAGTAGTTGGGGCTAAGAAAGGAGAAAATCAGTATGTTATGAAGTCTACTCCGGCTAACTATAAGAAGACAAAGGAGTGGGCTTTGATTTCACAAACTTTCCCGGAATATGTCGATGAATTTGAAAGGTTGATTGATTTATATTGGGGACAGCCTTTCATGAATATTCCAGCTGATATTCTAGGAAAATACTGTAATTTAGACTCTTTCTATACACTTAAGTTGGCAGAAGCAGCTATTAAGCAGTACACCCCTGACTGTGTTAATACCTTCTTGGATAATTCTAGATTAGGGGCTCGACTTATGGCCAATGGTTTGTATATAGATGAACCATTCCGTCAGAGATATGAGAAGGAGTGTGAAAGAATGGAAGCCTGGGGTGTTACTTACTGTGCCATTGCTCGAAGCTATCTTCAAATGGAGAAGCTGAAGAAAGGAATGGCGAATATAAACAAATATCCCTTAGTGGCTAGGGTTTTGTTGGAAAAGAGGATATTCTTTGGTGGAAATATAGCCGAGATTGTAAAGAATCTGATTAAAATCTATGTAGACCAACATGATAGCTTCCCCTCTGGAATAGATGAGGGAATGATGTTGATGGAATTAGGGGAGGATTTTACAGAGGTTTTCTTGGATATATTGAATCAGTCCCTGAATGAGCTGGAAGTAAAACCAAAAGATAGGAAACTAAAACCAGGAGCTGAAAGAAAAAGAAAGCTAATGGGCGTACTCGGTGAAAAGTTATCTGGCGTAATGAACTTGGCTAATCTTAAGTGTGAATCAAAAAGACATAGAAACCTTGAGATTTACATGGATTATTTAGCAGCATTTAATGAGCTGAAGAAAATATCAGAAAAATACTTGACGGATATTTTTAACATTCCTGAGGAGATTATAGCTTTTGGTAATAGATATAATTTAGTTGATTATACGGAGTTTATTAGTAATAACTACTTTAAGAGCAAAAGCCCAATTGAAAATGATAAGATTTGTTTTGAGTTTATAGAAGATTTTAGGGCAGAGACTTGTTGGTTAGCTTCTCTCAACTCTTCTATTCAACAAATGAATAATGAGGCAAATTTCTACAAAGAGCTTGGAATAATAAGGCCGGAAGATGGTTTTGCACACTTTATGTCTAAGTGGGAAACTTTTGTTAAACAACCCGGTATTCCTATAGAAAGCTTAGACTATCCCCTGAAAGTGTTTGATTTGGCTGGGAAGTATTGGAAAATGTCTCTTAACCCCACAGAAAAAGAGAAAGAAGAGTGGAAGGAAAAAGTAAGGGAAATCTGGACAGGCTTTGCCGGATTAACTGCACAATCTACGTTCTTTGGTAGAGAAGAGGGAGATTTTCTAAGATATGCAGAGCCTTTCTCAGCAGAAGACACTCAGGATAGGTTTTACTTCATGAGAAAACTTACTCTTCACTACCTGCTTTATAAGAAGTACTCAAAAGTTAGGAGTACTTATATTGTAGGAATGTTCAAATCTAAGAATAGGTTTGTAATAGAGGATGAAAAAGGAATTCCTATTAAAGAAACAACCCCGAATGACCCCAATGGAGTTGAAAAGTGCTTTGTGAGATATGAGGTAAACATGAAATCCAGTAAGCGTTGGAGTTCCGGTTTTCACACTATCATCTCTCACAGTGACATCAAAGACTGCCTCGTTACACCACCTGCCAGGGATAATCAAGGAAATATAATCTACGGTGGTGGAGATTACTTACTTTCATATTTTGATATTAGCAGTGCAGAGGTAAAATCAGCTGGGTTTGCTTCAGGTGATCCCAATTTGATTGAAAAGTTTGTAAAGGGAGAAGATATTTATATATTTACAGCAAAAAGCTATCTGGGAGAAGAACATTGGGAAAAATTATCCAAAAAAGAGAAGGGAAGGTGGAGAAAGAGATTCAAGACTATTTTTCTTGGAATTTTGTATGGACTGGGGAGGAGATCTCTCGCTGAAAGGATGAACTGCTCAGAAGAAGAAGCAGAACACATCATCCAAAACGTCTTCACGACTTTCCCAAAGCTAAAAGAATATATTGAAATTCAACAAAAATATCCACTAGAGCATGATGGATACGTAAATACTATGTTAGGGGATAAGTTGAAACCGAGAGATTTTGATAATCTTTTGGCTGCTACTTCTGATTGGGAAATAAACTATTGGATAGCCAAGATTAATAGGTTGGGTGTTAATCTCCCAATACAGGGAGGAACAAGCTCTATTATGGCTAGTGGGTTTATGAACAATATTAGAGTATCTTTGAGAGAGTGGAGAGTACCTCTCTATCCTATTATTGTCGTACATGATTCTAATACTAACTATTTCCCAATTAGTAAGGTATTTGAAATAAGAAAATTCTATGACATAAATTACACAGAATTTTGTGCGGGGGTTGGACCAAAAATTGTGTTGTTGTTTGATTTATTGATTGGAGACAGTTACGAGAGAGCCTGCCCGATGAAACAAATTGATGATAATACTATAGAGTTTTCGGGTTCCTGTACAGCCCTGTTGAAGATTTATGATAAAATAATGAACTGCAAAGACCTAAGAGTTAATTGTAGTATAGACAGAGATTCCCTAGTATCTGGTGTTTCTATGGTAGAGCATCCATTGGAGAGGTTTATACTCGAAGAAGGTACTTGCATGGTAAAGGATAGAAGCTATCAAACAATAACATTTAATAAGTTATGATATGAGCAAAGTAGAAAAGTTTAAAGAGATTGCCAAGAAAATGGCTGAGACTTATGAGAGAAAAAACAACGACTATGGGGATTCTTTCTCAAACAGTGTTAATGAGTTTGGCCTTATTGCTGGAGTTGTTAGAATTAGTGATAAGTTCTCCAGACTTAAGTCACTGATTGTCACTAAGAACGAGCAAAAAGTTAATGATGAATCTGTTAAAGATACACTATTGGATATGGCTAGTTATTGTATAATGCTATCTATGGAATTAGATAAGGAATAACTAAAAGGAGAGGACTATTACATCCTCTCCTTAAAACTTTGCCTGATTCCCTTAATTATGAAAAATAATTAAATTATATAAAAATGAAATTATCAAATCAATTTAGACTAAAAGCAATTGGTTTATTTATAAAACATCTCTTTTCAAACAATAAAAGAGATAAAAGTTTGGATAAGAAATTCCGGGTTTTAACAACCAAGGGATTTGATAGCTGTTATTTCCGATATTACCCAAAAAGTAATGTCTCCTCTGTTTGTTATAAAAACGATGTGGAGTTTATTTAAGTTGTATTTGATTTGAATAATATAAAAGACTCCTTAGTTTACGTTTACGATACAACAACAGAAGACCGGGAAGTAAGTATTGATAAATTGGGAATCAGGAACTATCTTCTAATCCTTTTGGATGCTTATACTTCACTTAGGGAATATGAGGAAAGAACGATATAAGCTGACTTATTTTGAGAAAGAGTCTAATTCTTGTGTAAGGAAAATTAAAGAAATGACTTTTAAGACCTTGAAAGAAGCAGAGAGTTATTTTGAATTAGTGGACCCCGATGATGACCCGGTATTAAAGGACTTAGTAAACAACAAGATAATAAGAAGTCATAGAGAGGACTAAATCCCTTAATTTTGATATGAGAGCATTTACAATAATTATGAGATTAATTATAGCAATTTTTGCTATAACTTTTATGTTAAGTGAGGGTGTTGAAAATTTAGTAACAACTAAGGTACCCTGGTTGATTATTTTCAAATCTGTGAATTTCTCCGTTGTTTTGGTAACTCTATTCGCCTTAGTTTATTTTTATGGAGTGGCTACCTTGTCACTTTGGAGGATAGACCATGGTGAGGGAGATTATGGAGATTATAAGACAGAGAATCACAAAATCAATAAGGCACTTAAAGGAGCCATAACTTGGGTTTCCATATCTGCCATCTCCATATGCGTGTTCAATTTGTATTTTCTATTTAACTTTGTAGTAGTATGACAACAAGGAATGTAAATACTGGGTTTGTTATCTTTATTTTGGTTTTATCGTTGGTTGTATTTATGGCTTCTTTGTTCTTAATAAGCGGCTTGGAAAACTTTATGGGTAGGCCTGGGGTTTTTGATTTATATGACCTCAAAAACTTAAATGTCTCAATGTTATTCTGTTCGTCTCTTGTTTTGTTTGTGATGTCCATTTGGACGTTACTGAAACTAAGACAAAATAAGAAAATAAGAGACGATGAAAATAGAATTGAGCTTATGACGAATAGTTATAATAGGGCTGTTAGTTTATTGAAGTCGTTGTCTGTTTCTTATGTCTTTTTGTTTGCCATAGTAAATACAACTCTAGTCTTCTTTGTAAAGTAAGATGAAAAGCAGAAGAAAGCCGAAATTAGTATTGTTTTTGGCAATTTTATCTATAATTGTCTTTGTATTCTTCTTAGTTTATGGATTAATTACAAAGATTTGGTGGGTAGGAGGACCCGGATTGCTTTATTTGGAAAGTTTAAGGATATTCAATGTTACTCTATTACTGGTCTTAGGCCTTGTTGAGTCTATTATTCTACTGGCTGCTTATATAAAACTTAAATTCCTAAGTGTGTTGGAGAGCATTATTAGCTCAGACATCGGTGTTTCCGGATTACCTAAATACATGCACTTTTATGAAGCGGATTATGAGAGGATAATATCCTTTGCTAAATTTATGGCTTTGTCTAATCTAGCCATTCAGCTTGTAGTTAATGTTTTAGCAACTGTGTTCTAATGGAAAAGGACCTATTGTTCGATTATTTTCTATTTAACTTAGCAAAATATCAAGGAAGTGATTTAAGCAGAGAATTAGAGGATATTTCCATGGCTAGAATTCACAATATTCTCTTCTTAGTATGCCTTTTAGAAGGACTTCATCTCTTTCAAATTTTCGATAAGTTTGAAATGTATAGGAACGGGCCGAGAGAAGTTCAGTTGATGGAGAGAAGAAGGTATGATGGAGAATCAAACTATTTCCGATTTAACGGAAGAAGCTTTATCTATAAAGGAGGAGAGATTAGACTACCAGAGGAATATCAACCTCTCGGTGCTAGAATCGTTAATTCTCTGGATTTTATTAAAAATTCCGGACTTATGGAATTAAACGATACAGCTCTTCAAGACTTCATAAATGAGCAATCCTTTAAGGATAGGTTTTACTATTATTCTAATTCTCGTACAAATATAGGCTCAGTATACTCGAATGATACTAGAACCATGATTGAAGATAGAGATAAGTTAAAAAGTAATTTAAGACAACTAAAATTAAAACACAAACAATGCATCCATTTGTGATTTTTGTAGTGATTTTAGTGTCCGTGCTTGTTACAGCTTGGACGCTTACGTTGATTTCACACCTGCTTCAACATACCAGATTGGGATCTAAGAGGTTGTGTAAAATATTTAATACACATGTACCAGACATAACAACAAAAGATTGTGTTTGTAAGTACTGTAAGAGGGAGATGTTAGTGGATAGTCAAGGTAATTATTTTGCATCACTAGAATATGAAGAAGATAAGAAAAGAGATTGACCTCTACGAGGCCATAGATGGAAGAGTTTTCCTCCTAGAAGATAAAGATGAGTGTGAGAAGTATGAAGATGGGTTGCTGGATGATTGCTTAGCTGTAATGATCTTCGACTTAAACCACCCCGGGCCTTTTAAAAAGTCGAGAAAGATTTATGTGATTATTCAAATAGATCAAATCAAGGCGGGTAATACCAAGTTTCAAGACAGAAGGCCGATGTTCAATACAGTGTTTGTCGTTAGCTCTCATAGAAGAGAAAGCATTAAAACCTATGACCTGTGGGATGTATGTAAGTCAACTCACTGTATTAGTATTATTAGAGATTATCTTCTCAATAAATTTAACATACCTTCTTTCTTTATGGAGAAAACAGATGAGGGCAATATTGTAGCGGTTGAGTCCATTGTGTTATCTCATGTGGAGAATGGGATAAGCCGAATCAAGAAATTGAAACCCAACAAAAATGGAAATAGGCCTGGAGTGTATTACATAGGCTGTGAGCCAATTACTGAACTTCAAGAGACTATTTTGGAACTGAAAAATCCAGATAATTATTTTGGGTTATTTGAGAAAAAGTAAATTTATGAAAGTTATGAAAGAGACTAAAAAGATAGTTGAAGTTTACGTCTCAGACGATGGAAAAGAGTTCAACACAAAAGAAGAGTGTGAAAAGTATGAACAAGAGGTAAAAAAGCCTGAGTTATTCTATTTCTTCGTAAATATATCTCTAAAAGACGGAACAGAGGAAGAAATAGCGGTCTCTTGCTTGGACTTAGATGATAGTCCTGTTCCAAGCAATGAAGAACCACTTGCCTCTGCCATCTATCACCCCAGACATGGTTTTTGGAGAAATTTGAGGTTTGGTATGGAGTATTTCTTCTTTAAGGCAGCCGTAGAAGACTTTATAAGAAAAGTAGCTTTCAAAGACTTAGTATTAGAGAGTACACATAAAGAGGTAGAACCTGGGGGGGGGAAAGAATAAGAATGTAAAAATACTTAAACCTACAGTTCACTTCTCTAAACTCTTATCTGATGATAAGGAAATAGACGACTTCAATAAATTCAAAGGTAAGAAATTCTTTATCAGTAATGTAGCTGTAGAAGGAATGCCTGAGCCGATTGACTATTTGAAAGAGTATTTTGGAATTAAGTAGAGATATTTTAGAGGGATTTATTTCCCTCTATTTTTTTTTATAATTTACACTACTAAAACCCTAAACTATAGATGAAATTAATTTAATATAATTATAAAATGAGAAAGAAGTTTAAAATTGTAGAAGTACTAGACGAAGCGAGTAAAAAGACCTATTTTAGGGTCGATACTTTTAGCAGGTTCTTGTATTTAGAGGGATCGTTTCTACATGAAGAAAAACATACTGCTGAGAAAGAACAGAGAACGTTGCAGAGACAGTACAATAAGAAGAGAGAAGTAAACAAGACAACCTTAGGTCTTATTCTTGGGTTGCTCTTGACTGTTCTTGGTTTGGTGGTATCTCTAGTTATTAGAATAGAGTATTGTCTCATATTGTCACTTCCTTTGGCTTTAGTCGGATTGCTTATTGCCCGGGAATATTGGAACAAGCTAAAAATTGTGAAAAGATGAAAAAGACACTTAGGAAGTTGGACAGTCTACTATTCGATGTGCTATTCTCACTCCTTTCTTTGGCAATTGGAATAGTTATATTTTTCGGACTTGTTGCTTTGACTATTGTTGTTTGCGCTTCAGAAGATATACTAGGTCCAGAGTTAACACTTAAAGTTGGGGTATTTTTCGGGCTATTTGGATTTATTATGTCCTTAGCTGCAATGTTTTATTTTATCAAACCACAAATACTGAAAAGAGATGGAAGTGACACAACAAAGTACTAAACCAAAAGCATTAATTATCTATCATAGAGTTGATTATGATGGAGTATTTTCCGGAATTATCGCCAAAAAAGTATTAGAAGACAAAACTGATGCTGTAGTGCTTGGCTTAGACTACTCAGATGATGCTGAGAAGAGGTTATTTAGCAAGTCCTTTGAAGGATTTGAAAATATTATTATGGTGGATATATCACTGAAGCCGGAAGACATGGTTAGATTATTCACCATATGTAAAGAAAAGGGGATTAACTTTACTTGGATTGATCATCATATTACTGCTATAGAGGATTCTCAAAAATATGGCTATGATACTCTACCCGGACTAAGGTGTGTCGGGACTGCTGCAGTAGAGCTAACCTGGGAATATTTCGTTGAATGCGGCAGTCCCCTGTTTATTAAGCTTTTGGGGGCTTATGATGTTTGGGATAAGATTCGCTTTAATTGGGAAGACGTTGTTCTCCCCCTTCAAGTAGGATTGAAGGCAGAATATGGATTAAATTTCCCAAGCCTCTTTAAAGACTTTGAAGAGCTATTGAGTAAAGACAATTTTTGGAAAATTGTTGAAGGTGGAAGATTAGTTCGAAAGTTTCAAAAAACAGAGTGGGCCAGTGCAGCTAGAAATAGTTCGTTTCCGGTTAATTTAATAGTTGGAGATAAGTCATTTAAGGGGCAGGGTATACTCTCACACGTATTTTCCTCTAATATATTCCAAAGTTTATTAGAAAAAGAAGATTGTGATTTAGACTTTGTGTGTGTTCTTAACCAAACTAACAGTAAACTGGATGAGTTTGGAAGGCCTATGTATAAAATTTCCATGTATTCAGAGGGGAAGAGTGAAGAACTGAGTTGTGGAGATGTTTGTAAAGCCTTGTATAATGGAGGAGGTCACGAGAATGCAGCCGGCGGTTTTATGACTCAAGAGCAATTTGTAGAATTTATAAATAATAGAGAAATCACATGTTTGTAAAATTATTAGAAGCTATTTGGATTATATCACTTATTGTTTGCTGGATAAACTTGATTATATTCTGGAACAGCAGAAAGTGGAGGAGGTGGATAGTAAGAGAAGTTTGGAAAGAGAACCAAGTATTCCTCTATGAAGATGCCAGCAGAGTAGATTGTGAAGAAAAGAACGCTTTCATAAAGAGAAAGGTTAGGAAAGAAAAGATGAACTATCTAGTTTTTCTACTAATTGGTAGTGTAATCCCATTTATTAACATAGTACTGGCTGTCATAGCTACAATAGTCAACTATGCCTTTTATAAAGGAGAGGTAGATATACGATGACGGCATTAGTGTTCATGTTAATTTGGTTAGTACCTGTTTTAGTAATCCCCTTTCTGAACTACCATTTAGGAAAGAGCGATGCTTGTCATGAAGAATTCCTTCGTATAACTAAAGAAGAAGGAGATTGTTGTTATGATGAGCTTGAGAGAGTGGAGACCGGATTAACTGAAAATGAGTGGAGACATAAATGCGCAATAGCTGAGAGACGCCATATTCAAGATATGACTTATCCGACTTGTTTTATTCCCGTATTTGGTTTAGTCATTTCTGTTGTTCTACTTGTTTTTATAGTACAGGCGGAGATTAGGTATTTAATTAAAAAGATAAGGAGAAAATGATAGGAACTGTGGCGTTAGTTGTGGCTATTTTAGTCTTGCCCGTTTTCCTTACGACTTTCCTGATTAAAATTCTGAATAAGCCAATCTTTGATGGTGCTTTATATTCAAAGAATAGCTTTAGGTCTTCACATTGGTTCTTTATAAAGGAAGAAATCAAAAGAAATCGGGAGATGACAGAAGAAGGTTGGGAGAGTCTATTCGAAGAGGAATATGATAAGCATAAGAGTGAGAACAAGATTTTAGTTAGTAAGGCCTGCATAATTACATCAATGGTCCCAGTAGTTGGGGTGTTTGTTGTTGCTGCTTTATTAGTTTCAGTTGTGTTATCCTCAATTTTCCTTATTCTCCCCAACAACTTAAGAAAGTGGAATCTGACTTGGGGAAGATTGAATCAACTTGTTGACAAAATAGTAGACAAAACATTATGATAACTAAATCGTTTGGCAAATTAAAACCACTTTTGTTTAAGGTGGACAAGAATATTAACAAAATAGCAATAAAACTAAGACAATGATTAGTTTAATTTTGTGGATTGTTGGAATAACTTTAGTATTTTACGTTATTCCATTTTTGGTAATTAATTGGTGTGTTTTCTTGATGAATGGATCAGAAGAAGCTCGAGAATACTTCATGGACAGAATAACCAAGAAGAAAAACTCATCAACAGTAGATGCTTATGAATATATTAAAGAAGTAAATCCGGAAGTTGGAGAAGAAATTAAAAGAGTTACAGTAGATAAACTAATTAAGTATATAAAATACAATTCTATTACTCCAATTTTTAATATACTTCTCTCCATAGAAACGGCTTTTATTGTGCTAGTTAAAATTCCTAAATATAAACAACGAAATAATAATTAATATGTGTTGTTTTAAAGTTATCTTATTTGTTTGGATTATTCCCTATTTAGTTTCTCTTATTTTTATTTGGATATTTAACAAACATCCATTCTTCTTAAAGGAGTCAATGGAGGAAGTTAGGGAGAATTCTATCTTCAAGAAGAGTGACGAAGAAGTACTAATAGAAGCCAAGAAGGAGATGAAAGACTTTAGTGAGTTTGTTATCTCAGTTGGATTTGCTCCTTTAATTGGTGGGTGTGTTGCTTTTCTCTGTGCTGCCGGGACCTTGTTTATCTACTTAATTCACAGGCATATCAAAAGATTTGCCAGTTTCGTTTTTAAGAGGATGACAGGGGATGAGTAATGAGTGTTGATAGTTTTAATGTAGGAAAAATCCCTATATTCAGAAGTTTTCTATTATTTGAGAGAAAATTAACTGAATTTAAGAGAGATATTTGAATATCTCTCCTATTTTTTAAACGCCAAAAACAGCAAATAATTCGCTTTGTTCTCTTATTTATGTATTAAAAAATAGATAATAGAATGAACAAAAACAGATTTTTAATAGTTTCAGATATTCATATTCATGACTATCCACAGAGAAACCCATCCCCGCTTTACAGATTGCATCAAACTCGAATAGTGGCTCAAAATATCATTAAAGCTGCTAAAGAAGCCGATTGTGGGGTTCTGTGCATTGCCGGGGACTTGATAGAAAAGTCAATAGTTCGGCCTTATGTTCAGTCTGAGGTGAAACTCTTTCTCGACACTCTAATGGCTTATTTCGAAGAGGGCTTTATCATTTTCGGAAACCACGACCAAGATAATAAGAGTTCAGATCAGTCTATGTCTGATTCTTGTATTTCTGTCATGATGCCCACAAATATGTATTATGCAGATGGTAAGATACTTAAAAGAGGAAACTCTACGATTGCCTTCTCAAACTGGAAACCACAATTTGACCTAGGTTGGATAAAAGATAAAGTAGATTTGTTAATAACACACGCTACAATATCATATTCATCAACAGACATAGTAAAGTCCCAAGTATTGGATGAGAGTAAATTCGACCTATGCATTTCCGGAGATATTCATAAACCAGCCCAAGCGGGAAAATATGTCTCAATAGGGATTCCCCAGAGATGCAAAATGTCTGACTCTGAGCAAATTACGGGAGTTATTTTTGATTGCGAGACGAAAAAATGGAACTGGGTAGACCTAAATCCGGATCAGAATTTGATGAAATTTGAATATACTTCTATTCAATCTGAAGAAGGCTGGTACGAAGATCTTCAAACTTGGAAGGTATATCGTCCGGCTTCTAACCTAACAAAGAGAGCTAACACAATCCAAATACCGGCCTGGGAAGAAGTAAATCACCTCATTAGTGATATCATAATCCAAAATAATCTTCAAGACGTTCACACAAGTGTACTTAGTCTTGCTGGTAATTTGGAGTCAAAAGAAGTAGACTTTAACTTCACTATAACCAGACTTTTTTGTAAAAATTGGAGAAGTATAGAGGAGTTAGAGTTATTCTTTGATGAAGGAGATAGAGTTTTACTTACTGGAGATAACGGGGCGGGCAAATCATCTCTTATTTATGCAATTAAGTATGCATTAGTAGAGAACAGGTTTATGAAAGATTTTGTCAGTTTTGGCTCCAGAGACTGTAGAACAGAGATTACGTTTATCTACCAAAACAAGACAAATACTATAATCAGAGGTACAAAAACATACGGCCTTATCATAGAGGGAGAGTCTCAAAAGTACAATAATAAGAGAGAGTTTGAGGAAGATGTTAGAATAAGATTCCCCTTTGTTGAGTATTTGGATATTTACTTCTTTGACTTAGAGCATAATAACCTCTTAGGTAGTATGCCAACCGAAAGAAAGGCAGAAATTGTATCTAAGTTCTATAAGTTGGATAAGATAGATGCAATGAATGAAACCTCTGAACTCCTATTAGATAAACTTAACAAAGACGTAGAAGGTCTGATAAAAGAAAAAGAGGAGTTAGAGAATAAGGCAAACTTTATAAAGACGGAATTAGATAAGCTGGAAATTCCTCCCCAACCAAAAGAGTATTATGAACAATCCAGAGATTATTATACGGACTTGCAAAACAGGTGGAGGTTGTGGAAAGATTTTGAAGTAAAGACTGCTAAACTTTCTGCTGAGATTCAGGTTACCTCCGACCTCTTATTTTCGGTGGACTCTGCATTAAAACAAATGAGAGATAAGAGTCTGATTAAAAGCGAAATAGATACACTTAATTCAGAACTTACTGTCATAAACGAAGAGCTCTCTAGGTTGAGAAACATAGACTTCTTGCTAAATCAGGCGTCTTCTAAAGTCAATGAGATAACTCAGCGTGGCCTAAAGCTAAAAAGAGAGTTGGAGTTATTAGAACAGCAAAAGGTTTGTAAAGTGTGTGGTCAAGAAATCAAAGACACAAGAGATCTAGAGGCACACAAACAAGAAATACTAACTCAAATAGCTGAGCTAAGAGAAGAGTTATTGGCTCAAAGAGAAAATGAGGGAAAAATAAGAAAGCAAGCGGAAAACTCTCAACAACTTCGAGATTCTCTACAGCAAAAGCAAAAAGAAATAACAAACAAACATTCCAGTTTGCTTGTTGAATCAAGAGAAGTAGATAATAAGAGAGCAGAGCTAGCCTCTTTACAAAACAAAGTAAATCAGCTTAATCAAAATCTGACTAGTTTAGGAACTGTTGAAAAAGTAGAAGTTCCTGATAATTTAGTAGACCTCATGTCAGAAGTTGTTACTTTTATCTCTATCTATGAAAGGGCTGAAAGACTAACAAAAGACCATCAGAGCTGTATAAACGGAATTAATGACCTTTCTCAAAAACTAGTTAATTTTGAACAAGAGTCTGAAAAACTTCTCAAATATATTAAACTAACCGGCCCGACTGGAGATATTTATAGAGAAATTTTAACAAGATTAGCTGAACAATTTAGTGATAATCAAGTAAAGTATGAGGTATTAACCTATAATTTAAGAAAGAAAGATTATCTTGACTTAGCTAGTTTCTATAATAATATGGGAAATTGGGTAAGTTATGTAGCAGCCTCTTCTGGACAAAAAACCGTATTAGATGTAAACTTCCTAAGTAAGGTTGTAACAAGAGTTGGTTTGTTAGTAATGGATGAGTTCTTAAAGCACCTGGATCCAAAGAACCACGATGTTTGTATAGAGCTAATTCAAAACATGAATGTGGGGTGTGTTATACTAAGCAGTCATGCTGAATCGCTGTCTAATTTTAATAACAAAAGTTGTAAACTAAAGCTGAATTCAAGTGGAGCTACTTTAGTAAACTTAGAGTAGAAAAGAAGAGAGTATAGATTAATTTCTATACTCTCTTAGTTTTTTTTATTATCTCAACAACCTAATCTTTCTCCTCTCTCAAGAACAATTCTACTACAATAGCAGTTAAAAGTAGTGAATTGAATCTTGAGTAGTTTGAAATTAGGGGCTCTTTTCCAAAATATGCTAATGCTGAATCTACAACAACATACATTATTAATGCTATTGTAATGATGATTATTAGCATTGGTTTTCTCTTTTTCATTCTAGTCTTCCCTTTTTCTTAGCTTTGTTTACATAAGAATCGAACATTGTTTTATCTACATATTGTAGAGAGATCAACCACTCTAGGTCTTTCTTATAAAGAGAGCCTGTATTAGGTTTAACCTTCATCTCTATGTAGTCTCCGTTTCTAAACTTAATCTTTACATAGGGAATATCTTTATAGATCAAATTACCTTCCGGAGTTGACTCTAGAACGTCATATAAATCTACGTACTTCTTTCCTTCACTTGGCTTACAACCTTTTAAGTACTTTAATGCACTTCCATAGGTTATAATAACTCCTGGAGTTTTTTTATACTTTCCTACTAGTTTATTAGAGATAAACTCTGCTTTTTCGGCGATTTCGTGATTGAAACGCCGGATAGAAAACTCCACCAAACAAGTTCCTTTAATAGTACCCAAATCTCCTGGGTCACTTACAAAGACCTTAGCAGATTCGTCAAAAATATATCCTCCCATGAATCGAGAGTATCCCCAAAAGAAATCTCCTTCTTCACCATCTTTAAATCCCTTTCTTCGTAGAGCCTCTTTGAAACTCTCTTTGCTTACTCTAAGCGAGATGCCGAAGAAATTCAGTTGTGCTGCCACTCCGAAAACACTTGTAATCAGAAGTGCAAAAGTTAAAACTAATTTTTTCATTTTCTTTTTTTTTTTAGTTATTGTAATTATAAAGTGCCTGTCCTATCCCTGATTCTAGAAGTACATGCACCGTCCAGCCTCCAACTACTGTCTGAGGATTACTACTGTCTTCTGAAATGATTGCTATAGTAGCCTCGTTTTTGGGGTTCCCTTTTCCAGACCTTATGACAAATACTTTATAGTAGAAGAATCCTTTATACAAGAGAGGTTCCTTCCAGGTATTTTCTATTTCTTCTACCTCCATTGTTTTTATTAATTCTTCCTCTGTCATTGGGTTTTGTGGGTCTTCATAGTTACTCACCAATCCTCGAATGACATCTTGCATGACTTTTTCGGCCTGTTCTATTGTGGTTCCATAGGATTTCAAATCAGGGCCAATCATTTTTGGCTCTTTTGTGGTATAGATTAGGCTGATAGATTTTACAAATCCAGTATTATCCGGATCAGATAGCGTTACTATACATGGGTGGCCATAGAGACTCTTTACGTAAATACTAGTTGAGGTCTCTGATAGTTCTACGAACCTGCCACCAATCCCATCTATAATCTTCTTTGCTGTTATCCCTTTTAAGACTCCACCAACGGGAATATCATACAGCCCCTGACCTAAACCTGTTGAAATACAAGTAAATAAGGTTAAAAACAATACTATTATCTTTTTCATTTTCTTTATTATTTTTCGTAGTAAATACTCCAAAGTACCTTCTCGGCGATAAATATATCAGCCCGAGTTGAGTTACATTTGCTTTGTTTTAACTCTTCTTGGTTTACACAAACACTGTACAAAGGGAACACAGGATTATTAGAACTAGAGTTCAAGTCTTCTGTAATTTCAAATGTTAGTTTATTCATACTTACCCTAACGGAATCGAAGATTTCTTCCAAATCTCTCTCAGCCAAGCTTATATATTTATCTCCTAGGTAAGCTCTTATCTCTAAATCTATTGACTTAAACAATCCAGGCTTATTCAAAGTCCTGGCTACTAAAACCATCTTTGGATTAAAGTCTACAAAGTCCTCTAGTCTACAAGAGGCTGCATATAACAGAGGGCCGACTTCATAGGCCTCGCTTGATAAAACCCAAAGTCTATTATTCTTATCTAGATACCCCCAGCACGAACTCACTCTTACTATGAGACTTTCTTCTTCTATATAGTAGATACGAGAGATTGTGCTATTTTTATAATCTAGTTCTTCAAATGAGGGACTTCTTCCTTTAATTTTTAGCCTATTGAACTCATCTCCACTTAATCCAGTCCATATGGCTGCCGTAGAGTGCTGAAAAGTTTCTAATGTCTTCATAACTCTTCTGCTATTACAATACCAGATCTATTATGACTTTGTTCATCACTTGTTCATCTGAAAACACTGCCTCTCTTGTGTATAACTCACAAAGAGGGTTTGATACCATGCTAGTTAGCAGACTTGCCATGAGACCTCCGACTATTTTCTCCAAGTACTCGTCTTTCTTAAGCTTCTCTTCAACCCGATTGAGTGGAATAGTCGTATATCTATCTGAAACATAAGCTCTAAGTTCCAGTCTCATTGGTTTTTCGGGCATATCTGTTTCAGAACTAGTCCGACAAATCAAAACCAGCTTAGTCTGCCTATCCAGAAACTCCGACAATGGACAATAAGCCAAAACAGGTTCTTTTGTCATGGTAGGGGTTCTATTCCCATTCTTATCTTCGAATGGCCAGTAGCAATTACCAACCTCTCCCCACTTAGAGGACTCTCTGACAATAACGTTTTGCCCGTTTATATTGTCTTTGTAGTAAGCAGAGCCTGATTTGCTATTAACAGCAAAAGGCTCTTTCGACAAACACCCGAGCTCACCTCGGTCTTCAATCAATGTCCAAACAGCTGCTGTGTTGTCCCAAAATGTTTCAATCGTCTTCATAATCTTTTTTTTTGTTTTATATTAACGTTTAATAACAAGTCTTTCCAGGTTTTCGTCTTTGAATACATCAGTTAGGCTGAGACTCCAAAGGAATCTCCTGAAATCTTCAAAGAAACCAAAGTCTATATTGGTTGGATCTAAAGAAAGCCCAGTCTCAACATAATCATCCTCCTCCATATTTCCTTCCTCGTAGGTGAAGAATGCATCAAATTGAGTTACTTCCTCTTTATCTATGTTTATATCAACTGAACTCTCAGCCGGCGAAAGTAGAGATTCTTCAATTTCCTCTCTGTCTGTAAAAACTTCGAACTCCAATATAGAGTGACTTGATTCCAGAAGGTCAATAGCTTGTGACAGCTTATCTTTACTCCTATCAATCTTTTTACTAGCCTCTATAATATTAGAAACAATTTCACCTGCCGTATCCGTGTATCCTCCCCAAGGAAATACGGCACGGGCTATTATCTTCAAATCACTGTCGATAATATTTACATCTAGCCTTTCCATTTTGTTATTCTGAACTTTTAAAATTATACACCGGTTTCAGGATATCAATTATATCAACTGTATCCTTAATAGCTTCTTTGATTTCTTCCATAGGTTTGTATGCCATTGGTGCCTCATCAAGTGTAGTCTCGTCTATTGTAGTTGAGTAGACTCCCTCCATAGTCTTTTTGAACTCTTCTAGTGAAAGCTCAGACTTTGCTTTATTTCTACTCATAAGTCGGCCAGCTCCATGTGGGGCTGAGAAATTCCAATCTTCGTTCCCCTTTCCAACACAAAGTAGTGAACCGTCCTTCATATTGATAGGAATAATCAGCTTCTCTCCTTTTTGAGCACTTGTGGCACCTTTTCTGAGAATCTTATTATCCACGTCTATGTAATTATGGACGGAATCTATGATTTCAGGATTTTCTGGGTCAAAGTGAATCTCCCCTTCCTTTTGGAGGTTGTCGAGAATGGTATAAGCAATCTTCCTTCTATTCATTTGGGCATATGCTTTTGTAACTTTCATATCCAACAAGTAATTGCTCATATCTTCTCCCTCCAGATAAGCTAACGTCTTATCAATTGGTTTTGGCTTAGGGAGTTTTTGAAGTTCTGATTGAATATCCTTCTCCCGGCCCTCTGATTTCAGTCGATTGATTAGATCTTCTCGAATAGAATTAGATTCAATTCTAGCCAAGTTTCTCTCTGCCAGTTTTTGATAATAGTTGCAGACAGTAACACCCAGGCTTCTACTTCCAGAGTGGATTAGTAGGTAATAGTCTCCGGTTTTCTCAGATCTAGCAACTTCTATAAAGTGATTTCCGCCTCCCAAGGTTCCTATTGAGTTTATGGCTCTTTCTTTGTCTACTTCATTATAGCAACACATACCATACTCTATAAAGATATTCCACCCCTTCAACATAAACTCCTCCCAGGTTTCCATATTGCTGAAATCATATTCATGAATATTCCTACCATGTGGAACTTTTTCACGGATTATCTCATCAAGCTTTCTTAAGTCGGGAATTTTTGGTCCTATATTAATGGCAGAAATACCACAACCTATATCTACCCCACATAAACTTGGAGTAATCTTGTCTTGGATAACCATGGTAGTTCCAATAGTGCACCCCTTACCGGCATGAGAATCCGGCATAATTCGGATTTTACAACTACCATATGCCTCTCTGTTGGCTAGGTTTTCTATCTGTTCTCTTGCTTCTTCTTCAAGAGTTTTCGCAAATATTTTTAAGTTTTTCACGTTAGTCTTTCTTGAATATAACCTTTCCTCCGCCCTTGATTACTTTTTTCACAAAGGCTACTTCTTCCCTGCTGATGTGGTTGCGGACAAGCCCAGGTCTGTTGATTGTCCACCCCTTCGTATTGTGGACTTGGGCCAACTCATCAAATTCTCTACAGTCAAAAACCCCCGGCTTTAGATAGTCAGGAAGTTCTTCTTTGTGAAGACGTACTTCTATGGCATTGCTAAAGTCCCAGTCAAAGATAGACTTTCCTTCGTTCAAAACATCCAATATTTTATGTTCTGCACCATTACTGTAACTGTCGGTGTCGTAGTACTTCCAAATAGCACAATAGATCTCAAAAATCTTTCCATAAGACTCTACTTTGAAGTATGCCGGGATGTATTCACTATCATCTACTACTTTCCCTTCTTGAACCGGATTTCCGAAATGTCCATAGGGATTTACATATTTTTCGACTTCACTCACAGTCATAAGCCTCTTATCGAGGATTTTTACCCGCTCTTTAACATTGCTACTTAGATAGAACTTAAAGTAGCTAGCACCAAATCTACAGTCATTCTCTTTTTCTATGACAATTTTGCCATCAATTTTCCCAATAGAGCTAAAGCTTGTACTGAGTATTCCCCCATCAGAGGTTATTGAGAATATTCCAACAGGCTCCGGATTTCCAAACTGCAAATCTGTAAAAGTCTTTTTGGAGTTCTTTGCAGCCTCTAGCAAATCAATGGAATTCTTCTTGGCTAATTCAATCATTTTTGCCAGCTTCTCACTGATGAAGGGAATCTTATAAGTCCTGATATTATGTACTCCCGATTCTCTTGGCTCAGAGATGCTTTTTGGGTTAAGAGCTAATTCATTCTCAAGATAGTGGTCATAATATACCTCTATTTGTGGGTAAACAACTTCATCTTTTTTACCCAGCATTCTGTAGGAGCGAAGTTTTGTTTGTTTGTGTACGTTGGTGAGTAGGAATTTATCTTCCGTTTCTACAACGTCAGCAACATAATAGTCGTGGTCTTTTATTACCTTCTTTCCTTCCTCCCCTTCAAACACTATCGGTTTATAGGCCGGATTATTGGACTTATCATACAAAGAATATCCCAGCTCATCGTCTAACAGTGCTTTACTATCAACGGTTCCCCAAAGAATCTCCCCATTCTTGTAAAAATACTTAAATGGATACTCATTCTTGTTAAAATAAATTTTCTTAATAAATCTTCTCATTGTCTTGTTTTTATTGTTATTATATTTTTTTTTGTGACATCTCCCTCATTCACTGTTGAGGGAGTAAAAGGTTTAGGGATTACAGTCTTTTAGGAGATTGTAAAAATAGGATTGACCCTTTTGAGTTATTCTAAGGCCAGTAGGAAATCTTCTCACTACTCCCTTACTATCTAGTTTATTTACTAAAGTAGTCTTAAAGAAACCTTGGTCAGAGTATCTTTTAGTAGCAAAATACCTACTTCCTTTAGATTTACAAACATATCCGTTGTTTATCAAATATCTGTGGAACTCACCTTGAGACATTTTAATCCCACTTTGATTTAGTAGTTTAACATAATCTCGTATTAGTACAGCACCTTCTTCATCTATATCACAGTATCCTTCATAGAAGCTCTGTGCCCTCCGGTACTTTTCTAAAAACTTCTGAGCTCCGCCACAATTAACTAACTCATTCGCTAATTCTGGATCAATGTATATACCATGCTGTCTTAGTGAAGGAAGCACCTCTTCAAAAACCCACTTTCTAAACTCAACAGTAGAGCTCTTATTAGAAGTACAGATTGCATAATACAACCCAAATTCATTAAAAACTACTGATTCTACTAGTTGAGTACTTCCCGTAGGCCCATATTGATTGAATACTGGGAACTCTACTAATTCCTTTCTCACGTATTCTCTCGGGATTCGAGCATAGAAACGGTCCTGACGTTGAGTAATTCCAAGAATTCTAGCAACGTCACGTGCCAGGAACCAGGGCTCATTTGAGGTTCCTAGTGCTACTACAGACAGCTCACCAAACAATTCGGAGTTAAAACCCCTAATCTTTTTAAATACTTCATTCATACTCAAATTCTTTTAAATTAAAAATTATGCTTTATTTGAATCTTAGTTAACTCCCCTTCTCTCTCTATTCTGGGGAGTTTGTCTCTTTTAGGTTTATTGTTTTGCCTCATGGACAATATTGTCTATGGGGCTCCTATATATTATTTTAAGCTAGATGTTAAAATTTTCTATATCTCCCCCGGAATTACTCCAGGGATTTAAAAGGTTTAGGTATTACAGCGGTAGGGTTTTATCGTCTACGTTTAAGTTTGGGCTTTCTCCAGTTCTTCTCATTTTCTTTATTGCAGGAAGTACTACAATAAATACCCACTTAACGAAATTCTTTGCTAGTGGCTTAGAAGAAGAGAATATGGAATAGCAAAGACCATATTCGCTCATTAAGTTAGCCTCTACTATTTGGGTTTTCTTTGTTGGTCCTACAGGAATTTCAACTAAACCCCTTCTTTTTAAGTAGTTTGGGATTCTAGCATAGAATCTTTCGAATTTATTCTTCATACCTAAGGCTCTTGCAATATCAGAACCTAAGAACCACGGCTCATCTGTTTCTCCATTCATGTAAACAGATATTTCCTTAAACGTTGTAAACGTAAATCCTCCGATCTTTCTAAAAACTTTATCCATAATAATTAAGTTTTAAAAGTAAAAGATCTTAAAGAACAGTCACACGACTATCCCTTAAGATCTGTATTTCTCCCTTCGACTTATTTACAGTCTTTATATAAGAGAGTTTTACGTCCCTTACACACAGATAGTAAATAAATCTCCGTTCTGCTGCTGTTAAATATGTCAAAAGTTTTATGGGGTTCTTAAATTACTCACCTAAATAATTAAGTTTTACCTCAATTACTTAAATAAATAATCTAAGATTTTGTTGATATGTTTAAAAAGTTTGGTGTTGTTATTTGTTTGAGCTTGAATTACCTCATAAATTACTCTATTTCTAAAATAATTTACAAAGTAACTCAGTCTCATTAATTAGGATATTGGGGGGTTTTAAACGTAAGTTTTTAGAGCTCCAATCTAACCTCTTCAATGGCCAATCCATAATAAGAGGCATCATCTAAAGAAGTAAAATAGTTGTCATGATGATGACCGTAATACCAGCTCTCGTGTTTTACGTTCTCCCTAACAAAGTTCAGATACTGTCTTTCTCTGATTATCTGTTCTGATAGGTTTTTATCAGAGACTGGAATAAAAGAAGGTCCTACAGACAAAGGTGCCTCATGAGATACTATAATATCTACGCTTTCCGGCAAATCACCCCACTTCTTCTTTATTCCTTCATCTTCCCAGTAGACTCTGCTTATAGAGCTTTTGGATTCTAATCTAATGTTCTCTAAGATTCTTTGAGCCCTATCTATACTAATAGCACCCCCAACGATGTAACAGGACTTTCCTCCGATTTCATACACTTTATGGTCTTCCAAGAACTTTAGTCTTTCATAGTCGTGTTTTCCATCAAAATACTCTGGATTATCATGATTCCCCCTAACAACAAAGAGCATTAAATCATTCTCTACCAGTTTTTCGTGTATTTTCCTATAAGATAAGTCCGTGTCACCTCTTCCATCAAAACCGACTCCAAAATCACCAACGAATACAACATCTGCTGACTTCACAGACTTTAGGTCAGTTAAATTCCACAAGACATCACAAATAACTCCGTGAATATCTCCTACAAAATATAAATCTCGTTTCATAGCATTATTAAGGGAAATAGATACATTTTTAGTAATTCTAATGGCATAATTCCCTTAACTTTGAATGAAAAATTATAAATAAAAAGAAATGATTTTTGTAATTGTAGTATTGCTTTTTTCTTTAGGTTATATTCTTAGTATTAAGAAGAATATAGAGAAAAGTCAGCATTTAAGTGCTCGTACTGTTTTAAATAATGAAATATTTTTAAAATGGAATCGCACTGAGAGCTTGGATAAAGGCCAGCAAACCGTCTCCTCAAAAATCCTAAACGAAGTCACGAGGGTTGTGTTTTTATCCTTGAATGAGTGGGGGATTCCGTTTAATTGGACAGAAGGCTTTATTAGACAATCAGCCCGTCACATAACTATAGAGATAGTAAAACCCGAACAGTGGATGATACAGAATCCACTGAAGCCAATTGTTCCTTTGAGATTTTTCAATATGGTTAGAAGTAATAAGCTTGATCTTGTTTTGACCATAGAAGACCTTTTCTTGGATTATTTTAATGAGGATAATCCCACAAACTGTCGGAAAGTTTCTATAAAGCTAGAGGAGGATTGGAGTCGTGGCTTTATTTCTAAAGGTGTTTTAGAAGAAATGCTAATTTCCATATTAGCCTATAGCTTTTCAAACAATCCAGGGGAGAGTGTCAGCTTTGTAGACTCCCCATCAGTAGAAGAGAGTTGGCTACAGAAGGAGGATAACGGGGCCTCCTTTATAAAGATTGCTAATAAGTATAGATTTACTGTTCCAAATGGTTCTTCTGTAAAAACTTCTCCTGGAGTTAGTGTAGCTATGATTGATGCAAGAAAGACTATAGTATCAACCCCCTTCTTCTATCAAAGCACTATAGCTCAACCCCTATCTAGTTTGAGAGAGAATTTAAAATTTATCCTCAAGAACTCCCTGTCTATATACCCAAGAAAGTTAGTAGATCGGCCAGCTGAAATAGTTGAAATAGGAGAGGATGGTCTGTTAGTCTCAAAAGGTGAATGTAACGTGACTATAAATCCAATTAGTAGTTATAGTGATAGTGGTGCCCCTGCTCAGTATGAGAAGGCTCTAATAGTCTCATATAAAAAGAAACAATAAAACTCTTGTCCAATAATTTAACAAACATATTATGAACAAATTTACAAAAAAAGAGTTCGTAGATGCTTTTTGCCTTTACGGTGGAGAAGCTTCCGGTCGGTTTATACCAACAGTTAGTGATATTTTAGCTTCTGTTGGTAATCAAGTCTTTGTTGATATTTATGAGGTTGATGAAGAAGGGAAGATTGTTAGGGCAACCACAGAGAACCTAATCCTTCAGAAGTTTTACAACTTTCAACCTAAAGGAGTTCCTTCTTTCGAGGTTATTTTAATAAATCCCCAAGACGGAAAAGAGGTTGTTAGAGGAAGCTTTTATCCCAACGGTCACTCTGTTAACCCTATTCAGGGGAAGAACTATGCTATTCAAACAATTCGGGATTTCTCAAAGACTAGAGAATTAGTCAACCTTTATTATAGGAACTATCTATTGTTGGGAAACAGTACGGAAGAAGACTACCTCAGTTTTGAAAGAATGAAGGGGCTTTCAGCCGTCCCGTCTGTTAGAATGTACCTCACCACGATTAATCCGGTTGAGGTTGTATTCTATGAAAAAGAGGATAATAAAGTTGTCGAATCTTTTCCTGTTCCTGTTCTGGACCTTTCAGTAAGAGAATTTGGAAAGAGAAAGCCTAAGCTTTTTATAACTATTCCTCACATTCTCGGTAAGGGAGTAGAAAAGGTAGAGATTGACCACGTAGATGGGTTTGAGTATAAGACAACTTTCTCTGATGGTGAAGAGCTTTTGGTTAGGTTTACAAAACTAGAAACCCTGGCCAATATAGAGGAGCACGTAGAAGATGAAAATAAGAAAAAATAAACTTCTCCCACTTCACTATAATCTATATCAATTTTCAATAGTAAAATCTATTTCGGACCTCCTAGAGACAAATCTTCCAGAAAAAACCAAGTTATCTAAGCTTTTTAATAGTATAAAGACCACTTTTGGTTTAGCTCAGGAGAGAGTCTCGATTCAGGTGGCTATGGAGTCTAGGGTCTATAAGTTTATCATTTTAGACCCTACGGCTTCTCTGAAAACGGCATTTCCGGTAGCCACTTTCGTGTTTATACCGGAAGAAAGTCGATTAGATTTGTGGGACTTTCAGAACCCAGTTAGTCCGGCATATCAGTGGAGGAATAAAGAACTTTCTTACTCTTCTGTATCTGATTTAATGTTTTTGGCTGGTTCTGATAAGATATTTAGAACAATCGTAAACTCAATATGAAAAATGAACAATTTGAAAGTAGACTCAAATCAAAATAGTGAGTTTCAAAAAAGAGAAAGCACGAGAAGCTACATCGCAAAGCTTTTCGTTTGGGCCTTTTATATAATACTCTCCTTAACTTTTGGGTTCGGGGTTTATTACAAATTTGAGGTTAATGACATAAAGGACTTGATTCTGGCCGTTTCTGGTGTATTATCAGGGCCTTTAGGGTTTGTTCTTGGCTTTTATTTTAAGTCAGAGGAGGGAAAATCATGAAGTATTACTCTATTTTCTTAACGGAAGAGACTAGTAATAATAGTCTGGAACAAGTAGAGTCTTATATCACATCTGAGTTCTTCAAGTGGGCTAAGCTAGGAAAATACTCTTATATTGTAGGAGTCGATAAAAAGACTTCTGCTGTTAGTATAAGAGATAGGATTAAATCCTCTGTTAGCGAGCCCTTGGATGGACTTATTGTAGTTGGAGTTACTTCCGAATGGGCTAGCTCTCAATTACCGGATAAGGTTAATTCATGGCTGAAAAATCTATGAAGATGAAGAAATATCTGAAAATTCTGCTATTTATTGCATGGATTTGTTTATCAATCCTTATTTGTGATTTCTCTTTGGGACTACTATCAGAGCCAAGTACAGAAAAGAACTTGATTTCGGTTTTTATTCTGACGGTTTGGGCAATTATCTCTGTAGAAACCCGAGGACTTACAAAATGGAAAAGAAATAAAGGAAAGAAATTGTGAGAAAAATAGGTAAGAAATATGAAGTCTTTGAGTTGGACAGTAGGACTTATTTAGTTTTCAAAGATATTTCTCCCCTAATTCTAGCTAGAATAACTTTACTAAGAAGAGTTCCATACAGGAACTGCTTTGGTAAGAAGAGAGCTAAACTAGTTACACTAGGGGAATCTTGGTTTGGATACTTTGAGGAAGATTTAGGACCTTTCCCAGATAAATCGTTGGAAAATCTAGCATTCATTTCTAAAAGTATGCTTAATTGGTTTGAAATGAGAAGGATAACAAAAAGATATTGTTTAAGTATTAATAAAACAACTAACAAATTATGAAAAAATTGGTTTTCGTTTTGGCAGTTGCTGCCATGTTTTTGATGTCTATGACATCCTGTGAGAGAATTGATGCCGGACATGAAGGTATCCGAGTAAACCTCTATGGTGACAAAAAGGGAGTTGATGATGTTCAGCTAGTAACGGGTTGGGTATTCTACAATCCATTTACTACACGAGTTTATGAGTATCCTACCTATGTTCAGACTGTTGATTTTGAGGCATTTACAATCAATGCCAAGGACGGATCTGAGTTCATGATCGACCCTACGGTCTCTCTTAAAGTAGTTGATACGAAATCTCCTCAGATTTTCAAGAAATATCGGAAGAACTTGGATGAGATTATCGAGACTACCATGTATAATTACGTAAAGAATGCTTTTCGTATTGTTTTAAATAACTATACGACAGACGAAATCGTATCTAAACGAGATACCGTAGAGCAGGCAATTGAGAAGTATCTTTCGGCAGACCTGAATAAGGAGAACTTCCAGCTTGAACAACTAACCTCCGGACTTAAATATCCGGACATTATAGTGAAAGCTGTAAACTCAAAGAACGAAACTATTCAACGAGCTCAACAAGCACAAAATGAAGTAAAAGTAGCTCAAGCTCAGGCAGAAAAGCTGATTATTGCAGCTGAAGCAGAGCGTAAGGCTAATGAGCTTAAGACTCAAACACTTACTCCGGCAGTTTTGGAGAAAATGTGGATTGAGAAGTGGAATGGTGAAGTTCCTCAAGTTATAACGAACGGGAATACGTCTACGTTCCTGGACATTAATAAATTGAAAAAATAGTATGAAAGATAATAAAGAAAAGGAGATTAAAATAAGAACCATTTTCCTTTCTTTATTTGAGGCTATTACCAATTTAATTAAGCTATTCAAGGCTTAAAACAAAAGAGAGTATAGATTAATTTCTATACTCTCTAAATTTTTTCAAAAAAAAAAATAAAGTAACCTGTTATTTGTTACTTTAATAGTCATTCGGCAATCTTACTTGTCAGAACCGTGCTAGGAAGGCTTAAAATGCTAAAATTAAATATACTATGTGATAATCCTAGCACTTTATCTTTCCAAGGGCCTGAATTCCCCTATCCTATAGAAAAACCCACGCACTTTGACGGCCGATGACGTCAAACGCCTAATTTGACTTAACATTCTGATAATAATCTTTGTTGAAAATTTCCATAATGTCTCTAAAAGATTTAACTTTGTACTCCAGGACGCAGTAATAGGATACCGCTTAAGCCCTTTCGCTGAGATTAGTTTCATCGACTTTAGCCCTACTTATCCGGAACGCTACGTAAAAGCTCTCAGATTTGTTCCGGTTATTGTTTAGAAATTAAACAAAGGGGTGCGAACTCTTTATTTACTTTCATAAATAAGGGTTCTGCCTCCTTTTCAGACGTAAATAAAATCCAGGCCAAATTCTTTCGAACTTAGCCTGAAAGTACATATTATACAGCATCAAATGACGACAATAAGTTCATTCTATTCCAAAGTTGTTATCTCTAGGTCATAATCTTAATAAACCTGGCTTAGGAAAGATACTCGTCCACCACCATTAAATCCACTACCTGCACCAATATATTGACTTGGATTTATAAACTCCGGCTGACTAATCATCATGACTGCCGGCTTCATAAAGGTTTCTGTAAATTGAACCCACTCCAAGCCATTGTGGTCTGTCCAGGTATATGGATAAATAGTACCATCACGGCCATAGGATTTAGGATATTCTCTTCCGAATTCATCCACTACCCTACTTGCGCTACCTTCCGGGAGGCCCTTAGTTGAGTTATTAAACCCCCCTAAAATATCCCCATCATCTACTAAGTAGTTAGAAGTTAGTGGTTTACCTCTTCCTGGTTGGTCGTGTTGGATTTGAACGAAGTAGGGACTTCCTTCAGAGGCTGAGGTTAAGCAAATAACCTCTCGTTCGTTAGAAGCCCCTATCGAGAAAAAACCCCTATTTCCTCCTAAATTTGGATAAATGTGATTCCTTCGTTGCTGCCCAAAACTATCCATTGGGCTCTTTTGCCTACCGAATAGTTCATAAATGTTCGTAGCAGCTGAAGTAATTGTCTTTACGAATACTAAAACTTTTGAACAGATTATCTGAAGACCTTCTAATTTTGATAAAGTCTTCTCGATATTCCCATTATTCAAGTCAGCTTCTTTGGAAAGGGCGATGTCTCTATTAAAACCCTCCAATGTCGGGTCTACAGAATCTCCGTCCTCCAAGGGGGCGACTTCTTCAGGCTCAACAGTTACTTTTTTATTGAACCCGCCTAAAGCAGCATAAACACTAAATGCTGCCGCCACTGCAGCTAGGGCTTTTAGACCCCCACTGATAAACTCCATTGTCGTCATTTTCGTCTCCTGTGTGATTAAAAGTTCTAATTAGATCGTCTTGTTGTCGTTCGTATAGAATTGATTTCTCACACGGAGATCTTCCCCTACTTACGTAACCTTGCAAGCTTCAATCTTAAATTTCATTTGTTTTTCTCTTTTAATTTTGTTTGTTGAATTTTTAGCTTTGAGGCCTCATTATTAAGGGAGAGGGGTGGAAATAAGAGGCTAAGTCCCTTAATTTTGTATGAAAGGTTTAATAATTGGATTGGATTTTGATGGAACTGTTGTTAAACACGACTTTCCGCATATTGGGGAAGACATTGGTGCTATCCCTGTTTTGAAGAGTCTGGTAAGTGCCGGACATAAGATTGTCCTGAATACGATGAGATCCAAAAAAGATGGAACTCTCGATGCTGCTGTAAATTGGTTTGTCGAAAATGGAATACCATTGGCTGGAATAAACTCGGCTCCAGGACAACACAGGTGGACTGATTCCAGAAAAGTCTACGCCAACATTTACATAGATGACTGTGGTTTAGGTATTCCTCTTCTCATGGACGAGGGAGATACCAGACCCTATGTAGACTGGGAAGAAGTAGAACGACTTTTGCAAGAAATGGGTGTTCTATGAAGTGGTTCTTTGTTGGGCTTTTGTTAGTTATATGTTCGATTATTTTAGTCCTCGCTGTCATAGAAGAGAGCACAATTTATCTTATAATTAGTATTGTCTTGAGTTGTTGTGTATTATATGTTAGTAAGAAATTAAATAAGAATAGAGAAGATGAAGAAAGTAGATAATTTTGCACAAATTTTATACTTACTAATAAAAATAGCCGATCTCCGACCACTACAGAAGATGATTTCTTTGTTGTGGAGATTAGAGTCAGAAAGAAGGATACGGGAGAAGATAAGTTCATCAAAGATTTGTTTATCAAAAATTCAGAAGATTTATTAAATAAATCAGAGGATATAGAAACCTACTGTAGAGCTTTCAATGCTAGGGCTTACATAAACCTATCTCCAAAGTCTTATAAGAAGTTGCACGGAGAACTTCTAATTAAAGAAGCTGGTTATATAACAGAGGAACAATACCCAAACCCATTTCGAGTAGTTAGTCGTGCTTATGGTGGTCTTAAGTCTGATTTTCCTATTTGGGTGGTAGACGTAGATAAAGAGTATTTAGACAAGCTGGGGGATATACAAAGAGACGTAGAGGAGATAATTCAGAATCAAACAAATAGGTCGAAGAAGCCAAGACTTGATGGATATATCGTCCCAACAGTTTCCGGTGTTCATCTTCTATACTCTTCGTTTAATTTGGAGAAGTTTAGGAAGAAATACTCGAACATAGACGTACACAAGAACTCAAACGGGACTTTATTATATTATGAGAATAATAAAGAACAAGATAATCCCGTTTAAGGGATTTTGTTGCATAAATATATTCGGTGTTTTATTTGTCAGAAAAGAGTGCTACCCACCAAAACCGAGACAACTTAGACACGAGTCTATTCATACTAAACAAATGAAGGAATTGCTCTATATTTTCTTCTATTTGTGGTATGTTTTGGAATTTTTGATTAGGCTTATTATAACGAGAAGTATAAACAAAGCATATTATGGTATCGCTTTTGAAAGAGAAGCTTACGAAAATCAAGAAAATAATAACTACTTATGTAGCAGGACCGCCCTCCAATGGCTTAGATATTACACTAAACCCAAAGAATCCTAAAATTCTTAAGTGGTCTTATGATAAAGAATCTGATATTTGGAGTACAGAAGTCGATATAAGATGTGGGTTTTACATGATTCAGGGATATATGGAACCACACAATAAGAAAGAGAGGTTTATCCTCTCTTACTATAACCCAGAAGGAAAGACAGAAGTATTAAATACGGAAGAGACTTTTGAAGATGCAAAGAGAAGAGCAGTAGAGATAAATTACAATAATATTAAAAACTATGAGAACACCTAAAACTTATTACGGAATTAAACTGTATAGGTTAACTCAAGAGAGTAACTGTACGGTTATAAGAACTTTGTTTAACCATAAAGAAGAGGCAGAGTCCATGCTAAAAGACTTATTAGATGCCTTAGATCAACTAGAATTAGATGATGTTGGTGGAGAAATTGTTGAATTTTCTGTACCAATAGAAGAAGCGGGGATTAATTACTCAACTTATCCCTTCCATCTTCCACGAGGATATGGAGATAAGACACCTGTTTTTGAAAAGGATAAGATAACTTGCGAAGAAAAGTAGATTAAAGCTCAACATTGCTGTAGAGGAGGATAAAACCTTCTCTACAGTTATATTTTTGTACTATTTTTACCTCAAATCCCTTAACTTTGATAGAAAAGAAATAATTTTATGAGAAAGGAAAGCTCGATTGATAAGATAAAAGAATCAATCAGACGAGTTAATAAAACATTAAAGCACTTTGAGTCTAACTATGTAAGTGCCAAGAGATTACCTGGATTAGAAAAAGAGAGATGTTTAGAGTTCGAACATTATCTTGAAATTCGGTTTAATTTCGAAATGGCTAAAGTAGAATTTCTTACGGAACATTGTGAGGAAGCTAAAGGAAAACTATTCGAATTAGCTTATCTGAACGGGTTTGATAAGAAGACAAATAGGTTCAAGGAAGCTGGAGTAATGATTAGTAAAGAGGCACTGAAGAAACTACCTAAAAGAACAATTAGGGAAATTAAAGAGTACATAGGCGGTGACTTTATTAAGTTCAACTCCGTAAACGAGAAAGTAAAAGTAATAATAACAGATAATAATAAGAAAGATGCTTGAAACAAGATGGAAGACAGTTTCCAAAGTAAGTGCTCTAATCTTACCGCCGTTTGCAAGGTTTACTAATGAATCTCTGATAAAGTATGGACAGGAGCCCGAATTTGGCCGTGTTTATCTTTATCCTTGCTTAGACAAAGCTCATTTGGATGTTATTAGGAAAAATTTCTCTTCCAAGGAAAAGCCATTGGTTGTAAAAGTAGATGAAGTATCTAGTTTCAAGTGTAGACTAGCTTCGTTTGATTCCAAACGTCTTTTAATACAGAGTCCACAATTTGGGACAGACCAGTGGATGATTTTAGAGAACTTCATTACAGAAAAGGAATCTAATCACGACTTAGATGACTATTTGGCTAGAATTCTGAACCAGAGCACACTTAAGAATGGAGAATTTGTGGCTGATAATATAACATTCCAAGCCGTTTTCTCTAATGTATTCTTAGGAAAAACTTGGATTGTAACAAGTGAGATGCAAGAAACTTCGTTCATCTTCTCTAATTACTTCAAGAATATGCAGCTTGACTTGAAGAACAAGACGAAGAATCGAGAAATAGGTCACTATTACGAATACAGAGATTCAGTTGGAGTAGATTCTATTAGTGGCTTTATTGTTTTGTCAAAGTTCAATAGTTATATCTCTTCTGGAGCCTCTAAACTGACTAACCTAGAAGCAGAATCATTGAACTTTAATCAAGAAGATCCACTAGGAACCCCAACCATGTTCATTGTTAGGAGACTTCTTGATGATGAGAAAACAATACAAGATGTTCTAAATAAGAGAGTTGTTGGTGGAGGTCCGGATGATATCCAGCTTATGGCCCTTGATTCTGGCTCAGCTATTGATTGTGGTGAAGTTCTTAAAGACGACATCAAAGGAGACCACGATAAGATTTTTGAGATATTACTCACAAATAGCAAAAACCGACCCATATCTAAGTACAAGAACGAGGCGCTGGGTTGGTACACGAACAACTCCTTCGTCGTTGGTAGGCCGTTGATTACGTGTTTACTGGCATTAATGACAAACCCCATTGGTTATACCCCCAGTAAAAAGGTACTTGACTTGCTAATTCCCCTACTAAAGGATTCCCTGAGGGAGATTAATCGAGTTTTGGATTTCAGAGCAGATCCGAATGAGTACCTACAGCGGATTAGTGATCTTGCATTATGGGAACATAATCAAACTCCCACTCAGATAGAGATAGTATTAACCAGGCTTATGTCTGAAGCGACAGCTCTAAGAACAACGGCAAACGGAGAAGTTAGTGTTTGGAATGATTTACACCCACATATGTTTGGGAGTTGTGGATCTCAATGTAAATGCCCGTCTAACTGTTTACAGCTCTTGAAACAACATAGTCCGGAAAAATGGAAAGTCCTAGAAGAACTAAACGAGTTCCTAGAAGACCCTGACAATGAGTTAATGGACTTTTCCAAGAGGATTAGTGAGCGAAAGGATTTAGGTGTGTTTGAGGATTTTGAAGAAGTAATTTACTCAATCGGTGTATTTGCTCCGAAAACAAAATTAGAGCAAAGAGAGGGGGATTTACTATTTGAATTCCACTCTTATAGTTCCTCCGTTAACTGCAACCGTGGATCAATAGAGGAAGATGAAGTAAAGAATAAAATCTTCAGTGATTTGTATGATGACATGCTGGCAAAAGTTCTTCCTAATGACGCCAAATATGACAACGAAGATAGAAAAGAATTCTTCAATTCAAATGGAATGAAGAATGCCTTGGAGGATCTGTCAGGTGTTGTTGTAAAGATAGCCAGACAGGCCATTGAATCATATGGAAATAATGTTACCTTGTATGGTTGGGGTCCTGGAGTATCATTTACAGCAAGGAATGCCGTTTTAAGAGCATCCATGTTGATTACAATAAAGGACATAATGAGTTATTTTGGAGGGAAAGAAAATGTCCCGGAAAATATCCGAGACTTGATTTTGGATAGAAGAATAGCTCAAGTGGTTTTACACTTGGATGACATGGAGAATGATATATTAGCTACTTTAGTTTAATATGAAACAAGAAAACATAGAGTTGACTGGAGTTGTTGAACAAGAAAGCGGAGCTGGTATATTTAAGGTTAGGTTAGAGAACGACCACTTAGTTATCTGCACTCTCTCCGGAAAAATGAGAAAGAATAAAATCCGAATCATTCCTGGAGATAAAGTAAAGCTGGAAGTCTCACCCTATGACCTTACAAGAGGAATAATCACATATAGGTTCTAAGAAGTCTAACTTTAAATATTGTTGCTTATGATGGAGAATTCACAGTATCCATGTTTGAAGAGTGAGTTATTTGGTAAGCCTTTTCCGTTCTTTACGCAGAATAAGAATTTAGGAGAAACTTACCTACAGTGTGAAATCTATAGTCCTTGCTTAGACCCAGAAGGATTTCCGGCGTTTAGTTTAAGGACATTAAAAGAAAAGAGGGCTAAAGGTAGCCCATCTAGATTGTTGAGCTACACAGTCCCTCCTGGCTTTGATAAGAAGCAGGAGAAGGAAGTGGATAAATTAGCCAACTTATTGAGAAGAGAGGATCCGATGATTTGGGTAAGTAAAAGTCTTGACTTCCCATTAGTAACAATCGGAGATACCGACAGCTTATATAAAGCTACCATTATCTCCATTCGTGATGCTCTTCGCTGGCAGAGGTATGATTTCAATCCCGGAAATAAAGTCGATGTTTTGGTATCCAAAGACAAGTTTGCTATTTTTGAAATAAAAGGGGACCGGGAAGAAATCTGGATTAGCCCTGTTAGTGTACATTTACTAACTGATGTCGAGCTTACAAACCCCATTAAAGCAGACTTAGGTAAGCTTGACTACCCTAAGGAGCATTGGTCTGGTAAAACTAAAACCAGCTTGCTTAATAGGGCACTAAAATATTTAGAATGGTCAAGTTTTTCAAAAAGAATCTAAAAACAGCCTTATTTGTCGTTTTTGTTTGGTTTACAGGACAGGCTCACGTACCTCCTGTAAAGAAATTACCGGAGTTTAAGGAGAAAACGGTGTTAGCCACTTATTATCATGCTAAAACTGGGGCTTATACAGCTTCCGGTGCTAGAGTAAACTCAGCAAAGGTAAAAAATAAAGAGCATAGATGGATTGCCATATCTCGGGATTTGAGAAAAGAGTTCAAATTTGGAGATACTGTTGTAATATCATCTAAGCTCCACGGACTAAATGGCAAATGGGTTGTAAGAGATTTAATGCATCAAAGATGGAGGAATAGAATAGATTTTCTATTGGATAGATTGGAACCGAAGGAAATCAAGTTCTATATGCCTGATTCTATGTGTATTAGAAAACTTTAATCAAACAAGAAAAGAGAGAGGATTAATTTCCTCTCTCTTATTTTTTTTTTAATCACCTATTAACGTCTTAAGTTTTTCTAACGTATCTCTTTCTATATCTATCGGGCCTCTTTTCTTAATTAATCTTAGGGAAGGGCTTCCGAACTTATCAACTAATTCACTAAACTCTTTCCCTGTCAAAGTCCCTAACTCTGCTAAGACTAAAGAGCCTTTGGCTAGAAGTTTCATATTGTCTTTAAGAATCTCTGTACAGATTCTAGAATGAAACTTCAAAGCTGGTGATAAATCTTCATGTTTTTTATCTCTAATTCCTGCTGTAATACCGCTCGAATTTCTTTCATCTGCACCTAGTGATTTTAGAACACAAGGAGAAGTCTCCATAGTTGATTCGATACTGCCACTTTCATTAAATAATTTAATAGCGTCGTATCTATATAAGTCAGCAACAATCTCCCAGGCTTCCTCTAGATCTTCAACACATCCCAGGGTTGTGTAGTTGTATTCAGCTCTGTCAAAGATATCTGCTCTCTTTCCCTCATTAAATACGAGATTTTCAGCAGTTACTCCAGCTAAGAGGGTCTGAATTCTGTTTATATATTCTGTTGTTGTTAGAGAAGATTCAATGATCTCCTCTCCAAGATCCGTAAATCCACCCCCATTAGTGTCTCTACTTACTATTTGAACCGGTAGTCTTCCACTATTGTGAAGATTAACTATGGCATGTCCCATCTCATGAACAGCAATAATATAAGAACCTTTATTCTTTTTATTCTTACTTCCAAGCTCTAATTCAAACAAGGTCTCCTCGACTCCATCTCCAGTAATAGAAAACACAGCTACTCCATCTTTTAGGATCTCTTCTTTTGTTGAGATGCTTAGCTTGGTGATGTTTGGATTATGGAACTTTAAGGTCGTGAGTTTGCTAGATAGCTTGGAATTAAACAAACCAGTGATGGACTTAACAGGTCTAACACCCAAAGCCGGAATAGATCCTTCAGAAAACAAAACATCGCTTACGCTTTCTGAGAAGATTAGCTCTAAGTCAAGATATTCTCTTACTCTACTCTTAATCTTTGTCAGTTCTTGATCTACAACCCTCTTTAGACCAACGCTGCTGATAGATGGATATTGAATAAGATTTGTCCCTAATCTACCAACCTGTTCTGGTCGAAATAATTTAAGAAGAGATTTCCTTACTTTAGCTACGCTTACTTTTTCTGTTCTTTTCTTAAACTCGTCTGCCAAATTATCAGATGAAATATCAAAGGACATGTCATATGCAGCATGAAGATTTCCAATAACAAAAATGATAGACTGAGAAACATCTAACATAACTCCCGGCTTTTTCATAGTATCCAAGTACTCCTCATAAAGATCTGCTAATTCAAAAGTTGATTTAAACTCTTTGTCTTTAAAGAAGTCAAACAACTCTTGTATAGTATCCTTGAGTATAGCGGGAGAGGTCTTTTTGGAATTATCAGAATCAGGACTATGGCTTCCTTTCTCGTCTTCATCTTCGTCCATATAATCAGAGCTTACAGACATTAGTTTCGGAAATAGATTTAATGCAAAGGCCCCCTTCTTAAAGAACTCATAGTTTATATTGGAAATCCTTGAAAAGTAGTTAGCCTTGTTTATATTGCCAATTGGAAAAACTCCAGGTATTGGGTATATCCGAGGTGTTTCTTTGAGACCTCCTAGATCAGCTCCTTCAAATGAATCGTTGATTAAATGTTCAAGATATAAACAGGAAGAGCTCAAAGAGGGAACAACCTTCTCTTCAAAATCTTCTTTTTTAAGAAGAAAACAGTTTTTATCTAGTTTAATATCACCCAATTCTTCTCTAATAAAATAAATCAACCGGGAAATCATAAAAGTTCTTTCATGAATTTCCTTAGAGACTCTGTAGGCTCTTTGGCTCAATTCAATCTTCCCCTTATCTATTAGTTCCCAAATTTGAGACTCTATAGCACCCCTCGAAGGTAACTCTCCTCCCAAGTTATCTATTGAACGTAGTTTTTGAAATTCATCAAACACAAGGACAGATCTCTTTAGTCTATCTTCTATATATTTAGTATCTTCAAATAAAATCGCTCCTCTACTATTAAGAATTTTCCCAACAACGAAGCTATTTGAGCCATCTTCCTCTGGGGAATCTCCATTTTCGTTTATTTCTGAACAATCAAAATAAGAAAAGCAGCCGAAAATACCAAGAAGCTCTATCAGTCTTTTAATCAAGCTTGTTTTTCCTGTTCCTGTCATACCCCAGAGAGAAATAATAACCGGTCTTGTTATGAGTTCTGGGGAGATAAACCAAGGAAGCATTACCTCTCCAATTTTGTCTATTGTCTCATCTAGTTCAACAAACTCCTCCTTTAGTTGGGATAAGACTTCTGCTAGCTTTTGTAGTTTTTCTCTCTTTGCTTTATTCATTTTTCTTTATTTATAGTTTAAGTTCAAAAGTAAGGGAATTAGAGGAGAAAAAAAAAAGAAAGGACGCAGAGATTTCTCTACGCCTTTCTAAATTCTTTTGGTTTCTAAAACCCGGGGCTTTTAACAGCCAGTTCGTTATTGATTTCCTCAATCATTTTATTGAAGTCAATCTTTTTAGATCTGTCTTCAATTCTTGTTAGGAAAAATCCATCGGTTATATCTTCAAAACCGAGAATAACGTTAGTTTTAGCAACAAAAGCTTTCATCAGCTTAAGCTGATATGGTGTTGGTATAATCATCAGAAATAATTCTCCACCGATTTCATCTGTTTTTACCAGACTCGGTGAGAATATACACCAGGCTAGGTTTGAAAGGAACTCATCTTCGAGGTCCTCGTCTTCAAAAAGCTTGAACTTTCGTTCAACGCTTATTAACCTAGCACCATATTTTTTCAAGAGGCTATCTACGGCCTCCTCATCACACCCCTGACGTATGCTAACTACGCCAGTTATGTGATTATATTCGAGGTATTCACCTCTGTTTACAGCAAGAACAGTCTCTGAAGCGACTGCCCTAATATTCTGTAGTCTTTCAAGCTCTTCGATTAGGTCTTCTATTAGAAGGCTTTGCTTTTGAGAGCATAATAGGAGTTCGGTGATTGCATGAGATAAGTCCTCACTATTATCCGCCTCCTCTACTTCTTTCTTCGGGTCTGGTAAATACTTTATCTTCAGCCCCTCTTCCCTATTTTCTGGAAAAAGATCCTCGTATTTTTCACGAGCCCTTTCTAGGAGCAATTCACTGTTTGAACAAGTGATTGCTTTTTGTCTACTGTCTCCGGATACGTTGCATACTCGGATAGACAATTCGATGTTCAGAAACTCTCTGGAGCTCTTTATATAAGACTCCAACACCTTCACTGAGAACGGTGAGTTTCTCTTTAGTATGCGTTGCAAATCAGAAAACTTTACTGCTCTTCCGTTTGCTTTCACTAATTGTTCTAAGATAACAATAATGTTGTTTAGAACTTCTTTTCTTGTTTTCATACTGTGATTTTTTTTTTGTTGTTTATATCTCTGAGAGGCGAAGCCTCTCTGGTTTAGTTATTAAGAAAAGTAAACTACATACTTCTCTTGGATAATCTTATTTACTGAATCTACGTCAAAAGTAGATTTAATTATTTTACTATCCACAAGAAGTTTATCAACGTAGGTCTTTTCTACAACAATCTCAAATCCAAAACTAATAGATTCGTAGTGGATTGTTTTGATTGTTTTGTTTTTGTCCGTTGTTACCCTCTCCAGGTCAGTCCTATTATAAAGACTCCAGGAGAGGTGCTGAAACTTTGGGGTTTTTACTGCTCTTGCCGGGTATTTGTGCTTACTTAGATCTTTTTCTAAGTAAACTGACTCCTTCTTAAAATTGAAAGAGACTAGCCCATTGACCAGTTCAATTCCAGATACTTCTCCAGACTTAATATACGCCGAATCCCCTCCAATGCATCTTTTATAGAACTTGTCTATTCCCGGAATTGAAATCTTGCTTTCTTGTTCAGAAAGCGTTTTTATATAGCTACTACTTTTTATGGTATCTAGCTCAAATTCCAATGTTTTAATGTTTGTTGTTCTTTTATATTGAACATCCCCAAACAAAACATTTGGATAGTAGTCTACGTCAACTATCTCATTGGCATAAACCGAATCTTGAATCTTAATATTCGTCAAAAAACAGGCATACTTTTTAACTACAAGATCAGCAACTATGTTTCCCTCTTTTATCCCTTGAGAGATTTTGTTGTCCGCCTTTATTATCGTATGTTGTGTGTTTTCGCTATATTCTATGTCCCCGTTTTCTCTGTTGAGACGGAAACACTTTTCTTCTATCCCTTTCGGATCAATGAATCCAGAAAGGTAAATGTTTTTGTAAATCATACTTTTTATTATTTTTGTTAGTTGTTTTTAGTTTTGTCTCTGAGAGGAACCTAATCCTCTCTCGGTTTAGTTATTCAACTCTACCGATTCTTTTATCATTACATAAAACCGGTGGTGGGAAAGCATTCTTCCGTAGTAGTTTTCAACACTTTCCACCTTCCAGGCTTTAGTATCTCCCCTTTTCATGGAGAATAAAACCTGGCATTTTAACTCTGATAATCTCTTCGCCACTTCTCTTGTGACTGGGATCATCAAAGCAAAGTCCTCTGTAGTAATAAGGACTTGATTATCTACAAAAAACGTAGGGTTTTCTAGATCTAAATCATACCCCTTATCGTTTTGTAGATTAAATAGCCTCTCTATTTCTTCAACTGATAATTTTTCTAGTTGATGTAGGATGTTTGATTTTTCTTGTTCATTCATTATTATATCATTTTTTTTTTGTTAAACTTATTCTCTTTTGTGTCTGAGAGGTCAAAGACCTCTCTCTGGTTTACTTTTTCAGGACAGGAACTCTATGGTTTCACGAAATTCTTTTCTTAATTTCTCCCTTTCCTTTAGGATATGGTCTTTGAGGGAGCCAAGTCTTTCTCTCCCTTCTTTTAGTTTCTTTGAAACTAAGTTTGATGGAGTCTTTTCTAGTTCTTCCATGAACTTTTCAAGTTCCATCAAACCACCAATTTCTCCGCATTTCCGCCCTAACTCACTGTTGAGTTCAAGAAGGCGGCGTTCTTTTTCTTCCCTCTCTCGTCTCCAGGATTCGTACTCATTCATATTCATATTCTGCTTTTTTTTTGTTAATTGTGACATCAGGGGTCGTGTTTTTGATAGACGTTATAGAACATAACAGTAATAATTAGACTTCTTTGTCTATCACACAGCCCCCAAAGGTTTAGTCGCCGGGAATTACTTCCTAGCTTTCTGTAACATAGCCCTTAATTCGGGCTCTCTTTCTTTAAGGGCCTCTAAAGCCCCATCTCTGACAGAGGCTGATATCCCCTGCCACAGACTATTCCATAGAAGTATCAAAGCCGATTTTAGGTCTTCCGGCATCCCCCTTCTGTTTTTGAATAGTCTTTGCTTGATCTACTTCGGTTAAGGTTCGGCAATATGTGTCGATTTCCTTACCAAAAGCTAATTTTACTGTTGGGGTAATAATATTCCCCAACGTGGTTCCAATTCCTGTGGCTACCATAGTGGCAGCCACAGAACCAGCCTTAATCATAATTCCTACGATTGATTTCTTCATAGGCATTCTCTTTACTTATTTTGTTAATACTTTGTTAATTTTCGCGTTTTTAAGTTTTAGAATAAGCTTTAGTTATTCTAAAGGGTATTAATTATTACATAAAAGGTTTAGAATTATATAATAATTAATTCTTAAAAGTGTGTCTAACTGCCCTTTACTTTGGGCAGTGGTTTAGAGCATTCTTAATGATATGTTCTATTTCCTTGTGGTCCAAGTATTTTGGTTTCCACTCTGTATAGAATCTATCACGAAGTTTGCACTCTATATCAAATAAGCTCAGCTCCGGATTAAGATACTTCAATCCGAAGGCATAGGAGTTCGCAAGTTCTATTATTCTCTTGGACTCCTCCTTTTTGCAAAATATAGGAAGGAGCATATCACCGCCCCTTCCTTAAAGTATTCTCCTCGATTTCGTTGTAGCGTCGATCGGCTACAACTCGGGCTATGCAACCCAGTATGGCGCTAATTGCACCAAACCAGATAGCATGGTTGGATTTGATAGAGCAGGCCCAACATCCTGCTATACTGAAGGACATCATAATGATGCCAACAGCTACTGCGATAGTAGCAATAATGCTAACTATCATCAAAATCATCTTTTTCATAATAATCTTTATATTATTTGTTAAACTTAATTTCATCTCAAAAGTTTTAGGTTTCTCTCCTTTCGATTTTAGGCGGACTCTGTATTAATCTCCTCGACTAATCCAATAATCTCTAAAATCCGACTTCTTAATATTCCCTTTTCGTAAGCTTTAACAGGGATTCTTAAGTTCACTGAGATATCTCCCAGTTACAGTCAAAAATAACCCAATTCAGACATATTCCTCATATATCTTCCTTAGTTGTCAAGATTTATCAATAATCACGAAGGATTCCTCCCTCTCGATAAATCTCATACTGTTATAATACACTTTGTGTCTGGGGAGGTTTAGCTCCCCAAGCCTGTGTCTCCCCCAGGCGACGGGCAACAGCCATGAACAGAAGGCCGTTGGACCAACTCTATATACCTATGACTTATCTGTTCGTTGTCATAGGCTCCAATCGGATTTTTCACCTCAAATCCGAATAAATAGGCTTAAAGTTAGAAAAATATGCTTTTCCAGCCTTAAGTGACCGAAAATGAGGAATTTTCTTCTCCTCGATCGGCCTATTGCTTCTGGAACATCAGAAGCATGAAGCAATGGTTCTGCTTCCCCTTTCCTCATCCTGCCAGTGGCCTGGCATTAGATTATTATAGTAATGCAAGCACCAATGGTTTGATGCTCTTATTACAAAATAACCTCTTTTGTCTTTTCCATACCAGTACATACTTCCGCTTTCGGAAGTAAAGTCTGGCTGTCTTTTTGGAACCTTGCATTCCCTAAAGGTTGCAAAAGTTCCTCTATAATAATTAAATTTATCGTAAATCATATTTTCATTGTTTTTGTGTTTGAGAGGGTTTGCCTCTCTGGTTTAGTTAGTTTTCTACATAACGTGCCTCATGGCGTTATGTAGCCTCTCACCACGGTCCTCTTCGCTCTTGTACGACGAATAGTCTGAGGTTCTATCAACATCAACCTCTTCATATCTACTGGAGAGTTGAAGATTCATTCTTCTCATCTCATCTCTCTGTCTTCTACTAGCCCATAAACTCTGGGCTGAAAAATTCTTTTCTGTTTTCATATCGTTTTCTTTTTGTTAGTTGATTTCTCTATTGTGTCTGAGGGCACCTGTGACCCTCTCGGTTTGTTACTTAGATGTAAGATTTCTTACTCGAATTTATGCAGGTCTCCAAAAAACCCGCACTTATCACACCTACATTTTATAGACGGTGGACAATAATATCCACGATCCGACACTATGGTAGTAACTTCGGTACTACCACAGCGTTTGCATCTCAGGTCTTTACTCATTTTCTTCTTGTTTGTGTCTGAGACTCTTTCGAGTCTCTCGGTTTTAGTGGTTCTTAATCAAGTCTTTATAGACCTGATATGCCACCTCGCAGTCATATAGCGGGTGGTGGGTCGAACCGTTTATATTAATTTCTATGCCCTTTTCGGCAACATACTTGTCAACCGAGTCAGGTTGGTAGCCATATGCCTCTAAGAGGCTGGCCACTTCGATGGGCACGTAGGGAGCATCCCACTCTCCTATGTACCCGAGGTTCACTAACTGGCGGAACAGATGGGCTTCTACCACGTGTCCCATATGCCATAAAACGCGAACATCATATTGTTCGCGTAGTTTGTTGTAATACTCAGCAAACGCCTTCAACAAGGGCTTGTGAGTATAGGGTATTTTTCTACCCCAACTTCCTCTATTACAGGAATATCCTGCAAATGAGGAACAACATTTTCTATTACCCAAGGATTGTCTACCTCCTTCATGGAGGTTCTTCCTTGGAAAATGGAAATTCTATTTCCTGATTCGTCATAGGCAATAGCACCTATGGCGAACATACGTCCCCATAGGCCGTTTGTTTCGGCGTCTATGGTTAAGACGATAACTCTTTTCTTCATAACTCTTTTTTTGTTGTTTTTATGTCTAAACCTTTTACGCTCTAAGCCAATAACATAAACTGTGGTATAACAACCTCCACATTTCCTCCATAGCACAAAGGCTCTGAAGTAAGTCTATGTCCCGCGGCTATTTTATACTCGCTCAGACGAGTCCAGGTTCGGTAAGGCCCGGATTTCATTATACGAAGTCCCCCACGGCACCTTCAGTATTTGTATAACTAGTTTAATTAATAAATAATTAAACACCGATAAAATAAAAGAGATTTATACTTCCTTTTATATTTAATTTAATAAATACTTAAGGAGATATAAATCTCTTTATCATATATAAGGGTTTTAGAGCTTTTCAAACGGTAATTTTTCATACCTAATTACACTCATTTCCTTATTCATAATTAAGGGTTTTAGGTGATTTTAGACGGTATTATTTTTAGGCTAAAATTACTAATTATAATTAAATAGAATCCAGTAAAGTTATTATAACTCGTCTCAAAGCCTAAACTATGAGGCTCAAAGAAAGGCCTCTTGAAAACAACAAAGAAATGATTATAATGAAATTTAGTTTAGTTTTAGAATATGAATAAAGATGAGATTAATGTATCGTATCTGCCTTTTCCAGAGTCAGTACGGAAGAGATTCGGAATGTACTGTTCTACAAACGAAAACGCGGATATTGTATTTAGAGAGATTATCGATAATGCTCTAGATGAATCCTATTCCTGCCCCACTTGTAATAAAATACTAGTAGATAATAACTGGGCCGGGGGATATAAGATAGTAGCAGATAATGGTCGAGGGCTTCCTATTACCATGAGTAAGGATAAACCTGAAATTACTCAGGCGGAACTTAGTATAACAGTTCTCCACTCAGGTAGTAAGTTTGAAGCAGCCTCAGATAGAGGTTCTATTGGAATGAATGGAGTTGGGTCGAGTGTTACGAATGCCCTTTCAGAATCTTACATAATCCTCTCTAAAATAACAGAAAGTAATTATAAAAGGTCTATCCCGGCTGTAAAGAAAGCATGGGAAAAGGCTACACCTGCTGCAAAGAAGGATTTGTACTATATTCTTGTTTGTGAGAAGGGAATTAAAGTACATGAATCGGCAGGAAGGCTTAAGGAATTGGAAAAGAAAATTTATGGAGAAGCCAGAATACCACTTGGTTTTTCTACAATTATCCTCTTTAAGCCGGACCCTGAAATCTTTGAGAGTGTATCAGCGGAAGTTCCCATAAGAAATCTACAATACTTCCAACTTATCCAAGAAAAGTTTTATAAGAGAAAAGTCGAAGTTGTAGCAAATGGTGAATTAATCAAAAATACATTCCAACCATTTCAGTTTGAGATAGTTAAGAATATAACTCCAGCAGATACGAGCAAAAACAAGTTTGTATCTGTCTATGTAACATTTGATGTAGATCCTGGACTATCTCCTAAAGAATTATATGGTTCTGTTTCTGGCCTTGTTGTAGACTCTGGCCAACACTTAACCATGTTTGATAAGTGTTTTTCCGAGGCTATAACCTCTGAGTTTAAGCTATCACATAAATATACAACAAACGGACTAAAAGCAGTCGTTATTGTATTAGCTTCGGAGGTAGTGTTCGATTCTCAGATTAAGCAAAACCTGAAATCAATAGCCAAAGTAAAACAAACAGACTTCGCTCCTATCACAAAGGAAATCATTAAAATCTTCAAATCAAATCCGGATTATTGGTCAGCCCATGTTAATAGGTTGAATTTCCTGGCTGAATCTATGAAGAGTTTATCTGCCGTAGATAAAGCTAAGAAAATGATTGAAGGCGATAATGGTAATTCTATGTATAAAGCGAAGGCTGAATATGTTAAAAAGTTTGTTGATGCTACCTCAAGTGAAAAAGATAGGTGGAACTGTGAGCTTTTTGTTGTAGAAGGTGATTCGGCAGCAAGTCCACTAATCGGAGGAAGAAGAACGACAAAGTATCATGCTGTTCTTCCACTAAGAGGTAAAGTGCTCAACACAACTACAAAATCAGCAGACCAGGCCATGGAGAATAAGGAGATATTTTCTATCTTTAAAGTCCTGAATCTTGGTATAGACGTTTATAACGTAACAAGTAACTGTAAAACAGCTGAAGAGGCCTATAACGCTATTAAAGAAAGGTCTCGATTTGGGAAGTTGATTATTTCAACAGATTAATAAAATAGTCTGAAGAATATGGAAACATATTCTTGAGAATCCTGTTGTCGCGAGGAACTCTCGTTAGGTCATAGGTACCAAAGTGTAACAATCCTATGAATAGAGACAATTCGCGTGCTTTGTGGTTGTTTAGTTCAGATTGTCTAATTTAAACAACCTTAAGGCCACAACGACTATCCCGCAAGGGAGTAGGGCAGCAAGTCTATAATGGCTGTTCGAAAGACAGGATACCCTAACAGATAAGGCTGAGGGTAAAAATATAGTCTATTCTCATGTGAGAGCATGAGGAGAAAGAAATTTCTCTCTATATTCTGACGAAATATAGAAAATACCAAAGAGTGACGAGGACGGAATGCAAATAATGAACGGTTTGCTATATACACTTGGCAAATTCGCACGTTTCTTAATTGACTTCGGAATGGTATATATACTAGAATCACCACTTTTCTCACAAAATGGAAAGTATTATTATCCATCCGATCCAACCGACCCCAAAACAACACTTCCCATTGGAATAAACCCATCTAAACCTTTTGAGCGTTATAAAGGTTTAGGTTCTATATCAAAGCAAGAGGTTTATGATGTATTTTTCAATCCGAATACAAGAAGACTTATTCAAGTAACACCACAGGGATTGGAGTATACTAGAGCTCTTATGGAAAATATAGATAACAGAAAAAGAGAGCTGTCAGACGCGGGTCTACTTATTAATCCCTATGATATTGAAGATTTCAAAATACAATAATAAAATGGCAAAAAAGAATAAAGTTATAACACCAAACTATTTTATAGGAGGATATAAGAATCAATATAAACATGATAAGATTCTTCACGTAGGAGATCTGTCCAAAGAGGCTTTCCTAGGATATGGGTCTTATATCAACAATCACCGTCATATGTGTAATATACTTGACGGAATGAAGGATTCCTACCGTAGGCTGGTTTGGGCCTCTTTACAGGTTCCTGAAAGCAAAAAGGACGAGACAACAGAAAGTCTCGTTGCAAGTGTAGCTAGATGGCACCCCCATGGTACTTCTAGTTTGGAACTTACTGCTGCTAATTTTGTAAGATGTGGTGTATTTTCCGGAAAGGGAAATTTTGGTATGACTTCAATTACAGGAACTGTTTTGCCACCTGCAGCAGGTCGTTACACTAAATGCGGTCTATCTCCTGAGTGGAGAGACTTAATTGGTGAGTTAGTAAAAGAAGTTCCTATGGTGGAATCCCCAAAAGGTCCTCTTGAGCCTGAGTATATTCCACTTCCATTACCACTATCTCTGTTCCTTCCGGAGCAAGTTATGGGTATTGGCGTAGGAATTCGATCTGTTTACCCTAATTTTTCAGCAAAATCTCTATATGAGGCTTATATAAATGATAATCCCATGTTATTAAAGCCCTCTATTGATATTAACTTAGATTATAAAAAGTCCGAGTTGGAGAAGATTTGGAGAACAGGAAAGGGTAATGTTATCTACTATTACACTATAAAAAGACAGAAATCCCCGGATGGAAAAACAGAAGGGATTTTATTTAGTGGTGATACCGGGTTGTTTACTCCCGATATTAAGCCCTTCCAAAAACTAGCAGATGAAGGAAAGGTGTTTATAGAAGACCTAACTGACATCAACGGAACTAAGCTATTTATTGGTAGAATTCCTTCAGCTCGTATAACAATAGATGAGATAGAAAAGCTAGCTCAGAAAGTATGTTGGAATAAATCCTCTTGTAATGTTGAAATAAATGTTACAAATGGAACAGCAGCCTTTAGAATACCCCTAAGAGATTGGATTGATGTAACTTATAAAAACTACATCAGCCTAGTTGATAAGGTTAGATATAAGAGAATTGACAAGACTTTATTTGATATAAGTGTGTTGGAGGCTCTCCCGATTATAGCTAATTACCTAATCAACGAAAACCCAAAGGCGTCCAATAAGGAAATAATGGAAGCCACTGGTTATCCTCAAGAGGTTATATCTGAGGTTATGAGTAAGCCTTTGTCCTATCTTCGCTCCAATAAAGACAATACGGCTAGAATAGCTACACTAAAAAAGCGAGTTAAAGAGCTGAAAAGTTTGGATCCGGTTAAGTACACAGAAGAGTTGATTTCAAAATTATAAAACATGAAAAAAGAAATTCATAAGATTTACTACGAGAATAACCTAAGCTCAATCATAGAATCAGCCTATTTAGAGGCTGATTTAAGTGAAAAAGTGGCCAACTGTGATATTTTCGTAGATCCGGAGGTTGTTGATTATATTTCAACAAAGCTAGTCATTATCACAGACTCTAACTATTCCAGAGATAAGCTGAAGAAATTAATTAACCACCACTGTGAAATCATAGCTCGAGTTGATAGTGATTGGCCTAAAGAGGTTAAAGTCGTTCCTTATAATTTCCGAGTTAATATGGGTATTGTGTGGAATGGCTCAACTCTGAAACACTTAGAAGACTTAGATGAAGTCCTAGAAGAGGGTGTAGGAATTGGAGAAGGTGGTGTTGTCTTCTTCCCAAAGATAGAAGACTCCCCAAATCTAAAAACCGTGGATTCTAAAGGAAATCCAACTCCACTCGGCTGGGCCCTTCATCAAGTTGGTCAAAATCAAAGAAGTGGAGAAATTGGTGATCTAGACGTCATCAAAACGCTAAAAATGGTTCCAAAATAACTCTAAAATCTTAACTATAAGAGGGTGAAGAGAAAACCCCAATGAGAATATAATAATTATTTTAAGTGTGTAATTTTAAGAGTTTTAAGAAGTTTAATTTTAAAGAATTTGAAACAAATGGAAGGATTTGATGCAAAGACATTTTTTGAACAAATGAGAGAACAACAACCAAAATCTGCATCTAGTTTTGCAAAGAGCGAACGAAAAGTGGAAGTCTTGAACCTATCTGTACCTACTAATTTTGGTAAGTATCAAATTGCCCCTATTAGTACGGCCCTGTATGACGTTCCCTTTATTAAGCTGGAGAATACGAGAGAGATTCGTGTTCCTTTTACTTATAAAGCAGCAGACGGAACTGAAAAACAAGGAACAAATTGGATTAAGATTCCCATGGCAGAGTGTTACCAAATGCGTGACTCAGAAGGCCGAAGAGTATCATCTCTTACGGCAGTTGATGAAAATCTTCATCGTCAAGTATGCGCTGTTTGGGAAGAGCTTTTCGCGGAATTAGATGGAAAAAATAACCGAGCCGTTACTAAGAATCTCATGAGACGTAAGAACTACAACATTGGTTTTGTTCACGTTCTTAATAAGTGGGATATTGGTAATGTACGACAACCATCACGGAGTAACTTTACTGTTCTTCTGTCCTGTACAGCCCGAGATATGGTTACTAAGTTCCAAGAAGATATTGAAAATAAATCTCTGAATTTTGGAGGAGACTATGAATGGGTTTCTGGAATTTATGGCCGAGATTTCCCGGGAGGACGTACTGGTTACGTTATGTTTTCTATTAACATGCCAGAAGGTCAAAAAGGTTACAGTATTACAGCAGACCACATAGTTAATCCAGGTCGTCAAGTATTTGAGGGGATGAGCATCGACCCAGAACTTATGGAGATGATGCAGAATCCACTTGAAGTATGGTTGGGTAGACAAGCAAACTGGGAAGAAGGTGTTGCACCTGAAAAACGCCGATTGTTCAATACAACCGTTATGAAGCAGGCTTTGGAGTATATGACGAACCTCCTAGCAAAGATTCGTATGGAAAAGAGCAGTGGTAAGAGTCAGGATATGGTTATTAACGAGTTGACGGCAGCTATTACTGGACAACAGCAATATCAATCTCCGGCAACTAATGACCCCATGCTTGCAGCTCAACAGGCAGCAGCTATGCAACAAGGACCTGCTGTTAACCCACAGAAAGTACAACAGGGCAATGTGGACCCATTTACGGGGGTTCCTCCGGTAGCTCATGTAGACCCGTTTGGTGCTATGTCAGCTCCACAAGCGGCTCCTGCTCCTTTTAGTAAACCAGATTTTGCTATGGGAACAGAGGAAAGCAGCGACGATTTGCCCTTCTAAACCAAAGAAAGAGACAGAGATATGATATTCTAAAGTATCAGTCTCTGTCTTATCTACTTAAGAGTTATTAACCGTGACATTTACTAAATATCAATATGCTCTTGTAGATATGTCATATATCCTTATGAGAAATCTCTTTGCAGCATCAGCAGGAAAGAAGATTGGAGAATACAGAGCAGCAGATGTAGAAAGAATTACAATACAAACTTTAAATAAAGTATCCCGAGATTACGGGATTACGGCTTCCAAGGTCATCTTTTTATATGACCGCTGGGATAAAGAGCTGGGAGGATATTTTAGAACTCATATCCTAAAAGGTGATTATAAGTCTACCCGAGTTTATATAAACGAGGAAGAAGTAGAAAAGATGAGACAAGACCCCACAGTAACTCCGGAAAAACTAGCCCAAGCTGAACTAGAAGCTTATAGGAACAGGGTTCGGTATGAAGCTAAGTGGGGTATGGTAAGAGAGTTTAAGAATATTGGAATCCCATGTGCCGGAGTGGAAGGTTGGGAGTTTGATGATTTTGCTTGGTTGGCCTCTTGTTTGTTATACAAAGAAGACCCATCAGCAAAGCCCAGTATTATTATCACGAAAGACTCTGACCTTCAATACTCCCTAACTCCTAAAATGGATTATTTCAAGCTTCCCACAAAAGGAAGTGCTCCTAAAGTAATAACCTATAACGAGATGTATTATACAATCCCAGAATACCTAAGAGGTTCCCTGACTTTGTATCAATATAAGTCTTATCTGGATTCATTGGGAGAAGGCCATAACGACATGACTAAAACACTAAGGCCGGGAGCAGACCCTAACTTAGCCATAAAGAAGATACTCGAGGGAGATTACTCAGATGTAACAGACAGAGAGGTATTTGATAGACAAATGCTTTCTTTTGATATATCTAAGTTCCCAAGATTTGACAAAGTGAAGAGTATAATCGAAAATGACTTTGATAAAATGGGAAAGCTCGGTACTGTAGAAGATTTTAGAAATTATTGTAATAGAAGAGGAGTTTCACAAATATCTGACAATTATTATAGAGAGTTTATCTCTAGATTTGACCCAACATTGTTTAAAGGATAAAAATTTTAGTAATATGAACGTTTCAATTATAACTAGTAAAAATGAAAATTGGATCTTTGATACGGAAACAGAACGCATTTTCAAAGATGGAGTATTGGTTCCTAATTCGGTCGCTGAACCTGTATATTCTGGTGGTGGAGAAAATACACCCCCTAATTTTGCAGGCATCCTACTAAAGGAAACCGGGGAGATTATTTCAATCAACGGAAAAACAAATAAGTTGATTGGAAACTCTGAAAATATTGTATAGAGATGGGCTTGATAAATAGCGTTAGTTATACACCCACAAGGGGGGAGTATACTATTGGAGAATTCATGAAAACAGACCCCATCAGGCAGACAAAGTCCTTCGACTGTAATGTCAGTTTGATGAATATGTATCACGAAGTGAAACCTGAGAGCTTGTTAGATAAGTTCAAGAAGTTCTTCAAAAGAGGGCCCGTTGTTAAGATGTATTACTTGATATTAAAACTATCAGTTACTTCATCTTCGGGGAATTCTTACATTGTCTTTATTAAGCTCAATCCTGACTATGATATGTCTAATTGGGCTGATAATAAGATAAAAGTCTACTGTTCTTGCCCTGACTTCAAGTTCAAATCTTCATATAATCTAGCTAGAAGAAATTCACTATTTCTAACAGATAGAATAAAGATTAACTTAGGACAGGCACTGACAACGGCCCCAAAGACTACCAAGCCATCTATTGTTTGTAAGCATGGTTTTGCAGCTATTAATTGGGTAGTATCAAATTACCAAAATATCATGAATATGGTATAAAAGAAAATAAGAGAGAGGATTAATTTCCTCTCTCTTAAATTTTTTAATAGAATCTCAAATCAAGCCTTAGATTAAAACATTCTACAATATTAGCTTTGTAAGGCTCATATGGGGGATTCTTCTCCACAGCAGCACTCAACAAAGTTCTATAGAACAAGTTAAACTCCCTCGGCTTTCCATTCAAGCTTTTCATATACTCTCTAATCTGAGAAGCTGTTTTGTTTGTCAAAAATATCAAGTCTCCGCCTGAATTAGAAATAGAAGAACGCCACCCATTTGAGTGTTTTTTCAACATAACATGCTTCGTTTTTGCATAAATATTAGATTCATAGTCTCCGTCTGTCCCCTCATAGCACTGATCATTATCTGCAAAAAGAGATAAAACCGAGTAATTATAAGAAGAGTTATAATCCTCTGTATTAATATAGTTCATCGCCTCTCCGGCAAATAATCCTAAATTAGAAGGAAACTTGGAGGTCGGACCTTCTGTAATAACATTAAGACCAAGTTGATTACCGAACATCGGAGTACGAGCTATAGCACCCTCCTCAGCAGGCTTGTTTAACTCTATTGCTTTAACAGGTGTAAATACGAGAGAGTTTCTCTTAGCTGGCTCTTTTTGGGAATCATACTCTAATCTGAATAAACCATAGTATTCACTAAAATCAGAAGCTGATGTTGGAACACTTGGATTACCGGCATTAAGCTGAATACCGAACCACGTTGACTTACTTACTCCACCTTCTACCGGTTTTACTACAAACTTAGCTGCCTCATCTTGACAGGTTAGCGAAAAAGAAGTTAGATTATCCTGTGGAATCGTAATAGTTTTCGTCTCTGATACTTTTTGTCCTTCTAGTCCAACTAAATAGACTTCGTAGTTACCAGACCCCGACTCCTTAGTAATCTTATCTATATTCACGTGTGCTGTAATTCCGGCCGCTATAACAAACTTTAAGGATTTTTCTACAGCAGATTCTCCGGAAACAGATAGACCAAACTTGTTCATTATCCTAACGTGCTTGTTATTAACAGAACTAATGAAGGAATTAAGACGGTCTATGTTTACTACACCTTCCGGCTCCCCTTGTTTATTCTTACAAACCTTCTCAGGACTGAAAAGAATAGATTTAGGAGCCTGTTCATTAACCAATCTGATTCTATGGGTTGGCTTACTTTCACCCTCGCTACTTACAAGAGCAAAAATATCCAGAGAAAGCATCTCCCTGTTATATGAGTACTGCCTATCAAATGTTGAAGCACTCCAATAAGAAGGTACTGAATCAAAGCCGGGGATAACTCTAATGGTATACGACCAGGTGTTTTCTCCGGTAGCTCCCTCTTCCTTTCTTATCCTAAATGAAATTCCATCATCAAAATTTCTATAGTGACTATCATGAAGGAAGTGCTCGAGTTGATGGTTTTCTCCCGTTGGCTCAAAGATGTCGCTTAATCCTGGAATAATGGAGTGAATTTTATACCCCTTTTGTAAAAACTCACAACCACTCGGTGCCTTTATGGTGTAACGAACTTCCGCATCCTTTGGTTTGTAGTCAATGTTTATACTTTTTGCTGTTAGATTGGAGTTATTCCTATCAATAACATATGAGTTTGATATATCAGAGTTTTTTAGAGAAACTTCAACCTCCAGGCCACCTTGATGGTTCTCTACTTCAAGAACAGGGAGCTTATAGATTCTTATGTTCTCTTTTACCAGCTCCTTTAAGTAAAGATCTCCCTCTCCATCTTTATTTTTTGTATAGAAATGTCTACAAATTGATGGATTAAAGCCCCTAGATGCGTGGCCCTGACCATACAAAGCAGGAACAGGTCTTTGGCTTGAAGAAATCTCCGTCTTCTTGAGGTTTCCAGATTCATCAACAAAAAACAAGTACGGAGTCTTTAGGTTGGTTATTATGGAGTGAGGATCTGTACTGGACAATGGTATAATATTACTGTGTTCATACAAATCTTCCCCAAGAAGGTCCCTCATCAAGTAGTAAGAAGAGTAGTTGTATTTTAGAATTACATCACTCTCTCCATCTGTCTTAATAAAGCCACCTTTATTATTCCGATCAATGCCAAAATAATAGTCTTTCTTATTTGGATCTGGTTTATAAATCTTATATCCACCATCTCCAATCAAAGTTTCTTTTCCAAAAAGCTCTGGTATTAAGTACCTTCTATGTCTAGTAGTGATATTATCCCAAGTATAGAAATTCTCACTAGAAGAGTGGCGAAGTATTCCAGGCAGGGGTAGTGGAATATAGGGCTTATACTCAACTACAACAGTATCCTCTTCCTCTTTCCTGGTATTTAGAGATCCCGTTGGCAATAGCTCATCTGCATTAATCTTAGTAAATGGAGTATCTTCTGCTATGTTTACACCAAATACTAGATCTGAATAAGTAGCAGACCCGGTAGATCCCTCTTTTGTATCCGCAGTGTATAGCCACAAACCTGCTAAATCAAATTCTATATTTGGAATAGTTTTAACATGTTTTGCCCCATCTGCTGGAATGAGAATATCAGGACCAAAGGGATTCATGCTCAACTTAGCCAATCTAATCAAGACATTTCCAGTTGTCCCTCCGGTTACAGATGCAGAAATACTAATATTAGTTCCCTTCAGTGCTACTTCACCTGCCGGAATATATAATCTCTTATTTACCTCTATTCTATTGGAATTATCACTCAGGCATTGAACTTTGTTGTTGTTTTCATCACACTTCTTCTTAAAAGAATCCAAATCAATGATAGACCTCTTTACATCAATTCCAGGATAAATCATTGCTGGATTAGATAAAAACTTAACATTATTAAGTTCAACAGGATTATTATATTGGTTTATTCCAAAAGAAATGGGAAATTTATGAGTTGGTGTGTCAGATCCTGGAGAACAAAGTAAACCATAGAATTCAGGCGTTAATGAAGTAAAACCCCTATACGCATTCCAAAGATCATCAGACCCCAGTATTCTGTTCTTAGCTTCTATTACAAAATCCTGAACTATCTCATAATTGGTACCTATCTTAGTCTTCTTAGGCTCTTTTACTCCTTTATGTTTTATCTCAAAACCTGGTTTAGTAGTTCCACTGTTTATCTCAGGAACGGAAAAGCCAAAACCACCAAAAGTCCAACCATCCGCTGAAAATGCAGAATCTTCGCTAAAGACTGCCTTAAGAGATATAACACTTTCTGCCCCATCTAATAAAGAGAAGAATGCTTTTCCTGGGATGTCTGTATTTGTTACTTGTTCATCCGGTAAAAAAGCTCTTCCTACAATATTACTAAAGCTCGTATGTATAGCACCCGTGGCTTCAGGAAGTAAACTCTGCTCAATAGATTTTTCTTTATCATACTCCAACAGTCCGGAATTTTCTTGAGTAAGTAGAGATTTTGGAAGCGGAACTGGCCGAATAACTACATTAACTTTGGCAGTTTCTAAATAACAGCTTCTATCTTCAGCTGCTGCAAACCTATAAGCCGCGCTTGTTTTGTTATATAAATACTCTATCCTAAACTCCAGCTCTCCCCCAAGCTTAGCTAACTCTCTTTCCAATTCCTGACTAGTTAATTTGGTGATTAGAGTAAGTGTGTTGAAGGGATTTCCATTACTCAATTGATCTATTGAAATAACCTCTCCCCAAGCCTCACTTAAGTATTCGGTCTTTATTTTGATCGGATATTCAGACTGGTCTGTTAGAAGTCTATATTCTACAACACTACTACACTGTAATTTACTACTTTCTATTTCGTTTATGAACCCTCTCTTTTGGTGATTGCTTCCAATCGGATATTCATAATTTAAGAAGTCCAGTAAGAAATTCCTTGTATCCACTTTGGTTTCAACAAACTCATCAAAAGCATCTTCGGCAACAACATCCTTAGTCTTTACATATACACCAAGACTGTTATCTATTTTGGCAATGCAGCTAGGAATAGACTCCTGTCCTTCAATATCAAGCGAGTAGGGAGCATATTTCTCACTATAATAGGATAGAAGATCTCCGGTGTTTATCTGCACTGTGGTAGGGCCTGCGTGAACAAATAAGTTCTCTACAAACAAAAGACCTTCAAAAACAACAGCCACTGAATTGCCCTTTATTGTATCCAGACTTATTTTATTCAAAGAGTTGCTGTCATTAATCTGAACTTTTCTTCCGGATACTTCTCCCTGTTGGTTTATAAGATAAACTACGGCAGGCTCATCGGTGGAGCTTTTTACTACCTTTGTTGTAGTTATATGAACCTGCCCTTTTGTTGGTGCTCTAAAATAAAGAACCTTTCTTCCATTTAGATAGAACTTGTGGTCAACTGAAGACTCTATGTATTCAGCAATAGGTTTTGGCAACAAAGGATAGACTCCCTCATCCTGAGATTTTACAAACAAATCCATTACATACCTATCCAAGTACTCATTGCTGAAAATTTCTTCACTTACTCGAGTTATGCTTGGGGCAGAGAGTAAGTTATAAAACCCCTCTCCTTCTCCTAGCCCTTCTATTGTAGGATCTACTTCCACACAAGCTGTTGGTTTTGTGGATCCGGCCTCTCCTATAAGAAGAAGTGCTCTAGCAGGACTTGCAAAACCCAGATTAGGTTGATTATGAATAAATTCAGAAGAAACTAAGATGTCTGTTGAGCCAGATAGACCAAAAGTACTATCATTACTATCAATCCGGTTGTCTATCTTTTTAAACAAATACCTTCCGGTTTGTGCATAATCTTCCCTATCTACTATGAAGTTAATCACCTCTAAGATAGCACCATAGAACTTCCAACCTTCCGTGGCAAATCTTGAATTACTTCCAGCAAAGTAGTTAATAATGACCTTTGTATGATCGGGATTTCTTCCGGCAAGTATGGTCTTACACTTGGGGTAGTCTCTTCTTACATAGGCGTCTGTTACTTCAGCATCTATTTCAGTACTTGCCGTGATTCCCATACTGCTGGCACTATTTCTGGGAAGTCTAAAGGTCTCACCAAAGGACTTCTTCGTATAGTTGATAAATCCCTCTGGAACAGAGATTCTGCGCTCCTCAGTAAAAGTTACAATAGAGTTAACTTCTATATTACAAAAATGGTCAACTCCCCTGTCTCTATAAAGAAGGGACCTAACATCAAACTTTAAGTTAATCGGCTTGTTTAAGTCCTTCTTCTTTATCTTTAGTGTAGTAATCCACTCCGTGCCTACCTTTTCTATAACAAGATGCTTCATCTCTCCCTCACCCTCAGTTAGGAAGTAGTTGGCTGTTGTCTCATCCTTTGGGTGTATTCCTACGTCTAAAAGCTGAGAAGAATAAGAAGTAAGCCCATAAAATAAGAACAATCTTAGACCTCCTAAATGATAGGGTGGAACTTTTACCGTAAATAAGTAATCATCTTCGACTTCCGGTGGTATAACTAGTCCTTTTAACTTGACGGGTCTATTAGACTTGTAGTTGTAAGTACAAGACTCCGGCCCAAAACTAAAATTATTTCCATTATACAACAAATCAGAGTTTTGTTGGATATACTCCTCTTTAATAACACCCTCACCATTTACTTTGGCATTAGGGGCTGATACGATGAATAATTCCTTTGAGGAGTTGTCAAAGTAAACCTTGTATTCGGGCTTCTTAGAGTTCTTCCCTCCTACTAGAAGAGCTTTCCTAACTCCCTTGATAAAAGGTATATATTCTGTTTGTCCCGTTAGTGGATTAATCTTTATTTTGGCAGGTATCTCATAAGAACATTGGTCATCATACCCAGAAACATTACTAGAAACTATATCATTTCTATTGACTTTAACAGCAACATTTTTTATTCCTGTTGGTAAGCCTTCCAGTAGTACCCCGTAGATTTTCCAACCATCATCCTTAAATTTCTTCTTTAGAGTAAATGAGAGTGTAATATCCTCAAAATCCCTAGAGTGACAAACAACAACCTTCCTAGATTCGCTATTAGTCTCGGGTTTGTATACGTCAGAGATTCCCAACTGCTCTACATCAAAGGTATCTATGAACGGACCTCCACTATTATCCAAGTCCTGATGGGTGTCTATAAGATTTGGAAGATCTAAGAACTCCTGATTATCAGACTCTGTTGTAGTTTCTATTATTTCAGGATCTTCTAGTTTTTTTTTTAAAATTAACCTCTGCAATGAGGTTAATTCTTTTAAAAGAACGCTCTTTTATATTATAAACAGAGCGATACTCAAACTTAAGAACTATTGGTTTATTTAAATCTTCTTCTTTTAGAAGAAGCTCTGCATAAGGTTCGTTGCTCTCTTCTTTAATAACTAAATGACAGAACTCCCCTTCACCCTCTGTTGTAAAGTAATTTTTTGTATCTCCAATAGGGTGAATGCCAACAGGAATTAAATCCTTTGTGTAGTTCAACATTGGAGACTCATAAACTTCACAGGAAATGTTTTCAGAGGAATATAAGAAATGTAGGGCTAAGAAGCTTAGTGGTATCTTTTTCTTAAAAGGACCTACTTCACCCTCGAGTAATCCGGGAACAGTTAGGGCATCATCTGGTTTAAATCTAAGAATTGCTTCGTCTTCTTCTAAGGAAACATATTGGGGGAAGTCATGACTTTGTCCCATTCTATACGCAGAAGTAACTCCCCTTCCTCTGTCAGTATCTATTTCCGGAGCACAAATTAATATACTGTCTCCATTTAGATGTTGGAGAGCTGCTCTTTTTGTTGGTTTGGTAGAATCCTTTGGCCCAATCAAGGCACAAACATCGTATGAATTACAAAAACCACCATTTCCAACAGATCCCTCTTTCATGAAAGCCTTAGCCTCAATAGTGGCTGAAGCTTTATTTTCAGCTAAATTTATAGAAATAGTGTTCAGCTTATTTTTAATATGGACACTCTTTATTGGGTTTGCGGGATCTGAATTAAAATCAGTAGAGATATAAAAACCATAGAGTTTCCACTCCTCTGTCTTAAACTTCTCTGTTATATCTATTATTCCCTCTCCAGCAACCCACTCTCTCGGATTACAAACAGAAATCACATCTTCTACAATACCGACCTCCGAGTAGATAGAGTCGGGAGTTGAGTTGCCAAAATGTACAAACCCGAAATTTCCCCCAACAAGCAAGTCATCATCTAGGGTTACTTCAGGTAGACTGTTAAACTCCTCAAATGAAGATGGATATTCTCCTTCCTCTAGTCCCCCTGGCTCTGCTGGATTGGGATTAGGAGTAGGAGTAGGGGGAGTTGGTATATAATCCTCAATTACTGGGGCTGGTATATTCTCACCAGCACTAACAACTTCAACCGTACATTCAGCAAATAGGGTAGGATCTTGTACAGAAGTTGCCCTAACCTTAAAAGTACCCAGACCTACTGCTTTAACATCAGCAGCGGAGCCTTTGTCTGTGATAGTAGCATATCCATGGTTGTCAAGTAACTCCCAAGATATGAAAGGCATAATAGAATTAGGCGGAACAACCTCTAATTGAAGAGTTTTTGTACTTCCTATTTCCATTCCAAAACTTTTCAACCCAAGCGTGAGCTTGCTGGGATTGGGTATGGCAGAAGATGAATTTCCAGCTAATGTATTGCTGATTAAATCATCTCTTTCTCCTAATACGACTGGGTATCCCGACTTTATAATACCCTCTTCGAGTAGGTTCAAAATAATCACATTTCTCATTATTAATAATATTATGAGGTTTTAGGTTAATTAACATAGTTAAGGGCCATTGCAGAGTCCACAAAAGAAAAACGGGTGAGTAAAAAAAAATAACAAGCCCACTAAATTGATAGACGGTTGGCGTGTCTACAGAGTGGACGCCCCTGCCCAAAAAGCGGGCCACGGGAAACCCTCGTCTGCTCGGCAGAGTCTGGGAGTCCCCTAGACTCTGCTTGTATGTTTTGAACTATACCCCTTTTCCCTCTTTCTTTAATAACTTCCCTTCGCTTGACCCGGCCCTTGAGGGGCCGTGCCTGCGAAGTTATTATTTTAAATCAAATTGGGACTTATTTATATAAGAAGGGGCCGACAGTTCCTATATCATTATGTGCTTTTAGAAGTTACTTACTCCAAGCGAAGCTTGGAATTTTAACTTAAATTAGCACATTGTCTTATAGGAAATTTGCCCAAAAACGTTACACATCTCCCATAATGCTATAATACAATGAGCGGTGTAACAAAAAAAGGCAATTATATTTAGGGTCCCCAGACAGTTCCGTTTTGGGGCAATTCCTATAAATTTAGTCAATTTTATCTCTTATTGAGAATTTCGACATAGTAGAATCTCACTCCTTTATTCATCTCTCGAGTTATCTTTATGTTGAAAAACTCCTCAAGCTCTTTAGAAGTAGTAGATCTTCTATCAATATTAAACTTCTTATAAATTCCCATTATTATCTCCTTAGCTCTTTTGGACTCTACTCTCATCCCAACTTGTAATTCCGGATGGTTATAAAATTCATCTCTAATCAATTTATCATTCGATGAAGGAATAGAGCCGCTTAATAGACTTATAGCTTCTCTTTTCTTAAATCCACACTTCTTCAAACCATCTGTTCCAAGAAGTGAATATAGATTAGCTAAGTCCTTATCTACATTATTGAGAATCTCTTTCTTGAATACATTATAAACCGGATCGTCTAATGTAGTTAAGAGTTTTAGTTTATCTCTTGTTTTTGGAATGGAGTTAAACTTCTCTACAAATTCTCTAGTTACTTTTCCAAGAACTTTCTTCGGATTTACTTTTCCTCCATTTCCCAAGGATACGGTTCCAACCTTCATACCAAGTAGTCTTGTAGAGTTCATCACTTGATATTGATTAGCCCAGTCGTTTTCCAATACTTCAGCAGCTCTTTCCTCTGAAATCTTAACCAGATCATTAAATCTAGCTACTGGATACCTTTGTAGTCTGGAATTAAGTGTTACATAAGAAACTTCATAGTTTTTACCTCTTCCATTCTCAAAGAACTCCATATAATCTACTCTGGAGTTTGGAGATTTATTATTAAAGTCCTCTATATTTCCTAAGGTTATTTTAGTTTTGTGTTTTATCATCTCTCTTATCTCATCCGGGGTTTGACTAGTCCCAGTATCATAGTATATATCTATTTCATCAGAGAATAGGTTTTCACTGGTTAATCTCTGCCTTCCTAGAATTTGTGGTAGGTCTAGTCTAACATCTAGCGTAAGACAGTCATAATTAAGAGATGATATAACTATGGATCTGGCATTTGTGGAGTAGAAATCAGCCCCTAAGTAGACAGTTGAGGTACAAAGAGTAAACATTTTATGTGGTTCTCCTTTTAGAGGAACTTTTCCAATCTCATATTTACTAGGTTTAAATTTCCTCAATCCGGACCTTATTCTATTTCTATTCTTTGTTGTATTAGAGCATAAGATATTAACTTCTTCTGGCTTTAATCCGGATCTTAAGATAATACTTATAATCTCTTTAACAGAGTTTACATATATTACCAGCTCTTTGGATATACATACCTTAGTCTCATTCGTAACTGGGTCTAATACTGTCTTTGTTGCAAAGTTTCCAGACCTATATTTATTAATCTCTACTTCAATAGCTTCCTTTATATTAGAGAACGTATTGAAGTGCCTAACATTTACTACTGGCGGTTTTATTCTTCCATTATAGTTAGAGATCCAGTCTAATCTAATGAAGGTAGCATCATTAAATAGATTTATCTGATTAAGATATTTCTCCAACATTGGTGTAGCGGAGGCGAAGAGAACTGAATTTACCGTTTCTTGTTTAATAAGCTCGTCTAATAACTCTATAAACTCCAATTCAACATCTCCCTTAAAAGCAGCATCTGAGAATATGGTTTGAAATTCATCTATTACCAGGTTAAAATGAGTCATGGGTTGGGATAAAGCTCCTGAACTCTTAGCCACCTCTAATAGAGATAAGAGAACTCTCAAGGAATCATATGTAACAAGGATTTTTATAGGTCTTTGATAAAGCTCTTGTTTTCTAATATAAGAGCATAGACCTGCTAAGTGAGTTTCATATACAGTTTTAAAATTCTCTTTTTCATATTTCAAATTCTTCTCGGTTGTTTCCCGATTAAGCTGATAAAGCTCTTCTATTTTCCCACCACTTACGTAGTATACAGAGTCTCCCAGTTGTTCGGCTTTATTCTCAAGAAGTATTTTTCTAGGAGAACAAAGAATTGTATGAAACGGATTAGTAAGACAATAGTGAGTAAGTCCACATCCTGGAATAACTTTATCCAGGACAAAACCCCTCTTTATCATATTCCGTGAATTATTTATCACAAAAATAGAATCTAGTGGATTATCTTCTCCACAAGTCCCTTTATTCCAATTCGAAAGGTAATATACCTCTCTTGGAACTGGAAAACTAATTGGCTTGTTCATTACATAATCTTTTAATCCTAAGTACTAAAAGGCTCTTAAGTTCATCCCTTTTCCCCTCAAGTGCATCAATTTGCTCTTTTATATCAACCCCGCTGTTATAAAATACACAGGACTTATAGTACATCTTAGAAACATAAGAGGATATCTCTTCTATGAAAGTATCTTGGCTTAAATAGTAAACCTCCTTTAAGATTTCCATCAGATTCTCTAAGTATTTCATATCAAGGAGTCTGAGAAATATCTCAACATGTTTCCAGTATGGGAAACACTGCCTCTGATTGGTTATATGATTTGTTATAAATCTCTGGATGTCAAAGGGATCTACTTTTTCACATTTAATAAACTCATAGATCGTATTTAGGAGCTTGAGTTTCACCCGTCCTTCATTTTTTAAAGAAACTACTGCTCCTCCATATCTGTTTATATTGACGGAAGATATAATTATCCGGACAAGTTGGTTTACGCTCTTCTTATCTACTTGGTTGAATACTTTGTCTAAGAATGCATCTTTATCTTCTCCCAATACCTCTAGTATAGTCAAATAGTGAGGGTCTAGCAAACAAGAGACCAAAACATCCCTTAGTAGTTCATCATATTCTCTCATTTTCCTATTCTCCAAGTTTGCCATATTTAGTTAGGTAATATTGGAGTTTTTCTCTTAAATACTCCTTGACTTGAGGTTCTTGTTCTTCATCGTTTAACTCTCCTCCTTCACCAAAATATCCATAGATCGTGTCTATAATAATCCTTGATACATCCTCTAAGTTCTTGTCTCTAAACGACTTTTTCAACCTTTTAATATTCAGTAAACCAAGGAGAGTAATCCTCCCAACCTCACTTACCTCATCATACAAGAGAGGGAAGACGTAATAATGAATAAAATTCAGCACTACATCATAAATAAACTGATTAAACCTACCTTCGATAGACTTTTCAATAGCTACATAAATCATCTCCATATAAGTAGTTGGAGTTGAATTATCGGAACTCCCTTTGTTTATTAAGGAAAACCCATCTCTTTTTCTATCTTCTAAAGCTACCTCATGAATAATCCTGGATAGTTTTATTATATCCTCTCTTTTCTTGAACCTCTTTATATTATTGAGGATCTGTATTAAGGAAACCCCAAATACATTAGTTGACTGCTCGTCTAGCCTCTTCCCAAGCTTTTTTATATGTTAGGTTGTAGATGACTCTTTCAAGATTTCATTAAAGAAGGCCTTGCTAAAACTGATTTTAGATTTCGTCATTTTCATTTATAATTTTCTTATATTCATCTAATGCTTTCTCAATCTTAATAACAATATCATCATACTTCTCCTGGTACTTATCGAGGAGGAGAAAGCACTCATTTCTTTCACTCCAATAGCCCATCTCTTTTAATGTCATTCTTTCTTCATTAACTAAGATACTCTCTGCCAGGGAGTTTATTGGAAAATACGTTATATCAACTAAATCATCCTCTAGTTCCTCTAAAACTACTTTATGGAGGAAAGAGAAGAACTCACTAAATCCCCAAACAAAACACATTAAGCAGAGGTCTTTTAGTAACATTTCTAGGAATAGCTCTACCCCCTTCTTATTTACCAGATCAACACAACTATAAACACACCAATATACAGATATATAATAGCCGTCATGGAGTATTCTTTGTTCACAGAAGAATTGAGTAAGCTTTTTAATAGACTTCTTATCTCCGTTTATTACTTTTAGGAGAAAGTCTTCAGAAAACTTCTTTCTTATGTTCTCTGCCTTCTTAATAAGAAAATAGAGCTCAATAATCTCTAGAAATCTATCTACTTTACTCTTACTCACTTTATCTATATTTACTTTCTTGAAGTACTTTTGTATGTTTCGCATATTCAGTTATAGACTTTTCATAACTTTCTTGTTCTATTTCACCACTAAATATAAAGGAGGATTTTGAAAAATAATGCCTCCTCCACTTCATTAAAAGCTCAACTATCTCTTGTTTATAGGGAAATTTACCATCTCCACTATTTCTTATAAAAGAATTGAGTTTAGAATTTAATTCTTCCATATTTATTTGTTGGAGGAAGTTAAACCTCCCGAGCGGTTCTTCCCGAGTCACAGACAAGCTAATGTTGTTTTTAATAAATAAATCCAAGAACATATCCGCATTGCTTATATACTCACAAGATAACCAAACAGCGTCGATTACTCTTTCTCTGAAGTGTAGAACTACCTTTGGGTGGTCTAAGTCGTTTGAATATCTCTGATTGCCGATATTCAACATAAAACCATTCTGTTTGAAGTTTAAATTAAGAAACTTTGCAAATAGTTTTATCTGCTTCTTGTCCTTCTTCATTACTCCCTTGATAATATCCTCGGGACAATCAAAACCGGAATCTCTCATATAAAGGTAGAGTCTGGTCTTATCCTTTTTAAAAGGTACAAGGACTTGCCAGGAGAGGATTTCTAAGAATTTATCTACCCTATCCTCTAAGTAAATTAATCTTTCTATGTCCATTTACCATAACCTTTTATATACATAATTAAAGGCAACGTCCACAGATTCGAACCAATTATTGTATATTTCTTGGTGTCTGTCTTTATATGCACAGAGAAACGGTCTATGAAGAAATCTACCTTTTTTATTTGTTTTCTTATTCAGTATCATTTTCCAATCCGTTTCTTTCTCTCAATAGGTCTTTATAGTCGTAATTTAAAAATCTATTAACCGCCTCAAACCACGTGTCATATATGTGTTGGTAGTCTCGGTTTTTGAATATGAAATACTTATCCCATCCTCCACCGTCTTTTATATATTGGCCTAAACCCTCTAATGTTGTTAGTCCCGTATTCTCCTTAAACAAAAGAAAGGCCAAATAGTCAGAAACCTCTTTAGTTCTCTCTGTCATCAAATACCAAAGATGCTCAAGGTTAATTTTATAAATAAAGCTAGACAGTCCTTTGACCTCAGCTTCGATTTTGAACAACTGCGTACTTAAGAGAAGATCTAAGAAAAATTCAGCATTCTCCTCTTTTTCAATAGAATCAAGACAGCTATATATAAGATTATAATAATGTAGAAAACTATTTGGGTCGAGGTAGCATAAATTAGGGTCGTAATTACCAAGAGAAAGAGCAAACTCTCCTGCGGAACAATACCAAGCAAACTCTTTTATTGATCTCTTATTCCCTTTAATTACTTTATTTATGTTTATTAAATTCTTACTAACTCCATTTTCTATGGTGGTCCTTGAAATGTATGTTGAAAAATGTTTTATAAACAGTTCCACTTTATTACTTAATTCCATTGATTTTGATTATTTTAATCATAGTACTCTCTGTATTCTTCATAAACCCCTTTGAGGTAATTCTTGCCAGTCTCAAATAGGTCTTTTTTCTCTTCACTTGATAGTCCAATCGACCAAAGCCTTATCCTGGATATATAAGAAAAGACTTCATCATCTATTTCACCTCGACCTTCAAGTAGGTTTCTTAAATACTTGAGATTTATATTCCTCAATATTAAGTCATGGTTATAAATAGATAACTTACCAATAGTTTCTGTCATAAGTATATCTAGTAACCTCTCTGACTTATCCATTTGGGTGTAGTATATGGCCATTTCAACACACCCTCTATAGTAGATAAATTTATCCTCTCGGCTTGTATCAAGACAATTTAAGAAGACGTCTACAATCTGTTTCTTCGAGGCTTTATCCCCACTTATTGCCTTTAGTATTACTTGATTATATTCATTTCCAAGACTGGCCCATAGTTGGTTTATATCTAATCCATATAGCCTATATAGAATAGTATTAAATAACTTAAGTTTTCTCTGACTCATCATAATTCAAAAACCTCTCTGTTAATCTCACAGTGGCATCATAAGCATCTCCGCCTTTAGCCCAAGAAATTAAAGAATCCCCTCCTTCTACTTCTCGCAAAGATTTTCTCATAAATTCAGTTATAAAATCTATAAATTCAGTTAAATCGGATTTTAATAGCCCATCTGAGAATATCCCTTCGGCTTTATTCACATCAAACATAATCCGAAGTACTTTCAGTGCTTTTAAATAATACCCAAACCTATAAAAGAACATATCCATAAACATGCTAAACCCTCTTAAATCACACCAGCTTAATGCTTTGTAGATGGACTTTAAGTAATCCATTCTGCAAGAAGATATGAAATTTAAATAATCTACTCGATCGGAAGGTGATAAATCAAGAGTATCATATGATCTATTAGCCATTAAGTCTGCAAGCCTATTTATAGACTTTTTATCTCTATTGAATACCCCTTGAAGTAGTTCACTTTTCTCAAGGTTTTCACAATTCAAAAGTATTTTAAGAGATTCTTTTGTCTCTATTGAACTAGAATTTTCATTAAGTGCCTTTATAAAAATAATATTTTAGCTTCCATCAAAATTAAGGGAAAAAGAGGAAGGAGATTAACTCCTTCCTACTTATACTACACTTATTCATCTTTTTCTTCGTCTTCTTCTTTAAATTTATAAACTAACTCCAGAGCCTCC
>ERZ773065.50-NODE-50-length-80938-cov-15.757267_pt1 | contig 80938 bp, 74 predicted proteins | sample MGYA00580623_ERZ773065 | MGnify/ENA primary metagenome ERZ773065 (study PRJEB29015, sample SAMEA2738017) | human oral metagenome | biome: human oral; feature: human-associated habitat; material: dental | place: China | collected 2047 ... | reverse complement strand
ATGCCCCCGCACAGGAGCGGGCCGAACCATCGATTCAGACCGGGCTGGTGGGCTGTGGTGGTGGTTCAGTCCGCTGGTGTGCTGCACGGTGCGTTCTCGGCGACACCCCGTCTGGACGACGAGTGACGAGAAGCACCCAGCCCGGCCACGACCTGAAAGAGCCTTCTCGTCAGTAAGGAGGAGGACGGGAGACTCAGCAGAACTGGCCATGCACCCCGCACAGGAGCGGGCCGAACCATCGATTCAGACCGGGCTGGTGGGCTGTGGTGGTGGTTCAGTCCGCTGGTGTGCTGCACGGTGCGTTCTCGGCGGCACCCCGTCTGGACGACGAGCGACGAGAAACGACCAACCCAGCCACCGTCTGAAGAACCTTCTCGTCGGTGAGGAGGAAGGCGGGGGTGTTAGCGACGCGGCCCGCCCTCGCGGATGCGAGGGCCATGAAACCTGGTCGTGGAGCACCCCGTCTGGACGACGAGCGACGAGAAACGACCAACCCAGCCACCGTCTGAAGAACCTTCTCGTCGGTGAGGAGGAAGGCGGGGGTGTTAGCGACGCGGCCCGCCCTCGCGGATGCGAGGGCCATGAAACCTGGTCGTGGAGCACCCCGTCTGGACGACGAGTGACGAGAAGCACCCAGCCCGGCCACGACCTGAAAGAGCCTTCTCGTCGGTGAGGAGGAAGGCGGGGGTGTTAGCTCCACGGCCTGCCCGAGCGAAGGCGAGGGCCATGAAACCTGGTCGTGGAGCACCCCGTCTGGACGACGAGCGACGAGAAACGACCAACCCAGCCACCGTCTGAAGAACCTTCTCGTCGGTGAGGAGGAAGGCGGGGGTGTTAGCTCCACGGCCCGCCCTCGCGGATGCGAGGGCCATGAAACACAGTGTTCACCTTTGGGCAGTCTCTCGCCCGATCTCTTCTCTGTGCGGCTGCGCTCTGGTGCACTGGGATGACCCCGAGCAGCGCCCGCGGGCGCCACTGAAAGGACATGCATCATGGCATCACTCGTTTCTGATCCCACTGTTACGGCGCGGGCGCCCCAGTCGGCCGGGCCGATCGCGGCCATCAGCGCCCGTGGTATCCGCAAGAGCTACTCGACCGGCGACGGCGAGGTTGAGATCCTGCACGGCGTCAACATCGACGTCGACTACGGGCAGATGGTGGCCGTGATGGGTCCTTCTGGCTCCGGGAAGTCAACCCTGCTCTACTGCCTGGCCGGCCTTGAGACCCCCACCCAGGGTGGCGTCATCATCGCTGGGCGACCACTGGGACGGATGTCGCGCGCCGACCTGGCGGTGATGCGCCGCACCCAGGTTGGTTTCGTCTTCCAGTCGTACAACCTGATCCCTACGCTGACCGCGGCTGAGAACGTGGTCCTGCCCTACACCCTGGGCAAGCGCAAGCCAGAGCCTGGCCTGGTCGACTCGGTGTTGGCCTCCGTCGGCCTGTCTGAGCGCAAGGATGCCCGGCCGCCGTCGATGTCTGGCGGCGAACAGCAGCGGGTGGCTCTGGCCCGGGTGCTCACCCAACAGCCGCAGGTGATCTTCGCCGACGAGCCCACCGGCGCTCTCGACACCCGTACCGGACGGATGGTGCTGGCCGAGCTGGCCCGGATCGCCCACTCACCCAACCGCTGTGTCTTGGTCGTCACCCATGACCCGGCGGTGGCCGCTGCCTGCGACCGGGTGCTGTTCATGCGTGACGGCCTGCTGGTGACCGAGCTGCGCCCGACCAGCGTCGACCAGGTCGCTGCCACCTTGGCTTCTCTGGGACGGAAGGAGGGATAGTCATGCTGCGGGTCCACCTGGCCGAGCTGAGGGACTCGTGGACGGCCTGGCTCGGTGTCACGATCACCTTTGTGATGGTCAACGCCATGCTGGTGATACCGTCCGTCATCGGCTATTCGGGCTATCAGGCCACCCGGAGGGGGCAACTGGACTTTCAGCAGTCCGCCCCCTACACCATCGTTCAGGCGCTGATGATCGCCTTCATCTGCTTCGTTGCGATCCCCGTTATCGGCTCGGCCACCGGGCTGGTGGTCGACTCGCGGCGTGGTTCGCTGGCCCGGCTGGGCTTGGCCGGCGCCACCCCCCAGCAGGTACGCGGCACCCTGGGGTCACAGCTGGTGGCGGTAGTCCTCGCCTGCGCCGCGGTCGGGGACCTGGTCGGCCTGGCGCTGGTACGCCCGTACCTGAACCTGTGTTATTACGCCCAGCGGCACGAGAGCAGTTGGGTCCCGATCGAGATCTCCTGGTCGCTGGGGCCGGTGCTGGCCGCCAACCTGCTGTGTGTGGTGGTCGCCCTGCTCGGCGGTCGTCGTCACGCCGGGCGGGCCAGCCAGATCCCACCGGTCGAGGCGTTGCGGCAGGCCTCGGCGCCGTTGCCGCGGCAGGGCCTGGGACGCGGAGGCTGGGCCAAGGCGGTCTTCCTGCTGCTCCTGATCGTCGGCAGCTACGCGGCCGTGCCCGCGCTGCTGGCGCACCGGAACAAGGAGACCATCAGCAATCTGCTGATCCTCGGCGCCTTCCAGATCTTCTTCTGGGGTGCCCTGTTGTCGGTGGTCGGATCGCTGATCGCGCCGCCGCTGACCCGGTTCTGGACCGGTCTGGTGCCGACCACATCCCCCAGCTGGATGCTTGCCCGGGCCACCGTCACCGCCCGCCCGGAACGGATGCAGCGTTCACTCACCCCAGCCATGTTCTGCGTGGGTCTCGCGGTGGGGGAGGTCGGGATCGGTGATTCCATGATCGCCACGTTCAACGCCTCCGGCTTCGAGGCCCAGTTGACGACCGGGGACCTGGCCTCCTTCGTCCAGTTGCTCGGGCCGTCGCTGGCTATCGCCTTCGCCGGCGGTATCGGCACCCTGATCATGATGAGCCGGCAGCGGGACGCTGAACTGGCCCTCGCCGGGATCGCCGGCGCTACCCCCCGGCAGCGGGTCTGGATCCCGACCTTGGAAGCCGTGATCATCACCGTTAGCGCGGTTCTGCTCGCCAGCGGCATGGTGATCCCTGCGTACGTCTTCCAGGCCTACGCCCTCAGCGCCGCCGGGATGACCTGGGCCATGGCCTTCCCCTGGCTGACTACCTTCGCGACAGTCGGGGTCAGCGCCCTGGTCACGGTGGGGTCCACCGTGCTGCCCACACTGCGGGCTCGGCTGCTGCCCGAGAACCGGGTCATCGCTCGACTGGTAGCGGAGTGAACCATGCTGACGATCATTCGTTCAGAACTGCGGGGCTCTTGGCCGGCATGGTTGGGCGTCGCACTGGGCTTCGTGATGACGAGTTTCGCGCTGGCTCTGTCGGCCATGGTGTTCCAGTCGGCCTTCCTGGCCCGAGAGGTCATCGTCCCGGCGATGGAGGCCGACGCGTACCTGGCCAATGGTGGCACCAATTTCGTTCTGAGCCTGATTGTGGGGCTGTCGGTGGTGGCTTCGTCGACCGAATTGGTGGTACAGAGCCGGCGCGGGGCGGTTGCTCGGATGTCCCTGGTCGGGTCTACCCCGAGCGGCGTGGTTACCACCGTGGTGAGCCAGCTCGGCGTGGTCGCGCTGCTCTCAGCGGTGATCGGTAACCTGTTGGCGGTCGCCGCGGTACGTCCGGCCCTGGACTACCTGCAGTACGAGCGCGGCGCCGAGAGCGCCGGTATCCCCACCCCAGCGGTGATCGATCCGCGCGTCCTGATCGGGGTGGGGGTGATCTGGGTTGTGGTCGCCATCGGCGCCGGTCTGCGGCAGGCCTGGCAGGCCAGCCGGATTCCCCCGGTTGAGGCGTTACGGCAGGCCCAGGGTGCTCAGAGCAACAAGATCCGCCTGGGATGGGGACGGTGGCTGCGGGCCGTGCTGGCGCTGTTGATGCTGGCCATATTCTGGGGCCTGATTCCCGTGCTGGCGGCAAACCGGGACTCGGAAACCTTCACCCAGATCATGCAGATGAACGTGCTGGGGCTGTGCGTCATGGGCTGGTTCTTGGCTGAACTCGCGCCCCGTATCACCCGCCCGGTGACTGCCGCGTGGACCAGGCTGGTGCCCACCCGCAGCCCTGCCTGGACGATGGCCCGGGCCACGGTGCTGGCCAAGGCAGACCGGCTTTCCCGCTCGGTGGTGCCGGTGATGTTCAGCATCGGGCTGGCCTTCGGCTTGATCGTCTTGCCGGCCTCGCTCAACGCCATCTTCCGGGCCTCTGGCTTCAACACGCAGCTCGAGCATGTCGGGGTGGCGCCGTTCCTGGCGAATCTGGGATTGGCGCTGATGGTGGCGATGAGCGGCAGCATCGGCTCGCTGTTCATGATGAGCAAGCAGCGTGATGCCGATTTGGCCCTGCTGGGCATCGCCGGAGCGACCCCGCGGCAGCGGATCGCGACCGGGGCGCTCGAGGCCGTCATGATTACCGGTACTGCCACCATCTTGGGGGCCCTGATGGCGGTCGAAACGATCGCCTACCTCAGCTACGGTGCCACCGCTGTCAAGCTGACCTTTGCGTTTGAATTTCCCCTGCTGGGGGTATTGGGGACCATTCTGATCACCGGTCTCGCCACAGCCGTTCCCACCGTTCTGCCGTCGCTGCGGAGCCTACAGCTGCCCGAGCCCAAGGTGGTCGCCCGACTGATCGCCGAATGACATGGGAGGCATCAGCCGGGCCGGTCCCGGAAGGGAGGTGAGAAATCATGGCTGATGTCATCGATCTGCAAGGCGACGAGCCCGAGCTGCCGGAAGAAGAGAAGACATCGCACGTCTCGTACATGGTCTGTGTTAATTCGCGGGTCAGCCAGATGATGTGCTGGAGATGGTGACTCGGTGGGTACGCCTATGCCCACCGGACACTGCAAGCTCCCGGCCTCAGAACTTCCCCTCGGTTCTGAGGCCGGGTTCTGGTGTTCGCGGGACGATAACCAATGACCAGCTATTGGGAGCAGCTCTCGCCATTGCCGCCCAAGTGGGATTCACTGGTTCTTAGAGCGATTCGGTTATCGGATGGATGACCGGTCGCCCCGCCCGTGATCTCGTAGCGCCTACTGCGAGATCTCCCAGCAACTCCGCGTGAGGAGAGTCGAACATCATGAACCACGTCCTTCACCTCCAAGGCGACGGTCTCCCCGAGACACCACAAGACGAGAAGGTCTCGTACGTGAGTCAGACCGGGTGCGGCAACAGCGGCATCAGTGTGGTGTTGTGCGCGGTGATCGGACGCTGGATCTGAACCAGAGGACCACTCGATCCTCAACGAAGTCTGAGGGCCGTGTTCAAGTCGTCGCCTATCCGACTTGAACACGACTCACTAAAGACAAGTATGCCACAAGATGTGGCCAAAAGTGAAGTGCATCTCAAGAAAGGCCCCGACAACATGACCAGCACATCTGGGCAACGGCGTATCGCGAACCTGCTCGACGCGCCCCCGGAAGGGGCCTGGGCTCGGCTGATGGCGATCCTCCGATCGAATCCCCGGGCCCTCATCGTCGCCTTCTTCGGCACCGTGACTGCCTCGTTGGCCACACTCGCTCAACCAGCCCTGACCGGCCGGCTGGTCGGGGCGCTGAAGACCATGCAACTAGACCGGGTCGTGATGATGGGGGGGATGCTAGTCGGCGTCGCCATCGCCGCCTCACTGCTCACGGCTGTGGTCAACCTGGTGGTCGCGTACGCGAGCAACAACCTGGTCCGGCAGTTCCGGGACTCTTCGGCCACGGTCTCGCTTCGGGTACCGGCCGAGAAACTCGTCGACCATCCCACCTCCGACCTGGTGGCCCGCTGCTCGATTGATTCCGAGAAGCTCGGCGAGGTCTTCCAGCACGGCCCGATCCAGGCCCTCGGCAACCTCGTCATGGTCCTTGGCTCCCTGATCCAGATGGTACGCATCGATCCGGTCCTAGCCGGCGCCGCCTTGGGGTTGTGCGCGCTCGCCATGGTGACCATCGTCGTCACCTCTAACCGGATGACCGGGATCTCTTTCACCCGGCAGGAGGCTCAAGGCGACTACGTGGCCGAGGTGACCCGGGCCCTCGATTCGATCCTGACGATCCGGGCCTTCGTCGCCGACCACTTCGCCATCGGACGACTGACGAAAGTCAGCCAGCGGCTCCAGAACGCCGCTAACCGGGCCGCCCGCGCCCAGGCCTTCATGGAACCGCTGGTACAGGGGCTGATCCAGGCCACACTGTTGGCGATCATTCTGGTCGCTTTCTTGAGGGTCCAGTCCGGGGCCCTGCAGGTCGACAACCTCGTTGCCTTCTTCATGTACACGATGATGCTGATTACCCCGGTGGCGTCGTCAGCCGAGACGGCCATGCTGATGGCCGCATCACTCGGCTCGTTGCAGCGGCTGATTGACCTAGGCGAGATCACCCGTTCCGCCGCCGCGATGGACCGCAGGATCACGACCGAGGCGGACCCGGTCCTCGAAACGTACGAAGTGTGCCGGCCCCCCGACCGGGCTTTGATCCAGGGCGATATCAGTTTCCGCAACGTCTCGGTGCGCTACAACGGCGAGGTCGAGAGCGACCGCGAATACGCCCTCAGCGATGTCTCCTTCGACATTCCGCGCGGGGCCTGGGTCTCGTTGACCGGTACCTCCGGCTCGGGCAAGTCGACCATCCTGGCCGTGATGGAGGGCTTCCTCACCCCGGTCCGCGGGGCGGTGCTGGTGGATGGGCTGCCGCTGATCGCCCGCGACCCTGATCAGTACCGATCCCAGATCGGCTACATCGAACAGGCTTGCCCCCTGTTCGCCGGCACCGTACGGGACAACCTGATCCTCGGCCGGGCTGACATCACCGACGAGGAATGCTGGCGGATGATCGAACAGGTCGGCCTGATCGAGACCATCGCGGGCCGCCGGGAAGGCCTGGACTCGCCGGTAGGCGAATCGGCGTACGCCTTCTCCGGCGGCGAGCGGCAGCGCCTCGCCATCGCCCGGGCGCTGCTGCGTCGGCCCCGGCTGCTGCTGCTGGACGAGATCACCAGCGGTCTCGACGTGGTCACCCGGGCCCAGATCATGGACCTGATCCGGTTCTCGTCGGGCGGGATCACCACCCTGTCCGCCAGCCATGGCCGCCACGCCACGCTCGGCTGCGACCAGGTGCTAGTCCTCCACAAGGGACGACTCGTCGAAAGCGGACCTCCTACCGAGGTCCAGGCCCGCTCGGCCCTGTTCCGCTCACTGATCGCGCAGTAGGAGGCCGGCTGTGACCACCGATCTGGCCTGGGTTGACGACATCGACCACGAGCGGCTGCTGCTGGAACTAGCCGCCCGCGGCACCGACGTCACCCAGCTCGCCGGCCAGGCCGTCAGCCCGAGAGAGCCGGCCGCAGCCTTCCAACTGATGCCGATCGAACGGTGCTGGCTACGGGTGGAGCAGGACGAACAGGGGCGGATGTGGATGCGTCAAGTCCCTGACGCCCGACAGGCCGACGTCGACGACGGCAGCCCCCGGGTACGTTTCGATGACGACAGCGACGACCTGGACGGCTGGATGGTCACCCGTTCCGACATGGACGGCAGCGGCCGCCGCTGGCTGAGCGTGATCCGCCGCCCAGAGCGGGAGGCGTACGTCGCCCTGCTCTACGACGCCACCAGCGATCGTCCACAGCGAGCCCTGATGGTGCCCGGCGTCTACCCCGACATCAGCCTGGTCCAGCAGGGCACCAAACTGATCTTCGTGGAACCCGACCGCCAGGTTCCCGGCGGTCAGCGGGCCATCGTGGCGCTGGCCGACCCGGAACGGTTCGAGGCCTCCCGTACCGTGGTGGCCGAGTCCACTAGCGGCGGTATCGCCTTGCGTCCCTGCTCGGTACGGCGCTACGTCAAAATGAGCCGGGGGGTCCGCTCCGAGCGGGTCTGGTACCTCGTCGACGTCCAGGGCCCGCGGCCGCTGCCGATCATGGTGCCGGGCACCCCCCGCGACCCTGATCTGTTCGACGTGGCCCTGCTGGACGGGGAACCAGTAGTCGTCCAGCTGCTCAACGGCGACGGGGCCTGGACCTTGCAGACCAGCACCCTGCGCCGGGGCCGGCTGCGTCATACCTGGGTTTGCGCCACCGGTGTCGGGCGGGCCCAGGAGATCAGCCCCGCAACCGGTCATGTCGTGGTACGGGTCAGCAACGACGGCACCGAGAGCCTGCACCGGATCGAGATCGCCGGCTTCTCCTCCGGCCGGGAGCCGCTGCTGGACTCGCCCGGCCTGCTCGACCTGCACTGTAACCGGGTCACCCCGTCAATCGGGCTGGCTGCCACCGAGATGGCCAGCGGCATGATGCCGTACTTGTGGTATTTCGACCGGGACGGCGTCTGCTGCAACGACCCTGCTGAAGTGGCGGCGCGGGCAGATCGGCTGGCCCGCTCGGCCCGGGAACGATGCACCTCGGACGACGGCTATGTCTTCGACATCGACCTGCGCTGGCCGGTCGCCGCCGAGGGGCAGTTCACCGGGCCCGTGGTGTTGATGCTGTACGGGGCGTACGGGATGGACATCCCACTCGACCAGGACCCGCAGCTGGGATATTGGCTGCAGCGCGGCTACGCCGTGACTACCGCGCACGTGCGTGGCGGCGGCCCGCAACAGCGGCACCTGGCCGGTACCCGCGCCAAACGGGACCGCTCGGTGCAAGACGCAGCAGCCGCGGTACGGTACCTGCGCGGCGGTCGCGGGGCGCTGCGGGCCACCCACATCATTACCCTCGGCGCCTCGGCCGGAGGTTTCCTGTCCGCAGCCACCCTGAACGCCTGCCCCGACGAAGTCGATGTCTGTGTCGTGGTGAACGGCTTCGTCGACCCGATCACCAGCCTGATCCGGGGCGACTCAAAGACCGTGGCCAGCGACCGAGACGAATGGGGCGACCCGGCCCAGAACCCCAACGACCTGGCAATCCTGCAGCAGATCTCCCCGGTCCACAACCTGCGCCGCCCGCTGCGGGCTGAGGCACTCGTCGTGGTGTCCGGCTGCGACGTCCGGGTCAACCCCCGTCAGGGCCTGAAGTGGGCGCTGCGCTACCGCGAACTCGGAGGCTCGGTCGACCTGTGGTACGACCCGAACGGCGCCCATGACTGCTGGGGCGATGGGATGCCCGAGACCGCCATGGTCGACTGGGTTGAGGCCGCCCTGGCCCGCATCATCGCCCGGGAGACTTCGGCGGCCCAGACCCCGGTCGCCGCGTCGGCATAGCGGCCCGCGAACGGACCGACATATCTGGCCGAAAGTGATCTGTCGACAGCCGCCGCCTCGTCTAGCGTGGATCGTAGATCCATTCAGAGAGGAATATCGGAATGTCCTTCACCCCCGGACGTACCCTGGCGGCTGCCGCGTTAGCCGCCGTTATCAGCATCGCCGGCCTACCCCCCAGCCTCGCGGCCCCCGCCCGCAGCGACACCACCACCCCCCGAGAAGCCCAACGGGTGGACCAGATCCCCACCCCGCGGCTCGACTGGCAACCCTGCGAATACGGGGAATGCGCCACCGCCCGGGTCCCACTCGACTACGACGAGCCGCAGGGCCCCCAGATCACGATCGCCCTCAGCCGGATCCGAGCCCGTGATCCGCAGCGCCGGATCGGCAGCCTCTTCCTCAACCCGGGCGGCCCGGGGCTCGCCGGGATCAACTTCCCGAAACGAGCCCTGGCCTGGCTCGGCCCCGAAGTGCAGGACCGGTTCGACATCATCGGCATGGACCCGCGCGGCACTCATTCTTCGGCCCCCACCCACTGCTTCCCGGACGCCGCCGCAGCCGGCAAGGTCACCGCCGTCATGGAGGACATGGGATTCCCGGTCACCACCGAGCAGCAGCAGCGGTACATCGCCGCCGCCACCGAACTGGGCAAGGCCTGCAGCGGCCCCGGACGCGAACTCGCCGCATCCATCTCGACTGCCCAGGTAGCCCGCGACCTGGACCTGCTGCGCCGGGCTGTCGGAGACCAGCGGCTCACCTATCTGGGCTTTTCGTACGGCACATACCTCGCGCAGGCCTATGCCGATATCTTTCCCGACCGGATCCGGGCGATGGCGATCGACGGGGTCGTCAACCCCCGCGCCTGGGTCGGCTCACCAGATACCGCCGACACCCCGATGACGGTCCGAATGCACTCGGCATTGTCCAGCGAGGCGGCCCTACGCGACGTCCTACGGCTGTGTTCCCAGTCGTCGAACTGCCCGCTGTCGGACCCCGAGGCCACCCTCGGCCGGATCCTGGCCACCCTGCGCCAGGGCCCGATCAACTTCCCCGACGGCCAGGGCGGCACCAGCACCATCACCTACCAGAATTTCATCCGGACCCTGCTGTACGCGCTGTACGACGAGGACACGGTGGCTAAGCTGCCGGAGCTGATCCGTACCGTGGACGAGATGATCGTCGCCAGCCAGCCCAGCAGCGCCGGCCTGCGGACCACCGATGCCCGGCTCGGCGCCGCGTACGCCACCGCAGCGCGGCCGGTGGCCGACATCCAGACCCAGTATGTCAATCCCTTCGAACAGAGCGCGGCGATCATATGCGCAGACTCGTACAACCCGCGCGACATCGACCGGTGGTCACAGCTGGCAGCCAGCGAGGAGGCCCAAGCCCCGTACTTCGGGCTGCACTGGCTGTGGTCCTCGGCGGTCTGCGCCCAGAACTCCTGGAAGATCAGCGACGAGGACGCCTGGCGCGGCCCCTTCAACCACAGCACCGCTGCCCCGCTGCTGGTGGTAGGTAACCTCCACGACCCGGCGACCGGCTACGACGCAGCGCTGGCGGCGGCCGGGCGTATCCCCGGTGCCCGGCTGCTGAGCAGCGACAACTGGGGCCACACCGCCTACGGGGTGTCGGCCTGTGCCACCGGTCACGTCGATCGCTACCTGCTCACCGGCGCCCTGCCCCCGCCGTACACCCGATGCACCGACGGGAGACAACCGGTATTTGATGGCCCTCGCCTTCGCTCGGGCGGGCCGCGTCGCTAACGCCCCCGTCTTCCTCCTCACTGACGAGAAGGTTCTTTCAGGTCGTGGCCGGGCTGGTCGTTTCTTGTCGTTCGTCGTGCAGATCGGGGTGCCGCCGAGAACGCATCGTGGAGCACACCAGCGGGCTGAACTACTACCGCAGCCCACCAGCCCGGTCTGAATCGATGGTTCGGCCCGCTCCTGTGCGGGGGCATGGCCAGTTCTGCTGAGTCTCCCGTCCTCCTCCTTACTGACGAGAAGGCACGTGGGGTGGTGGCTGGGCTGGTCGTTTCTTGTCGTTCGTCGTACAGAACGGGGTGCCGCCGAGAACGCATCGTGCAGCACACCAGCGGGCTGAACCACCACCACAGCCCACCAGCCCGGCCCCAATCGATGGTTCGGCCCGCTCCTGTGCGGGGAGCACCGTGCAGCACACCAGCGGGCTGAACTACTACCGCAGCCCACCAGCCCGGTCTGAATCGATGGTTCGGCCCGCTCCTGTGCGGGGAGCACCGTGCAGCACACCAGCGGGCTGAACTACTACCGCAGCCCACCAGCCCGGTCTGAATCGATGGTTCGGCCCGCTCCTGTGCGGGGGCATGGCCAGTTCTGCTGAGTCTCCCGTCCTCCTCCTTACTGATGAGAAGGCACGTGGGGTGGTGGCTGGGTTGGTCGTTTCTTGTCGTTCGTCGTGCAGAACGGGGTGCCGCCGAGACCGCACCGTGCAGCACACCAGCGGGCTGAACTACTACCGCAGCCCACCAGCCCGGTCTGAATCGATGGTTCGGCCCGCTCCTGTGCGGGGGCATGGCCAGTTCTGCTGATGCCTTCGTCGTCTTCTTCGCTCTGAGAAGGTTCTTCTGCTGGTGGCCGGGGTCAGGTGTTTCTCGTCGCCGGCCCTGGTGGCATCAGGGCTAACGAATGGCCAAGAACATAGCCGAGGCGTTGCCGGTCAGCCCGAGGCGCCTCTTCAATGATTCGCAAGATCGTTCGTAACTGGATCAGGGGCCCAGTCCACTGTCCCGACCCTCTCCCCACGTGAGGTTCCGATGCCTGTTCGTCTCGAATACTTCCTTGCCGCCCATGATGCGTCCCCCTACTACGGGCAACGCCGCTCCATGGCTCAGGTTCTCGCCGGCATGGGCGGTGAGGCCTTTCAGCATGAGCCGCTGCCGCCTGGCTGGTTGATGCGCCGCTGGGGCGGCTGGGAAGGATGGACGCCACGCGACTGGGTCCCCCGCGTCCAAGGCTGGAAGATCCACGTCTCCGCCACCCCGGATTGCGCGGTCGAGACCCTGGCCCGGACCACCCGGATCTGCCTCGACAAACAGGTCGCCTTCAAATTCCTACCCGAGCCCTGCCACCTGCTGGACACCAACGGCAAGCAGCAGGATCGGGGAGCGTCCGGCAAGTTCATCACCATCTACCCCCGTGACGACGAGCAGTTCGCCGAACTGCTGGAGGAACTGGACCAGGCCCTGGCCGGGCAGCAAGGCCCGTACATCCTGAGCGACCTGCGCTACGGCGACGGCCCGATCTACGTCCGGTATGGCGGGATCATGCAACTCAACTTCCCCGACCAGAACGACCACCCGGTGATGGCGATCACGAGCGGCGACGAGATGTCCGTCATCAAAGACCGCCGCGAGCCGCGCTTTGTGATCCCCGACGGCGTCGAGCTGCCGGCATGCCTCAAGCCCTGGTGGGAACGCTCGAAGCAATCAGAACCATCGCGGCTGCGGGACTTCAAGGCGGTCTCGCCGCTGCACTTCTCCAACGCGGGCGGCGTCTACAAAGCAACCTTGCCCGACGGCACCCAGCATGTGCTCCGGGAGGCCCGCAGCCATACCGGTCTGGACGGCCGTGGCCGGGACGCCGTAACCCGCCAGCGTGACGAGGAGAAGGTGCTGCGGGACCTGATCGGTGTCACCGGGGTGCAACAGTTGCTGTCCACGTTCTGGGCCTGGGAACACCGCTATCTGGAGCTCGACTACGTCCCGGGGCGTCCACTGTCGGCCTGGATGGTGCTGAACTCCCCCTTCGATGCCGATCCCGATGCCCGAGCCGCCTACGCGGTCCGCGCGGTCCGGATCGGTCGCCAGATGGTCGAGATCATCGAGCGGGTACACGCGGCCGGCTGGTGCGTAGGCGACCTGCACCCGGGCAACATCCTGGTCAGTGATGACGACCAGGTCACCATCGTCGACTTCGAGGATGCGACCCGGGTAGGCGAGCCCCGCGAGGTGGGTTTCCGGGTCTTCGAATACTGCGCCCCCGAGGCGCTGGACGCGCAGCAGGCCGACTGGTACGCGATCTCACGCAGCCTGATGCTGATGTTCGTAGCCGAGTGGGAGATCGAGATCATCGCCCCCGACTACTGGCGCAAGGCGCTCGAGCAGGTGGGGGAGTACTTCGGCGACGAAGCCAAAACCATGATCGAAGACGTGGTGGCACGGTTCCCGCAGGTGCCCCGGCACGTGCTGGCCCCGGAGCTGACGGTGCACGTCCACGACGAGCCGCCGCGAGCCGACGAGGTGATCGCCCCCCTGAATGCGGGGATCGACTGGTCGCGGCAGTTCTCAGACAACGACTCCTATCCGGGTGACCCCACCGACGCCGAGGACACCAGCGAGAGCTTCACCCATGGCCGCGCCGGCGTGGTCTGGGCCCGACACCATCTCGGCCTGCCGGTCTCGGACGACGACCTCGACCGGCTGGTCACCGCCTGCCAGCCTCCGGTCGACGATCCGGGCTTGATGACCGGCCGGGCCGGGATCGCCCTGGTCCTGTCGGACTGCGGCCGTCATGAGGCGGCGGCAGCCGCCGTGCGCACCGCCATGGCCGAATCGGCGGCCCGCCGGCGGCTGGACCTCTACGGGGGGCGTGCCGGCGTCGTACTGGCAGCGCTGGAGGTGGCCCGGGCCGCCCAGGACGATGATCTGCTGGGCGAAGCCCTGTCGGCCAACGAGCACCTGCAGGCCACGGTGCAGCCCACGACCAGTGCCTGGGATGATCTGACGCATCGCCGCGGCCTGCACTTCGGACTGACCGGTCTGGCGCTTACCGACCTGGTGGCACATGTGGCCTCAGGGCGCGGTGACGTCCTGGAACGGGCCTGCCAGCGGTTGCGCGCAGACATCGACGCCTGTATCACCACCGACACCGGTGAACTGATGGTCCGAGACGTCGACAATAACCGGGCCCTGCCCTACATCGAATGGGGATCGGCCGGTATCTGGGGGGTGACGCAGGCCGCTGAACGACTCACCGGACAGGTTCTGCTCAGCACCGAGGAATACGAAGGACTGCGACGCTCCTGCACCGCGGAGGTCTACGTGTACGGCAGCCTCGACCATGGCCGGGCCGGCATCATGGCGGTACTGGCCAGCGCCGGCCTGCTCGAATCGGCACGCCACCAGCGAGACAGCGTACTGGCTGGGCTGCTGCGCCACGACAAGATGGTCTTCATCGTGGGTGATGGTCTGATCCGGCTCAGTTCGGATCTCGCGACCGGTGCGGCCGGGATCCTGGTCGCCCTCCACTGCCTGGATGGGAACCCCTTCGCCTGGATGCCGGTGGCTTGCGACACCTCACAGTTCTTCTCCGGACTCGAGATCCCGCAGCGCCCTGAGCCGGTCGTTATGGATTCCGCCCGCCATCTGGATCCCGCTCTCGTGGTCGGCTGAAAAATCACGCCCGAGCCGTTGCTAACCAATAGCCAACAAGCTCCATAGGGACTGGACGGAATCGGGTACACGTGCTTCAATTGAATCAAGGACGAAGCCTGAGAGAGATTCTTGGCGATCGATCCATTACATACCGCAGGGAGGCGAGAATGACCGCAGCGACAAACGTAAGGACAGGTGCTACCTCGTCAATGGTCGGCATCCGGCTCGATTCGCTCTCACTGCAGGCCTTGGAGGTCGAGACTCCGTCCGATCTTCAGGCATCGGGCAACAGCATCTATACCTGCGTTGCCCGCAGCGGCCTCAGCGTCTGCTGTGGCCAGGAACGCAATTACCGGTAAGGAGGTGAGATCATGAACGATGCCCTGGGACTGCAGATCGACCTGCCTGAGCTTCCCGACGAGCAGAAGGCCTCGAAGATCAGCGTCGCCCTTTGCACTCGAAGCTACCACAGTGGTTTCATGTGCTACGCCAAGTAGATAGCCATTCATATTCAAGACCATGAGAAGAGGTGAGATCCATGACCGATGCGTTGAACCTGCAGGCTGCTGAGGGTGAGACCCCCGACGAGACCAAGGCCTCCCGCATCAGCCTGAAGTTGTGCCGTAACTCGTACGTCTCGGTGTCCGTCTGCATGGTGAAGTGAGACTGAGAGACACCGTCTATCCCCTGAAGGAGGTGAAAACATGACCGATGCGCTGAACCTGCAGGCTGCTGAGGGTGAGACCCCCGACGAGACCAAGGGCTCCAACAACAGCTACTTCATCTGCCACAACTCTCGCCAGAGCAATTTCGCATGCTGGCGGCCCTGACCTCGAACCGAGGTTCTGAATACACCATTCCTGGCCAGCGCCTATAGGGCCAGCCGGTGCCAACAGATTGGCCGCCGCTCCTCGGGGCGGCGGCCAATCGCCATCCTATGCGCATCCAGCGCCATTTCCGGCCCGGGGTGCACTATCTCGTCTTACGAGAGGAGGTTGCGAAAGATGAACGATACACTGAAGCTGCAGGCTGCTGAGGGTGAGACCCCCGACGAGACCAAGAGATCTGTTCGCAGTATCTTCAGGTGCAGGATCTCCCACGCGAGCCTCGTCATCTGCCCGGGGTTCTCGTTCTGAGAGTACGAAATTTCTGGCTAGCTTCTAGGGCTAGTCGGTGCCTATCCAGCCAGCGGATGCCAGTGGCGCCGGTCCGGGTGACCGGCGCCACTGAGAGTGGACTCAGGAATCGGACTCATCGCTGGCGTCGGAGTCGACCTCGCCCGCGATCGGGGTTTCGATCGGGCTGCCGTTGTGGGTGACGGCGATCTTGCGGGGCCGGGCCGCCTCGGCGACCGGGATCCGCAGGGTCAGCACTCCGTCAGCGTACGAAGCCTCGACCTTGTCCAGAGCCAGCCCGCTCCCCAGATTCAGCTGCCGGGCGAAGGTACCGGTCGGACGCTCCCGGACCAGCCACTGCTGGCCCTGGACCGCCGGGGCGTTACGGACCGCGCGGATGGTGAGGGTGCGCTCCTCGGCGTCGATGTCGATGCTGGACGGGTCGACACCGGGCAGGTCAATCGAGGCGATGAACTCATGCCCGTCGCGGACCAGGTCCAGCGGCATCGAGACGGTACGCGACATCTCGCCGAAGAGCTCACGGATAGGGTCAAAGGTACGGGGCATCAGATCCTCCTTGGTTAGCACTCTCTGCTGGTGAGTGCTAACCACGGTACCCTGCCAGCAGCCTCAAACCAAGGCCTCGGACGCACAGGTGAGCCGACCCGGCTCATGTCGTGGGGACCGCATGGCGGCAGGTCGGCCAGCCGGACCGCCGCTCGGGCTATGGATCACAGCAGACCTACCCCGACCCGATACCTGGCACCGTGGCCGGCGTCGGCAGTGATGTAAGGTGAGGCTCGCGAGGGCCTCCAGTTCTTGGTGTCGCCCGTGTCCCTTAATGGGGTTTGGGGCATGTGGCATCCTACGCAGCACCGCATACTGAGAGGCCCTCGCCTTATCCCAGCGCCGCGAGATCACCACCTAGCATTCATCGGCTTCGGCGGGCCCCGCAGGCAGCCGTCGCCACGAAGAACCGCGGCTCGCGGTAGCCGTGTTCGACGAAAGCCCGGCGGACCGCACTCGAGGTCGCCTGCACGGCATCGGCGCCGACCAGGGCGATCGCTGATCCACCGAAACCACCACCGGTCATCCGGGCCCCCCAAGCCCCTTGCGCCAGGCAGGTGTCGACGGCCAGGTCGAGCTCGGGGCAGGAGACCTCGAAGTCGTCACGCAGCGACCGGTGCGAGCCGATCAGCTGCACCCCCAGCTGCGCCAGATCCCCGGCCCGCAGCGCGGTCACCGCATCACGGACCCGCTGGATCTCGCTCACCACATGCCGGGCGCGGCGGCGTAGCTGCGGCTGCGGCCGCAGTGCCGCCAGCGTCTGATCAGACACCTCACGCAAGGTCCGGACGCCCAGCAGCCGGGCAGCCTGTTCGCAGGCGGCCCGCCGGTTCCCGTACTGCCCGTCACCGAGGGCATGCGTTACCCGGGTGTCGATCACCAGCAGCGCCTGACCGTACCGGTCAAGGTCGAACGGCACCTGCTGCAGCGACTGGTCTTGGCAGTCGAGCAGCAAGGCATGCCCGGCGATGGCTCGCAGCGCCGCTGCCTGGTCCATCCCGCCAGTGGGGGCCTGAGCGATCTCATTCTCCGCCCGCTGACACCAGCCGGCCAGCTCGGCCCGGCCCTGGTCGCTGCCCAGCAGTCCTAACCCGTACAGGTCACTGGCGGCGGCCCCGACCGCCCCCTCCAGCGCCGCCGACGACGACAATCCCGCCCCGATCGGGACCGTCGAATGCACCGCCAGGTCCATCCCCGACACCGGGTACGAGGCCTGCCGTAGCGCCCAGACCACCCCGGCCGGGTAGCCGGCCCAGCCCGCCGGGACCCCTGGCGCCACCTCACCCAGATTCACCTCGACCAGGTCCTCGCCCGCAGTAGTCACCACCCGGAGCCGCTCGTCGCCGCGGCGTCGAGCCGCCACCCAGGTCCGCTGTGGCAAGGCGACCGGCAACACCAGGCCGTCCTGGTAGTCGACATGCTCGCCGATCAGGTTCACCCGGCCTGGGGCCTCCCACACCCCCTCGGGGTCGGTGCCGAAGCTGGTACGGAAGAGGTCCGCCGCCTGTGCGTCGCTCATGCCTGTCATCCTGGCACCTGGATTCGACACTCGGGTGGCAATACCGCAGCCGCGTGGGGTCTGTGATCCCCGGTAGATTCCCGGCATGAGTGCGCAAGCGTTGAGCGCGGCCCAGGCCAAGATGCGGGCTGCGGGCGTGAACGAGACCGCGGTGGCGATTTTCTCCGACTACCACCGCCAGTTGGGGCACGGCTCCACCGGCCTGATCCCGGAGTCCGATATCGAACCGGTGTCCGGGCTGGACCGACTGGACGATCTGCCCGAGAGCGCCGACGACCGCGATGCCCTGGCCCAAACCGCGGTAATCCGGCTGAATGGCGGCCTGGGCACCTCGATGGGCCTGTCGGCAGCCAAATCGTTGCTCCCCGTTCGTGACCGGCTGAGCTTCCTGGACCTGATCGCGCGGCAGGTGCTGCGAGCCCGGGAGCGCTATCGGGTACGGCTGCCGCTGGTGCTGCTGCACTCTTTCAACACCCGCGACGATTCGTTGGCGGCGCTGGCCGGCTACGACCTCCAGGTCGGTGACTTGCCGCTCGACATGATGCAGTCGCAGGAGCCCAAACTTCTGGTCGACGACCTGTCGCCGGTGTCGTGGCCGGCCGATCCGCGGCTCGAATGGTGCCCGCCTGGGCATGGCGACATCTACCCGACCCTGCTGGAGTCAGGACTGCTGGACGCGCTGCTGGGCGAGGGTTTCCGCTACGCCTGCGTCGCCAACGCTGACAACCTGGGCGCTGCCCCGAGTGCCCGGCTAGCCGGCTGGTTCGCCCGCTGCGGCGCGGCCTTTGCTGCCGAAGTTACCCCCCGCACCCCGATGGACATCAAGGGCGGCCATCTCGCCCGGCGCCGCTCGGACGGGCGGCTGGTCCTGCGCGAATCCGCGCAGACCCCCCCCGAGGACCGGCGCTTCTTCACCGACCCGGCGGTACATCCGTATGCGAGCACCAACAACCTCTGGTTCGACCTGGGCGAACTGCGGCGCACCCTGTCCGAACGTAACGGGGTGCTGGGGTTGGCGCTGATCCGTAACCAGAAGACGGTCGACCCGCGTGACCCGGGCACGCCTGCGGTTTACCAGGTGGAGTCGGCGATGGGGGCCGCGATCGAATGCTTCGACCGGGCCACCGCGATCGTGGTTCCGCGTAGCCGCTTCGTGCCAGTGAAGTCCACCAACGAGTTGTTGTTGCTGCGCAGTGACACGTACCGGATCGACGACGACTGGGTACCTCGGGCCGAGGTTTCCCCGCTGCCGGTGGTGTCGCTGAGCGGGGCGTACCGTCGCCTCGACGACTACCAGGCGCGGCTGCCGCAGGCTCCGTCGCTGCGTCAGGCTCGGTCGTTAACCGTCCAGGGGGACTGGAGTTTCGGGCGAGAGGTGGTGGTCGAGGGCGATGTCGTGCTCGGCCCCGAGGGTGGCTCGGTGCCCGACCGGGCCGTGCTGAAGGGATGATGTGAGAATGGGTGAAGCTTTCCTGGTTACCGGCGGCGCCGGCTACATCGGGGCGCACGTGGTACGGGCGCTCGCCGAGCATGGGCACCGGCCGGTGGTGCTGGATGATCTGTCCAGCGGGCGACGTGATTTTGTACCGGAAGCGGTGCCGCTGGTCGAGGCCTCGGTACTCGACGTCGATGCGGTTACCGAGGTCCTGCGGGCTCATTCCTGCGCTGGGGTGATCCACGTGGCCGGCTTCAAATACGCCGGGGTCTCGGTGCAGCGGCCGCTGCATACGTACCAGCAGAATGTGACCGGGACGGTCCGGCTGCTGGAGGCGATGCAGACCGTCGGGGTCACCACGATGGTTTTCTCTTCCAGCGCCTCGGTGTACGGCACGCCACAGGTCGACCTGGTCACCGAAGCCACGCCGATCGGGCCCGAATCTCCGTACGGGCAGACCAAGCTGATCGGGGAGTGGCTGCTGGCCGACCAGGCCACGGCGGTACCCGGTTTCCGACAGGTCTCGCTGCGGTACTTCAACGTGGTCGGGTCCGGAACCGACGAGGTCTACGACACCTCCCCGCATAACCTGTTCCCGCTGGTGATCGAGGCCCTGATCGAGGGCCGCCGCCCTCACATCAACGGCGATGACTACCCGACCCCGGATGGCACCTGCGTACGGGACTACATCCACGTCGCCGACCTGGCCCATTCCCATGTGGTGGCCGCCGAGGCGTTGCTGGCCGGCCGGGAACTGCGCAGCGCGTACAACCTGGGTTCTGGTTGCGGGCTGTCGGTCCGCGAGATCATGGACGCTATGGCCCGGGTCACCGGCTACGACCTCGACCCGGCGATCAACCCGCGTCGCCCCGGGGATCCGGCCCGGATCGTGGCCGATGCTACGGCCGCCGCCGCGGATCTGGACTGGAAGATGCGTTACACGATCGACGAGATGGTCGCCTCGGCTTGGTCGGCCCGCCGGGCCCACCTGTGACCCGGCCTTGAACACCACGGATGGCCCCGCCGCAAGCAGCGGGGCCATCCAGCCGTGGTGTGTCGGTTTCCCACGGCGCATCCCGAGCGTTGGGCCCGGGAGATCAGGTGTGGCTAGGCCAGCACATCTGCCACTGGCCGAGTCGCAAGGTCGAAGGCCTCGCCCACGGCCTGGCAGGTCAGCTCGCCGGCGTGGGTGTTGAGGCCCTTGGCGAAAGCCGGATCGGCCCGCAGAGCTTCCTTCCATCCCAGATCGGCAAGGCTCACAGTGTAGCGCAGGGTGGCATTGGTGAGCGCCCAGGTGGAGGTATTGGGTACCGCGCCTGGGATATTCGCCACGCAGTAGAAGGTCGAGCCGTGGACCGTGAACGTCGGCTCGCTGTGCGTGGTGGGGCGAGAATCCTCGAAGCAGCCGCCCTGGTCGATCGCGACATCGACCAGCACCGAGCCGGGCTTCATCTGGGACACCATCTCGTTGGTCACCAGCTTCGGGGCCCGAGCGCCGGGCACCAGCACGGTCCCGATCACCAGGTCCGCAGCCAGCACCTGCTCGCGGACGCTGAGCGACGAGGAGACGATCTGCTTGACCCGGTTCTGGTAGCGCCAGAAGCTCATCCGCAGCTTGTCGAGGTCGGTGTCGAGGATGGTGACGTCAGCGCCCATCCCGAGCGCCACATTGGCTGCGTTCTGGCCGGCGACCCCGCCCCCCAAGACCACCACCTTGGCGTTGGGTACGCCACCGACACATCCCATCAGCACGCCCCGGCCGCCATTGGCCTTCATCATTGCGTGGGCGCCGACCTGCGGCGCCAGACAGCCGGCGACCTCCGACATCGGGTACAGCAGCGGCAACGCTCCCGAGGGCAGCTGGACGGTCTCGTACGCAATCGCGGTGGTCTTTGCCTGCAACAGGGCATCGGTCTGGGGGCGGTCCGCGGCCAGGTGCAAATAGGTGAACAGTGTCAGGTCCTCGCGCAGCAGGTGATACTCGCTGGCGATGGGCTCCTTCACCTTGAGCACGATCTCGCCCGAGGCCCAGGTCTGCTCGGCTCCGTCGACGATGGTGGCGCCTTGGGCCTCGTACTCCTCATCGCTGATCGACGAGCCCTGGCCGGCCCCGCGCTCGATGAACACCTCGTGGCCTCGGCGGACCAGTTCATGTACTCCGACGGGGGTGATGGCGACGCGGAATTCGTTGTCCTTGACTTCCCTCGGAATAGCGACACGCGACATTGCGGTTCCTCTCTGAACGGTTGGACTTATCCCTCATCCTGACATGGCGGTCAGTGTGGCGCGGCGCGGGGTGGGGGTCTCAGGCGGTGATCTCCCAGCGCTCCAGGAGGGCCGGGTGCCGCAGCCGCTTACCGCGCTACCCGGAGCGCCTCTACGATCGCGGCCTGTCCCAGCCGGCGCTGCTTGTTGCCGGCCGAGCCGGCCCAGCGCGGGGTAAGCAGGACATTCGGCAGATGTCAGAGTTCGTCGTCGGCGGGCAGTGGTTCCGGCTAGGTGACGTCGAGCACCGCCGAGATCTGGCTGCGGCGCAGCACTTCGCGTAACGCCTGCTGGTCGACGATCAGCGGGCAGACGGTGTTGAGCAGGATGCTCCCCGACAGCATCGACTCCGGCTGCTCGTGGGTGATCATTCCCCGGGTCGACGCCAGGTTCGGGGGGTGCAGGCTGGCCACCTGGCAGCGGTGGAACAGTTCTTCTAGTTCAACCTTCGTCGCGCCCAGCCGCTGCTTCCGCGGCGCTGACGAAGGGGGTCGTACAGCATCGGGGCCAGGGTGTACGGCTTCAGCAGCGACAGCACCCGTCGACCTACCAGCGAGGCCGAGACGATCTCCGCCAGGACCTGATGGCTGCCGGTGTCATCGACCGAGCCGACCGGGAGATCTCGAAGCATGCTGCAAGCCTCACGTCCCTGCTTACTGCGCCGGGAGCGATTCCCCAACAGATCGCTTCGCGAGAAACTCGGGCTGGACCAGCTTGTCCGCAGTTGGGCGGGCGACTCAGCCTCGACCAGCCAGTCAGAAGCAGATCGAACCGGGTCGACGCTGTCGCTGCGGGATTCAGGAGGAAAGGGCCGGCCCGCTGCCGTCAAGGACCTCTCTGGCAGGCGTGGAGAACAACTCCCTTACTTTTGGACAGCCGGGCTGTGGATCGTGCAAATTCCCGCTATAGTTCAGATCCTACGCCACCGCGCGTGACGTAGGATCTGATCCCCGTGCCGGGCTCGCGTCCCCCAGCCCCCCAGCGCAGCCCGGCACGGGCTGATCCTCTTCTGACTACGGGTCAAGCAGATGTGCGTACCGGTGAGCGGAGCTCGAGTACGGCGCCGAGCCCCAGGTCCGGGTCCGCTCTACCGCCCGCGGCGGAGTCTCCTCAATGGTGCGGAATTCGGTATGCGAGCCGTCAACCCAGCCATTGAAGATCATCACGTGTCCGTCGGCGCCGCCGGTCCCGCCGCCGAGGTTGCCGACGATGTCGCCCGGCTTCAGCTCTTCCTTGGCGATCGGGTAGCACTGCTGCGGCAAGGTCACCGTCGACAGACTCTCGTCGAGGTGCAGCGCCATCGACACCAGACCCGAGCAGTCAGTGCGGTAGGTCTTGCCCTGCGGGTCGTTGGTGTAACCGGCCATCGAGTACGGCACTCCCTGCCCGGTCCAGTAACGACCCCTGGCCAGAACCTCGGCCCGGCTGATCGGACCTCCGACCGGGGTATTGCCGAGCCCCGGCTGGGTGGGAAGCGGGCCAGACGTGCCGCCCGAGCTGTAACCGCCCGTACCGCCACCACCGGCCGAACCACCGCCGCCGGAGCCGCCGCCCCCGTAATGGGCGCCGCCGCCACCGCCACCACCGCCGCCGCCGGAATTCGCGGCCGGGGTGTCCGGGCAACCGGCAGCGCCGGTGCCGGCGTCAGGTGCGGTGCCGTTGGCATACCAGGTTTCACCGGCGCCGCTGGTGAACATGCCAGCCACGTTCAGGCTGACAGTGGTGCTACTGATCGCCATCTCAGGCCCCCTGAATCGAATTTGCGGTCTGCTGATCGAGCTGGCGCAGCTTCTCGCCGGCCTGCTGCACCTGCGCCATCAGGGCTGCCACATCGGCATTGGGCTGCTGCTTGGCGGCATCCATCACGACCTTGATCGCCGAGGCCGTGGCAATGTACGCCGACTTCAGCGCCTTCACTGCGTTGGCTACGTTCCGATGGCCGGTCGCGATCGCGGTACACCCCTGGCCGAGGGCCTGGATACCGGTGACGTTGGACCGGCCTGCCATATAGGCCGCGAAGGCACTGGCGGCCTCGCCCTCGTTGTTGGTCTGGACATGCGACACAGCCTGGGAAAGGTCCGCATGCCAGCCGTTGCACTTGGAAGCGAGCTGTTCCCATTCGGTGGCAGCAGCGGTCAGTGCGTCCTCGTCGGTAGTCGGGAACTGGACTCCCATCATGCTCAGGGTCTCGGTCAGGCCGCCCGGAAGTGAGATTCCCATCAGGCTGCTCCTGCCTTAGAACCGGCCCAGGCGTTGGCCTGCTCGGTGTTGCCGTACGCGGCCGCGGTCTGGGTCATCATCGTGGCGTCGCTCGACAGTCCCGAGGCCAACCCGGAGAAGATCTGGGTGATGGAGGGACTCAACTTGCCGAGCATCGCGCTGACAGCGCCATCGGTGCTGGTGGGGCCGCCGCCGCTGCTGGCCCCGGCCGGGGCAGCGCCGCCGACAGCGCCGGACGTCTCGGAGAAGGCAGCGGCCGCGCGCTGCCAACTACTGGGATCAAACCGCATGATCACTCCTGTTGAGGTGCATCTCGAGGGAACTGGTGGCATAAACCTGGCGTTCGTACAGGGCGGAGAACAGGCCGTCGGCACCGCCGCTCGCGGAGGCCTGGGCCTCCAGCCGCTCGGCAAGGTAGGTCCAGATGGCCTGGGTCACCGTCTCGCAGACAGCGGCTGCAAGGGTGGTGTCATCCACCCCGGCGAGCCACAGATCGTTGAGGGAGAGTTGGGTGATCGCCCCGTTGTCCACGCGGACGGTGACGCCGCCGGATGGGGGGTCGACGATCACAGGCTGAGGCGGGGTGGCGGTGCCAGAGTCGACCGGGACACCGTTCTGTTCGAGCTCCTCGATCACGTCCGCGAGTTCGTCCAACGATCGGGCCAGCGCGGGGACCGGAGTGTCAGCGGCGATCTCATGCAGGTCGCGGCTGAGCTGATCGGGGACGCTCGTATCAGACTGGACGGCCTCCACAAAAACCTTCGTGTACGCGGTGAGGGCGGCGTTGATCGCCTCGCGGAGCTCCCGCTCCAGTTCGGTGCCCTCGACAGTCCGGCGCCACTCGGGACGGATGTCCAAGCCAACCAACTCGGCACCCACTACTCGAGCCTCGATGTTGCCGGTGTTGGAGGTGCCGCGACCTTCCATAGTGGCGGCCGCGTGCTGCTGCTGCGTCATGCATGATCCTCTCGACGACACAGAACCTACGCGACTGTGGGTTCAGTCTGATGGCTGGAAGACCCCCAGGGCGGGGGATCTTCGGCTGTGGTCCTGCGAGCAGACCACCGTCGCAGCACCGGACGCCGGCCTGATGGCGGAGGATACGAGATTCGAACTCGTGAGGGATTGCTCCCAACCCGCTTTCCAAGCGAGCGCCCTAGGCCTCTAGGCGAATCCTCCGCCAGGGATGGTACAGGTCGAGCCGCCGGTTCGGCCAATGCCGTCCGGACCGCTATCCTGGCTCCACGGTCCCCCGCGCGGCGGTACCTAGCCGAACCCCCCCAGGGCGGAGACGCAGCAAGGGTAGGAGAGCTCTTCCGGGTGCGCGGGGGACCCCGGCTTCTCGGGTGCCCGCAGCGGTACGGGCTGTTGCCTTGCGGATCTGTAGCCCTGGTTGGGCGAGTGAGATTCCTCTCATGCTGTGGTGGCGGTGGTGACCCCGGCCTCTACCTTTTTCACGAGCCCGGTTCGCCGGACTCACGGGGGGAAGAAGGGTGCCTGTCCCCGGGGTACGTCGTGACGCTGGGGACAGCCGAAGGTCTCGAGCGGGTCGCCTCGGCTTGTGCTGGAGAAGTTCAGCGCCAGCACTGGTGGGGTGGTCCTCGCGCGACGTCCTGACAGACAGGGGGTTGGGCCCAGCATGCTGGGCCTCGCTGGCCTCGAGCCGGCACGGGGACGGGGGTCGTCTTGGGTATCGCGGATGGCGGTGCTCGAGACGGCCCCCGTTTCTCCTGTCCACCAGGCCCGGCTGTCAGAGCCACCGCATAGGGTGTGCTGCGTGGATGAGGACGACGCCCTGCTCGACTTCGAGCCTCAGCAGGGGCTGGACCTGTTCGGGAACCTGCCCGGTGACCCCGCTGAGCCCGAGCCGCAGAGCCCCCGACCTGCTCGAAAGTCGCCGCGCAGTCGCCGCACGGCCGATGCCGACGAGCCGGTCGAGGCCGATTCGGAACCATCGGGTACGTCTCCCGCCGCGAGCCGGCCTGCTACGAGGTCACGCGGTCGCCGCAAGACCACCAGCGCCGATGCCGACCCGGATCGTACCGAGGCGGAATCATCCGCCGCTCCTGACTCGACCCCGGCTCCTGACAGCGACCCGACCGCCGCCGATATCGGATCCTTCGGCGACGTCGAAAACCCCGCCGCTTCGCAGCAGCCGGCTGCCGAGCAGCCGACCGAGCCGAAGACGCCTACCGGACCAGCACAGGCCGATACGGCTGCAGATCTGCCCGCCGCGGCTTTGGCGCTGTACCGCCGCTACCGGCCGGACGTCTTCGCCGACGTGATCGGCCAGGAGCATGTGACTGAGCCACTGCAGCGGGCATTGGCGAACAATCGGGTCAACCATGCGTACCTCTTCTCCGGGCCTCGCGGCTGCGGCAAGACCACCTCGGCCCGGATCCTGGCCCGGGCCCTCAACTGCGCGGTCGGGCCGACCCCGCAGCCGTGCGGGCAGTGCCGGTCCTGTCGGGACCTGAGCCGCGGCGGGCCCGGTTCGATCGACGTGATCGAGATCGACGCCGCCAGCCATGGCGGGGTCGACGATGCCCGAGACCTGCGGGAGCGGGCCTTCTTCGCCCCGGTCCACTCGCGGTACAAGATCTACATCGTCGACGAGGCCCACATGGTCACTGCGGCCGGTTTCAATGCCTTGCTCAAGGTGGTCGAGGAACCGCCGCCCCACGTCAAGTTCATCTTCGCCACCACCGAGCCGGAAAAGGTGATCGGGACCATCCGGTCGCGAACCCATCACTACCCATTCCGGCTGGTGCCGCCGAAGGTGCTGGGCGACTACCTGGCCACCCTGTGCAAATCTGAGGGGGTCGCCGTCTCGGCGGCGGTGCTGCCGCTGGTGGTGCGAGCCGGAGCCGGTTCGGTTCGGGATTCACTGTCGGTGCTGGACCAGCTACTCGGCGGGGCTGGTCCGGACGGGGTCACGTACGAGCAGGCGATCGGGCTGCTCGGGTTCACCCCCGATGCGCTGCTCGACGAGATCGTGGACGCCTTCGCGGCGGGAGACGGGGCCGGGGTCTTCGCCACCATCGACAAGGTGATCGAGGCCGGCCAGGACCCACGCCGCTTCGCTGAAGACCTGCTACGACGGCTACGGGACCTGGTGATCGTGGCAGCGGTTCCGGACGCGATGACCTCCGGCCTGGTCGAGGTAGCCGCCGACCAGGCAGACCGGCTGGCGGTCCAGGCCCAGGGCCTGGGCCCGGGTGAACTGACCCGGGCAGCCGAGGTGATCGCCCAAGGCCTAGTCGAGATGCGTGGTACCACCGCCCCGCGGCTGCACCTTGAACTGATGTGTGCCCGGGTGCTGCTACCCGGTGCCGACCAGGATGGGCGGGGCCTGCATGCCCGTCTGGATCGGCTCGAGCGGCGCCTCGGGATACCGTCGGGTGACGGTACGGCGCCGGCGCTGGTCGCGGGCGTCGAAGACGGAGGCTCGCCCCCCGAACCGGATCCCCGGACCCGGCCGGACGCCCCAGCTCGTACCGCAGCCGAGGTTCCGGCAGATACGCCCGACACCTCCCGAGCGTCAGCCGGACCGGTCGAACGCCCGCCGGCCTGCGAAAGACCCGATTCCGCGCATCCCAACCCAGATCGCACCCCTCGAGAGGGTGCAGAGGGCGTGCCTAGTCCGCGGACCACGCCTCGCCCGGTTGCCGGTCGTTCCGGTCAGGGCTCACAGCCGGCCCGGCCCGGTTGGGACGAGCCGCCGCCGGAAGAGGAATTTGAGCCACCGAGTGACCGGGACCGGGCGACCCTGACCCGGAGACCGGCACGGTCCGCCCCCGAGCCGCGGCCGGCGTCCCAGTCGGACCGGCAGCCGGCCCCGGCTTCCGGCGTCCAACAGCCGGGGATATCTGTGGCCGACATTCGCCGGCTCTGGCCGGATGTGCTGGCGGCGGTAATGCGGCGGCGGCGGGTGACCTGGATGCGACTCAAGGAACATGCCCAGGTGGCCGAGGTCCGTGATGGCTCGCTGGTCCTCGCCTTCAGCAACGATGCGATCCGGGAACAGTTCACCCGCGGCGGTCACGTGGACATCGTGCACGATGCCCTGGTCGACGTGATGGGAGCCGACCTGCTGATCGTGGCCGCGGCCGACGAATCAGCTCCTGCGCGTCGAGACGTCGCCCGGTCGGCGCCGGAACCGGCCCGTCCACCGACATCGCGACCCAGCCCGCAGCCGGATCCGCCCCCGGCCAGCCCTGAGGATCCGCGGCCCGAGCCCAGCCCGGCAGCGGCCGCAGACGCCGAACCGACGACGGCTGGGCATGCAGACCTGCTCGCCCGGGCCCGTCAGGAGTGGGCTCATGCCGGCTCTGAACCAGACGATGACGACAGCCTGGGGCAGATCGATCGAGACGACCCGGAGGTCGATGAGCAGGATGCGGAGGAATTGCTCCGTACCATGCTGCATGCAGAGGTCATCGAAGACGACCAGTGACAGGGAGAGGGAAGGGAGAGGGAGAGGGAGCCATGGAGAATTTCAACATCAACGACCTGATGGCCCAGGCGCAGGCGATGCAGAGCCAGCTCACCCAGGCGCAGGAGAAACTGGAGTCGACCGAGGCGACCGGGACTGCCGGCGGGGGCCTGGTGACGGCCACCGTCAAAGGCACCGGTGAGCTGGTGGGGTTGGTCATCAAGCCCGAGGCCTGCGACCCGGACGACACCGAGACCCTGGCCGACCTGGTGGTGGCCGCAGTCCGCGATGCCAGCGGCAAGGCCTCTGAGCTGCAACAGGCGTTCATGCCGCAAATGCCGAACCTCAGCCTGTGACGCTGTGACGCTACGGCGGGACGGTCATCCAGGCTGTCTCGCCGACTGCGCCAGCCGCTGGGGTGTGGCGGTGAACGACAACGAGGAGATGAGGGCGTGTACGAGGGCCCGGTCCAGGACTTGATCGACGAATTGGCGACCCTGCCCGGGATCGGGCCGAAGGGGGCGCAGCGGATCGCCTTCCACCTGTTGGACGCGCCCGAGCCGGACGTTACCCGGCTGGCCGAGGCGCTGCTGCGCGCCAAGCAGGATGTGCGTTTCTGCAGCGTCTGCTTCAACATCTCCTCCGACGACCTGTGTCGGGTATGCCGCGATCCGCGTCGTGACCAGACCTCGATCTGCGTAGTGGAGGAGTCGAAAGATGTGGTGGCGGTCGAACGGACCCGGGAGTTCCGCGGTACGTACCACGTGCTTGGCGGGTCGATCAGTCCGATCGACAACCGCGGCCCGGCGGACCTACGGATCAAGGAACTGTGCCAGCGACTCGCCGATGGCACGGTGACCGAGGTGATCATCGCCACCGACCCGAATCTGGAGGGGGAAGCCACCGCCACCTACCTGTCGCGGTTGCTGATCCCGATGGGGGTCTCGGTGTCCCGCCTGGCCTCAGGCCTGCCGGTTGGCGGCGACCTGGAGTATGCCGACGAGATCACCCTAGGTCGGGCCTTCGAAGGCCGCCGCGCCGTCTCGGCGTAGCTCGGGGTTCACAGCCTGATCACAGGCTCCTCATATCTGGCTGCTCAATACTCGTGCCCTGCCCAGGAAGGGCAGAGAAGGGGAGAATGAGATGAGAGGTTCTCGAGGATGCCATGCGGCGTCCATGCTGGTGCCGAGCCTGATCACCCTGGTGGTGCTGGCCCTCTTCGTGCTGGCCGCGATCGTGATCATCCGGGCGCTACGACGCAACGGTGGTTTGGGTCTTGCTGGCCTGGTGCGGCCGGACCCGGTCCAGCACGCGCTGGTGATCCTGCATGAGCGTCTGGCCAAGGGCGAGATCGAGATCGATGATTTCTACGCCCGGCTGTCGGCGTTGAAGGGCCACGACCCAACACCGCCACGCTGACCGGTCACCATACTGCGCCCGTCCCGCCAGGGGCGGGCGCAGTGCTGTCCGCCTTCCTCCCGGCCGAGCACCGCACGACGACGGGCTGACTGGCCGAGTACCGCACGACGACGGGCTGACTGGCCGAGTACCGCACAACGACGGGCTGACCGGCCGAGCACCGCACAACGACGGGCCGATGCTCTTGCGGCGGTCCCGGTCGTACCTGGGGGAGTGGGTGTGTCCGCAGTTGTGTCGCGCCTCACATGAGATCTACCTTAGCAGTGTTGCCGCCAGGCTCGACAGGCTTCACACTCGGTACGGGTCTGCGGGGTATACGACGGGAGGGGACAGGCGTGTCGATCGGCAGCGCTGGTTCGATGTGGAAACGCAGCGACACAGACGGGGTGCCGACCTGGACGACTGGGTCGCCGCGGCCAGCCACCCGGGCGTCGGTGGTTTTCCGGGCCGGGGTCGCCGACGAGACCCCGGAGACCAGGGGCTGGCTGGCGGCCTCGCGGGACCTGGCGCTGGCCGCTCGGCCGCCGGAGGGGATCCGGGTCCGCGGGGTGGTCAAGGGGCTCCACACCACCTTCACCGTGACCGCGGTCAACGACCAGCTGGCGGCAGGGCTGGACTGGCTGCAGGGTCGGCTGACCCGCCCCGACCTTGACCTGCTGGACCGAGTACTCGCGGTACGGGCCGAGTCGGCCCAGCAGCCCTCGTTGTTCGGGCAGCTGTTACGTCGTGAGGTGGGCGCGCAGGGTTTCGGGATGACCGGTTTCCCCGAGCTGGGGCTGCAACGTTTCGACCCGAGCGCGTTGCGCTGGTTTCTGCAAGTGGCGTTCACCACCGGCAATATGGCGCTCTGCTACGACGGCGCCCCGCCGGACGCTGTCTCGATCTCGCTGCCCGCCGACGAGCGGTGGTCGCCTCCGGAGCGACTGTTGATGACCCGGCCACGGCCGGCGGTGACCGAGGTCACCGGGCAGGAAGTGGGGCTACTCAGCCCAGTGCCGGCTCGGGGCGTAGGGCAGGTCTTCGGACGGGTATTGGCGGCCCGGACCCTGCGGCGGATCCAGGTGCAACGGCCCGGGTATGAGCAGGTACGTTCCCAGACCACCCGGATCGACGTGGCGCGCGGCGCGATCATGGTGGCAGCGGTCACCGACGACGCCCCCGCCGCTTTCCTCGTGGGGTCCTTAGAGGCAGCGCTGCGGGACGTGGTCGAAAGCGGAGCCCGACCCCAAGAGCTGATCGACATCGTTATGGAGACCCATCGGATGGTCACCGACCCGAATCAGCACTTCGCGATCCTGTGTCGCTCCGCGCTGGACGATCTGCTCGGGCTACGGGCGATGGCCCCGGCCGACCTGCTCGACGAGGTAAAACAGGTCACGGCGATCGACGTCGCCGAGTTGGCGGCCACCGTCCGTGACCGGCACCTGATCGGGATCCCGCACGCAGCGGCGCTGGAGAACCCGTTCGGTTTCCCGCAGGACCAGCCCGAGTACGCACGCGCCCGCCACGACGGTCAGGGGGCGCACCCGTCAATCTGCGCCGACCATCCCGGCGCGGCGATCTACCTGATGCCGAGGATGCTGCACCTGCGACTCAACGAGGAACAGGGGATCGACATCCCGACCGGCAATGTGGTCCAGCTGTTGGCCTATCCGGATGGCGGCCGGGTAGTGGTGACTTCCGACGGCTTCGGACATCCGATCGAACCGACCCTGTACCAGGGGGGCGAGGAACTGGTCCGCGCGATCGACTCGATGGTCCCGGCCGACCTGCGGTTCGTCCTGCCTAGCCGCGACCACGTCCCGCAGCCGGTGGCCGCGGCCAAGGACCCGGCCTGGAAGTCGGTGATCGCCAGGGTCCTGCCCTGGCAGTCGAGCCCGGCGGTCTCGGCCGAGATCGTGGCCGAACGGGTCCGCCAACGCGGTCACGACGAACCAGTCGCGCAGCGCGCCCGGTGACCCGCGTCTGCATGATACGATCAGCCCTGGTCCGCACAGCGACGATGGGGCAATCACCCCGGAGCCGCCGGAAGAACAGCCGCCAGGCCCAGTAGAACCGGCAGCGGACAGCACATGAAGCGGGGGTCAGCAGACCTCAAGAAGGGTGGTACCGCGGGTCGCCCCACCGGGCAGGCTCGTCCCTTCGTCGTACGAGACGTCGAAGGACCCTCATGACCGACCAGGCCCGTACCTACAATCCTGTCCCGCCGCAGGTCGACCTGACCGCGATGGAGCACCAGATCCTGGACCTCTGGTCCGAGCAGGACACCTTCGCCGCATCACTGCGTCAAACCGAGGCGGGGCCACGCTGGACTTTCTTCGAAGGCCCGCCGACCGCGAACGGGATGCCCGGCATCCACCACATCGAGGCCCGGGTTTTCAAGGACATCTTCCCCCGCTTCAAGACCATGCAGGGTTACCACGTCGAGCGTAAGGCCGGCTGGGACTGCCACGGGCTGCCGGTCGAACTGGCGGTGGAGCGGGAACTCGGCATCGACGGCAAGCCCGACATCGAACGGTACGGAGTGGCGTCGTTCAACGAGCGCTGCCGCGAGTCGGTCGGCCGCCATGTCGACGCCTTCGCCCGGCTCACCACCCGGATGGGCTACTGGGTCGACCTGGACACCGCGTACTGGACCATGAACCCCGAATACGTGGAATCCTGCTGGTGGGCCTTGAAGCAGATCCATTCCCGGGGCCTGCTGGTCGAGGACTACCGCGTCGCCCCGTACTGTCCGCGCTGCGGCACCACCCTGTCCGACCATGAGCTGGCGCAGGGCTACGAGACGGTCACCGATCCCTCGGTGTACGTCCGGTTCCCGGTCACCGGCGGGCCGCTGGCCGGGCAGGCGGACCTGCTGGTCTGGACCACCACCCCTTGGACCTTGGTCTCGAATACCGCTGTCGCCGTCCACCCGGACGTCACGTATGTCGTGGCCAGCAAAGACGACCAGACCCTGGTGGTGGCCGAGCCGCTGGCCGAACAGGTGCTGGGTGACGGCTGGCGGCTGGGGCAGACCTTCCTGGGCTCGCAGATGGAACTGTGGACATACCAGCGCCCGTTCGAGCTGGTCGAGATGCCAGCCGTGGTGGGCGGCACCAACTACATCGTGACCGCCGACTATGTCACCACCGAGGACGGCACCGGTCTGGTCCACCAGGCCCCGGCCTTCGGTGAGGACGACATGATCATCTGCCGCCAGTACGGACTGCCGATGGTGAACCCGATCCAGGCCGACGGGACCTTTGAGGAGGGCCTGGGCCTGGTGGGCGGGATGTTCTTCAAGGCCGCCGACCCGGTGATCATGCAGGACCTGCAGCAGCGGGGCCTGATGTGGCGGGTGATGCACTACGAGCACGCGTACCCGCACTGCTGGCGCTGTCACACCGTGCTGCTGTACTACGCCCAGCCGTCGTGGTACATCCGGACTACCCAGATCAAACCGGCCCTGCACCGGGAGAATCAGGCTACCGGCTGGTTCCCCGACCACATCAAGAACGGCCGCTATGGCGACTGGCTGAACAACAACGTCGACTGGGCCTTGTCGCGTAAGCGCTACTGGGGTACCCCGCTGCCGATCTGGCGTTGCGCCCAGGGCCACCAGACCTGCGTCGGTTCTCGAGAAGAGCTGTCCGAGCTGGCCGGCACCGACCTGTCCGGGCTTGACCCGCACCGCCCGTACGTAGACGAGATCAGCTTTGCCTGCCCGAACTGCCAGGCCCCGGCGCACCGGGTGCCGGAGGTGGTCGACGCCTGGTTCGACTCGGGCGCGATGCCATTCGCGCAGTGGGGCCACCCGTACCGGCCTGGTTCGACCGAGCAGCTGGAGCAGGCCTACCCGGCTGACTTCATCTGTGAGGCGATCGACCAGACCCGGGGCTGGTTCTATTCCCTGATGGCGGTCGGGACCCTGGTCTTCGACCAGTCCCCATACCGCAACGTGCTCTGCCTGGGTCACATCCTGGCCGAGGACGGCCGCAAGATGAGCAAACACCTGGGCAACACCGTGGAGCCGATCCCGCTGCTCGACGAGCACGGCGCCGATGCAGTGCGCTGGTTCATGGCGGCCGGTGGTTCGCCCTGGTCGGCGCGTCGGGTCGGACGCAAGACGATCCAGGAATTCGTCCGCAAGGTGCTGCTGACGTATTGGAACACGGTCGCCTTCCAGGCCCTGTACGCGCGGGCTAATGATTGGGCCCCGAGCGACGACGCTCCGGCCCCGGCCCAGCGCCAGGTTCTGGACCGGTGGCTGCTGTCGGCTACCCACGAGCTGATCGGCGAGGTCACGGACGCGCTGGAGCGGTTTGACACGTTGGCCGCGGGCAATGCTCTGGCTGCTTTCACCGACCAGTTGTCGAATTGGTACGTGCGCCGCTCCCGGCGCCGGTTCTGGGACGGTGACCCGTCGGCGTTGTCGACCCTGCACGAGGTACTGGAGATCCTGACCCGGCTGCTGGCGCCGCTGGTGCCGTTCATCACCGAACGGGTCTGGCAGGATCTGGTGGTGCCGGTGGTGCCGGGCGCCCCGGCTTCGGTGCACCTGGCCAGCTGGCCGGTGGCCGACCCGACCTTGATCGACCCTGATCTGTCGCGTTCAATGGCGGCCGCCCGCCGGGTGGTGGAATTGGGCCGGGCGGCGCGTTCTGAGGCGAAGGTCCGGACTCGGCAGCCGCTGCAGCGGGCTCTGGTCGCCTCGTCTACTTTGGCGTTGCTCGGTGACGAGATCGTGGCTGAGGTCACCAGCGAGCTGAATGTGGGTCAGTTGGAGTCGTTCAGCAGCGCCGGTGACCTGGTCGACTATGCGGCGAAGGGTAATTTCCGGGCGCTGGGGAAACGGTTCGGCAAGCAGACCCCGCAGGTGGCGCAGGCGATTGCCGCAGCTGACGCGGCCGCCCTGGCGCAGGCCTTGCGAGCCGAGGGGCGGGCCACCGTCGACGGTGGCATCGAGGTGAGCGCTGACGAGGTCTTCATCACCGAACGGCCCCGTGAGGGCTGGTCGGTGGTCAATGAGCAGGGCGAGACGGTGGCCCTGGACCTCGACCTCACTGCGGAGCTGGTGCAGGCCGGCTGGCTGCGTGAGGTAATCCGGGCGGTGCAGGAGGCCCGTAAGAACGCCGGCCTGGACGTCTCGGACCGGATCCGGCTGCGCTGGGCTGGTAGCGGCCCGGCCGCCGAGGCGCTCCGGGCGGGCTGCGCAGAGCTTGCCGAGGAGGTGCTCGCGGTCCAGGTCGACGAGGTTACCGAGATCGACGACCCTGCGGCACCGTCCGACATCGGGATCGCCTTCGAGATCACCAAGGCCTGACCGGCCAGGATCAGGGCCGCAGCTGCCCGGCCCGAACGCCGGGTGTCTCACGGAATGGACGGCCGGTCCTGTTCCCTGGGCAGGGACCGAATCGGGTGTTCCGGATCCTGGACGGTGGCGCTGCCGGGTCTGCTGGGTCGTCGTCGATCGGGACCGGGCAGGCCAGCTCGGATGCGGCCGGGTCTGCTGGGGTCAGCCTAGTAGGTGCTGGTATTCCGGGTGTCGTTCCAGGTAGCGGACTACGAACGGGCAGACCGGGTGGACCCTCAGGCCACGCCGCTCGGCGTCGTCGAGGACTCCTTTCACCAGTACCGACCCGTACCCCTGCCCGCCGTGGGCCGGGTCGATCTCGGTATGCGGCAGGGTGATCCGGTCCCCGTCAATGTGGTAATCGGCTAGTCCGAGTCGTTCCCCCGTGTCCGAGACCAGTTCGTAGCGGGATTCGGCCTCGTTGATCCGTACCTGTGGCTGCATGCCGCCATAACAGCACATGATCTCGGTGGACACGCGCTGAGAGCGCAGTCGGCCGACGCGAATCTGCCCTTACACTCGGCTGCGGGCGAGACGGGTTCTGCTGGGCACAGGCGACGGGACCTTATCCGCCAACGGCGTGCGGGCGAAGGCTCCGCCGCGGGCGAGGGAGGTTCTGACGTGAGTCGGGTGGTGCAGAAGTTCGGCGGGTCCTCGGTGGCCGACGCCGAGAGCATCAAGCGGGTGGCGCGCCGGATCGTTGAAACCACGAAAGCCGGGCACCAGGTGGTCGTGGTGATCTCGGCGATGGGCGACACCACCGACGACCTGTTGGATCTCGCCCAACAGGTGAGCCCGCAGCCGCCGGCGCGGGAGCTCGACATGCTGCTCACCGCGGGGGAGCGGATATCGGCGGCGCTGCTGGCGATGGCGATCGCTGACACCGGGCACCAGTCGCGTTCTTTCACTGGATCCCAGGCTGGGGTGATCACGACCGAGACTCATGGCAATGCCCGGATTATCGACATCACCCCGGGCCGGATCGTGGAGGCCCTGGATGGTGGCGACATCGTGATCGTGGCCGGTTTCCAGGGCGTCGCGCAGTCCACCAAGGACGTCACCACGTTGGGTCGGGGCGCCTCCGACACCACCGCGGTCGCCTTGGCGGACGCGCTCGGGGCGGAATACTGCGAGATCTACAGTGATGTCGACGGGGTGTTCACCGCCGATCCCCGGATCGTGCCGGGGGCGCGGCGGATCCCTGAGATCTCGTACGAAGAGATGCTGGAACTGGCGGCCAATGGGGCCAAGATTCTGCACCTGCGGTGTGTGGAGTACGCCCGGCGTTCCAGCGTCCCGGTCCACGTCCGCTCTTCGTTTTCGACCAGACCCGGCACCTGGGTCACCGACGCGTCGCTTATCACTGAAAGGCCAGACATGGAGGCTGCACTCATCACCGGCGTCACCCACGACCGCAGCGAGGCGAAGGTCACGGTGGTCGGGGTGCCGGACCAGGTCGGGAAAGCAGCCAGGATCTTCGAGATCGTGGCCGGGGTGGACGTCAATATCGACATGATCGTGCAGAACGTGTCGGTGATCGACAACACCACGGCGATCTCGTTCACCCTGCCACAGTCCGACGGCAAGAAGGCGCTCGATGCGTTGCGGGCCGAGCAGGGGCAGGTCGGTTTCACCAAGCTGCTCTACGACGACCAGATCGGCAAGGTGTCGGTGGTCGGGGTTGGGATGCGGTCCCATCCGGGGGTGAGCGCTACCTTCTTCAGCGCCCTGGCCGGCGCCGGGATCAACATCGGGATGATCTCGACCTCCGAGATCCGGATCTCGGTGACCGTGGCGGCCGATGACGTCGATGCCGCGGTCCGGGCTGCGCACAGCGCCTTCGGCCTGGACGGCGACGGCGAGGCTGTCGTGTACGCGGGGACTGGCCGCTGATCTGGGATTCTCGGGCTTGACGCCGGCCGTCGGTGGTGTTCTTATCGGTGATATGCGGGGCTTGGGGTCATCGGTTCTCGCTGTCGGGGGTGTCAGGGGAGCGCACGAGTAGGACTTCGTCGTGCAGTGCCCGTACGGTGCGGGCCAGCTGATCCGGGTCGATCCCGATCCGGTGGGCCTGGTCGTCGAGGGATTCGCCCAGCAGCGCCGAACAGCGTTTCAGGGTCCGTTTTCCGAGTGCTGTCAGCCCCAGCCGGCGGGCGTTGCCGTTGCCGGGTTCGGCGTTGTTCTCGACCAGGCCGGCCTCGATCAGGGAGCGGACGATCCCGCTGGCGGCGGCCTCGCTGACCCGTAGCGACTGGGCCAGCAGCCGCCCGGTCACGCCGGGGTGCTGCGAGATGATGCTGAGGGCAACGTAGCGGTTGTGGCTGAGTCCCTCCGGGCGCAGGATCCGCTCCGCCCAACGGTCGAGGGTCCGTACCAGGTCGTGTAATTCGTAAGCCAGGTCCATACTTCATCTTAACCTCTTAAGGTCACGGAGAGCAACGTCGATCCCTCCTGTCCTTATTGCATATGGTGTACATGTGCGCTATGAATAGTGTGTGCACATCGTGTTGTCGCGGACCAGCGGGACCCCGCTGTACGAGCAGATCGTGGACCAGTACCGCGCCGCGATCTGGAGTGGAGATCTGCCGGCAGGCACAGCACTGCCATCACTGCGGCAGCTGGCGAGAGATCTCGAGGTCTCGCTGATCACCACCACCCGGGCCTACAACGAGCTGGCCGCCGAAGGACTGATCGCTAATCAGCCGGGCCGTGGCAGCTTTGTCCTCGCCCAGGACCAAGACGAGACCCGGGAACGGCTTCGGGCCAGGCTCGATGGTCAGCTCGACGAGGTCATCGTCACCGCGCGCCTGGCCGGGCTGGGCCTGGCTGAGCTTCAGGAAAGGAGCACCTTGCGATGGGGATCGACCGACTGATGTCGGGGCAGGACGCGATCCGTCTCGAGGGGGTGGTGCGCCGGCAGGGTGACTTCGTCTTGGGGCCGCTGAATTTGCGGGTTCCGGCGGGAATGGTGACCGGTTTTGTCGGTCCTAATGGGGCCGGCAAGACCATGGCGATCAAGGCGATGCTGGGAATGGTAGGCATCAGGGGCGGCAGTATCCAGGTCCTCGGCGGGCCGCCCGGGGCTCACCAGGACCAGATCGGAGTGGTTCTCGACGCGATAGCGCTGCCGCAGGTGTGGAACGCGATCTCGGCGGCCCGTAACCTGTCTCAGTTCTACCCGTCCTGGGACCAGGCGTACTTCATTGAACTTCTGGATCGGCTCAAGGTCCCGCGCCGAGTCAAGGTGAAGAATCTGTCCCGGGGGCAGGGCGTGAAACTCCAGGTGGCGCTGGCCATGGCGCACCGGCCCAGGCTGCTGATTCTCGACGAGCCCACCACGGGTCTGGACCCGGCAGCGCGACTCGAGGTACTCGATATCTTCCAGGAATACCTGATCGAGGAAGGGCGCACGGTCCTGTTTTCGAGCCATATCACCTCCGACCTGGATCGGATCGCCGACCATCTGCATGTTCTCGCAGACGGGCAGACCTGTTTCGAAGGGCCCCTGTCGGATGTGTACGAGGACTGGGCCATGGTCCATGCCCCGGTCACCGAGCTGAGCATGGAGGGGAGAAGGGTCCTGGTAGGCGCCCGACCTAAGAATCTCGCCTATCACGGACTGATCCGTATTGAGGATTCGGCCTTCTTTGGACCACAAATTGTGATCGAGAGACCCACCCTGGACGAGGCCGTCGTCTGCTGGAGCCGGCATGGGAAGGAATGGTGAGATGTCGACCGATCTGAAGATTCTGCGGACCGAATTGTCCGCCCAGGCCAGTACCCTGCTGATCTTTCTGATCGTCTCGGCGGCTGTGCTGGCGATGAGCCTGGTAGTGGGTATGGGCACGATGATCGTTCCCATGGCCATGATAACGGTCGCTTTCCTACCTATGCCCATGTTCGCTCGAGACGACAAGGGCAGGATGAACACGATGTACGTGATCCTGCCGGTCTCTCGCACGCGACGGGTCCTGGCGCGCTATCTGCTGCTCCTCGGCGCCGCGATCGTGATGACCCTGGCCGGGTTGGCGGTGTCGGTCCTGATTGATCCGTACGCCACGCGATATCCGTACTTCGACAGGCCAGCCATGGCCTCGCTGATGGGCCTTGCCTTCGCCTTCATGTGCTTCGTGACGGGCGTGCAGCTCCCCTTGCTGTTCAGCTTCGACTTCCTCAAGGTCGGGATGTTCGCGGCGTGCATCCCTATCCTGACCGTCTTCGGTGGATCCTTGTTGTTGCAGCAGTATCCCCGCTGGATCTCGATCCTGCTGAAACCGATCAGCGATTCCTGCACCGGGCCGCTGGGTTTGGCCCTCGGCATCGTCTGGATGGCCCTCTCGGCCGTGACCTCCATCTTTCTGTACGGCCGCCGCGACCTGTGACTTCACGTCAGCATAAAGATCTTCGGCTAATTGAGTATTCTCTTCATCCTTGGCCACTCGCGGTCGCGAAGCAGAAGATATCGATTACTTATAAAATGAGGAGCATATCCAAGATATCAGCGACCACGGCTCATATCCGTCGCCCTCGGCAAGATCGCCGCCTACGGCGTAATGGACGAAGACCCCAGAAGGCCTCTATGAAAGCACATACCCCGGGGTTATTCCATCTCGGCCGTCGACCGGTGCTAGTCCGTGACGACTGCCGGCAGTACCGGTCGGCAACGGACGTGTCGGGGTGACAGGATTTGAACCTGCGACCTCATCGTCCCGAACGATGCGCGCTACCAAGCTGCGCCACACCCCGATGGCCTGTAAGCCGAAGCAGAGTCTAGCCCATCCGGGCCGGGATCTCACACCGACGTTGGGCGCTCGACCAAGGTCAGCAGAGTGGTCTCCGGCGGGCAAGCGAAGCGGTACGGGGCGTGCGGCGAGGTTCCTAGCCCGGCCGAGACATGCAGGGCCGAGGTGTGCCCGCCACTGTGGTGGTGCGACAGGCCCTTCACCCGGGCCCGATCCAGGTCGCAGTTGGTGATCAGCGCCCCGTAGCCGGGAACACACACCTGGCCGCCGTGGGTGTGCCCGGCGAGGATCAGATCCAGACGGTCGGCGGCCATCGCGTCCAGCAGCCGCAGATATGGCGCATGGGTGACGCCCAACGAGACCACCGCGTCGGGGCAGGCAGGCCCGGCAACAGTCGAATAGTCATCCAGGCCGATATGGGCGTCCTTGGTACCCCGTACCTCGACCTGACGGCCGGCGACGCTCAGCAACAGCCGCCGGTGCTCGACATCAAACCAGCCTCCGGCGACCAGGGCGGCGCGCAATTCAGCATGTGGCAGCTCGGGCCGGGCCCGGCGTCGCCTGCCGAGGCCAAAATAAGACAGCGGGTTCACCGGCGTCGGCGCGTAGTAGTCATTCGAGCCGAAGACAAAGACTCCCGGTACCCGAAACAATCGCCGGTAGGCGCCCACGACCGCCTCGACCGCCTCGGCTGAGGAGATGTTGTCCCCGGTACTCACCACCAGGTCCGGGCGCAGACCGCCCAACGCATCCACGTACTCGATCAGCCGGCGCCGATCCAGCGACACGTGCAGGTCCGAAACGTGCAGCACCCGGATCGGGGCCTCGCCGAGCGGCAACACCGGGACCCGGACCTGCCGCACCCGGAAGGCATGGCGTTCTACCAGGACCCCGTACCCGATACAGGCGACCCCGGCCGCGACGGTACCGGCCGCGGCCAGAGCGAGACGCCTCACGTGGGTTGCCCAGGCTGCGGCACCGGCGGAGCAGGCTGATTCGGGTCCGGGGGTTGTGAGGGCTGCGGCCGCGGACCAGCCGAGATCAGCAAGTAGCAGGTGCTGCCGACGGTCTGCCCGCAGTCCACCCCCCCGGTCCAACTGCCGACCGGGCGGTGGTCGTCGTAGGTCTGGCGGGTCGACACGATGAAACCCGCGTTCTCCAGCGTGCTGCGGGCCTCGGCCATCGACATTCCCGAGACGCTCGGTCGCTTCACCTTGGTTCCGTTCAGGACCGAATCCGGCGGCTCGGTGAAGCCGTCCTTGGGCGTCTTAGCCAGCGCCGCTCGCATCGTCGGGGCGTAGATCTCGCCGGCGTCACCCGAACCCGACCCCTCAAGCGAGAAGCCACCAGGCAACCGGACGCCTTTCAGGGAACCTCGGCGCTTGTCCCAATACTCCTTGTAGCGGGGGTTCTTGTCGATCGCGATCATGGACACCCCGGCCAAATTCGGGGTGTACCCGGCGAACCACACCGCCGCATTGGAATCGATGGTGCCGGTCTTACCGGCCTGCGGCCGCCCGTCCGGGATCCGGGCCCGGGAGCCCGTGCCGTTCGACACCACCCGCTGCAGGACCTGGTTCACCGCATCGGCGATCTCCGGTTTGAGCACCTGCTGGCAGTTCCCGTTCGAGGTCGGCACTGAGCGGCCGTCCCGGGTCTTGATCGACTCGATGATGATCGGGTCGCAACGCTTGCCGCGGGCCGCCAAGGTCGCGTACGCGCTGGCCATCGAGATCGGTGACACCTCGGCGATCCCCAGGGTAAAGGACGGGTACCAGGCGAAGTCGGATTCGAGGCTGTTGCCGTTGGCCATCTTCACCCCCAGCCGGTCCGCCATCCGCGCCGACTGGCAAATCCCAGCCGCCTGCTCCAATTGGACGTAGTAGGTGTTCACCGACATCTCGGTGGCCTTGTACATGTCGATGCTACTGAAGTTGCCGGTGGAGTTCTCGACCCGATACGGCGAGGTGTACCGGAACCGGATCTCCTGATCGCCCTGGCAGGTCAGAAACATCTTGCCGCGGAAATCCATCGGAGACGACGACATGAACTGGGTATGTACCGACATGCCCCGTTCGAGGGCATTAGCCATGGTGAAGGTTTTGAACGTCGACCCCGCCTGATAGCCCTCGGCGCCGCCCATCGCCGCCTCGACCGCATAGTTGTAATACGTCTCTCCGGCGTCGGCGTTCGAGCCCATCCGGTGCCGGTTCTGAACGATCGCGGTGATCAACCCGGTGCCCGGCTGAATCATCACCATCGTGGCGATCACCGGGTCGGTGGGCTTGATCCGCTGGGTTAGCTCCCGCTGAGCGGCATCCATCATCGCCGGATCGATCTTGGTGTAGATCCGCAGCCCACCGCGCATCACGGTATTGCGGCGCTCGTCCTGGTTGTTACCCAGGGCCGGGTTGTGCAGCAGCGACATCTCGACGTACTGGCACATGAACGGATACTTCGAGGTGATACAGCCCTGATTCGGGGGGCGGACCTTGCTCTGGTCGAAGCCTTCTGCCTTGGCCGCCTGCACCTCTTCCGGTGAGGCCACCCCCAGCTCCGCCATCCGGTTCAGCACGACGTTACGTCGCTCCACCGCCTGGGCGGGCCGGTGCTTCGGATCCAGGTTCGGGTTCTGCACGATGCCGGCCAGCATCGCCGCCTGCGCCAAGGTCAGCTTGTCCGCGGTGGTGGAGAAGTAGCGCCGGGCGGCGGATTCCACCCCGTACGCGCCGTAGCCGTAGTAGACGGTGTTGAGGTAGCGCTCGAGGATCTCGTCCTTGCTGAACTTCTTCTCGACCGCAATCGCGTAGCGCATTTCGCGGATCTTGCGTTCGTACGTCGGGGCCTGGGCGGCCTCGGCTGCGGCCTTATCACCGCGGGCCGCGGCTGCGGCGATCTGGACCTGCTTGACGTACTGCTGGGTCAGCGTCGAGCCGCCCTGGGTGGAGCCGCCGGTGGTGTTGCGGGCGAAGGCCCGCAGGGTGCCCTTCAGGTCGACCGCCCCGTGCTCGTAGAAGCGGTGGTCCTCGATCGCCAGCTGGGCGGCCTTCATCGTCGGGGCGATCTGCGCCAGGGTGACGGGCTTGCGGTCCTCAGCGTAGAGCTCGGCTAGAGGCTGCCCGTTGGCCAGGTAGATCACCGTGCCCTCCGCATTCGGGGGCAGCTCGAATTCGGCCGGCAGGTTCCCCAGGCCTCCGACGAGAACCCGCGCCGTGGAGCCCCCCAACGCCGCAAACGGGACCACGAAGCCCGACACCAACGTCCCCGCGAGCACGCTGACGAGCAGGAACATCGCCAACGCGTACATCTTCGAGCTGATCTCGGGAGGCGTCATGCGCCTAGGGTAGGCGAGGGGTCTGAGAATCTCCTCATCTACCTTGAACGATCCAAGCTGACAGCATGTTGCGGGGCCCGGGTTGGGGGCGCTAGGGTCGCCGAACTGCTGTACCTCCAGGCGATCCATGTCACGGCGACAGCGCGTGGCAGGTTTGCGACACCCCAGCTCCCTCGAAGGGATCAATGAAGATGCGTTTGAGCCGTGTAGATGACTGGCCCCTTCGGGCCAAATGCCGAGGCATGGAAGACAAGTTGTTCCCCGAGGGCGCCGACCAGAAGCGGGTACGGGCGGTGTGCTGCGGCTGCCCGGTCCGCGGCGAATGCCTGGCCGAGGCGCTGGACAACCGGATCGAATGGGGCGTCTGGGGCGGGATGACCGAACGGGAACGCCGCGCCCTGCTGCGGAAACGCTCAGACGTCCAGAGTTGGCGACGGGTTCTGGTCGGCGATGGCCGCCCCGGCCGCCGCAAGTGAGCCCAGCTCTCGTACCGCGGGCAAGTCAGTGATCTCGCGAGCCATCGCGGGCACCGTCGTAATCGGCCAGTCGCTGCCCAACGCCTGGACGACCGCTTCCCGTTGCCGGCGGTAGCGGTCCCAGGTGCTCTCCCACCAGGCGTACGCCTCAGGTGCTGCGGCCAGCCGGTCCCGGTCGGCGCCGGTGATCGCGACCGGGGCCGGGAACTGGTTGACGATCACGCCCCGGGCCTGGGTCTGGTGACGGTCGCGCAGCCGGTCGAGCAAGAACCGGGACTCGGTCAGCGCAGCTGAGCGGGAGCTGGTGACCACAACGAAGGCCGCGGCCGGCGAGCCGAGCAGGGTCCGGACCCGGTCGGCTCGGCGCCGAAAACCACCCATCACGGATTCAAAGGCTGAGGCGAAAACCTGCAGATCAGACAGGGCCTGGCTGCCGATGATCTTCGAGATCAGGGCGGTGGCCTGTGACAGTCCGAGGTTCAACAGCCGCAGTGGTCCGCTTTGGGGGGCCAAGATCCGCATCGCCGGCCCGTCCGCCAGCCGGTCCAGCCGGGCCGGTGCGTCCAGGAAGTCCAGCGCCGAACGTGAGGGCGGGGTGTCCACCACGATCAGGTCCCAGCGGCCGGTCCGCTGCGCGGTTTCGTACAACTGCCCCAGCTTCTCGGTCGCCATATAGTCCTGAGTCCCGGAGAAAGACGTACTCAGCGCTTTGTAGAACGGATTACGCAAGACCGCCTCGACCCGGTCGGCGGGGGCATGGGAGCGGATCGCCTCATCGAAGGTGTGGGTCATGTCCAACATCAACGCGTCCAGCGAGCCGTCGGTGACACCGAGCACGGGTTCTGGCTCGGCGCCCAGCCGGTCCAGCCCGAGCGCGGTCGCCAACCGACGGGCCGGGTCGACCGTGACCAGTACCACCTTGCGCCCGGCATCGGCTGCCCGTAACGCCATCGCCGCCGATAACGAGGTCTTGCCGACCCCGCCGGTGCCGCAGGTCATGATCACCCTCAGGTGGCGGTCGTCGAGCAGCCCACGCATGTCGAAGGCCGGCGCCGTCATGATGTCCTCCACTGGGGCTGCAGCAGATCTGCCAGCTGCCGGACCGCGGCGGCGTCCACCTCGTCCGGCAACAACGGTAGGTTCACCAGCGGTGCCATCCCAGCTTCGGCGAGAGTCTCAGTGAGCAGACGACGCCACGGTTGCTGCGCCGCGACCACCATCTTCTCGGCGGCGTGAGCCCGCGCCACCCTATGGTCGGGGTCGTCGAGAGGGGGCAGCTCGGGAACCTCGTCCGGAACCAGGTTCGCGATCACCCGCCCGGGCCGGATTCGGTGCTTGCGCAGCGACGCCAAAGTGGTCAAGGTCTCGGTGACGGCCATCTCGCTGAGCGTGGTGACCAGGTGAACCCGGGTGGTCTCAGATCGCAGCAGGTCCATGATCGACTCGGCCTGGTGGCGGATCGGGCCGCCGGTGACCACCTCGGCGAGCGCCTCCCCGGCAGTCAGGAAGGTTTCGATCCGTCCCGTCGGCGGGGCATCCAGGATCACCGCCTGGACCGCGTCCGAAGCCTCTTTCATCTGGCGTCGGCTGGCCTGATACACCTTGCCGATTAGCAGCACATCCTGCAGCCCGGGTGCCAATTCGGTGACGAAGTCGACCAGCCCGGACACCTCCAGGACCTTGCCAGCTAGCCCTAGCCGGAAGCTGTGGTCCAAGTAATCGGTGAGTGCCTGCCGTGGCGCGACGCTCAGGGCGCGGATCGCGCCACCATCGCGGCCGATCTGCCGCTCGGCTCCTGGCGGCACCATCGCGACCTGCATCACCCCGGTCAGGTCGTGGCGTTCCTCTACCTCGCAGACCAGCACATCGCCCGTGGATCGGGCCAACAGGTGGGCCAGGGCCAACGAGACCGCGGTCTTGCCGGTACCTCCCTTGCCGCTCACGATGTGCAGGGGAGCGGCCTCAGGCATAGCCCCTAGCCTATGGGGAAGTAGAAGGGTCTGCTGATGGGCCTCATTCTCGATGCGGTTCTGGTTGTGACACATCAGACATGGGCGCCGGTGGATAGGCCGGGACCGCCTGGGTGGCGGGATAGGTCGACGGCGGTTCGGGCATAGCCGGCTGTGATGATCGGGAACCAGGGTACGGGGCATCTGCGAGCGGCACCGGCTCCAGCCGGGTCCCGCAACCAGTGCAGAACACGGCATCCGTGCTGCCTGTCCGGCCACAGATCCTGCAGACCACCAGTAGCTCCTCCGCCGCGGTTGGCTCATCCTACGGCCAAACGTCGGCCCGCGCTGATCTTCGCGAGGTGTCGTTTCGACATGTCCGGGGAAGCGGAATCAGGCCCGCCCGAACGCAGTGAGGCCAGTTCAACGCAGCCGGGGGCTATCGAATACCGTGCTGCGCATGACGAAGTGGGAGTACGCGACCGTACCGCTGCTGGTGCATGCCACCAAGCAGATCCTCGACACCTGGGGCGCCGACGGCTGGGAATTGGTAGCCGTGATCCCCGGGGTGACCCCGGACAGCCTGGTGGCCTACCTGAAACGGCCGCTGCCATGACCGAGAGCGCATCGCAGCGTCTGGAACGACTGGGGCTGAGCCTGCCGCCGGTGGCCACGCCGGTCGCGGCGTACGTTCCGGCGATTCGGGTCGGCGACCAGGTGTTCACCTCCGGTCAGCTGCCGACTGAGTCGGGGACGCTGCCGGCGACCGGCAAGGTTGGCGCCGAAGTAAGCCCGCAGGAGGGGTACCGGCTGGCGCGGATCGCGGGCCTGAACGCAGTCGCCGCCGCGGCGGCCGCAGCCGGCGGGATCGACGCGATCCGGCGAGTGGTCCGGGTGTGCGTCTTCGTGGCCAGCGATCCGGGCTTCACCGGGCAGCCGAAAGTCGCCAACGGTGTCAGCGAACTGCTGGGGGAGATCTTCGGCGAAGCCGGGCAGCACGTCCGCAGCGCGGTCGGGGTCAGCGTCTTGCCGCTAGATGCCCCAGTCGAAGTCGAACTGGTCATCCAGGTCGACCCGGACGCGTGACAGTCACCGAACCCGGTGGCGCCGAGATAGCGCAGCAGCCCGCGTGGGCGAGCGCCAGAGCCGCTAGAACCTCCCGGATGACCTTGGTCTGGTCGGCCCAGTCGACCGACCAGTGGGCGTACGCGGTCCCGACGGCGCTGTTGGTCGCCTACCCGGGTTCGGCCGAGTTGGCCGGTGCAGACCCAGAAACCCCGGAGCAGCTCGTCTATCCGACCAGCTGCCCCAGGTACGGGCAGGACGGGACCGGTCCGGGGAAAACCCGGCGATTGCTGAGCGGGCTGCGCCGATGAGTCAGTGGGAACAGGTGAGCGGCTACCGGCAGCTGATCCGGGGGCTGGAATCGCCCCGCCTGACGGACGCTTTCCAGCGGCGGCTGCCCGGCCCTGGGGCTGGGCGGGAGGCGGCGGTGCTGATCCTGCTCGGGGACCCGCAGGCGGCCGGGGGGCCGGATTTGCTGTACATCGAGCGGGCCGCCACGTTACGTCACCATGCCGGCCAGATCGCCTTCCCCGGTGGGGCGGTGGAACCTGATGAGACCCCGCAGCAGGCGGCGTTGCGGGAGGCCGACGAAGAGGTGGGGTTGGACCCGGCGACGGTGAGCGTGCTCGGGGAACTTCCGACGGCCCAGGTCCCGGTCTCCGCGTACCGGGTGCATTCGATCGTCGGGACCGCCCCGGACGGACCGTTGCGGCTGCAGCCGGGTGAGGTCGCCGCGGTACACCGGATCCCGATCGCCGCCTTGGCTGATCCGACCAACCGGACCTCGTGGCGGCACTGGTCAGGACACACCGGGCCGGGGTTCAGCGTCGGCGACCTGTACATCTGGGGTTTCACCGCCTACGTCACTGATGCCCTGCTCGCTGCCGGCGGATGGGAACAGCCCTGGGACCAGACCCGGTTCGCCCCGATCCCGCGACGGTTCGGCTCTGATGTCGACCGGCCGCCGGGCTGATGCGGGCGTGGTCTTGAACCAGGTCAGGTTGCCGTACGGGCCTCGTGTTGCGGCCAGCAGCTGGCAGAATCACCTCCTATGAGCATCGCCGAGGCTGCCCGTCGAGATCGTCGCGACGACTGGTGGCGCAACGCCGTCGTCTACCAGATCTATCCCCGCTCGTTCGCCGACACCAACGGCGACGGGATCGGTGATCTGAGGGGGATCCTGAGCCGGCTCGACTACCTGAGCCAGCTTGGGGTGGATGTGGTCTGGCTGTCGCCGATCTACCAGTCCCCACAAGACGACAACGGGTACGACATCTCCGACTACCAGCAGGTGGATCCGCTGTTCGGCAGTCTCGATGATCTGGACCAGCTGATCGAGGGCCTCCACCAGCGGGGGATCAAGCTGGTGATGGACCTCGTCGTCAACCACACCTCCGACGAGCATGCCTGGTTCCAGGAATCCCGCGACCCGGCCTCCCCGAAGCGAGACTGGTACTGGTGGCGACCGGCCCGCGAAGGGCGCCAGCCGGGTACGCCGGGGGCCGAGCCGACGAACTGGGGCTCTTTCTTCTCCGGCCCGGCCTGGCAGCACGATCCGGCCAGCGACGAGTACTATCTGCACCTGTTTAGCCGTAGACAGCCGGACCTGAACTGGGAGAACCCCGAGGTCCGCCAGGCGGTCTTCCAGATGATGCGCTGGTGGCTGGAGCGCGGGGTCGACGGATTCCGCATGGACGTGATCAACCTGATCTCCAAGCCCGAACTGGTCGACGGTCCGGTCTCAGCGGGGACCGACCTGTCCTACGACGCCCGACTCGTCGCCGACGGGGCCCGGATGCACGACTTCCTGCAGGAGATGAGGCAGCAGGTACTGGACGGACGCAACCTGCTCACCGTGGGGGAGACGCCCCTGGTCACGCTGGAGAAGGCTGCCGCGTACACCGATCCGGACCAGGGTGAATTGTCGATGGTTTTCCAGTTCGAACATGTCGGCCTCGACCACGGCCCCGGTGGCCGGTTCGACCGGCGGGAATGGTCCTGGGTGGCGTACAAGGAGAATGTGATCCGCTGGCAGGAGGGCATCGGGAGGGGCTGGAATTCACTGTACGTCGAGAATCACGACCAGCCCCGGTCGGTGTCGCGATTCGGTGACGATTCGGCGCGGTTCTGGCAGGCCAGTGCCAAGACGTTGGCGTCGGTGCTGCATTTGCAGCGCGGAACCCCGTACATCTATCAGGGCCAAGAGCTGGGAATGACGAACTACCCATTCCGGGGGCTGAATGATTTCCGAGACATCGAGAGCCTGAAGTATGCCGCTGAAGCAACCCGGTATGGCATGCCGGCCGAGGCGCTGCTGGAGGCGCTGGCCTGGGGCAGTCGAGACAATGCTCGAACCCCGATGCAGTGGAGTGACCAGGTCCATGCTGGCTTCTCCGAGGCCGACCCGTGGCTGGCGGTGAATCCGAACTACCGCGAGATCAACGCCGCTGCCCAGATCGCCGATCAGCAATCGGTATTCCACCATTATCGGCGTCTGATCCAGCTGCGGCATGATCTGGAGGTGATCCGTACCGGCGACTTCACCATGCTGCTGCCAGATGACCCGGCCACGTTCTGCTGTCTGCGCACGCTGGGCGAGGACCGGGTGCTGCTGCTGGCCAATGTCACCAGCGAGCCGGTACGGCTGCCGTCCGGGCTGCCCGATTACGGCGCCGCGGAGGTACTCCTAGCCACTCATGAGATCGACGACCCCGACCTCCTGCAGCCCTGGGAATCCCGCATTCTGAGGTTGCCGGCGTAGCCAGGGCGCACCTGAACTCTGTCTGCTCAGGAATCAGTGTTGGCCCGCTCAACACGGCCCATACAATTTTGTATTCACGCTCGGTGTCGTTCGCATTGCTGTGCGGATTGTGTCAGCATTTATTCCGTTCGGTTCTCACCCCGATCGCGATCCTCGGCTCGGCCGTACACCAGAGCCAGGATAATGGCCGATGCGGCGTCTCCTGACTGTCGGAATGCGTTACTGCTGGGTAATCGCCGGATGCCGGCTGTTTTCGATTTCAGTCTCGACCAGGTGCTGGCCCCGGGTGATGCTGGATTTCACCTCGGCCGCCGTGTTCTGGGCCGCGGCGACGGTCTGCAGCGGCTTCTTGAGCCGCGGGATCCGGCTCTTGCCGTACCACGCCAAGACTGCGGCCACGATGAACAGCAGCACCGCCATCGCGACCAGCCCGAGCGCCACCGCGGCGTACGGGCCGTACCACAGCGAGAACAGCCCGGCCAGGCCCGCCGCTCCGGCCAGGAACAGTAACGAGGCGCCATTCGCCATCAGATAGCCGGCGGCCCCGAAGGCCCCGGACATGAGCCCAGCGTCGACTGCGCGGGGCTTGGCCTCGGCCTTGGCCAGGTCAAGCAGATTCTTGCCGATCACGACGATATCGGACTTGACCTCGTCGATCCTGGTCCTGGGGTCCGGCCGCTCAGCCATCACGGGCTCCTCCCTGTCAGCAGTGAGCCTACTGTGCTGCGAGGTGCGGTACGGTCAGGTCCTCCCGATCAGCGAGGAGGCACCCCGAGACGAATCTGGAGACCGTCGTCCAGCGGCTGGATCGGCGACGAGAACTCCGAATGGTCCACCTCGGCGCGCCAGCATCCCAGCCGGTACGGCAGCAACAGCGGCTCAGGCGGTCGAGCGGACGAGTCGTAAACCGCGCCGACCTCCTCCTCCAACGCCACGAGATCAGCCGTCGACAGGTCATCGGCGCCCGCGGCCCGGCGGGCCATCGCGACCAGTTGCTCCCGGGTCGATGGCACCCACAGTCGATGCGAATGCTCCTCGATATCGGGGTAGTACGCCGAGGCCCGTAATGTCGCCAGCGACCCGTCGCCATAGTCGCCGGTCATGGCCCGCGGCAGCCGATTGCGGACTACCGAGGTCAGTCGTTTCACCCAGGGCACCGAGTCGTCGCGGGTGAGATAGGTGACGCAGACCCGGCCGTGTGGGGCCAGTACCCGGGCGAATTCAGTGAGCGTCCGGGGCGTGGCGAAGACGTGGAGATTCTGAGGACAGACGATCCGGTCAAACGTCTGAGAGGCCAGCGGCAACGCTTTCGGATCAGCCACTAAGCCACCCAGGTCGGGCCGACGCCGCAGCACGGCATCTAGCGGGCTGGCCTGCCGGTCAACTACCAGCACCCCGTGACCGGCGTCACGAATGGCGGTCGCGTACGGGCCGGCAGCGCCCACCACCAGGACGCGCACCGGTTCGGAGCCGACCAGCCAGGTGACGGCTGCGTCCGGGAAGAAGGGGCGCGATGCCATAGGGGAAGCCTATGCGGCCCCTGGCGCCGGCCCCGGCAACCCGGCCGGCGCCAGGAGCGCGGCGGTGGACGAGGAGCGCGTCGACCGCGTTCTGGTGATACGGATAGGGGGCCGAGGTTTCGTCTTCGAGATCACGGCATCGCGTGGGGGCATCAACGACAGGAGGAATATGCCCCGAGTATCGGCCATTGTTGCCGCAACCGTGTTGGCCCTGCTGGGGCAGGGGCTGGTATCGGCCCACGCCGAACCGGGCATTGTCACCGTCCGGCCCGTCGCGGGCGACCCCACCGCGGGCATCCAGGCTGCTTTGGCATCGGTGCCGTCTGGCGGCGGGATCCGCCTCGTACCAGGGGAAAACTACCCCATCACCAAGGCCATCCGGATCCCGCGCGGGGTGAGCCTCGTCGACGGCGCTGGGGCTCGGCTCACGGTACGGGCAGACGCGCAGGGCGCCACCCCCGAGAATGCCATCGTGCTGCGCAGTGAGGCCAGCGGGTTGAGGCTCACAGGCCTTGGCATCGACCTCAGCGGCGCACCGCAGGCACGCGGGATTCTGGCCTCAGCGGTGGAATTCAGCCACGTAGGGGCCAACTCCGAGCAGATGCACGATGTCACCATCAGCAACGTCTCCATCACGGGGGCAGCCCGCAGGGGGATCGACGTGGTGGCCCGAGAAGGCGACGTGCGTAACCTCACGATAGCGGACAACATCATTGTCTTCGCGAACGGTGCGACAAAGAACGCGAAAGGCACGGTGGGAATCTCAATCACTTCCACCCCGCCTACTGAACCGCAGGCGCAGTGGGAGGAGTTCACCCGGAACGGGCAGGTGATTAGGGGAAGATACTCGGCATCCCAGGTCACCGTGACAGGTAACCGTGTGGACGGCGGATACTACGGCGTCGGTTTCGATGGAGTCGTCGACTCCACTATCAAGGGCAACCGTCTCGCCTGGAACGTTCGCAACATCTCCGCTCAGAACGAGTCGAACCGGAACTTGATCGAGGGCAACCACGTCAGCGACTGCGAATCCGCCAGCATTCATCTGGCCTACAAATCCAGCGGCAACACCGTCCGCGGGAACACCATCATCACGCGACGCGCCCATGGGGAGGCGCTGCTTCAGGCGTATCAGGGCAGTGAGAACAACACCTTCGATCACAACCTCGTCTACGCGGTCGCGGCCACCGGCGCCGGGCCCAAGTGGGCTCTCCAGGCCTCGACCGGGTCGAACCAGACGACTTTCCGTGACAACATCATCTCGGCCCAGGTGCAGCGTGCCGTGATGGTCGCCGAGTCTATCTGGGATGGCGATTCCGCCCACTCTGGGTACCCGCAAGGGACCAGAAACCCCTATTCGTACCTGACTGACCGGAAGATCACCAATCCGGCAGGCAAACTTCAGGGATATATGGGCGGTTCGGGCTCGTTGGATGCCGTATCGGTGACGGGGAACATCCTCTACAACGGCACCGATCATCCCCTGGTGTATATCGGGGCTGAGGCCTCACGGGGACGGGCAAGCCAGTCTTATGTTGGTAACGTCACCGGTCTCAGTATCCGCGGTAACGCCGTCATCGCCACGCCGCGGGGCGCCCGGGTCGAGCGGCACGAGGGCCAGATCCCGGACCTGCCGGTTCCGCAGATCGTGGCCCCGGATCTGCCAGTGGGAGGACGTCACGACACCACTTTCTCCCGGTCCGGTGAGGTCTTTACCACGAACACGTGGACGCTGGGTCCGGCTGACACCGGCCTATGGCTGCTGGGCGGAGCCGCCGCGACGGGCCAGGGCAATGACCTCGACAACCGTATTGTCGGCAATCCCGCGGCGAACGCACTGCTCGGCGGTGGCGGCAATGATCAGCTGTACGGGGGGCCGGGGGCCGACACGCTCACGGGCGGCCCGGGCCGGGACCGCTTTGTGATGGAGGTGCCGCTGCCAGCCGAGCCGGACCAGGTGGACCGGATTACGGACTTCGTCCGCGGACAGGACCGGGTCGTGCTGCCCCGGATCCACTTCGGCCCCCTGACAGGCGCGTGGTTCACCCCGTCCGGGGCTGAACGTACGGCGCAATCGCGCATCCACCAGCAGGGCGATACCCTCTACTACGACCCCGACGGCTCTGGAAACCTGTTTACTCCGGTCCCCTTCGCGTCGCTGACCGGACAACAGCTCAGCCAGGATGACTTCGACATGGCCTAATCCAGGTTCACGATGCCCCATCAGGCCCGCCGCCTGCCGAGGTTGGCGTGGTACGGATCGCCGGGCCCATCGGCTCGGGCTCACCTGGGTGGACACACCTGGTCGGCCTACTGTCGTGGCGATTCGGCAGATCTCATCAGGCATTCCCGGCCCGGGCCTCGGCGGAGACGGTCCGGGGCGTCCCGGGGATGGCCCACCCGACCGAGACCTGCGCGGTTACGGTGACCACAAAGGAGCCCGTCGTGCCCTCGACCCGGCACCGGGTGAGCTGCCCACGGTTGGTCTGCGCCGATCGACCAGCCGTGGCGCAGGCATCCTGCCCGGCGACATAGGCGGTGGCTCCGGCCAGGGCTGCCAGGTCAGCCGCCGCCCGAGCCCGGTGGGCAGCTAGCACATAGCCGGAGACCAGCAGCAACACCACCGTGACCAGGCACAGCGCCACCGCGACCAAAGCAGCCATCGTGGTCCCCGCCGCCCGGTCATCGCAGGTGCCAATGGTCGATCTGCGTGCCCTGCGGGGATTCGCCATGGCCGATGGTCTGATCCGAGGGCCATCGCCCCGCAACCTCAGATCGGGCCGGGACCGGCTGCGGGGATTCAACATGGTCGATGGTCTGATCCGAGAGCTGGCCGTCGGGACTGACCGGTGGACCCTGGGCGGAGCGCACCAGCGCCGAGGAATCCGTCGCCCGTTCGGTCGCGACGTCGGGACTGACCGGTGGACCCTGGGCGGAGCGCACAGAAGGTGAACCCTGGGCGGCCAGTCGATCTGCCCGGTCATGGCCACCGGGCGAGAGAGTGCGCCGGGCGGGCGGCTTGGGCAGATCCCCTGCCGGTTCATGCCGCGGGCTCCTTCACCGCCGTGGCGCGTGCCGAGATCTCGAATCTGCCGAGGGTTCCGTGCAGGATCGGCACCGGAGCAGTCACGGTAACGGTGATCGTCGTGGCATCGCTGTCGGTGACCGCCTTCCCGCCCCGGGGAAGATCCTCCTTGAGCCTGGCGACCGCGGCGGTGTCACCGCGGGCGGCTTGGCGCGCAATCGCGGAGGCGGCGTCGGTGCAGCGCACCTGCACGCCTACGGCGACCAATACCGACACCAGGATGGCCGCCACCATCGCCAGCATCACTGATGCCAGCGCGGTCTCGGCTGTGACCGCACCCCGATCCTGCCGCGATGAGCGACACATGCTGGGTCCTTTCCTTTCCTCGAAGAATCTCGCCCGGGGATCACTCCTCGTCTTTTTCACTTTTCGGACCGCGTCGCGAAGATGGGGAGCTTCACGGCTTGCTCGTCTTCGTGACGCGGCTGGAAGGTGGCCGGCAGCACCCCCATCTGGCTGCCGGCCACCGGCTTGGGGGGATCAGAAGTTCTTCGCCACCAGTTCGAAGATCCGCATCAGGAGTCGCATCAAGGCCTCTTGAACCTGCGGGTCAGTGATGATCTTGACGATGATCGCGCCGATGCCGACGACAGCGGTGGTGACCATGGCGTACTCTGCCGAGATCGCACCCCGCTGCGAAATCCGTGAACGACGCCTGGCGACGATGCTGGACGTGGCGGACATGGGCTCTTCCTTTCGTTGGTTGCCGTCGCCCCGATTGGCTGCGGACACCCCAGACCATGGACACCGAACGCGAAATCGGACATTTTTCTCGACCTCCTGTGGATAAGACGTGATGTTGTTTCTCGGTTGTGGACAACTCAGCGCAGGAACGGGGCCAAGATCCCGGCGATCGCTGGCACCACGCCGACCAGGAAGAAGGCCGGCAGGAAACACAGCGAGACTGGAACCGCCGCGGTCACCCCCAGCGCCCGGGCCCGCCGCTGCACCTGCGCGCTCGCCGCTGCCCGGGCGTCGACCGCGTGCTCGTGAAGCACCGGCAACAGCGAGGACCCCGCGTCACAGCCACGGGCCAGATCCCGGGCCACAGGCCCAAGGACCGGGTCGTCGGCGAGAGCCTGCCAGGCCTGCGCGTCGCTGAACCCCACCCCGACATGGGCGGTGACCCGTTCTAACCGGTCCGCCACCACCCCTCCCAAGGCCGAGGCAACCGCTGAGACAGCCGTCCGCAACGGCAGCCCGGCAGCCAGACACCCTTCCAGCAGGTCTAAGGCGTGGGGGAGATCTGCCACCAGACGTTGACGCTCGCTCACCTGCCGGCGGGACTCGATCCGGCCCAGCCCCAGGTAGACGCCAGCCGCAGTCACCGCCCCCACCACCAAGGCCACCAGCAGGGGATGGGATACCACGAGGGCCACTGCCACTGCTGCCAGCGTCGCCACCTGGGCTCGTCGGGCCGCGGGCATCGCCCCCGGGCGGGCAACCAACCAGGCCGGCCCCTGCCAACGCTGTTCTTGCTGCAGGCGACGCAGCGAAAACTCCGAGGCCCCGAGATAGGCGGCGAGGCCGGCTAGGGCCGCCGACAACAGGGCCAGACCGGTATGAGTCATGGTTGCACCTGCCTAACTTCACAGATCAGACGCCCGGCCGCGGCGAAGAACCACGACGGGTTCTCAGGTAGCTTCGGCAGGGTCTGGCGAAGGACCAGACGTGACAGAGAGGCCCTCATGAGCAGTCCCGTCGCTGGGCTCGTTCGACCGAACCCACGATCCGGTCGGTGATCAGGACTCCGGCCGCGGACAACACTGCCGCCGCGAGCAGACAGGCAGGCCCGGCGACACCGGTCGTCAGCCAACGTAGGGGCCGGGCCCCGATCAGTTCCCCGATCGCGATCCCGAAGACCGGCAACACCAGCAGCAGGCGACTGGTCGCTCGTGGCGAGGCGAGCTCGCCGGCGACCACCTGCGCCAGGTCCCGTTCGGCCCGCATCGCCTGGGCCAGCGTCGTCAGGGTGGGCCCGAGCGGGGCCCCGGTCACGGCCGAAACCTGCCAGGCCTGGGACAGCCGCAGCAGACCACCCTGCCCTGGCACCGTGGCCGCGGCCCGTAGCGCTGCCGGAACATCGCCGCCCACCGCCTGGGCTGCCACCACCGGATTCAGGATCGGACAGTCCCGGGCCGCCAGCTGGATCGCCGTCGCGGGGACATGCCCGATCCGAACCAACGACGCCAGCACGGAACAGACCTGCGCCACCTGCCGCATCTGGGCCAGTTCCCGTCGGTCCCGGAGGCGTTGCCGCCACGCCAGCGTTCCGGCACCAACCACGCTGACCGCAGCCCCGACCAGACACCCGCCTCGCCAACCAGCCCCGATGAAACCCGCCGCCACCAGACCGGCGGTCACCGCGACCAGGGCCGTACCACGCCTGCGGGAAGGGGCCGCAGCCGTCGCCGGTGGTTCCAGTCGGCGCAGCGAGACCCTCGCCGCGGGAGGGCCCAGCAGCCAGACCGCGGCCCCGACCAACAGCGCCGCCACCAGGTTCATCGGGCGCCTGCCAGGGCCGCGTCCAACAATGATCGGGAGGCTGCCTCGACGAGCCGGCCGTCCTCGACCGCCAGCGCCGGGAGTGCGCTGACGAGGCCGTCTGGGCCCCGGTGCAGGACCCGTATCTCGGACACCTGCCGGCGTCCGGTTGGCCCCCGGCTGACATGCACCACCGCCTGTAACGCGGCCCCGATCTGGGCGTGCGCGGCCAGCCGGTCCAGCCCACCCAGCGCCGCTAGCGCCTCCAGCCGGGCCGGAACTGACGCCGCCGAATTGGCGTGAACGGTTCCGCAACCACCCTCATGGCCGGTGTTCAGGGCCAGCAACAGATCCACCAGCTCAGCGCCACGGACCTCGCCCAGCACGATCCGGTCCGGTCGCATCCGTAACGCCTGCCGAACCAGGGTGGTCAGGGTCACCGCCCCCGCCCCCTCCGCATTCGCGGGCCGGCCTTCCAACCGCACCACATGCGGATGATCGGGGTCGAGTTCGCGGGAATCCTCCACCACCAGCAGCCGCTCGCGGGCTGGCACCAGCGCCAGCAGCGAGGCCAGCAGGGTGGTCTTGCCGGTCCCGGTGCCTCCAGAGACCAAGAAGGCGACCCGGGCCGCCACGAGTTCGGTCAGCAGCTCCCGCAGCGCCGGATGCAGGCTGCGGGAGGCAACCCAGTCATCCAGGCTCAGCCGTTGCCGGTTCGGCACCCGCAACGACAGGCAGGTTCCCTTGTCGGCGAGGGTCCCGAGGACAGCATGGACCCGTACCCCGTCCGGCAGCCGGGCGTCGACGTACGGGGAGCCGTCATCCAGCCTTCGCCCGACCGCCGCCGCCAGCCGTACGGCCAGCCGCCGGAGCTGATCCTGAGAGGCGAACCGGACCGAACTGCGTTCCAGTCCCCGCCCGGCATCCACGTACACCTCGTCCGGGCCATTGACCAAGACATCGGTCACCCCCGGCATCTGCAGCAGCGGGTCCAGTGGCCCGGCGCCGACCGAATCACGTCGCAACGCGGCCGAGACCGCCAGCACGCTCGCATCGCTGACCAGCAACCCGCACCAGCGCATCGCATCGGCGATGTCAGTCGGGTCAGGGCTACGACCTAGGGTTGCCACCCGGGCCCGGACCGCCTCTAGGTCGTCAGCATCCGGCGCCACGTCTGGAGCCGGCTGCGCGGCAGGAGCCGGGTCTAACCGCTCGTCGATCCGCATCAGGCCACCCCCAGCCCAGTCAGGGTTACCTGGCAGCCTTTACGCCAGTTTCGTCCGGCCGAACGCAGCGGCGCCAGCCCCCGCTCTGCGGCCGCCGCCAGGGCCGGGTCATCCGGCAGCACCGTCAGCAGCGGCAGCCCCAGGGCCCGGGCCACATCGTCAGCGGCCACCGCGGCCCGGGGCCGGCGCCGTACCACCACCGCGTCGGGACGGGCCTGCGCGGCCGTGACCGTCATCCGCGCGGCCGCCACCCCGCGGACGTCCCCGGCGCAGACCAGCAGGGTCCGGTCTGCGGTTCGGACCGCCTCCCGTGCTCCCGCATCAAGGCTTCGGCCGACATCCAGCACCACCAGCCGGTGAGTACGAGCCAGGCAGGTCACCACCGCGGCGACCGCGTCCCGCCCGGCGTTGGAATCCGGTCGACGGGCCATCGAGACCACCGTCACCCCATCCACCTGCGGCACTTTCCCAGCCAGGTCGGCGATCTGGCCGCGGGCCGATCGCAGTCGGTCCCAGCGCCAGCCAGGGGTTCGTTCGGCACCCAGCAGTAGGTCCACGCCGCCGCCGATCGGGTCCAAATCGACCAACGCCGCCGGGGTGGCCGCACAGGCCAAGGCTGACGCCAGGGTGGAGGCTCCCAACCCACCGGATCCGCCCAGGACGGCGACGATCACGCTGTCGCGCTGGCCGGCCTGCCCGCCGGACAGCAATTCCGACAGCCACTGGCTGCCCTGCGGCAGCACCACCACTGGAGCAGCGAGCGGCGCCGAGGCCTGGCACAGCTGGTCCCCGCTGCCGAAACCCACCAGGTAGACCCGGTCTCGCCGGGGCAGGGTCACCGCCTCCTCGGCCACGTCCGCCCCGAGCAATACCAGGTCCTCACGCCAGGCTCGCAGCACCTCATCTGGGCCGACGACCTCAATGCTGCTGCCCGCCGCGGCAGCGCTGGCCTGGACCGCCGCCATCAGATCGTGGTCCTCGCTCACCAAGATCCGTCTTGCCTCGTTCACACCATCGACCATGGCCGATTTCGGCCGAAATCGGATGCCGTCGGCGCATTCTGTGGATAAGTTTGGCTCCTTGATCGCACCTGTGGATAAGTCGTGTGGGGATCGTCGATAGGGGGAGCTCAGGGATAACCTGGCCCTGCGGGATCTGACGGTTCTGGACTCTGGCGGGCATACGAGGTCGTCTGTAAGGATCCGTCACAGGTCAGGTTCTCAACCGGGCATGGCGGTCTCGCCATGAGGCGTTCAGAACGTAGGCGCAGCGTGCCGTGTCGGTTCGCAGACAAGATGGAGCCGCCTGCGGGGTGATTCTCCGCCCAACCGGCCCGGGCCGAGGCTCTGATCAGCCCACCCAAGCCCTCAGGATCTGGATCGCTGCCGCCTTGTCGATCGCGTCATTGCCGGCCGCGCAGCCGGGCCAGATGCAGCAGCGGGGGCAGCCGGTGGCGCAGTCACAACCCTCCAGCAGCGACAGTGCCGCGCCCACCCAGTCCTGCGCCTGCCGGTACCCCACGGCAGCGAAGCCGGAGCCGCCGGGGCAGAGGTCATAGATGACGACGGTCAGGGCCCCGCTGTCGGGATGCTGGCCGAAGGCGGCGCCACCGACGTCGGCTCGGTCGTTGTGGGCGAAGGTCGTCAGCAGCCCCAGCAGGGTGTGCTCGGCCGCGTGGGCCCCGCCCTGACGGGCCGTACGGCCCAGCTGCTCGGCGGCTGCCGGGGTCAGGGTGAACCAGGTGGCCTCGGTCCGCAGGCTCCGACTCGGCAGGTCTAACGGGACCCGGCCGAGCACGTCGGCGCTGGTGATGTCGCGAACCAGGTAGCCGCTCACCTGGCTGACGATCTCCACCGCCCCCCGGTGCACCTCGCCCTGGCCCAGCACCCGGTGCGCCTGGTCAGCCAGGACCCTCATGCTGCTCGACGACAGCGGATGGGTGCTGTACGGCGGCTGCTCGGCCCGTACCCAGGCCTCACCGGCTGCCTCGTCTAGCCGTTCCACCACCCAGTGCTCGCCCTGATGCAGGTATACCGCACCCGGGTGCACGCTGTGGTGGGCCCGGGCCGCGTCGGTCGAACCGACCACCCGGCCGGTCGCCGATTCGATGATCTCCACCGGCCGGCTGGTCCCTGAGCGCAAGTCGATCGCGTCCACGGCCCGCTGTTGGTGACACCAATACCAGCCCTTGGTACGGCGGCGGAGGGTGCCGTGGTCGACCAGCCGATGCAGCAGCGGATACATCTGCGGCCCGAACCAGCGCTCGTCGGCCTCGGTAAGTGGTTGTTCCTGGGCCGCGGCTCCCAGCTGCGGCCCGAGCACCGACGGGTTGGTCGGGTCGAGCACCGTCGTCTCCACCGGCTCGCTCAGGATCTCGGGATGGTCGAAGAGGTACGCGTCCAGCGGGTCATCTCGGCCGACCAGCACCGTGACCGCGTCCGTGGCGCCGCGCCCGGCCCGGCCTGCCTGCTGCCGAAACGACACCGCCCCGGGGAAACCTGAGATCACCACCGCATCGACCCCGGCCAGGTCAACCCCCAGCTCCAACGCGGTGGTAGTGGCTACGCCCCGGACCGAGCCGTCACGCAAACCCTGCTCCAGGGCCCGCCGGTCCCGGGCCAGGTAGCCGCTGCGGTAGGCGGCCACAGCCCCAGCCGGGGTGAGCGAGCTGGCCTTGCGGGCGACCACCTCCGCGCTGCGGCGTGACGCCACAAAGGCCAGGGTCTGGCGGTCGTCGCTCACCAGCCGGGCCAGCAGCTCGGCGGTCTCATCTTCCGCCGACCCGGTCGGCCGCCACAACAGCGTGGTCCGTTCCCCGTGCGGGGCGCAATCCCAGACCACCGGGGTGATCGCCGACGGCTCCTCACCCAGCAGCGCTGCCGCGGCGTCCGTCCCGTCCCCAGCGGTCGCCGAGACCACGGCGAAGGTCGGGTCCGAGCCGTACCGGGCGCACAGCCGCCGAAGCCGGCGCAGCACCAACGCCACCTGGGCCCCGAAAACCCCGCGGTAGCGGTGTGCCTCGTCCACCACCACATACGTCAGGCCGCTCAGGAAGGAACGCCACCGGGCATGGTTCGGCAGCACCGACCGGTGCAGCAGGTCCGGGTTGGTCAACACGCAGCTCGCGAAGTCCCGCGCGAAGCGGCGTTCCTCGGCGTCCGAGTCACCGTCTAGCGTGGTGATCCGCCACCCCTGCGGGCCCAAGGCCCGGTAGTTGCGTAGCTGGTCGTGCGCCAAGGCCTTCGTCGGGGCCAGGTAGAGCGCCGTCGCCCTGGTACCGGCGAGCTGCGCCGGTCGCTGGCCGTTCGTCGAGGCGGCCGGCTCGGGCGTCACCCAGGCGAGCACCACCTCGTCCTCCAGGCCCGGCAGCGGTACCTGCCCCGGTAGCGCCGGCGCCAGGGTCTGCGGCCGGCGCCGCCGCGGCGGGCGCGGGATCGGCCAGGTCAGCCTCGGCGTTGGTTGGGGCCAGGGCCAGGTCGCAGTCAGGATCGGCAGCAGGTAGCCCAGCGACTTGCCCGACGCGGTCCCGGTCGCCAAGGCCACGTGTCGCCCCTCACGCAGCGCCCGGGCAGCCTCTACCTGATGGCGCCAGGGCTGCTCGATCCCCGCTGCGGCGAGCCGGCGCAGCAGTCCGGCCGGCGCCCACGACGGCCATTGCGCGGTGATCGCCGCCACCGCCGGGGTCCGCTCGACATGGACTACCCGCGGGTCGTTGAGCAGCCAGGCCGGGATCATGGCCGCCACTGTACGAGCGGCCGGCGACATTGCCCGGTGCCTCGCCGAGACCGAGGCTTTCTTAGGACCGGGTCAGCCACAGATCCGCGACCAGCTGCCGGATACGGGGCAGGACCTCGGCGCTGAGCCTGTCCTGGTCAGCGTCCAGGATCTCGGCCACGGCCGCGACGATCCGGCCCAGCGGCAGTTCCCCATCGCAGGCGCCGAGCACCCCGCCGAGCGCGGTGTCCACCTCGAGCCCCCGCCGCAGCCCGGTAGTCTGACGCAGCACCACATGAGACGGGCCGGCGGCGCCCGGTTGTCCCAGGCTCTCCTGGACCACGTCCGGATCCAGCCGCCACCGCTCGGCCAACACCTCGGCGTCGCTGAGCCCGGCCAGGTCGGCGGCCATGACGGTGCCTAGCAGCGCCTCAGCGACCGGCTGCTGCACCGCATGCGGCCAGTCCTCGACCCGTACCACCGGCTGTGCCCGGTCGCTGCGGCGTAGCGTCACCCAGCCCATCCCGACCGCTTCGATCCCGCAGTGGTCGAAATAATCCAGCCAGTCGCGGTACCGCTGTCGGTAGTCAGCGGTGCCGGCTAGGCCCGCGTCGGCCAGCCAGATCTCGATGTACTGGTACGGGTCCAGCAGTTCCCGCTGCACCAGGTAGGCGTCGCAGCCGGTCGGCTCCACCCAGGCCTCCAGCCGTTGCGGCCACGGCTGCCCCCGCAGGTGGGCCCAATTTCCCACCACCTGCAGCACCCCGCCCGGGGCCAGCCGGGCTGCCCCGCCGACGACCACTTCACGCATCAGGCTGTCCGCCAGGTGAGACCCTTCCCGGTACACCAGCCGCTGCGGTCCGGGCGGTGAGATCACGAACGGCGGGTTCGTCACGATTAGGTCGACCGGTTCCGGGACCGGCTCGTACAACGACCCTAGCCGTAATTCGGCTGTCACCTCGCTCAGCGTCAGGCTCAGTTCCGCCATCTGCAGCGCCCGCGGGTTGAGATCGGTGGCGATCACCCGCCCGGCATGGCGAGCCAAGTGCAGCGCCTGCACCCCGCAGCCAGTGCCCAAGTCCAGGGCTGTGCCCACCGGCCGGCGCGGCGTCAGCTGGGCCAGCGTGGTCGAGGCCGGGGAGACCCCCAGCACCTGTTGCGGTGTCGGCTCACCGCGGGCGGTGTCCAGGTTCGCGGCATGGTCCGAGACCACCCAGCCCGCGGTCTGGTCGTCGGCGCCGTACGGGCGGATGTCGAGCTCGGCGCGGACCAGGTCCGCGGCGGCGCTGAGGATCCCGGCGGTCAACAGCGGCTCGACCGGCAGGGCCCGTACCGCCGCCGCTCGATCCACGGGCTGCTGCAGCACGAACAACCGCAGCAGCGTCGCTAACGGGTCGTCGCGGCCGGCCAGGGCCCGGTCGGCGGCGATCGTGTGGTTTCTCTCGAGAGCCAGCTGGCCGGATTCGCCGATCGCTGTCAGGCAGTCATCAACGGTGTACGAGGCGGCGCGCAGCGCATCTCTCAGGGCGGCGGTCTGGTCCAGGCTCAACAGCGGCACCGGCTCAGACTGTCACGGATCGGCCGCCGTCGGGTACATCCGTCTGCGATGCGCGTCGGCTCCCCCTGCGGTGGTCTACAGTGGCGGCGACTTCTCCGGCACCCCAATAACGAAAGGACGGGCGCAGTGGCTGTACGTCGGTTGGTGATCGTGGAGTCGCCGACGAAGGCGTCCAAGATCGCCTCGTACCTGGGCGCCGGGTACGTGGTTGAGTCCTCCCGAGGGCATGTCTGCGATCTGCCTCAGTCAGCCAGCGAGGTTCCGGCGAGGTACAAGAAGGAGCCCTGGGCCCGGATCGGGATCGACGTGCACCATGGCTTCACCCCGATCTACGTGGTGCCCTCCGACAAGAAGGCCACCATCCGTTCGCTTAAGGACCGGCTGGGTGACGCCGACGAACTCCTGCTAGCCACCGATGGTGACCGCGAAGGGGAGGCCATCGCCTGGCATCTGCTGCAGCAGCTGAAGCCGAAGGTGCCGGCCAAGCGGATGGTCTTCCACGAGATCACCCCCACCGCGATCGCCGACGCAGTGGGCAACCTGCGTGACCTGGACACCGACCTGGTCGACGCCCAGGAGACCCGCCGGATCTTGGACCGCTTGTACGGCTACGAGGTCAGCCCGGTGCTGTGGAAGAAGGTGCTGCCCAGGCTCTCCGCCGGAAGGGTGCAGTCGGTCGCGACCCGGCTGGTAGTCGACCGGGAGCGGGAACGGATCGCCTTCACGCCCGCCTCCTACTGGGACCTGGACGCGAGCCTCGACGCCGGGCCGCAGGCCGAGCCGCGGACCTTCCCGGCCCGGCTCACCACGGTGGCCGGCCAGCGGATCGCGCAGGGCCGCGATTTCACCGCTGACGCCACCTTGCGCGGTCAGCTGGTACACCTGGACGAGGCCAGCGCCACCGCTCTCGCCGCGGCGCTGCGGGAGGCCACCTACACGGTGCTCAGTGTCGACGCCAAGCCGTACACCCGCCGCCCGTACGCGCCATTTCGGACCACCACTTTGCAGCAGGAGGCCGGCCGTAAGCTCGGCTTCACAGCTGAACGCACCATGCGGGTCGCCCAGGACCTGTATGAGGGCGGCTGGATTACGTACATGCGGACCGACTCGATCACCTTGTCGGAGTCAGCGATCGCAGCCGCCCGGGCCCAGGTGGAGCAGCTGTTCGGCCCGCGGTATTTGCCGCCGAGCCCGCGCGTGTACACCTCGAAGGTGAAGAACGCCCAGGAGGCGCATGAGGCGATCCGCCCGGCCGGTGAGGTCTTCACGACCCCCGCCGAGACCGGACTGGCCGGTGACCAGCGCCGTCTGTACGAGCTGATCTGGATGCGGACCCTGGCCTGCCAGATGACCGATGCGGTCGGGGAGTCGGTGACCGTACAGATCGAGGCCCGGCACCGGACTACCGAGGTGCTGGGCGAGCCGGTGGAGACCTGCCAGTTGACCGCGTCCGGGCGCACCATCACCTTCCTCGGTTTCCTGAAGGCGTACGTGGAGGCTCACGATGACCCGGATCAAGCCTCCGACGATTCTCAGGCCCGGCTGCCGCAGCTGGTCGCCGGGGCCGGGCTGAGTGCGCTTGAGGTGCTGGCTGCCGGCCATCAGACCCGGCCCCCGGCCCGCTACACCGAGCCGTCGCTGGTGGCCAAGCTGGAGGAATTGGAGATCGGCCGGCCCAGCACCTATGCCTCGATCATCCGCACCATCACCTCCCGTGACTATGTCTTCAAGAAGGGCGCGGCGCTGGTGCCGACCTGGCTGGCGTTCGCGGTCACCCGGCTGTTGGAGGAACACTTCACGAAGCTGGTCGACTATGCCTTCACCGCCGACATGGAGCAGACCCTGGACGAGATCGCCAAGGGCGCCGAGCAGCGTCAGGAGGTCCTGTCTGACTTCTACTTCGGCCCTCAGGACGCGGCTGATCAGGGTCTGCACGCGCAGGTCAGCGAATTGGGGGATATCGATGCCCGGGCCTTGTCGTCGTTCGGTTTGCGCGGGGCCGACGAGATCACGGTCCGGGTGGGACGCTACGGCACCTACGTCGAGGACGCCGAGGGGCGCCGGGCGAATGTGCCCGACGAGTTGGCGCCTGATGAGCTGACCGCTGACTATGCCCGTGAACTGCTGTCGCGTCCGGCAGCGGTGGACCGGGAGCTAGGCACCGCCCCTGACACCGGCCTGCCGGTGGTGGCCAAGGACGGCCGGTTCGGCCCGTACGTGACCGAGGTCTTGCCGGAGGGTTCACCGAAGTCAGCCAAGGTCCGGACCGCCTCCTTGTTTCGGTCGATGTCGCTGGACACGGTCAGCCTGGAGCAGGCGCTGCAGTTGATGAGCCTGCCGCGTACCGTCGGAGCCGGCCCGGACGGGGTGCCGATCACTGCCCAGAACGGCCGGTACGGCCCGTACCTGAAGCGGGGGACCGATTCGCGTTCGCTGACCTCGCAGGAGCAAATCTTTACGATCACCCTGGACGAGGCGTTGGCCTTGTACGCCCAGCCGAAGCAGCGGGGCCGGGCCGCGGCGGCGCCGCCGCTGCGGGAATTGGGCACCGACCCGGTCTCGGGCAAGCCGGTGGTGGTGAAGCAGGGCCGGTTCGGCCCGTACGTGACCGACGGTGAGACTAACGCCACCTTGCGCCGAGATGACCCGCCGGAGACGTTGACCGAGCAGCGGGCCTACGAGTTGCTGGCCGAGAAGCGGGCCAAGGGGCCTGCCCCGAAGCGCACCACGCGCCGGGCTGCGACCGCGAAGAAAACTACGACGGCGAAGAAAACCACGACGGCGAAGAAAACCACGACGGCGAAGAAAACCACGGCCCGGACATCGGCTGAGAAAACCACCGCGGCCAAGACCGCTCGGACCACAAAGGCCAACAGCTGAGCCTGACGCCGGTACGGGTCAGCCCGCCGGTGTGGCCAGCAGCTGTTCGACCCGGGCCCGGATGGCCTGCTCGATCACGTCCTTCGGTTGGCGCCCGTCGAGCACCAGGTACCGGTGGGGGTCCTGTTGGGCGAGGGCCAGGAAATGGTGGCGGACCCGTTCGTGGAAGTCGTTCCCGGCTGCTTCCACCCGGTCCAGTTGCTCTTTCTGCCCGACGGCCTGCGAGACCTCGACGTCGAGTACCACGGTCAGGTCCGCCAGCAGGCCCCCGGTCGCCCAGCTCGCCAGGCGGCGTACCTCGTCGGCGTCCAGTACCCGGCCGGCTCCCTGGTAGGCGACCATCGAGTCCAGGTACCGGTCGCAGACCACCACCGCTCCCCGGGCCAGGGCCGGGCGGATCACCTCGGCCACGTGCTGGGCTTTGTCGGCGGCGTACAGCAGGGCCTCGGCCCGCGCCGCCAGTTCCCCGGTACGGGGGTCTAGCAGTAGCTGCCGGATCGTGGCCCCGGCCGGGGTATCTCCCGGTTCGAAGGTAGCCACCACATCGTGCCCGGCCGCGCGTAGCCAGGCCGCCAGCCGCGTGGTCTGGGTCGTCTTGCCCGCTTCGTCGCCGCCTTCGAGCGCCACGAACAGTCCTGGTGAGGTCACAGCCGCGACCTTAATGCCTGCTGCGGGGCTTGCCCGAACCCGCAACGGGGTACTTTGGTCATGAACCCCCAGATCGCGATTAATCAGGAGCCGATCGGTGAAGTCTCTTCTAGATTGGCGTGTACGTATGAGGGGCAGCAGAAGGTCTGCTCCGGCTCAGGCCTCAACTTTGGGAAAGCTGAGATCGATATGCTGAATCCGAAACTCGAAGTGAAATGGGTTTGATTCGGATTTTCTCCAGATTCGAGATGTCTGTAGGCAACGGTTGTTCATGCATGGTCGTCGCGTCCATGCCGGGGTCAAGGTCCTGATCAGGGTTCCGGTGCGCGATGGCGGCCCTTCCGGAAGCTGGCGCTGGTCATCATGATCCCGGCCTAGCGACCTGTCACAGGGGTACGGCAGGCTTGGCCCTATGACGGTGTGGGATGAACTGGTCGGCCAGGAATCGGCGGTGGCAATCCTGTCGCGGGCCGTGGCCGGGCAGACCCACGCGATGAGCCATGCCTGGCTGCTGACCGGGCCGCCCGGGTCGGGACGTTCCAACGCGGCCCGGGCCTTCGCAGCCGCCCTGCAATGCCCGGACGCAGGGTGCGGCGACTGCTCCGCCTGCCGTACAGCCTTGTCCGGATCGCATCCGGACGTCACCCTGGTTCGGACCGAGCAGCTCAGCATCGGCGTCGACGAGGTCCGCAGCCTGGTCCGCAGAGCGGCTATGAGCCCCACCCTGGGCCGGCGGCAGGTGCTCGTGATCGAGGACGCAGACCGAATCACCGAACGCGGCGCGGACGCGCTACTGAAAGCGATCGAGGAGCCGGCCCCGACGACCGTCTGGGTGCTGTGCGCCCCGACCGCCGACGATGTCGTGGTGACCATCCGCTCCCGCTGCCGCCGGGTCGGGCTGATCACCCCCAGCCCGGCGGCGATCGCTGCGCTGCTGGAACGCCGCGACGCAATCGACCCGCACCTGGCCGCTTTCGCAGCCCGGGTAGCGCAGGGCCACATCGGCCGGGCCCGGGCCCTGGCCCGCGACGAAGCCGCCCGCAACCGACGCCACGAGGTGCTGGCCCTGCCACCGGACCTGGTCAACCTGGGCGCCTGCCTGCGAGCCGCCGCGAACATCGTCGACGCCACCCAGGCTGAGGCCCAGGCCCAGACCGCCGAGCGAGACGCCGCAGAGCGGGCCGAACTCACCGAGGCGTTAGGTTTCGGCGCCACCGGTACCCGCCCCCGTAACGCCCAGGCGGCGGTGAAGGAACTCGAAGACCAGCAGAAAGCAAGGCTGAAACGGCTCCAGCGCGACGCCTTGGACCGGGTCCTGACTGAGCTCACCGCCTACTACCGCGACGTGCTCACCGTCCAGTTCGGCGCCCCGACTGACCTGATCAACAGTGAATACCGGGCCGCGATCAGCCAGATCGCCAGTCAGACCAGCCCGGAACAGACGATGCGCCGTCTGGACGCTATTCTCGCCACCCGTACCGCCTTGGAGACCAATGTCGCGCCGCTGCTGGCAGTCGAGGCGCTGATGGTGCGCCTGGCCGAGAAGCAATGAGCGGCGATCCCGGTCCGCAACGATCCGGCCGGCTCCCGTGTGTCGCCGCTGGTCGACGGCGGCGGGAATGAAAGAGTGGAGGGCAACCTATGCGCGGGAGGACCAAGCCGTGACCAAACCCCAGCAGCCGACCCCGGGACCTGACGCGAGCCGGCCCACCGACCCGGGCGGCGCCCAGCCCCAGGAGGATGCGGACGCCGGTTCGTCAGCATACGAGGGCGCGACCCCGGCGTACCCGAACGCCACCTCACCGCAGCAGCCCTTGACCACGACGACCGACACGCCCCCGGCTGACCCGGCGCCCGGGACCCAGCCGGCAGTGGCCGACCTGGAACCAGGCCCCGACGATGCCACGATCATCGCCCCTCCCGCGGCGGCTGTCGCGGCGCCCGAAGCCAATGGGACCGAGATCAGCGGCGATGATCCCTTCGGGATCAACGAGCCAATCACGGCTGATTGCGATGATCCGTTCGGGATCAACGAACCGGCCGAGGCCGCGACCAATCTGGGGGAGGGCGGCACCGTGATCCGGCCCGCACCCGACGCCGATACGGTGCTGGAAGCCCCGGCCCAGGACTACCAGGCGATCTCGGCCGAGCCGCAAAGCCCGGCCGACGACTTGTTCCGCAGCAGCGACGATCCGGCGAAGCCAGACCAGACGGCGGTGCTGAGCGCCCCCGAGAATGCTCGGCTGCGCCGCGAGGAACGGGCAGCAGCCCGGGAACGTTCCCTGGGCCGGGTGAAGACCACCGAGGAGGAGCCGGAACCTGCCCCGGTGACCTTGTTCACGACCCCGTCGACGTACCGGGCCTTCCCCTCGTTCGGGTTCCTGCTGCTGCGGCTGGTGGTGGCCGCGGTCCTCGGGGTCCGGGCCTGGCGGCACTGGGCTGAGCTGACGCTGACCCGCCAGGTCTGGGACACCAGCCTGCTGCGCCACGGCACCTTGATGGGCTGGATCACGATCGGGGTCGAGATCGGGGTCGCGGTGCTGCTGCTGCTCGGTCTAGGGACTCGGATCGCCGGTTTCCTGCTGCTGGCGTACGCGGCCGTGCTGCTGGTCTTCCTGGACTGGGGCGCGGCCAACATCATCCAGCGAGGCTACTTCGGCTTCCTGGGCGACCTGGACCTGGTGTTGGCAGTGCTGGGCCTGTTCTTGTTCACCGCCGGCGGCGGCCGGATCGGCTTCGACGGTTCGATCCACACCAGCCGGATCCGACGTAAGAACGACCGGCTGATCGCCTGATCAGGGCTGGCTGATCCGGTAGCGCTCCAGCAGGGCCGCGATGGTCTGTTCGGTCTCGGCCTGTCGCGGCTGCTGGGCGGTGTGCTCGCGGTGATAGGCGACGATCTGGTGGGCTCCGACCGAGAACGGGATCTGGCAGGCGAAGCCGGGCACTAGCCGCCGGATCAGGCTGTTGTCGAAGATCGTGCAGTTGGCCTTATCGCCGAGCAGCCCGTCGCCCCAGTCCGGGTCCGCGGCGTGGATCGCGTCAGACGGGACGTGGACGATCCGGGGCTCCACCTGGGCCGCCCGGGCCAGGCAGGCGACGATCTCGTCCCAGGTCAGCCATTCGTCGCTGGTGATGTGGACCGCCTGACCGAATGCGCCGGCGTGCCCTACCAGCCCGACGAAACCCTGGGCGAAGTCGCTGGAATGGGTCAAGGTCCACAGCGAGGTGCCGTCGCCGTGCACGATCACCTCATCACCGCGCAGCAGCCGCCGCAGCATCGCATGCCGGCCGCCCAGGATCGTCATCGTCTGGTCGTAGGTGTGGGACGGGCGCACGATCGTGACCGGGAATTGCTCGTCGCGCCAGCGGCGCACCAACAGCTCCTCGCAGGCGATCTTGTCGCGGCTGTACTGCCAGTACGGATTCGCCAACGGGGTGGACTCGGTGATCGGTAGCCGTCGTACCGGGGTCTGATACGCCGAGGCGGAACTGACGAAGATGTACTGGCCGGTGGCGCCGTCCAGCACCCGCAGTGACTGCTCGAGGTGATCAGGGGTGAACGACAGGAAATCACAGACCGTGTCGAAGGTCCGCCCGGCGACCGCGGCGGCGAGGCTGGCCTGATCCCGGACATCAGCGGTCAGCACCTCGACCCCGTCCGGAACCGGGCGGGAACCGGTTCGGCCCCGATTCACGACCGTGACCTGATAGCCCCGCTCAGCCGCCAACCGGACGCTGGCGTAGGAAATTACCCCGGTGCCACCCAAGAACAGGACCCGCATTGCCATGATCCCCATCCAAGCTCATCGCCGCGGCCCCGACAACAGTGGTGGAAATGGCCCAGACCGGGCCCTGTCCAACAGCCGACGCAACTACGCTGGGGGCATGTCGGGGGTCATGGCGGTCACGTTCACGCCGTACGGACGCCTCTACCACGCCGACCCCGGCCCGTACCCGGTGAAGGTGGGTGACCAGGTCCTGATCCCCACGAATGAGGGCGCCGAGGTGGCGACCGTGGTCTGGGGCCCCGAGGAAGTGAACCCGGCCCCGGAAGGACTGCCAATCTGCGAGGGGATGGCCAGCCCGCAGGATCTGGAGCGCGCCGCAGCCAACGTGCAGCGCCGAGCTGAGATCACCGCCATTGCGCGGTCTTTGATTGCCGCCCACCGGCTGGCGATGAAGGTGGTCGGAGTGGATCTCGTCGACCGCTCCGCCGAGTACGGGCAACTAGTGGCGGTGTACTACACCGCGCCGCACCGGGTTGACTTCCGTGAACTGCTGTCTGACCTGGCCCACACCCTGCGGTCGCGGATCGATCTTCGCCAGATCGGGTCCCGGGACGCGGCCCGAATCCAGGGCGGGGTCGGTTCCTGCGGGCGGGACCTGTGCTGTGCCTCCTTCATGACCGTGTTCGAGCCGATCACCATGAGGATGGTCCGCGACCAGGACTTTACCGGTAACCCGCTGCAGATCCAGGGCGCCTGCGGCCGGCTGAAATGCTGCCTGGCCTACGAGCATCCGCTCTACGAAGATTTCAGGCTGCGGGCCCCCGGCCTCGGTGAACAGGTCGACACCCCACAGGGCCCGGCGGTGGTGGTCAGCCGGTCGGCGTTGACCGAATCAGTGACGATTCGAGGCCGCGGTGGTGAACCCGTCACCTGCCCACTGAGTGAGATCTGCGCCCACCGATTCCATGACCCCTCGCATCGACGAGGTAACGGCGGCTAGCCTCCTGATGTGAGCAATGTCCCGCATCAGCGTCAACCGCCCGGCCCGTACCTCAACGGCGGAGGTGCGCTCCAGCCTGGAGCCCTCCGCGCCCACCAGCCGAGCCCGTACGGTGGTGGTCCGTACGGCGGCCAGCCCGGGCCGCAGGGCGGCAAAACCCCGCAGGGCCGCACGACCGGGATCGTCATCGCGATCGTCGCCGGTGTGGTCACGATCGCGTTGGTGGCTGCGGTGACGATCTGGTGGTCACGGCAATCCACGACGAAGCCGGCACCCACCCCGACCCCGGCCCAGGGCTCAACCAGGCCGGGCCAGCTGATCAGCAAACCACCGGTCCCGGCCCCGACCCCAGCGCCGCAGCGCGAGTACACCTCCCCAAACCGGCTGCGGGTACCGATCCCGGACGTGAAACCGCCAGGTTTTGTCGACCCTCCGGCCGGCTCCGGCCTGGACCGTTACCTGAAGCAGCAACTCACGTGGCAGCCGTGCACCATCGGCAAGGTGTCACTGGAATGTGCCCGGATTGCCGCGCCGCTGGACTACGCCAGGCCCGACGGGCAAGCCATCACCCTCACCATGTCGAGGGTCAAGGCCACTCAACCCAAGATCGGCACCATCTTCGTGAACCCGGGTGGTCCGGGAGTCGGCGGAACCGAACTGGCATCCACATTCGCCCGCCGGGGGCTGGAGATGTACGACATCGTCGGCTGGGATCCGCGGGGCACTGGCGCCTCGACCCCGGTCGTCTGCCCCAACGGGGCCACGGCGGATGCTTTGTACCAGCTTGATCAGTCGCCGGATAACGAGGCCGAGAAGCAGGCGCTGCTGGACGGGCTCAAGACCTTCGGGCTGGGTTGCTTGGAGAAGTCCGGGCCGCTGCTGCAGCACATCGCAACCGTGGACACGGTGCAGGACCTGGACCTGATGCGTCAGCTCGTGGGGGATGCTGAACTCAACTATCTTGGCTATTCGTACGGCACCATGATCGGCGCCGTGTACGCGGAGAAATTCTCCACGAAGGTCGGCAAGCTGGTTCTCGACGCGGCGGTGAACATCACCGACGACGACTCAGTGATCCAGGCCTCAGGCTTCGACCTGGCGCTGGGTAACTACGCCGAATACTGCGCCCAGAGCGGGACCTGCCCGTTCGGCTCCACCAAGGATGAGGTGGTGAAGTCGATCGTGCAGCTGCTCGAAAAACTGGACCAGGCCCCAGCCACCGGTGACGGTCAGCGCAAGCTCACCCAGACGCTGGCGCTGGACGGGATTGCGCTATTCCTCTACTTCGACTCGTCGCAGTGGCATCACCTGACGCCGGCGCTAGACAAGGTACGCAGCGGCGACGGTTCGGACCTGCTGCGGTATGCAGACGCGCTGCGAGATCGCCAAGCCGATGGCAAGTACGCCCCGTCCCGCTTCGCCTTCACCGCGATCAACTGTGCCGATTACCGCGACGGCGGGATCGACGAGGCAATGGCGGACTGGAAACGCAGCCAGCAGAAGGCCCCGATCTTCGGCAAGTATTTCGGGCCGCACCTGTCCTGCGTTCAGTGGCCGGTGATCGGGACCGAGTCGTTCGACATCAAAGGGGCCGGTGCCAAACCGATCGTAGTGATCGGCGCCACCGGTGACTCGGCGACCCCGTACCAGTTTTCGGCCTGGATGTCCGACCAGCTGGAATCGGCGGTGCTGGTGACCTACGACGGCAACGGGCACGCCACGTACGGCAACAAGAAGAGCGGCTGCGTGGATGCGGCCGTGGTGGCGTATTTCGCGGACGGGCAGGTCCCACCGGACGGGTTGTACTGCAAGGCCTGACCGGGCAGGCCCCAGGCTCACGGCATCAGGACTGGGCGGCGGGCAGCAGCCAGCCCCGGTCGCGGGGGAAGTCCACCAGCACCTCCGCGCCGGGGGCGAGTAGCCGGTCCGGATCCGGGTCGCAGACCACGGCGACCATGCGGCCGGCTGCGGTCGTGATCTCGTATTCCACGGTCGAGCCGTAGAAGATCGTGTTCCGGATCCGGCCGTGGTTGCCGGTGATCCCTTCGCTTTGTTCGGCGGGGGTCACCTGCACCGATTCGGGTCGGACCAGCACCACGTGCTCGGCTGCGTCCCGGGCGGCGGGGGCGGCCGGCAGGGTACGTTGCGTCCCGAGCACCGAGACGGTGGCCTCGCCCTCGCCGTGACGGTTCACGGTGGCGGTCAGGAAGTTCGCCTGCCCGATGAAATCCGCCACAAAGACCGTGGCCGGGTGGCGGTAGATCTCGTCTGGGCGGCCCCGTTGTTCGATCCGGCCGGCGTTCATCACCACGATCCGATCCGACAGGGCCATCGCCTCATCCTGGTCGTGCGTGACGTACAAGGCGGTAATCCCCATCTCACGCTGCAGCCGACGGATCTCGGTACGCATCTGAACCCGCAGCTTCGCGTCCAGGTTCGACAGCGGCTCGTCGAAGAGCAGCACCGTGGGCCGCATCACCATGGCCCGGGCCAGGGCCACCCGCTGCTGCTGCCCGCCCGACATCTGGGCCGGGGCCCGGTCAGCCAGATGGGTCAGCCCCATCGACTCCAACACCTCCCCGACCCGCCGGTCGATCTCCGCCGCCCCCAGCCGTTGCAGCCGCGGTCCGTACGCGATGTTCTGGCGTACCGTCAGGTGCGGGAACAGGGCGTAACTTTGAAAGACCATCGACATCGGCCGCTTGTCGGGGGTAAGCCGGACCATGTCGACGCCGTCGAGGCTGATCGAGCCGCTGGTCGGGGTCTCAAAACCGGCCACCATCCGCAGCGTCGTGGTTTTGCCGCAGCCGGACGGGCCGAGCAGGGTGACGAATTCGCCGGGCGCGGTCACCAGGTCGACATTGTCGACGGCGGTCACTACGCTGCCCCGGCTCGGGAACTGTTTGGTCACCGCACGCAGCGCTAGCTCCCCCGAGGCCGGCCTGGTCTGGTCTGTGGTCACTGTCCGCCTCCCACGGTTCGGGCAGCCGGGTTGCCCCGGACAACGAGCGAGAGCACACCCATCACCGCCAACACGATCCCCAACAACAAGGTGCTGAAGGCGAAGGCGTTACCGTAGCGGCCGGCGTCGACCTCGGCCAAGATCTGCTTGGTCATGATCTGGGTCTGCGGGGTAGTGATGAAGACGATCGCTGAGATGGTGGTCATCGAGCGGGCGAAAGCGTAGATCAGCCCGGCCAGGAAGGCGGGCCGGATCAGCGGCAGCGTGATCCGCCGGAAGGTGGTGATGCTGTTGGCGCCCAGCGAGGCAGAGGCCTCGTCGATCGCCGGGTCGATCTGGCGTAGTGCCGCGATCCCGGTCTGCTGGCCGGCGGGCAGGGAACGGATCACGTACACCATGACGATCGCCAATGCCCCGCCCAGGACCGCGCCGCCTCCGGCGAGCGCCGGGAAATACATCCGGTTACCGATGATCAGGGGCGTGTTGAAGGCGATCGCGTACCCGATCCCGACCACCGTCCCCGGTACCGCCAGGCCGAGCATTCCGAGCAGGTCGATTGCTCCAGATAGCCGGCGCAGCTTGCGTACTACCAGCCAGGCGATCACCATCCCGAGCAGCCCGGCGATCGGGGTCGCGACAGCGGCCAGGATGGTGGTGTCCTTGATCGACTCGTTGCCGATGCTGCCTAGCACGTAGGCGAAGTTGTCCAAGGTCGGCTCGTTGTTGACCCCCAGGATCCGGACGAAGGCGCCAAGCAGCACCGTCAGGTAGATCAGCGCGACTAGTCCCAGCACCAGATATCCGGCCACGGCTAGTGGGATCCGGCCGGGCCCGGCCAGCAGGGTCGGGGTGCCGGCCGGTTTGCCGGTCACGCTGACGACGTTTTTACGGCTCACCCAGTAGCGCTGGACCAGGAAGACCAGCAGCGCCGGCACCAGCAGCACGATCGAGTACGCGGCGCCGGAGATGACGTCGTATTCGCCGGTGATCGCGATATAGATCCGGCTGGCTAAGACGGTGTAATCGCCGCCGATCACCAGCGGATTGGCCAGGTCGGCGATCGACTCCACGAACAACAACAGGAAGGAAGCCGCGAAACCCGGCACCAGCAATGGCACGGTGATTGTCCAGAACCGGCGCCAGGCGGTGGCGCCCAGATCAGCGGCCGCCTCGTCCAGGGCCGGGTCGAGTGACTCCAGCAGGCCTTTGAAGTTCATATACGCGACCGGGAAGTACGACAAGGTGAGCACCAGCACCAGCCCGGGCAGCCCGTACAACTGGGCCTGCCAGCCGAAGACGCCGTAGGTGATGATCCCACGACGGCCACATAGCGAGATCACCCCAGTAGCGACCGCGAAGGGGGGCGAGACCACCGGCAGCAGCGACAACAGGTGCAGCAGACGTTTGCCGGGCAGCGCGACCCGGACCTGCAGGAAGGCCATCAGGAAACCCAGTAGGGTCCCCAGGGCCCCGACCAGCGCGCCCAGCACTACCGTGTTCAGCAGGATTGCCCGGTTCACCGGGGAGCTCAGCATCCCGGTCATCACGCTGATCCCGGCCGGGTCAGCCGCGGTAGTGAGAATCCGCAGCAGCGGGTAGAGGATCAGCAGCCCGAGCAGCGCGACCACCAGAGCGGTGACGACCAGGGTGGGGGCGTCGGTGGAGCGGCGAATTCGTCTCGTCCCGGCCTCGGATGCCACGGTAAGCGCCATCGGTCAGGACTTCGGCTGGCCGGCGATCTCGGCATCGAATCGGCTGCTGAGCGCCTTCTTCGCGGCAGCAGCCTTCTCGAAGTCGTAGTCGACCAGGGTGATGTCTTCCAGCTTCACCATCCGGGAGTCGGTTTTGGCCTTGGGCTGGGTGTGCACCTGGTACGCGCCGGCGGTCGGGCCGATCTCCTGGGCCTCGGCGGTAACCGCCCAGTCCACGTACGCCTTGGCTGCGGCCGGGTTCTTGCTGCCTTTGACTACGGCGATCCCGCCGATCTCGTACCCGGTGCCTTCCTTCGGGAAGGAGACCACGAGGTCTTTCCAGCCCTGCTCCTGGTACAGCACGCAGTCATGGCTGAAGACCAGCCCGACGGCGACCTCGCCCCGGCCGGCGACCTGGGCCGGCGCGGTCCCAGACTTGGTGTACTGGAGCACGTTCGGGTGCATCTGCTTCATGTAGCCGATGCCCGCGTCCTGTGAGCCGAGCCGGGTGACCTGGGTCCACAGCGTGGTGAAGGCGGTGCCTGAGGTGGAAGGGTGCGCGGTGGAGATCTGACCCTTAAGCTGTGGCGAGAGCAGCGACTCCCACGAATCGGGGACGGGCAGGCCTTTCTCGGCGAGCACCTTCCGGTTGGAGCAGAAACCCAGCGCGCCGAGGTAGACCCCGGTCCAGTAGCCGTTCGGGTCTTTGTACTTGTCGGGGATTTCGGCGCCGGTGGGCGGGGTGTACTTCTCCAGCAGGTCCTGTTGCGCGGCGGCCCCGTAGCCGTCGGCCGGGCCGCCATGCCAAACGTCAAATTCGGGGGCGGCCTTGGCGGCGGCGAGCCGGGCGACGGTCTCGCCTGAGGAGAGTCGTACGAATCGGGCCTGGATGCCGGTTTTCTGGGAGAAGGCCTTGGTCCAGGCGTCGCAGGCTGCCTCGGTGGTGCTGCAGGCGACCGTGATCGAGCCCGAGGCCGCGCCGGGCGAACCGCCGCCGGTTGGCTGTTCGACCAGGCAGCCGGCGGTGGTCAGGAGTAGAGCCAAGCCGGCCAGGCCGGTGGCAGCGCGGGACGGTTTCATGACGACTCCTCGCGGACGGGGTAGCTCACGGGTACCCTAGCGGCCAGGCGTCACAACCGGGCCCCGATCCGCGTTGTGATCGGGCCGGTCGTTTCCGGTGGCGGTGGCCCGGCCGCTATAGTTCCGGCTTGGCTGGCCATAGGCCCAGGCCGCTGTAGCTCAGTCGGTAGAGCGGCTCACTCGTAATGAGCAGGTCTGGGGTTCGATTCCCCACAGCGGCTCCAGGAACCCCTCGTGGGAGCGGGTCCGTGTCTACCTGGCAGGCCCGAGCGATGAGTAGTCCAGCAGGTCAGGCCGCCCTGGGGTTGCGGGGCGTTGTCGTGTCGGCGCTGCTCGCTAGGGTCGACGTAGCGGCCGAGTGGGGAGGGGATATGGCGCTGACGACGTCTCTGGCGGGCAGAGTTCGCAACACGAGCCTGCCCAAGAGCCACGCGCTCCTGCCGCTGCTCGAGGCGATCGTCAACAGCATCCAGGCCATTGACGCGCGGCCCGGGGGCTTAGATCAGCCCGGCCAGATCACCGTTCGTGTGCACCGTGACCCCCAGACGGAGCTCGACGTCAGCCCCTCAGGGTCGAGACGCAAACCGATCATCGGCTTCACTGTCACCGATAACGGCGTGGGGTTCACGCCGCAGAACATGGCCTCTTTTGAGACCCTGGACAGCGACTTCAAGGCCAACCTCGGCTGCCGCGGCGTCGGGCGGCTCCTCTGGCTCAAGGCATTCGACAAGGTGTCGGTCCGCAGCGCGTACCAGGATGAGAGCGGGAAACTCCAGAGCCGGCGATTCCGATTCTCGGTCGAACGGCAAGTCGAATACGACGGCAACGTGGATGGGTGTGAACGCGCCGGGACGGTCGTAAGCCTCGAAGGTTTCAAGAAGCCGTTCCAGGAGTATGTCCCGAAAAGTGTCGACATCATCGCACGGGAGATCTTCGAGCACTGCGTCTGGTATTTCTTGCGGCCTGGTGGGGCCCCGGACATGACGGTATCAGACGACGACGAGACGGTGTCGCTGGCCGACGTCCAGGACGAATTCGTCGGTTCGGAGATGACCGCATCCAGGGTCGCGGTCAAAGGTCAGGAATTCGACATGCTGAGCCTTCGCCTGAAGGCCACTGCGCGCAACACCGTGCCACGTCTGTATTGGTGCGCCGCGAGCCGCGTCGTCCTCGAGGAGAACCTGAACGGTAAGGTGCCGGGACTCCATGGCAGGCTGAAAGACGATACCTCTCGCGAATTCGGGTACGCGTGCTATGTGACTTCGGACTTTCTTGATGAACGGGTCCGTGCCGATCGGACCGCCTTCGACATCAGCGACCGGATTCCCGGGCAACCGCTCGTCGACGATCTCTCATTGGATGACATCCGGGAGGTCGTTCTGGAAGAGGTGGCGAAGATCCTCAAGGATCCGCTCCAATCGGCCCGTGAGCAGAGCCGGCAGCGAGTCCACGACTTTGTGACCACGAGAGCCCCACGGTACCGGCCGGTACTGGGCAGGCTCGAGGAGCGCGGTATTACCGTTGATCCGGGCATCAAGGACCGCGACCTCGAATTGCAGCTGCATAGGCACTTGCAGAGCATCGAAGCCGAGGCCTTCGTGCAGGGGCAGCAGATCTTCGCGGAGGCCGCAGAGGAGCCGGCAGAGGACTATACGGAACGCCTCAAAGCTTATCTCGCCACGGTCAGTGAGATCAACCAGTCAGATTTGGCCGCGTACGTCTCACGCCGCCGTGTCGTGTTGGACCTGCTTGGACGTCTGATCCGGGCCGACCAGGACGGCAGGTACAGCCGGGAGGATGCAATCCATTCGCTGATCATCCCGATGCGTACCGAGTCCAATGATGTGGCCACCGATGCGTCGAATCTGTGGATTATTGACGAAAGGCTCGCTTTCCACGACTACCTTGCCTCAGACAAGACGCTCAAGAGCATGCCGATCACGGGCTCGGAGTCCACGAAGGAGCCTGACATCCTCGCGACTCGGCTGATTGGTTCGCCGGTGCTGGCCGCAGAAGGGCAGCGGCTGCCATTGGCGTCGATCGTGGTGGTTGAAATAAAACGCCCGATGCGTAAGGATGCCACAGAGGATAAGAACCCGATTCAGCAGTGCCTCGACTACGTGAAGCGGATCCGCGCTGGGTCGGTGATGACCGCCACCGGGCGTCCGATCCCCCCGACTCAAGATCCGCCCGCATTCTGCTACGTCATCGCTGACCTTACCGACAACATGATCGAACGCTGCGAAATCTCGAATCTTCGGCGGACTCACGATGGCCTGGGGTATTTCGGCTTCAACGATTCTGCGAAGGCGTATATCGAGGTGATGAGCTTCGATGGTCTGGTTAATGCGGCCATGGAGCGGAATCGGGCTTTCTTCGACAAACTGGGCTTGCCGACGTGAGAGAAGGGAGCCGGCCGCCGCGCTGAGCAAGGCCATCCGCCCGCTGAGGCCGGTCGGCGCCGTGAGGTCAGCGGCTCCTGCTGGATCGGCGCCTGCCCTGGGGCGTCGTGGTCGCGGCTGACCCCCTGGACGCAGAGCGGATGATCTGGTAGATCCGGGCCTGCGTCACGCCGAGAATCGTCGCGGTGTCCGGTATCGACAGGCCCGCGTCGCGTAGCGATACGACCAGGTCACGCGTCATCTGCGCCGCGCGTAGTTGCGCTGCCGCCGCGGCTGCTGTTGCCTCGCGGGCCGCGGTGACCGCGGGCGTCTGGGGGATGTCAGGCGTGATTCGGATATCCCAGGTAGCGTGGTCCACGCTCGGGTCCTGGGTGTCGAGGATGTCACGGACCTGGTCCGCGGCGTTCGCGAGTGCCCGGACCTGGGCTAGGCGGGCTTCGTCGAGCCACAGCTCCCACCCGTGCTCGTGGGGACGGGCCTGTACGGTCAGCCTCATCGTGACACCTCCTCATATCGCCGGCAACGCCGGTGACGTTAGCGAAGATCCTGGTTGTGTGCGGTGATTGTGCCGTCGAGGATCACGAACGTCTCGTAGCACGGGTGGTGGGGTGTGGCCGGGTCGGCGGTGGGATCCTGTACCTGGCCAGTGTCCAGTGGGGAGGAGCCGGTCATGGATCGATCCCAGATAGCGCGGGACCTGGCCCGGCTGCGGCGTGGGCGGGGGGTGTCGCGGCCGGATCTGGTGACGGCGGTGGGCCCGGAGCTGCGGGAGGCTCTCGACGTCGATCCGGGGGTTACTAGCGTCGAACTGCAGGGCCGGCTGGTCACGCTGCTGGGTGAGGCGACGATGCTGCTCGCCCCGGATCTGGGGCGGCTGGCCGCGGCGGCTTTCGGGTTGACGTCGCGCGAGGCGACGATGTCGGCGCGGCTGGCCTTGGCTGATTTCCAGGACCGTGACGCCCGTACCTGGCGGCGTCGGCTGGCGCAGGCCGACCAGATGCTGGCTGACCAGCTGGTCGCGCAGGCGCAGCGGCGCCGCCGCAGAATGCGTGACGGCTGGTACTGGGCCTCGTATCGGATGGTGGTTGATGCTTCGGGGCCGCGGCCGGTGTTCACCACCTACCGGACCCTGGTCGCCACCGTCGACGGGCTAGACGAGGTGCAGGAACAAATCACGCTGCCCAGCGACCACGAGCTGAGCCAGGTAGGGATCGAGGCGCTGTCGGGGTGCCGGCACCGCGCCAGCGAAAGCGTCTCAGCCCATGGGTGGCGGCTCAGCTTTGCCCTGCCACACCCTTTGGCGGTGGGGGATGAACACCAGATCGGGGTACGTTTCACCTGGCCAGGTCGAGATTGGATCCAGCCGCTGGCGGCTTCGATCCCGGTCCGGACCATTGAGCAGCTTGACGTCGAGGTGTTCTTCGGTAGCCCGCGCGAGTGCCGCCGGTCATGGGTGCTGGACGGGGCGCTCCCGACTGCCTTCTTGGACCCGCCGCGCCACGACCAGATCGTCGAGGCGGAGACAGTCTCGGCGCATTTTGACGCTGTGCAGCGTGGGCTGTTGTACGGGATCGCATGGGAGTGGTCCTGAGTCGCGAATCTCCGGGATCGGTAATTCCTCGTGAGCCAGGACGACCTGGCCGGGGAATGAAAGGGGGTTCCGGTGATCACCCACGGGATTGCGATGATCAGCCTCATCCTGCTGTTTCTGTGATGTAGGGGCTGGGGTCGGGCCCCGAGCCCGACCCCCGCCGGGG